>Ga0082335_1000650_pt1 | contig 83777 bp, 80 predicted proteins | sample Subgrocontami58m_FD_72375 | JGI IMG/M metagenome (GOLD analysis project Ga0082335, IMG submission 72375) | Subsurface groundwater microbial communities from S. Glens Falls, New York, USA - GMW37 contaminated, 5.8 m (SPADES assembly) (version 2) ...
ATCACTTTCAATCTGCTCTTAAGTCCGCCATTATAATTCTCAATGGAATTATTGTTGTGCTTTAGTTTATATTTTTTGCAGGCAATTGGTACGCCTGCAAAAGCTTTAGTTACTTTAGAGAATAATTTGCTCCATGCGCTCTTATAATTGCAAAATCCGTCAAATACAAATATGAAAAGCTTTCGTTTCTTTGCAGGTTTGTGCTTTTCTAGTTTATATTTTGCAAGAATCTGTTGATAACAACTATCTTTAATTTGTTTTAACAGTTTAATGCATTTTGCTTTTGTTCTTTTATCGACGAGAAGATGTGCTGTTATGTATCTTGTCTTGCTATCCTTACAGTTTAAATCATAAGCGTCTTTTTGGTTTATTTTTTTACTTTTTCTTTGCAGGTTTCTTTTCTTCTTTCGCGGCAGCAGGAGTTTTTTTGGCATCCACAGTAGCAGTTTTAGCACCTGCATTAGGTGCAGCTTTCTTCTCGCTTTCTTTACCTGCGGCAAGGGCAGCTTCAGCCTCAGTAGGGGCAGTGGCAACTTCCGCAGCCTTAGCAGCTTCTTCAGCGGCTTTAGCTTCTTCAGCAGCCTTTTTAGCTTTCTCTTGTTTAGCCACAACTTCAGCAAAATGTTTCTTTAATTTATCTTTCTTTTCAGCACTGGGGGTTGTAATCTCATTCTTAATTTCATTATCATAAAGTCCTTTCTCAATATCTTTCTCAATTTCTTTTGCTTCTTTATTATCTATTAAAACGCCCATAGAAACGCAAGTCCCAACGATAAGTCTCACAGCTCCCCTTAAATCTTTGGCAAGTAAACTTGAATGTTTGGTTTTTGCAATTCCTAAAACAGTTTCAAATGATAAATTTCCTACTTTATTCGTTAATGCTGACCCCGAACCTTTTTCAGTTCCAATTTCTTTTTTTATCAATTCTGCAACAGGAGGAGAAAACACTTCTATCTTATAATTTTTAGTCTTAGGATTAGCATCGATTTCAACAGGAACTTTCATTCCTTTAAACCCCATAGTCTCTTTATTGATATCTACAATGACTTTTCCCAAATTAATTCCCATTGGTCCAAGCTGTTGGGCTACTGCTGGCCCAGGCGCCATTGCCCCGCCATCAACGATTAATTTTATTTTTACCATTTTAGTTTTCTTCTCCAAAGTCTATACTTTCATAACCTTCCATTTCCTTTTTCTCCTTAGCTTCTTCGTTTGCTTCTTTTTCACGTCTTATAACCTTTACGTTATCCAATTTTACAGTAACAGGAATAGGGACGCTGGCTCCCAGAAGGGAAACAACCACTTCTCCCTTAGTCTTATCAATTCTAGTAACCTTTGCCTGCTCACCTTTAAATGTCTGCCCAATTATTTCAATTATATCTCCTATTTCAATGTTCATCTCTTCTACTTTCGGCTCAATCATATTCTCTATTTCTTTATATTCAACAGTCTTGCCGATAATTCCTTTTACGTATGGAAGATTAAATGCAGCCTCTTCAGCAGATTCCCTGTCCGCTGCTTCTAAAATTATATATCCTTTCAACCCATGAGGCCTTATTGCACAATATACAGAAAGAGATTTTTTATTAACTCTCTGGCTAATCATTTCAATTGCCTTATCTTCCTTATTCGGAGTTATTTTTATAATGAATATCATTTTTTGTTTTTCGCTTCTCTGTTTACCTTATCTAAGTTCCGACTACCCCTTAATATCTAAGAAGTAGATACTACACTATAAAATTTTGCCTTTTTAAATTTGTCGATTTTGCGTATCTGCTAACAGATATTTGCTTAAAATTTATAGAGCCATATATTTGAAAAATTTATCGTTTTCAACAGATAAATTTTTCTCTAATAGATATTATCAACTATAATCTCATAAGCAATAAGGCGCAATGTGTCTTTGTTCCGATTCAAAAGATGCAGTTGTTAATATGCCTTCCAGCAAATTAAGGTCTTCAAAATGTCAAGAACTCTTTATCAAACGTGTTTAGTTCTTGAGCACAACAAAAATCAAAGATTTTTGTGCCATCAAAATATTTCATATTTTGAGGTGATCAAGAATTGTTTTTTCTTTTCTATGAATTAAAAATAAAGATTTATAGATAATCCCCATGATTGGGTTACTTTTAGTTGGGGATTCTCTAATAGGTCTTCCCCCTTTTAGGTAACTTAATCAACGGGAAGACCTATAATGAAAAAAACAATTCTTGACACCTTGAGAAAATTAGGCTATTTGTCAGTTGTAATTATAGGAAATAACATTAATTTTCGTATATTTTCAATGTCATTTCCAATCTAGCAAATAACCCGATTATATCCGATTATTGAAGTTATTTGCTATAAGATAGTTTTCTTTGTGATTTCTCAGCCGTTAGATACGATTTTGCGTTTTACAGCAGCAGATATTATTATTTTCTCATTTGTTGCAATAAAGAATAAATACCCCCCTTTACTCCCATGAATATGATTCTTCAGGATAATCTAGATGCACTTGGAGTAAAGCTGAGCTTGTCAAGATATGAAACAGCCGAACTAACGTTTTCAATATTTGAAGGACTATATAATCAAAATGAGTCTGATTTACCAGAGATTAAAGCTAGGATAAACTGTTTATCTGAAGGAAGAGTCGAAGCAGGTTTTACTAGAGGGAATAAATTATATGCCATGGCAAGATTTGAAGATTCAGAATTATATCCTATTTTAGACGTATCGGATACAGATTTACCAGTCCATTCTGCCAGACATTCAATTCATATTTAGAAAAATATTAATACTAAAGACAACCTAGATTAATATGTTTGGAGAATGTATTGAAGAGGCATCAAAGTTAAGGGAATTATCTCCTAAAGAACTTTCAAGAATAGCAGAATTAGCAAGTATTGGGATATTTGAAGCCAGAGACTCAGATTTAAGTTTTATACAAAATGAGATATACCGAATATCGAAAGAAAGGATAAAAAAATGTTTTTTTGGCGACGGTTGCCTTTTTGCTATGGCAAAATCTGGTTATCTTGGAGATTTCAAAGCATATCTATTAAAATATTTAGACGGAAAGGATTACAAAGATAGAAAAATATTAAGACATTCTTTCTTAACATATGATTAGTCCGCCTTCTCCAATTTTCCAAGATATTCTTTTATTCTCTCAATAGTCTGGGGAATAAAGAAGTTCTCAATTTTTACTCTAAAAATCTCAGACAAAGGCTCAAATTCAGACATTCTATATTTATTCTCTTTCTTATCAGCAATCATAATATCTCTTAATCTTTTTAATTGCCTTCGAATATTGCTTTCCGCAAGCCCTTTTTTTTCAAGAGAATTTTTTATTCTCATCTTTTGCACAATATCTCTTATTTCAAAAGAACTTAACCATTTCCTATCTCTTCGCGCCTCTTCCAATGTCAAAAGTATATCTACAATAATGTCTCTTGAGTCTCCAGGTTGCAACAATCCCAAAGATAAACAAACTTTCTTTACAAGCTCTCTTTTAGAAGAATCATAAGGTCTTTCATATTTTCTTAAAGTAATTTCTCCAAGGGGCAAGTCCTTAACCATTTTGTCTTTTTACCTTATTTATTTTTTTGATCTTCTTCTGTATATTCTTTATTTTATCAATCTTCCCTGAAGGAAATATTCCTTCATATTCGCAATCTTTGCATTTTAATATGTCAGAATTTGTTGTTCCAGCCATTAAATTACCAACAACAGAACCAACAAAATTTTCACTCCCACATCTTGGGCAGAACTTGCCTTCCCTCAATTTCATACTTAAGTTAAATAATTCAAATTTATAAATCCGCCGTTCACAAATTTCAGAAAAACTACAGATGGAAAAGTTTAAAACACTTAACTACGATAATAGTTATATGACAAAAACCGAAGAAATTGGCCAGAGTTTAAAACCATTATTAAGCAGAAGAGAGATAGAAGTAGTCATAAAAAGGCTAAACAATAATAAAATAAGTCAGACAGAGAGCAATTACTTATCTCGTTCTGTAAGGAAGAAGCTGTATTCCGCACAAATATTAGCTTCTTTGAATCTTCTAGTTTTATTAGACTACCGGAGAAAAAAGTACGAAAGAAATAGCCAAGTTTTAAAAGAGAAAATTCTTGATTCTATGAAAGAAATTAAATTAAATGTCCAATCTATATTACTATACGGCTCTTATGTTCAGAATAAACACACTAATTACCGAGACATAGATATAATGCTTGTAACTAGCAGCAAACCCTGGAAAAATTCAAATGATAAAGGCATTTTAGAAAGAAAGATAGAGGATAATTTGTCAAAAAATAAAATAATAGGAGATGTAAACTTGATTTCAAAAAAACAGCTCTTAACTTTGCTTCCATATAGTCCGCTTTTACAAATGGAATTGGAGGAATATGAAGCAATATATGGAAAAATAAGATTAAAAGTTAAACAAATTATTAATAAAAGATATCTATATGGTAATTTGCTCGAGCCAGAATATGTCTTAGACTTAGGGAGTGAAGCAGAATCTAAAGAGGTATATAACGCATTAAGAACATGCATCTCAATTGAGCTTTTTTTAAACCAAGAAATAAGCAACAAAAAAATGCACACTTCTTTACAGAGAAAATTAGGAGAAGAAAATTTATGGACATTAAAGAATAATCGAGAAGAGGATACTGCAAAAAATATTGCTCTTGTTTTGCTTAAAAGCCTTTATCAAGCTCTAGAAAAAAGGTTGAGGGAAGATGTCAAAAAAGAAATTAAAACGTAAGCTCGGAGTATTTTTAGGGTTGAGTGCAGCACACAGAATCTTAGCAGAACATACCCATAAAAAAGAGTCGATAATTAGAGTTCAGCAAGAAGCAGATAATTACCGGAATCTAGTCGAAGATATTAACAAGGGAAATTGGAACGAAATTGACCTAAAGGAAATAAAAGAGATTGCCAGAAAAAGGTGTTTAAAGAAATTAAACCAATATGAAGATACAAGCAGCGAAAGATATTCAAAAATAGACAACGAAATATCTAATCTTATGGAAGAATTAGAGGTAAAGCAAGAATAGCAATTATTATAAATCTAATGTTTCTCAACCTTTCATGGAATTAGTAGCATATCTAGGAAAAGACAAAGAAAATTGGGGGCAGGTAATTGCATTAATAAATCGCTTTGATTGCGAGAGGGTCATCCTTATCAAAGACCAAAATTCAGATGATTTTCCTATAAATGAGAAATGCGTTATTGTTGAAATAGATCCAACAATGCCCTTGCTAAAACTAAAAAATGAAATTAAAGAAAAGCTTTCAAAAGAACTTTCTAATGAATTTGAAGTTGCCATTTCCATTGCTTCAGGCACAGGCAAAGAGCATATGGCATTAATCTCCGCATTATTGTCAATTCCTCTTGGAATTAAACTGGCAGCGTACACAAAAGAGGGCGTCGCATTTTTGAGTTAATTTATTCTTCCTCAACACAATCAGATATTTCGCTTCTCACCCTTCTTCCTATTTGGTAAGATAGAACAGCAGCATCAAACCAATCAAAATTAGATTCGGGATTAGCAGCCAATTCTGCAAAAGCACCAACTACTTCAGTTTCTTGTCCAACACTATATCTAAATACAAAACTTTCTCCTCCTTTACGCAAGGTTAATTGTCTAAGTTTATAAGTCATATTCACCCTAAATAATGTTTCTATTTAAATTTAATCAAAAGAATCTCATACCCCATCTAATCATCAACAATACTAAAGATGCAAGCAAAATCCAGGTAATTAAAGAGTATGCTTTTTTCCCAACTTTTTCACTCCCAGTTATCCCCCATACTGTAAGATAGAAAAATCTCCCGCCATCAAGTATTCCCAGAGGAAGCATATTAAATAGGGCTACTAACAAGTTTATTATTATCATCCACCATATTAAATAATAAATAAACCAGCCAAATTCTCCAATATTAGATTTGTAATATACTGCAGGCGTTTTTATCTTAGCAAAAGTATAATTGTAAACTATGCCCACCAATCCACTATTAGATACTGGGAAAAATCCAATTCCCAGAAAAGTTTTTCCATCCTTTTCTCCAAGGACAATTTCATAATCCTTTTCAGCACTCTCAGAATCTCTCCCATTTTCTAAAACAGCAGTTTTTATCTTTAATTTATCTCCAGGTTTGTGATTCTGAAGAACTCTGCTCAAATCACTCTGGCTGACCACTTTTTCACCATCTATTTCTATAATTGCCCCAATTAATTGGGCCCTAAATGCCGGAGAATCTTCATATGCTATAATGTCCCTAACTTTACCATTTATTACTTTTTTCAATGCGTCAGAATCTGTGAAATAATTTTTTCCTCCAGCGCTAACTTGAACTAGATTGTCTCTTATCGTCTCATTTCCAACAAAGGTTATACTGCTGACATTCAACCCCGCCAAAGCATAAGTGTTAAACTTAACCCCTGCTGGAACGAAAAATGAAGAGAAAAACAACCAGAATATTAACCCAAATAAAATAGTCATTAAAATATTTGCAAAAGTTCCTGCAGCAAGAACAGATAACTGGGGGATTTTCTTTGCCTTATTCATCTGCTTTTCATCAGGCTCTACAAATGCTCCCAATATCGGCCCAAGAAAGGCGAATCCTGTAGAATGTATTTTGAAACCATGTATTTTTGCAAATATTCCATGCGAGAATTCATGAGATACTGCAACTACTCCAATAATAATTATGAAGTACGTAAAATACAAAGGAGGGAAAATAGATTCAAGTCCAAATAATTTTGGAAAATAGGGTATTAAAGGAGCAACAGGGGGGGCGCTAATTAGATTAGCCAACGGCGTAGTCAAATATAAATAAACAGACCTTCCATAATACCACAAAACAGATAAAGTAAGCATATACCCGCATGCGATAACTACATATTGCAAAGGCCTTAGTATTTTTTCAAATCTCTTGGAGAAACTGTCTATAAATTTAATTCCTAGTTGTGTTTTATAGAGATAGATAATCCCCTGCCTTGTTAAATTTTTCTTTCTCGTAGACAAAAATATTATTACAAATATTATAAATAACCCCAAAAATATCAAGTCGTATGTTACAAAGCTCATTTTTATATTCTTTTTTTATTTCCTTTATCTGGTGACTGGGGCTTTTATTTCTTTCGTATTGGCCTAAAAGATCGCCCATAGCATCTTGGACATCTCACTTTTTTTGCAATTATTCTTACAGGCTGAGATCTTATCTTCTTGCTGCAAATCTTGCATACATAAACGTTCTCAAACATCCTTTTCTGTGCTGCAGGTATTTTCGTTGCCATGTTATTTAAACAGTTCTACCCTCATAAGATCTTGAATCTCCAGTCTCTCCCCTCTTAAAATTAGCGGGGCTTCTCCTAATTCTCTCTGCCAAGATTCATCCCAAGACCTACCTGCACCATCTCTTACTCTAACGTCAAATTCATAATCCATGTTTACATAGCCCTCATAATCATCTTCTTTCCCTCAACATCCCACATTTCTGCGTTTTTTTCAGGAGCAAGTTTATCTTTTAATTCAGGTAAATAAGGAACATCAATAGTTTCATAACTCTCCAAGTCCATGACAGATGCCCTATTGTCTCCAACGCTTAAAACTTGCACTCTTTTCTTTTCTATATTTGGAATATCAAATCTATCTCCTCCAGGCACAGCAATAATCTTTTTCTTCTCTACAAAGACGCCAACAGCCTCTATTCTACATTTACTGGCTCCATGTTTGCCTGTTTTGCTTATATCATTTGACCTTACTGTATAAGGTTCTCCATCAACTAAGATAGTCGTTCCAGGTTTGGCCTGCGTCGCGTCAATCACTCTTAAAACCATATTTATCTTTCACAAGAAACGTTTATAAATCTTTAGATTTTTATGCTGTGTTGCATGATTATTTTTTATCGTCGATAACTCTAAAGTTCACTTAAACTTTTATCGTCGGGGGCTATGAGAATCATGCAACACAGCAGATTTTTAATCAGAATATTTTTTCTTGAAATTTTACGCATCACTACCTTTTTAAACCTTCATCTTTACTAATAAAAATGGCAGAACAAACTTCAGAGCATAAGACTCATAAGAACGATTTTGTGGAAATAAAATTCACAGGATATGCAAATAACGAGATTTTCGACTCAAACATAGACGAAGACATAATCAAGATAAATCCAAAAGCAAAAGCAGACAAGCTCATAGTTGTTATAGGCCAAGGAATGGTTGTTAAAGGTTTCGATAAAGAATTAGAAAACAAATACATAAATAAAAATTACGAAGTAAATGTTAAGCCTGCAGAAGCATTTGGCCAAAGAGACAGAACTCTTATGAAGACAATTCCTCTTGGAGCATTTACACAACAGCAAGTATCTCCTCGTCCTGGAATGGTTCTTACTTTAGATAATCATGTCGTTAAAATAATCGCAGTTTCGGGAGCAAGAGTCGTAGTTGACTTCAATAATCCTTTAGCAGGAAAAGAATTAAAATATAACTTTAAGATAATAAGAAAAATAGAAGATGAAAAAGAGAAAATAGAATCTCTTCTAAAGTTTTTTTTCGGTTTTATTCCAGAATTCGAAGTAAATGAAAAAATAAAGATTAAAGCACCAAAAAATGTCGAGCCTTTAATCAAATTGTACGATGATAAATTTAAAGAACTTTTAGGAAAGTCTTTAGAGTTCGAAGAAAAGCAGGAAGAAAAAGCAGATAAAAACAAGCAAGAACATGCCCATGAACAAGGCAATGAACATCACCGAGAACACAATCATTAATTAATAAATGTATACAAATCCTTATAAATAATCTTCTACACACATATCAATGGCAGGGTTAAATATAATAAAAGAGGGAGAAGGTTCTACAAAAGCAATAGACGAAGAACTTGAATCACTCATTCAGAAACACTCAGCAAGAGTCAAAGTAGTAGGTTGCGGAGGCGGAGGAGGCAATTCAGTTTCCAGAATGAGAGAAATAGGAATTAAAGGTTGTGAGATTATAGCAATTAATACAGATGCTCAAGACTTGCTTTATACAGATGCTGACTCAAAGATTCTTATAGGCAGAGAATTGACAAATGGCCTTGGCGCTGGTTCAAATCCTAAAATAGGGGAGCAAGCAGCTCGCGAATCTGAGCAGGAAATTAGAAAAAAGATTTCTGATTCAGATATGGTTTTTATTACTTGCGGTTTAGGCGGAGGTACCGGCACAGGCTCTTCTCCAGTCGTAGCAGAGATAGCAAAAAAACAAGGAGCTTTAACAATCGGCGTAGTTACTTTGCCATTTACAGTTGAAGGCCAAAAGAGAATTGAAAATGCCCAAAATGGTCTTGAGAAATTAGCTGCCATTGTAGATACTTTAATTGTTATTCCAAATGACAAACTTTTAGAAATTGCTCCAGACTTGCCCATTCATACTGCATTTAAAGTAGCTGATGAAATCTTAACAAATTCCGTTAAAGGTATTACAGAATTAATTACAAAATCTGGTCTTGTTAATTTGGATTTTGCAGATGTAAAGGCAGTAATGGCAAATGGGGGAGTTTCTTTAATAGGCATAGGGGAATCAGACTCAAAAGATAGGGCGAGAGAAGCTGTAGAAAGGGCAATCAACAATCCTTTGTTAGATGTGGATATCTCAAATGCAACGGGGGCACTTGTCAACATTATAGGAGGCAACGACCTATCTTTGGATGAATATAACAAAATAATGAAAATTATAGGGGAAAAAATCTCTCCAGACGCAAAAATTATCTCAGGCGCCCAGATATCTGCAGACTTAGAAAATTCGATAAAGGTCTTGCTAATTGTAACTGGAGTAAGAAGTTCTCAGATATTAGGTTCGACAGATTTTGAAGATGCTACTTCAAGAAGCCCCCTTGAAGAAGAGCTAGGCATAGATTTCCTTGAGCGATAAACTTAAAAGCATTCCTTTTCTTGAAATGTTATGGCATTAACAGAAAGATTAAAATCATTCGCTATCCAATCAAAGAGAGTCTGGCAGATTTTGAAAAAGCCCACATCAGTAGAATTTAAAACAGTCGCTAAAATTTCTGCAATAGGCATTCTAGCTTTAGGTGCAATGAGTTTTATCATTCAAGACGGAATAAGGATTTTCATAAATTTATTCTCGTGATATACATCTTTTCCTTGATTGGGTTAGATTTTTAGGAAAAGATGTATTAGAGATTTCCGAACTAAATTCTAACACAATCACCGGAAATCTCTATATTACCAAAGAAAAAGCTTAAAAGACATCATTTCTTGTAGATTTCAATGGGGTTGTAGTATAGCCCGGTCTAGTATACGAGGTTTGGGACCTTGTGACCCCGGTTCAAATCCGGGCAACCCCATTTGTATTCAGCAGCGAGGAGTACCACAGCGAAGCGAGGATGCCCACAGCAATAGAATGCAAATGTATCTGAATGTAACTTTATAGGAATAACAAAATAGAAAGATTTAAAAACCTTAATTTTATATTAATCCTATGATAAAACCAGAACATCATGAATCAAGAAGTGTAGAATCGATGAAGGGCTTCTTAGCTAGATTACCATCTACAAAGCATGAACCTAAATTGTTTTATGATGCGAGATTTGCAGAAGTGCAAGGTAAACAAGAAGGGGACATGCCTCAAAACAAAGTTTTTTGTTTAGCTGAATTAACTGTCCAGCATCATGGTTCAGCATATGGAGATTATCAAAGCGTTACTGAATCTTCTGAACATAAAGTTTTAATGTATGTTCAAGGAAGACATATGAATGATGATTTCTTAGTTGTTGGACATCAAATAGATAATGAAAATAAGTTAATTCATCCTGCACATCTTTCTTTACAAGATTTAGTAGGATATAAGGAACTTGAGATTTTTGAAGAATGATTCTTTAGAGTAATTATTTTACATAGCACAACATTCAAATTCCGCAACATTGTACCCACTTTGTCCAACCAGGAAAACAAAGTTATATAAATAAGTTACATCTCAATATAAAATGGAACAAATAACAATTTCACGAGAAGAAAGAATTAATGAACTAGAGGTTATAAAACCTAAAATAATAAAAATTCTTAAAAAACATAAAGCTTCAAAAGCAGGAATATTTGGAAGCTATGTTAGGGGGGAGCAAAAGAAGAAAAGCGACATTGATATTTTAGTGGAGCTTAACAAAGAGCTGGATTTAATAGATTTTATAATTATTAAAAATGAATTGGAAAATAAACTTGGTAAAAAAGTAGATTTAATAGAATATGATACAATTAGAAAAGAATTAAAAAATAATATTCTAAGAGAGGAAATAAGAATTATATGAAAAGAGATTACAAATTATATATTCAAGATATAAAGGATAGTATAATTAAAATAGAAAATTATATGAAAAATATATCCGAAGATAGTTTTAAGAAAGATAGTAAATTGCAGGATGCTGTAATTAGAAGATTAGAAATTATAGGGGAAGCTAGCAGAAACTTACCAAAATCATTTAAAGAAAAAAATAAACATATTAATTGGTTTGAACTTTCTCAATTTAGAGATTTGGTCGCGCATTCTTATTATGAACTAAGTCTTAACAGGGTGTGGAGAACGGCAACTGAAAGAACTTCTCAAATCAAGGAAGGAATAAAAAATATAACATTGGTTTAGTCTTCTTCATTCTGAAGAAGCATAGATAAATTCCGTAAAGTTGTACCCACTTTGTCCAAACAGAAAAAACAAAGTTATATAAATAAGATATACCCAAAGATAAAATGGAAGAATTAATCCAAGTTAATAAGGAAGCTATCATTGATTTAATTAGAATTAAGGAAGAATTTGATTCAATAGTAGAATCTATTGAATTGATGTCGGATAAAACTTTCGTAGATTCTTATAAAAAGGCGAAGGAACAAATAAAAAAGAGGGAGTTTGAAGATTGGGATGCCCTATAAAATTCTTCCTACAAGAGAGTTCTCTAACGATTTTAGAAAATTAGATAAACACTTTCAAGAAATGATTAAAGAAAAAATAGAAGAAGTAACAGAAAATCCTGAAAGATACAAACATCTTCATTATGGTTTAAAAGGAAGCTGTAGAATTAGAATTGGTAAATTGAGAATAATTTTTTCATATAACAAGAGTCTTAACGAATTATACCTTGAAAAAATAATTTTGGGACATAAATATTGAAAATAAAAACATATTAAAAAAAAGATTTTTTAGGGTCAGAAAGTTAAACAAAACCTTCAAATTCCTTAATATTATCCACACTTTGTCCAAACAGAAAAGACAAATTTATATAAATACTTTATATCTAAATATAATATGGAACAAATAACAATTTCACAAGAAGAAAGAATTAATTTTGAAAAATTCTTTGAAGAAAAACAGAGGGAAATAGGCAATTTTGCAAAAGAAATGGCTGAGTTAGAATTCGAGTTAATGGAGTTGAATTTATTTATTTCTTCTTCAGGAAAAGAGCATTTGGATATGGCTTCAAATTCTGTTAAAAGATTAAGACAATTAGAGGCAGAAAGAAAAATCAACCTTAAACAATATGAAGAAATAGCAGAAGAATTCTAACCTTCATTATTCTAAGAAATTATAAATAACAACCTTTAAATATAAGTTATACATAGTATAACTATGTCAGTTATAGAAACAAAAGTAAAGCGATGGGGAAACTCACTTGGAATAATTATTCCTAGCGAGGCTGTTGATAGAAAAAACATAAGAGAGAATGATAATATTAAGATTTTAATAATGAATGATTCAAGGGAAGTTTTTAAAAAAACATTTGGATTATTAAAGGGTAAATTAACTAAACCGACACAGCAGATAAAAGATGAACTCCGAAGAGATTTATACTGATGAAGTTTCTTTCTTTTTCGATAGTTATGCTTTTTTTGAGATTTTAAAGTCTAATAAAAATTATGGAAAATATAATAATGTAGAAATCGTTACTACAAAACTTAATCTTTTTGAGCTTTATTTTGGTATTCTTAGAGAAAAAGGAGAAACCGAAGCAAAAGAGGTTTTAGATTTATATTATCCATTTACAGTTGATTTTGATTCTAACATCATAGAAGAGGCAGCCAAACTTAAAAATAAATTAAATAAAAGAAACGTCTCAATGACAGATTGTATTGGTTATTGTGCGGCTTTGGCTTTAGGCATGAAATTTTTGACAGGAGACAAGGAATTCGAAAATTTTAATAATGTGGAGTTTGTAAAATAAAAGAGCACCATGAAAAAAGTACAAAACAAAATTCTTCTCATTTTGGGCCTCATCTTAGTCCTAGACGGAGTTTTAAGTATTTTAGTTGCTTTCCCAAATTCCTGTTATCACGCTTGCCTAAATAATTCAGTTTTAGGTCAAATAGGCAGAATAATTAGAACATTAATAGGAGTTTTTCTTATTTATGAATCTTTTTACAAAAAAAGAGCAATATAAATTAAAAGAAAACAACATTACTCATTACCACAACTGGCAATAATTCTCCCTTCATATCAGCTACATATTCCAAGGATGCTTTTATATCATCCTTTGTTAGTTGTGGATAATCTTCTAGAATTTCTTGTAAGGTCATACCCTGTTGCTATAAGTCTAACTACCATGTCGACTGGAATCCTAGTCCCCCTTATTATTGGCTTACCAGTCATAATTGCAGGGTTCATTACTATTCTTTCATTTAATTCTTTTTGCATGCAAATTAATAAGATATCAAGTTTTATAGTTTTGGATTGACTCTCATCGCCTTCAGCAACCTTCAAATTCCGTAACATTGTACCCACTTTGTCCAACTGGGGCCAACCCCATTAGACTAAGTGGTAACATTTATAATATTGAGAATATAAATGCAGTGTTGCATAAATATCAATCTTCTAGAATAATTCTTGGATATAAGCTTGGACTAAACTTAGAAAAACTGAGTTATACATCATATAGAATAGACATTCAACTTATTTCTGTAAATAGAAATAAGGAACTTTTCTCATATTGTAGATCGCATAAAAACATCTATCAGGTAAACAAAACAATAGGCGGAGCCGATTTTGAAATTGAAGTTATTGTTAGAGATTTGAATCATTTAATTGAAATTATAGATAACTGCGCAGGTTATATGACATTTTGTACGCAGTTCTCTATCTGGAAAACTGCGACTATACGTGCTATAAATCACGCAGTTATCCATATAAATGATTTAAAAAAAGAATTTAAAGATGTAATAAACGATGTCGAATATTTTGGATTTACAACATTTCATATATTGAAGTATATTCCTGATTAAAACAAATCAGAATAAGATCTGAAATATCTTCGTCTATCACATTTTAAATAAAATCAGATATTTTATGCTTCAGTTCCAAGTAAACTAACCAAATTACTAAAAGAATTCCGTCTAATGTAGGAAAGAATAAATATTGTAGAGGCCTGGAAAGAAATGAGACTAGATTTATACCATAATCTAATTTTGAAAAAGGATAGAAGAAAAAAGCCATTTCTCCAAAAATAGAATCTAGGAAAATGTGAGATAGGGCCCCTATTGCTAAAGCAAGAAAGATTTTGCTTAATTCTAATTTGTGTCTTGTAAGATTACATATTTTCGCTTTCTTATGAATTGGTTTTAACAAAAAATAAATTAATACAAAAATCAATGGAAAAAACAGCGAGTGAGTGAATGTTTTATGGATGTTCCAGCCTTGGACACTTATTAAATTTAAAATAATTGAAAAAATAATGTCTATATCTGGCAAAATGCCTCCTAATCCAGCGATTAAAACATAATGCAATGGAAAATGCTTTTTATCTTTTTTTCTAAGATAAAAATCTCTAAATATAGAAACTAATAAAATTGGTGCTAGAATATGTGCAACTGCTTGTGGCATTTTAACCTCTTTGTTTTATTTAGTAAACGATTATGGTTTATATTCCTATCTTAAAGGTTCGGTCTCCTTGTCTTTTTATCCTAAAGTAACTATTTAGTAGTTACATATAGAAAGGTTTAAATATGGAAGAATATGCAATTTCATATGGGGAAAGAATATTACATATTTACTAAAGCCCCCCCTGAAGAATTGAGAGAAGTATTGATACAACGAGGGTACACAAGAAATAATGGCTTGGGGGGCGGGGGGAGTGAAGAGTATTTGAATAGAAATAGAAGTATGTATTTGGAACTTAAGAATGGAAACCCTTTTAGGATTGATGAGATGCTTAGATTATTTCCTGGCACAAGTATTCCTTATCCTAAGTCTACATTAGTAACTGATTTGGATTCTATCTCGTTAATGATGGGGATAGAAAACAGAGATAAGGAAAAATTACCTGAAATAGTACTGGTTGAGTTTGATCAAATAAGAGAACAATTAAAAGTTCATAAAACTGAAATTCAAGAGATTGATAATAAAGGAGATAACGAGAGAATTCTTTTAGAGATGAGAGCTTTGGGAGTAAACAGTAGATGAACATTTGTTATTTTTGTTATGCAAAAATAAGAGTTTTCATGAAAATCAATCCTCACTTGTTCAGATTGATTTTCTAACTTCTATCATTAATAAACTAAAGATTATAATTAGAGCAGTAGGATAAAAGATTAGAAAAACACAGGCAATATTCATTTCAGTAGATGAGCTAATTTTATGGGCAAATGCTCATCTACTGAGTAAAATAAATACCTTTAAATAAACAATAAAATTAAAATGGATATGACAAACGGAAAAAAGCCAGATAATTTGGCGGAGAATTTAGGAAGCAGTAAAAAATATGAGATTTCTAGCCTGAAAAATATGCCTTCGGTTTCTCTGCAGCAGCCTCAGATAGATTTTAACAAGCTCAAGGATAAATTGGAAGATTTTAAGAAGAAGATTTTAAAAAAATTTCCATTCACCAGAGCTATGGGTATATTGCCTCCTGTTGCTGCTCCTTTATTTGAAGAAGATGAAGCAGTCCCAAGAGAGGAAGCCGAAAAGAAACCAATACATATTATAATGCTTATTCCTGAAGACCAGTATAAAAACTTAAATAAAATAAAACCTGAGGTTGTGAAGCTTGCAAAAGAGTCTGGAGAGAATTTATGGGTGCATATCAAGACTACTGAAGTCGACCTATGGAATTATGGATTGGATTCAAAATATGAGTTTTTGGATGCTATTTCTGCCAGCTTTCCATTGCATGATAATGGTTTTCTTGGAGCATTGAGGGTTGCAAATATCCATAAGACTTTGGTATTAAATTGGCTCAACGTCGGGAGAGTACATTATGTTGCAAGCTATGGAATATTTGGAAGCCTTGTTAGAGGGACAGCGGATAAGACTTCTGATGTTGATGTTTTTGTAATTATTGATGATACTGATGTGAAGAGGATGTCAAGAATAGAATTGTTAGAAAAGTTGAGGGGAAAGATTGTTTATGAATTTGCAAAAGAAGCAACTGCTCTTGCGGGAGTGAAAAATATTTTAAATATTCAGGTGTATTTGCTTACTGATTTCTGGAGTTCGGTCAAAGATGCACAACCGGTTATGTTTACTTTGATAAGAGATGGCGTTCCTATGTATGATAAAGGAACTTTCATTCCATGGAAGAGATTATTGCAGATGGGAAAAATCAAGCCCTCTGCAGAGGCGATTGACCTTTATATGAAGGAAGGAGAGAGAACAGAAGAGCTTGTTAAAAGGAGATTGCTGGATTGCATGATTGATGCTTATTATGGTGTTGTGACGCCTACACAAGCATTGATGATGATGGCTGGACATGCTCCGCCTGTGCCGAAGACAATTGTCGCTGAAGTAAAAGAAGTTTTAGTTGATAAAGAAAAGGTCATGTCTGAAAAAGAATTGAAAGTCTTGGAAAAAGCTGTCAAATACTTCAAGGATTATGAACATGGAAAGTTGAAAGAGATATCGGGAAAAGAAATAGATGAATTGATGAAAGAGACTAAAGAATATTCAAAGAAGATGAAAGAGCTTAGAGAAAAACTTGAGAGCAAAGTACAGGAGCATCAGACAGAGAAGATAAACGAGTCGATTTTTGCTTTGATGAAAAAGATATTTGGAGATAAGGGCAAAGAAGAATTGTTGAAAGATTTTGAGAATGAAGCGGTAAAAAAAGGAAAGATTCAGGAAAGGATGCTTGGAGTTGTGAAAGATTTAGGGAAAATAGGCCAGAGGGCAAAGAGTAAGAAATTGACAGCGGGAGAAATGCAGAGATTTTCCAGAGAGACTTCGGAGTTGATAGAATCTCTTGTTGAATATGCACAAAGAAAGGAATTGGTAAGCGCGCAGAAAGGGATAATGCAGATTAATTACGGAAACAATAAAGCAGAAATAATTGCAACAGATGCGGGAGTTTTTCTGGTTGAGATGGATAAAATAAGAAAAGTTGCTGACGGAAAATTAATTGCCGTCGATAAAAAGGAATTTGAGAAAGCTCTTTCAGAAACTAAGGAAAGATTGAAATATAATTTAGATGCCAAGGTTCTTGAAGTAATCAGGAAAGAGCTCGGCGATTTTGAAGTTGTTTTCTAGTTTTTATCAGATTTGAGCTACCTTTCGTTTCAAATCCTCTGTCTGGAGATGTAAAAAACTCTTCGTTAAAACGCAAGGCGTTTTTTGAGTTTTTTATTACCTCGAAATATTCCATATTTTGAAGGCACAAAAATCTTTGATTTTTGTTGTGCTCAAGAACAGAAAGTTCTTGACAATTAGAATGAACGGTAACCTAATGGTTGAGTATCAAATAGAAACGATACACCCAATTTAACCTATTTTTACCAGGTTTATTTATAATAGATTTTCTATAAAAATGTCTGACAAGAATTAGCTCTTGCTGTACTTGTTAAGAGAATGTTTAAGAAAAGGGCTTCAACAAAAGGAAGAAATTAATTTTTTACGTTTAAGTGTAACGCTTTCATATGCAACTCAACCCCTAATCAACCGAATTCTCCATAATAGGACGAAGAAAAAGAAAAATTGAGGGAAAACAAGGACAAAAAGTAAAAATAGACAAGTAAAAATAGGCGATGGGACTGATATGTTATGTTTGAATAAAAATTTAAATACCCTCTATTGCTAGATACGTTATGAAAAAGAGAGGTCTTATTTTAGCTCTTGCAGTCGTTGTTGTGCTAGGCATGTTTTTTGAGGGTGGCTTAGTTTCTGCGGGATTATTTGATTGGTTTGGGAAAATAACTGGGAAGGCGACTTCACAAGGGACTAATGTCTCAATAACTATCTCTGGGACGAATGCGGTGACTATTGAGGTCTTTAATAGCACCTTGACTGGGGCGACGGTAACTCCTACAGAGGATACTACTGTAGCTATTACGTTTGTTGCGAGAGTTACTGATGCTGATGGATATTTAGATATCAATACTACGAGTGTAAAAGCTAATTTTACCTCTTCTGGGGAACCTGTTAGATTGAATAATAGTTGTATAGATTTGTCACAAAATACTACTACTGCTAAGAATTTTTCTTGTACAGTAAGTATGTGGTATTTTGATAAAATTGCGGCTTGGACAATAACTGCGGCTGCTGTGGATTTAGGGAACTTGACTTATGTACAGAATAACACAATGGTATTTAATTATGCACAACTTCAGGCTTTGCAAATGTCTCCTAATTCTCTGACTTGGGCATCGGTAAGCCAAAGCCAAACAAACAAGACTTCAACTAATGACCCTTCTCTTATAAATAATACTGGAAATTATAATTTTACTAATTTATCTGTAACTGGAAGAGATCTTTATAATTCTCCAGGAACTAGCTATTTGGGGGTAGGAAACTTTAGTGTAGGAAATAATACTGGGAGCAACGCGGAGTGTGATACTTCTCCTGCAGTAAATAATGCAACAGTTTTGTCCAATGCAACTTTGATACAGATAAAACAAACTATTTTGAGCAGGGGAAATCATTCTGTCAACGATGGTTCAACTGGGCAAGAGCAATTGTATTATTGTTTGCTCAGCGTTCCTTCAAATCTTCCTTCTGGGTCTTACGCTACTACAAATTCACCTTCGTCAGCTTGGACAATAACTGGGACATTATAATGGCAAGGAAATTATTTTATTTAAGAGGCATTGTTTTTGCAGTTGTACTTGTTTGTATTTTTATGATTAGTGTGGATTCTTTTGGAGTTGCTTCTAATTTTGGAAAAGACAATCCCCTTGCTATGTCTCCTGGAGAGAGGAAAACTGCTGAATTGTATTTGCAAAATATGGTTGGAGACGAAGATGTTACAATTAGGGCTGTAATGAAAGATGACCAGGGAATTGCAAGTATTAAGGGAGGAAACATTGTTGTTAAGGCACATACTAAAGATACCGTTTTTCCTGTGGATATTGTTATTCCTCAAAATATTACTTCTGGAACTAAATATCGTGTTGTGTTAAATTTTGTTAGTGTTCCTGCAAGCGGCGACGGCATGGTAAATCTTGCTTTAGGATTTGATACTCCTGTCGATGTTCTAGTTGTTGCTCCAACGCCTTCTTTATCTCCTGAAACTGGAATAAGTAATAAGGTTTATGCTATAATAGGAATTGCAGTGTTGGTATTAGCTATTGTTGTATGGTTTATTCTTAGGAAAAAGAAAAAGTAAAAGATTCAGAGATACGATTAGGTTTTGCGAGGATTGTGGGTTAATTTTGTGCTATTGGGCTATAATTTAAATATTAAAAGATATGTAATATGCAATGGATAGTAAGAGAAAATTTAGAGCGACTTTTTTTGCAGTGTTGTTTTTGGTGTTTGTTCTTTTGATTGTGCTAAAAAATGCTTCTGCTTTTGGAGTTTCACATTCTTTTATCTGTCCAGATGAGCCGGTGATAGTTTATCCAGGACAGGAAACTAATGTCCAACTTGGAATGCAGAATATGGGAGTTAAGGATGGAGAAGATGCTAATATTAGAGTAACTTTGAGAGACGGTAAAGGAATTGCTGAATTGGATGATAAAAATTATATCATCAAAGCGAATACGAAGGATACAAAAATAGATATCAAAGTCAAAATTCCTCAGAATGTGCAAATTGGAAACAAGTACGATGTTGTTGTAGGATTTGATAACGCCGCTTCTGGAAAGAAGGGAGGGGTTGCAATAAACACTGGAATAGATGTTAAGATTTGTGTCGAGGTTGTGCCTGAATATCCCATTGGGTTTTCGCCTACAGGAGCAAAGACGTTTAATGTCAATGCTGCTGTTTTGATTGCGGTTATTATAATTATTTTAGCCATGATAGTTGTTTTAATAATCTTGAAGAGAAGAAAAAGAAATTCTGTTCGATTGAATAGGCACAGGGAATTAAATTATAGGTAAGTTTTATGTGAGATTAGGAAGTTGTTCTTTTTAGTTATTGTTTATTAACACAAATTAAGACAATAATTAATACATATTAATACATAATGATTTATTTTATATGTAAAAAATGACTTAAAAATGAAAGGTTTATAAAGTAATTTTCACACATATTAAGACATAAAATTACTTAAATTGTCGATTTAGAAAAATGCTGAAAATGGATAAAACTGATTTATTAAATGAGAAGAAAAAAGAACTAATTGAAAGGATAAATGCTGCTGAAAAATATCGGAAAGAAGTTATCGATAAAGTGCAGAAATTAGCGGCAAAGTTTAGCATTGGAGAGCTTTCTTTTTTTGAGTATCATTCGCATTTGAAAGGAGAGTTCGGAGATAAAACTCCAGAGGAATGGACGAGATATTATGATGGATATATTGAAAAGTGCAAAGATGAGCTGAAAAAATGCAGTGAGAAAATAAGAAAAATAAGAACCGGAGAAATTGCTAAAAGAGTTGTTCCTCTTGCATTGTTTTTGATTTTTACATTTTCTATTTATTACTATGCAGCATTATTTGGAGAAAAACCTGTTTTGTTTTCTCCAATTGAGAGTTATTTTGATAACGTTAATTTTAGTTTTAATGAATCTGGAAATTTTGTTTGGAAACTTGGAAATGCTGGAGAGTTAAATGGCTTGAAGATAAGCGGGGAGATTGGAGGAGAGGGAAATGTTAAAGTTTATTTGCAAGAGGGGGGAAAGGAATTCTTGATTTTAGATAGGAGTGAGATGGAATATACGAATAATGGAGCAACCGGGAATGTTATTAGAGATATAGAGATTCCCTCTAATTCAGTCACCCTAGAATCGGGAATCTCTAATAGACATTCCCGAACGAAAGGGGATACAATCAACGGGAATGTCTATATTAACAGAAGTAAGGACAAAAATGTTAGTATTAATGGTCTTGATAATTCAAGTAATAAAACTAGGCAATTTTTTAATAATGAGTTAAATAATAATTCTGATGGAGATAATGCAACAACACGAACAGACAAAATTAATAATACAAACAATAATGCTGGGGCGATAATATCTGCTAGGAAATTTGATAGTTATTGCAATGGAACTTGCGATTTATCTGCTTATAAATTGAATGCAAAGAGTTATAATTTTAGAATTGAGATTGTTGGGGATGCTGAAATAAAGATTGATAAAATTGTATACGAGTTAGTGCAGAAAGAGAATGCGGCTGTTAATGGTGGAAATTTCAATGAGACTTTGAGTCAAAATAATACTCAAAATGAAACCTCTAATTTTGTTAAAATAGAAAAAAGAATCGGTGAGGGAAAAGAAATAAAAATTGGAAGGAAACAGGGACTGAAGAATGTTGAAGTTAAAACACAAATTCCTTCAACTTGGAAGATTAATGATGCTGGGAAAATTAGAGTTCATTGGAAAGAGGGAAATAAAGATATTGAATTTTCTGGAAATGATTTAAATGATGATGGGTATATAGATGAGGTTAATTGGAATGTTGCTGATTTAGGAAGCGATCAGACTTTTGAGATTATTGTTATAACAAAGGCAGAGCATCTTGATTCAAATAGGAGTTTTATTTCTGATATATATGATTTTGTTAAAGAGCAGGATGGAATCTGGAGCGAGACAATTAATGATGGAGAGTATGTAAGGGCGACATTTGAAAGGAATTTAACGAATGATAATGATATTACTTTGTTTCCTAGAAATGTAAATGGCGTGCCTAGAATTGAAGTTTATGAAGTCAATGGAAATGTGAAAATTGCATCTTTTGATAATTTACAAGAGAGGCAATATAACAAGGTTTTGTTAACTTCACTTATTGGAATGCAGGATACATTTGATTTAAAGATTGTTGGAGGAAGTTTGGAGTTGGATCATGTTATTGATCCGATTCAAGCCGGAACAAATAGGTTGTATTTTAATAATACTGCGACAGGGGGGGCTTGTCCAACAACAAGCATGAAATTAGGTAGTTCTGCTCCTTCTTCAGTTGTTGTCACTTGGCCCGGTTCGTTTACTAATAGCGCGCCTGGAAATACTGATGCGGGACAGTGGCTTCCAGGAAATGCAAATATAGCCAATATAACTTCATCTATTCAAATAGCTAATAGCGTACAAACATCTAGAACTTCTGCAAGCTTTGGGCAAGGATGGTTATTGGATGAAAATTTAGTAGGTTATAACATCGCTAAAGGTAACTTTACTTTTAATTTATCTATAATGGGGGGGTTATTGGGTGCTGCTTCTAATGTTGAAAGAATATTCGCTAGAGTAAGCGTTGTTAATTGTGTTGGTGGAAATTTTGTTTTGATAAAGGATTTAACACAAACGAATATTGTTGGGGAGGGAAGCCATAGCGGCGGTCAAGTTTCTTGGAGAGCTAACGAAGGCACAAGAATAAACCATCCAGGAGTTTCTTCTATAATTAATGTTTTTGTTAATGTTTCCACTAATGATACTTATGTTTTTAATACTGGAGATAGATTGTTAATTGAATTGGGATTTGGAGATGCAAGCAGCACTTTTTCTAGAACTATTGGTTTTAGATATAATTTTGCTGGTTCTTATGTTCTCTTGCCTTTAATTAATGATACGATGATTCCGTCAATAAACATAACCTCTCCGTTGAATAACAGTGTGTTCTCTAATGCGACACAAACGATTAATTACACAGTATCCGATAATAATTTACAGGCATGCTGGTATACTAACAGCTCTGGAAAATTTAATAATACAATTACTTGCGGGAATAATTTAACCAATTATAAATGGTTGGAAGGAATTAATAATGTAACTATTTATGCGAATGATTCTGCTGGAAATGTAAACTCTTCCAGCGTTACTTTTTTTGTTGATACTACCATTCCTTATATAAAATTAAATTCTCCTTTGAATGCAACTACATTTATATTGGGAATTTTTAATATAACTTTGAATTCAACTATTTTTGATTCAACAAATAATAAAGTTAATGTTCAGATTTATGGAGTAAATTCTTTAAACACCGGGGATTTTTATAAACACGGATTATTGTATCAGCAGTTAGGAGTTTTGAACGGAACTCAAGTTATTTACAACTGGACTTCTCCTGTAATTGTTCCTGATGCTTCGACTGTTGCTCTTTATCATTTAGACAATAATTCAAAATTTGGAGAAAACGATACAAATGTTTATGATTTTTCTGGAAACCAAAGGAATGCGACAGTTTTTGGGGCTACAGCGGAAATGTCTGGAGGGAAATTTGGAGGAGGATTTTATTTTAATGGGACTACATCTATTACTGGGAGTAATCCAACAGTTTCTTATCCATTTACGGTTTATGCTTGGATTAATTATAATGGAAGTGTAGGAGGCATTGTTCAAGTATCGGGAGTTGCACCTTATTTGGGCGTTAGAATTAATTCGACTGGGTATCCAACTATTTTTGCAAAAACAGACTTTGGGGGTGAAGTCTTCGCTGGAAGTGCTGAAAGTTTATCTAGCGGATGGCATCAAGTTGTTGGGGTTTTTTTAAATAACACTGATAAAAGATTGTATGTAGATGGAAATAATGTAATTAATTTAACTACTAGTAAACCCATTATTTTTCCTATCACTTCTATTGATATTGGAAAATATAAGACCACATCCACAGATGGCTTTAACGGAACAATTGATGAAGTTGCAATTTGGAATAGGACTTTAAATGGCAGTGAGATTTTAGATTTGTATAGGTTGAAAGTAGGGAAATATTATTGGAAGGTAAATGTTACAGATTCTGCTGGAAATAATAATGAATCAGAGACTAGAGAGTTTTATATAAACGCTACGCCTGTGATTATTACTGAGGTCAATGCGACAAATATAACCCAAACCTTTGCTATTATAAATTGGACAACAAATATTTTGGCTAATGGCAGCGTTAATTATGGCTTAACGAAAAGTTTGGGAATAAATGTTTTTGATGAAAGTTTAGTTATTAAGCATAATATAAGTCTAAATGGATCAAGTGCAGGTACAACTTATTATTATAATGTAACTTCATGCAGTGTTGATAATGTTTGTGCGACAAATGGAACGTTTAATTTTACGACTTTAGCTCCTCCTAATCAAGCTCCTATAATTGAGCTTGTTGGCTTTACAAATGTCGGAGCAATTTTGGGAGGAATGAGAAATGTTTTAATTAATTTTAGCGCTACGGATTTAAATGGTGCAGTGGATTTGAATGATTTGACTGCGAGAGTTGAGATTTATAATATTAGCAAGGGAATAAATCCTGGAATGAGGGTGAATTCTAGTTGTAGTATAATCGCGAGTGGTGGGAATACAAAAAATTATACTTGTACAATTGGAATGTGGTATTTTGATCCCGCTGGAAATTATATTGTTAATGCAACTATTGGGGATAATTCTGGAAATAAAACCGAGAATTCTTCTAGCGTATTTAGTTACGAATCTACTTTTGGGTTTACAGTTTATCCTGGGGCTATCAGCTGGGGAATATTAAACCCAGGAGATATAAATAAACTCTCTATAGATAATTTAAAGATAAATAATACTGGAAATGTAAATTTCACTGCGATTAATATAACTGCTTATAATTTGTCTGGAGCTTCTGATTCTAGTTATTATATTCTTGCTAGTAATTTCTTTGCTAGTGTGAATCCTGGTGAATGTAGTTTTCCTGCTTCTCAACTTGATGAAAATGTAAATGTATCAATAGGTTCATTTAGTTCGCTTGCTCCTGGAAATCTTTCCATTAACGATGGAACTGCTCAGGAGGAGATATTTTTCTGCTTGGCTCAAGTGCCTAGTGTGTTGCCTATGCAGATATATTCAACTCAAGGTAATCCTTGGGAAATTGCATTGTTTGCCGCTCCTTTTGTTATGGGCGGAAGTAGACTTATGAACAATAGGAAGAGAAGAAGAAAGATTGTTTTAGAAAAAGAAGACCTTTTGGAATTATTTGGAGATAAACTTGAAGAGCTGCTTGAAATAGTGAAGGAAAATAAATTAAAGAAAGAATTAAAGGAAAATCAGGATTATTCAAAGTTTTCTATAGAAATTCCTTTGGGAATTTTTAAGGAGAATATTGGGGCTGCTGAAACTCTTTGTAAATATCTGAAAGAAAATAAGGGAATGCGTTTTGCTGAAATTGCCAGGACGTTAAACAGAGACAGAAGAACCATTGGTTTGAATTATAAAAATTCTACTAGAGTGAAAGAGAAAATTGAAATTGAAAATGGAGAGATTTTTGCTCCTGTGGAGATATTTGCGGATAGAAGACTGAGTATTTTGGAGAGTGCAGTCTATTATCTGAAAGTTGAAGGGTATAAGAATGTTGAGATTTCTAAGATGCTTGGGAAAGACCAGAGGAATGTCTGGACATTGTATTCAAGGGCTATGAAAAAGCTGAAAAACGAAAACAAGAATATTTAAAAACCAAACAATACTTATTCAAGGAGTTAAAAAGAGGACATGGCAAGAAAAATTGTGTTTATTGTTAGCATTATTTTGGTAATAGCTGTTGCAGTTGTGGTATTATTATTGTTTGGAGTTAATTTAGTTCAATTTTCTCCGTTTAATGTTAGTGTTCAGGTTGGAAATTCTCCTCCTGTGATTAAGCTTGTTGGCTTTACAAATGTCGGAGCAATTTTGGGAGGAGTGAGAAATGTTTCAATTAATTTTAGTGCAAGTGATCCTAATGCTGCTTCTGATTTGAGTGACTCGACTGCGAGAGTTGAGATTTATAATATTAGCAAGGGAATAAATCCTGGAATGAGGGTGAATTCTAGTTGTAGTATAATCGCGAGTGATGGGAATACTAAAAATTATACTTGCACAGTTGGAATGTGGTATTTTGACCCCGCTGGAAATTATATTGTTAATGCGACTATTGCAGATAATGGGGGTTCGACCGCTGAAAATTCTTCTACGGTGTTTGATTATATTTCTGTTCCTGGGCCAGTGGTTTATCCAAATGCTTTGAGCTGGACACCAATAACTGTTTCTGATATTAATAAAAATTCAACTAACGATCCTTTAATTTCGAATAATACTGGGAATGTTAATTTTACTAATATTGCTATAACTGCTTATGATTTGCCTGGGGTTAGTTCAGGGTTTATATATGCTGGCAACTTTAGCGTTAGCATTTTGGATGATTGTGCAGGGTTTGCGATGGCAAATAACACTCTACGAAGCATAACGGGGGCAGGATTGCCCGTTGGCAATTTGTCTGTTGTGGATGCTGCTCAAGAAAAATTATATTTCTGTATAAATGCAATAAATCCAGATACTCCCACTACAACATTTTCATCATCAAATACTGGAGGAACTTCATGGGGGATTGATTTTAGTTAAAATGAAAGGAAATAAATTTAATGTATGGAGAATGTTGGGATTTGTTTTGATAGTTTTAAGTGTGTTTATTTTAAGGGCAGATTCTTTTGGTGCGTCTATTGAGTGTGCGCCTCAAACTCCTTGTTCAATGTATGCTGGAGAAGAAAGAACGTTTAGTATGCCTTTCCAGACTTCTCCAGGAGAAGGGGATGCAAGAGTTAGGTTTGAGTTGTTGGATGATGCAGGAGGAATCGCACAAATTGTTGGAGATAATGAGTTTATAGTTCCCGCAGGAAGTGAGAATGTTGCAGCCAAGTTGAAAGTAAAAATTCCAGATGGTACAAATGTTGGAAGTACTATAAATGTTGTGATTAAATTTAGTCAGATTCCTTCTGATAGTGATGGTCAGGTTGGTCTATCTCCTAGCTTTACGATGAATTTTCCTCTAAGTGTTGTTGGTGGGAAAGTTGAGCCCATTGCTCCTAGCGAGAGTAAAATTGCTGGAGTGGGGGCGATGTTTTTTCTTGCTATTGGATTGATATTGGTTGTATTAATTGCAATTACTTTTGTTTTGATTAGAAATAAGGGTAAAGAGTAAATTTGATTTTTTGTGATTGTTGTTTGGATGTTGCATAGTATAAGTGTGGGCGTACTTGCTTAGGTTATTAAAGTTACGACGGGGCTTCTTCAATTTACCTATAAAAATAGCTTAAGTATAGACAATTTACTTGATAGTGTTACTTTATTTGTAAATTGTCTTATCAGAGAATTTATATTAATAGGTAACTTAATTATGTAAATTCTCTGTATCTCAATGCCTTGAAGATCTTAATTTGTTGAAGATATGTTAATAACTATATCTTTTGCATAGGCACATTAATCATTAGATTGTAGTTGATAGCATCAGTTATAGAAAAATTAATCTGCTGAAAGCGATTAATTTTTCAATCAAACCTCAAAACTAAAAGTTTTGACTATTTGACTTTAGAAAAGTAAGCAGATAAGTGTGGGCGAAAGATTTAAATACATGCACATGCATATGTACGCATATGGGAACAAAAACAATTTCAATAATGGATGATGTACATAGATTATTAGTTGTAAATAGATATGAGGATGAGAGTTTTTCGGATGTAATTAGGAGAACATTAAAAAAGAAAAGAAAGTTATCTGAATTTGCAGGGGTTTGGAATAATATTAGTGATAAAGAAATAGAAGAGATAAATAAGAACATTATGTTGTTGAGAAAACGCGCTACAGAAGAAAATGTGAAGAGGCAGAAAAGATGATTTGTTTGGATTCTACATGCATTATTGACTATTTTAAAGGCAGAAAGGAAGCTGTAGGAATTGTTGAGAAATATGAGGATGAAATTGTTACGACACAGGTAAATTTGTTTGAAATCTTTTATGGTATTTATTCTAGAGATAATTTTGAGAAAGAAGAAAAAGATGCTGAAGAATTTTTTAGTTCTATAGAAATCTTGCCTCTGGATGAGGGTTGCGGCAAGAGTGCTGCAAAGATTCTTGCCGGTTTAGATAAAAAAGGGCAGAAAATAGAGGTGAATGATTGTTTAATTGCTGGAATAATCTTAAAAAATGGATTAAACAAAATAATTACACGAAATAAAAATCATTTTGGCAGAATTGAAGGTCTGGAAGTTATTGATTATTGAAGGTTCTAGCTTTCTCGAATAAAGAGATTGCCTAAAAATTCGCTATCCTCACAGCAAGCTGATTGGATATTTCCGCGAATTTTTTCGCTTCGCGACCAGCAATCTCTAATCGTCAATATCTGAGGATCTTGAGCGCCATCAAGATTCTTCGAATCTTGAGGTTCCAAATTGGAGCAGCAAGCTGCAGGGTATTAAACCAAATTTAGAAATAAAGAAAAACATTATAAACTAAAAATTACCTAAGAATAGATGAATAATAAAGCATTGGGCAACATTGTCATTGTTTCTCTTTTGATTGTCGTTACGATTAGCGCGATTGTTATTGTTTGGACTTTTGTCTTGCCTATTTTTAATAATTTGGGAAAGGATTTTTCTCCTTTGAATTCTTCTGGGAATAATTCTGAAAATAATGGAGATTTGAATGGTGGCTCTTCTGGAGGCTGCGAATTAATAAAAGCTTATTGGAATAATGATAGTACGGTAGAAGGAGATAACGTAAATTTAATCGTCAGGGGGAAAAATTGTAATGGGAAGACGGCAAGTTTTGAAATAAGGGAGGATGATGAGTGGTGGGGGTATGATGCTGTGAATATTACTCCTTTTTTGGCTGTTTTCAATGGAGATGTTTCAACAACTAGTTGGAAGGCAGAGTGGCAGTCGGATGTCGTTAGAGACCCTGAATATTATTTTATTGCAACAGTTGAGGGGAAGAATATTAAATCTGGATTGCTAGGTGTCGGATTAAAAACTAAGTTCTCTCCTCTTGAAGCTTGCAAGACAATAATAAATAATGGGCGGGGAGGAATTAATATTGTAATTTTTGCAGATGATGGGACTGCAAACGACTATGCGGAAAAATTTTTGAGTTATGAACCTATGAAAGCTAATGCTAGAGCGTTTAATTTTTTTTATATTGATAGCTATAAACCTGATTGTGAGATATATCAGGGGATAGCGATGCTTTGCAGGTCTAAAGACATGATTAAGAAAGCTTCATCCTGCCCCAACGATTATATCTTGGTTATTGAGTCTCATTCTTCAGATATAAGGAGCTCTGCATTCTTGAATATAATGAGTATAAACTCTGCTCTGCCTCCTACAGTTGTTCAGCATGAATTTGGCCATGTTTTTGCAGGTTTAGGGGAAGAATATTTTCCTGCAATTCTTCCTAATAGTGCGAAGAATTGTGCTAAGAATATTCCTTCTGGTGAAACGGGCGAATATTATTGTGATAAACAATTTGGAAATCGTACTAACATTGACAGAAATGGTTGTTTTGTTGAATGCTCTAATAAAGATTATTATCGGTCTATTGATAACGGAGTCATGAGGACATTATCTTCGAATGATTATGGGTTGTTTAATAATAAAATTATGCTTCAAAGATTAGTGGAATCTGTCAGAGGCATTTCCATAAATCCTGTGCCGCCGCTTGTTACAGGAGGAGTTGTAGACTTAGGAATTAATTCGGATTGTTCTTCTAGAGAGTATTATTTATTAGAAGGTGTTTCTAATGGTCTTGAGAATATGACCTTTAGTCCTAATGCAAGTGTTGAGCAGGGGTGTGCGAGCAGCAATGGTTATGGAGAAGTGCAGTATAATATAACTGAAAATGGAACTAGCATAATTAGTGGAAGTTTTAATCCAATTTATATCTTTACCGACGGAATTGGAGAAGAGGGAGTTGGTGGAAATATAAAGGGAGACATTAATGGAAGTATAGGGGGATATACTTATTTAAATGACGAGAAATTTTATCTGAAGATTCCTAAAGATAAATTAACTAATGAAACCAATAGGACTATTAAAACTACTGGGGGCTGGGGAGGGTGTAAGGGCGGATGTTTAGATCATATAGATTTAGACGATAGGCAGCTTCCTGTTTAGGAAATGTAAATTTTAAATACATAGATTGTTAGATGTTTGGATGAAAAAGAGCATTATATTACTTTTGGTTTTTTTAACATTTTTATATTTTAATATTAATAGTGTTAAAGCAGAATTGGATTATTCTCCTCAATTTAATCTTACTGTTCAGGTAGTAGGTTTGCCTTCACTTATTATTGAAAGCCCTAGAAATGAAATTTATTTTTCAAATGAATCTTTGAAATTCAGAGTTATAAGCAACGGAGGTAATATTTGGTATAATATTGATGGTGGAGCGAATTTTAGCTTGGTTGGTGGAGAAGTATTCTTAAACGTTGGGGGGGGAAGCCATATAATTAATGCTTTTGCTAATAATAGTTATGGGATAACTAAAAGAAATGTTAGTTTTTCTGTCGATTCGAACTTATTTAAGGTTATTTATAACAAATATAAGGGGCTGACAAAAGGAGAGTCGAGCGATTTTGATTCCTATAGTTATCTTGAAGTCCAGAACTTACAAGGAGTTGTTTTAGAAAATAAAAATTATGGAAAGGTTAGTTTTTTTGATAATATTAATTTGACAGACGATTTTAATTTTTCTGATAAAGTTTTGGACTTGGATTCAAATACAGAGATTGCATTCAATAAAATTTCAATTGATGTTGGAAAACTGCCCAATTTTAATAAAAACTCTAGTTTGAGTTTTTATGGCTTAACTTTTAACAATCCTAGAATTTTATTGAACGGAACAGAATGTCCATTGAGCATTTGTACTTTAGTTAGTTACATTGGAGGAAATCTGACCTTTAATGCTATTTCTTTAGGAACTTTTAGTGCGGAAGAAATAATTTCTGGAGGTGGAACGCCTGGAGGGAACGGCGGTTCTGGAGGAAGTTCAGGAGGGGGCGGATTTCTGATTGGAAGAAATAAAACTAATATCTTGTTGAAGGGAGAGTTTTCTTTAGATAAAGATAAAATAATTGTTCAATTAAAGCAAGGAGAAGCGAAGAGAGAACAATTCACGGTTGAGAATATTGGAGGATTTGATTTAACTGTTGAGGTGAATAATACTTTGAGAGACTTTTTTAGACAGAGCAATAGAAGATTTAATTTAAAAAAAGAGGAGAAGACGACTATTTTACTAGAGTTATTGGCCTTAGAAAGTAAGCAATTAGGAGTTTATACTGGAAAAATTATTGTTTCTAGCGGAAGCATAATAAAAGACATTTTATTTGTTGTTGAAGTTGGCTCTAGGAATCCTTTACTTGATGTAAAACTAAAAATTTCTGAAGAATATCTGAAGGTCAAGCCTGGAAACGAAGTTTCTGCGGAAATTAGTTTAGTAAATTTAGAGAGAGTGGGATTTATAGATGCTGAAATAAATTATCTCATTAAAGATATGAATGATAATGTTTTATTTGAGGAGAACGAAAACATTAGATTCAAGGATGAAAGCAGATTTTTTAAAAATATTGTTATTCCTGAAAGTGCAAAAACAGGGGAGCATGTTTTGTATGCAGATGTTGTTTATGGAGAGAAAACTGCAAATGCGAGTGCATTTTTTAAAGTCGTTAGATATTTTTGGAGTATATTTTTCCTTACAATTATTTTAATTGTTTCTATTGCTCTTTTGATTTATAAATATTATAGACAAAGGAAGGACAGAATTGCTTCTTTGTTTTTGAGAGAAATTGGAAAGGAGAATATTTATATATTTGTTTGATTGGTATTTTTTATGAAAAAGGGGATGTTGGTTTTCGTATTTTTTATTATTTTTTTTAGTCTTGACGTTTATGCAAATTTACCCGATATTATAACTGGAAAGGCGACTTCGCAGCTAACTAATGTTTCTATAACTATTACTTCCTCTAATACTGCTCCTGTTTTGGGTAGTATTAGTAGTCCTATCTTTGCCTGCGAGTCTATATCTTTATCTTATTTATTTAATGCTACTGACAATTTGGATAATAATCTTAGCTTTGGCATTGACTCGCCGGATCCTTTTTATGTACAAACATATTCTTCAATGAGTAACTCTACCAATGTTATCTATACTGGAGAGTTTTATTCTATTTTGTTGACCAAAAGTAATGCTGGAAAAAATTACTCAAGGACTTTATCTGTTAGTGATGGAAGTCTGAGCGATAGCAAACAAGTTAATGTTAGTGTTATTGAGATTAATAATGCTCCCGTTATTGCAACTATCGGGGATAAATCTGTTGTTTTAAATAATGGGGGGAATTTTTATTATAAAGTGAATGTTACAGATACAGAAGGCGGAAATCAGGATTCTGGGAATATTTCATTTAACATGACTTTTATTTCGGGAAATGCAATATTTAACATAAGTTCTGTTGGAGTTATGAATTATACTGCAGCAAGTGCCGATATTGGAAGTTATGGCATAAGAGTTTGTGCAACGGATTTAGGAATACCTATTTCGAGAAGACATCCCAATATAAGTTTATGTGGGCAAACAGGAGAGAATCAGAGTGATTGTGAGAGTTTTACTTTAACGATAAGTCAAACTGTTTCAAGTCCAAGCTCTTCTAGTAGTTCAAGCAGTATATCTAGCGGAACCGGCATTTCTTGTGAGCCAAAATGGGGATGCAACGATTGGGGAGTTTGCCAAAACGCCCGTGCATCTTTGCAATCTGGAGTTTTATCTGGAGAGGATTATAGAATAGCAGACGCTTATTGCATATTAAATGGATGGGAGGATGAAAAAACATGCGGGTATCAATATAGGGGGTGTCTAGATGTACGTTCGTGCAAGAATAATTTAACGAGGCCTTTGCAATTGCAGGCGTGTTATTATACTGAAAATCCAAGCTGTTCTGATGGGATAAAAAATTGTCATTCTGGTTTTTGCGAATTTTTAGTTGATTGCGGAGGGTCTTGCGGTGCTTGTCCAAGTTGTTCAGATGGGAGACAGAATCAAGGAGAGGCAGGTATTGATTGCGGAGGACCTTGTCCAGATGTTTGCATTGCTTTTGCCTCGCCTGGCGTAGGAGGAATTTTTGATGCTTTCAAAAGCATTAATAAAATGACTGCTGCGGTTACGGGGATAGTGTTAAGTATTTTCTCTGTTTTGTTTATAGTTCTGGCGATTAAGCTAATGAGAGTTATGAAATTGAATAAGGGTTAAGATAGAATCTGAAAAGCTTTCTTTTCTGATTAATATTGGTTTATAAATAAATATTAAATGACAAAGAAAGGTTTATAAGGCAGTGATTCTAGGAAAAGCTATGGAAAAAGAGAAATTAAGGCAGATAATTAATGACCAGCAAGAGTTGTTTTATCAGAATGATGAGCTTATAGATAGAGATATTTCTCTGAATAATTATATGAAAGGAAATGAAATAGTAATAATAACTGGAATTAGAAGGTCTGGAAAGAGCTCTTTTTTAAAGATTATCTCCAGAAGATTGGCAGATAAATTTGTTTATATTACATTTGATGATATTAGAATGGCCGATTTTGAAATTAAGAATTTTGAAGATATTGAAAGCATAGTATCAGAAATATTTGGAATAAAGACAAAAATTATTTATTTATTGGATGAGATTCAGAATGTCCAATTATGGGAAAAATGGGTAAATAACTTGTATGCAAGGGGGATTAAAGTCTTTGTTACAGGTTCAAATTCTAACTTATTAAGCTCGGAAATATCTACATTTTTAACTGGGAGAAATAGGGTAATAAAAATATATCCTTTTTCTTTTAAGGAATTCTTGAGATTTAATAAGATTAATTCTGAATATAAGACTACGAATGATAAAGAAATAATAATACAAGGGTTTAGAGAATATTTTGAAATTGGAGGATTTCCTTTAATTATTAAAAATAAAGATTTAGAGTTGTCTAAACAATATTTTGAAGATATTTTCTATAAAGATATTATTAATAGATACAATATTAAAAAGACAAAAGAATACAAAGATTTGGCATTGTATTTATTCACAAATGTTGCAAAGAAATATTCTTATTCGACGCTTAAGACTATTTCTGGAATTAAAAGCCTTAGCATGATTAAAAACTATATAGATTATTTAAAAAATTCTTTTTTGGCTTTTACAATAAACAGGTTTGATTATTCTATGAAAAAACAGATTGTTTCATCATCAAAAATTTATTCGGCAGATAATTCTTTTTTAAAAACAATAGCCTTTAACTTTTCTGAGAACCTTGGAGTAAGGCTAGAAAATCTTGTTTTTTTATCTCTTAAAAGAAGAGGCAAGGAAATTTATTATCATTTTGACAAACACGAATGCGATTTTGTAATAAAATCAGGATTGAAAATTACAGAAGTTATACAAGTATGTTTAAATTTGTCAGAGCCGAATACAAAGAAAAGAGAGGTAGACGGGTTATTGGAAGCTATGAATAAATACAAACTTGATAATGGTTTAATTTTGACATTTGAACAAGAAGATAAAATTAAAATTAGTAATAAAGAGATAGTTATTATGCCTGTTTGGAAATGGCTTTTGAACTATATAGATAATCCCAATGATTAGGTTACTTTTAGTTGGGGATTCTCTAATAGGTCTTCCCCTTTTTAGGTAACTTAATCAACGGGAAGACCTATAGCTATACTATTTACCATGTTTTTATTATGCGCTAGAAAATCTTCTGCGAAATAGTTGTGATTGTTTTCTACTTCTAGATTATAAACTTCAACATTATCATAAACTTGTTTTATCGAGAATATTGCTTCATCTTCGTTTAAAGTCTTTATCTTATCCCCAATTTTTGCTTTTCCTATTTCCTTCCATTCACTATTTATATGCATTGGGTGATTTGAAGTTACTTTTAATTTATCATTAATAACTAAATAACTGCTTGTATTATGCTTAAATGTTTTTGTAACTTTACTATATTCATATTTATTGTCTTTTTCATTGTAACTCATAACAACATCTCCTTCTCTTACATCTTTTATCATTTTTTCTCCACCATTTGTTTTTATTAAAGTATCCGGCAAGAAACAAGTTTTTGAAGTTTGAGGGCATCGACCACAATCTACGGGGCAAGATGAACAACTTTCTCCAAGTGATGAGCATATTCCGTCTCCGCATATAATATTGGTTGTGCAATTGTTCCATTGACATGTGGAAGAGCAATTTTGATTTCCAGGTTTTCCTGAAGGTTGAACTAAACATGTGCTTCTTAAGCCTGGAGGTTCGCAAGTTTCTCCTGTTTCCAAGTAGCCGTTTCCGCAGCCTGCAGGGAAGGTTATGACAAGTTGAGGTGTTGGATAAGTTGGAGAATATTTTTCGTCTCCTGGGCGAAAGTTAACTTTAAGATCTGCATCTACGCCATTTTGAATGCCTTCTATATCATATCCTCCTTTAATGCCCAGGATTGTCCAAGCATTCTTATTTATCCAAGAGAGTTCAGAATTGTTTAAACTTAGATTAATCACGCCTGATGAGCCTGAAGTTACATTGGTTTTATTTGCTGAAATAATTGTGAATTTGTTATAATCATTTATTGAAAAATCTGGGGGATTTTGTAAATTAATCTTTGCTAGTTTTATATAATTTTTAGTCGAGAGAGAGGCAGATGCTGAAGAAACAAGTGAAAGTATCTCTACTTTTGCAGATTGAATTGTTATTAATGATGGGATGAGTGATGTTTTAAATGATAAAACAACTCGAGTTATTTGATTATTAGAATTAGTAGAAGTCTGTGCGTTTCTTAATTGCATTAAAGGAAGAGTATCAAGCTGATTTACGTACTGATTTACGTAAGTTCCGTTTGTTAAAACTCTTAGATTATCAAAATTTGCATTAGAATTAGCAGAGATAAATCCATCTAATCCTATTGAGGGGATTTTTATTGTGCATTTAGTTGCATCACAAACAGGATTTACTTTGCAATTGTTTTTACAATAATCGCTGTCATTTGCATTTTTATCATCACATTCTTCTTTAAGGTAATTGAAAAAACCGTCTCCACAGATATTGTTTATGCACCATTTTCTTGGATAATCTCCATTGTCGTATACGCAATTATCTCCATTGTTTTTATTTCCGTCATCACATGTTTCATTTACCTCTAAGTAACCGTTTCCACAAACAGCAGGAGTTTGTCCAGTGCATGCTGAATTGCAATGATTTGGTTGTCCGTTTAGTTGGGTACCTTCATCACAAATTTCTTGACCATTTATAAATCCGTCTCCACATTTCTCTACTAAATTATTACAGGCGCGGGTATTTGTGCATTGAAGGTTGCATTCTGCTGTTCCTAAATAACCTTGTTCATTTTGGCATGATATAAGACCATCACAGAATTCATTCATTTCAGCAGCATTATTTCCACAGACTGGACCTTTGCATAAATTGTTTTCCATATTACACCCTCCAAAACTACAAGGATCATTAGAACATAAACTTGAGTCAGAACCATAGTCTTCACATCTATTTTTGGAAGCACAAATATTTGGATTATTATTAATTATACAGTTATTTGAACAGTAATCATTATCGTTTGCATTTCCATCATCACATTCTTCGTATCCATAATTTAATAATCCTCCTGTTCCTTTTCCGTTTGGTTTTTGAGCAATGCCGTCACCACAATAAGTTAAAGTGCATGAATTACTGCACTGATCAAGATTTGAGTTGGAAAGAGTATCATCACATTGTTCTCCTGAACTTGAGTCTAGAATACCATTTCCGCAGGTATTTTGAGAAAGAGTATAAATAATTTTTAGTTGAGGATGAAGGGCTGTTGAAGGGTGATTTGAGGAGAGAATACTATAAATTTTATCTTCTCTATTATCTGATTGGGAACCACCCATAAAATCTCTTCCAGTTATCAATGCGAAAGTTGTGTAATTTGTTTTGTTTATTGAAGATAAACCTAAACTATTTAAGATAAAATCTTTTTTTGGATTTGGGATTGCTGGGATTAACTGTTCTCTTATGTCTATTACTTCTGTTGAAGTTATCTTACTGAAATCAGAAGCTGATAAAGGCGGGGGGTTTGTTGGATTTGCTTTTATTAAAGTTATAAAATTAATTTGGGGGTTTGTTTCTGTTGAGTAGAAATAACTATATGAGGGGGCTATAGATAATGTTGCTGATGAAATTATTGAACTTAAAGGGATATTTCTTGTGTCAAAAGACAAGAATGATCTAGATAATGATGAGGATTGAGATGCAGGACGTATTTCAGACCTTATATAAAGAAAACTTCCTTTTTCTCTTACTGCTCCTGTTTGACTATTTCTTAAGTTATTAAAATTGTTATCTGCTGAATTAACTTCTAAATATGCGTCTTCTGGTTCAGACTCTATTTTAGCAGTGCAATTTCCATCTAGATTTAATGTGTCTCCCGATGAGCATTTTATGCTTCCAGTTATATTTATTTTTAAATAATCTGGAGTTGCTTCTAGTGTTGTGATTGTGATTCCGTTTGCTTGGTCTGTGAAGGTTGAGCCGACTGGAAGAATTGCTCTTTCAAAGTGTCCTGTTGGTGTTAAATCTATTAATTGTGTATCTCCATAATTGGCTTCTTTTGACAGATGAATTAATGCGCCTTCAAAAGCTAGAGGGCCAAACCAATTTGCAATTGAATTAAGAAATGAGTCATATCCTATCGGTCTTCTGTATTCTATACTATAAAATGTGCCTTCTGCTAAAGGGATTTTAATCATTTTTATCCCTATAGGTGTTTCTATTGGTTCTAAAGTATAATTTCCTTGTTTTGGATTGTAGTTGACTATTTGATCTTTTTTAAACCAGCCTATTTTTTCTTTGTGAAATGCATTAAAATGTCCGTTTCCTCCCATAATATCAAGCTGGTCTGCATAATTATCTGACGAACAACTGCCTACGCTGTTTCCCTGACCACAATTCCATACATTAGCATGGTATAAACCTAAATTGTGGCCAAATTCGTGGATTATCACTCCGTTGTCTAGATTACTTGGCCCATTTATTAGAGATGTTGAAAGCCAGATTTTTGTGTCTCCAAGAGTAAACTCTGGAATTCCTATGTTTGCTATTCCGTCTATTTGACTTGAACACATTCCGTCTGCAAGAATAACGATTAATCTTGTGTAAGGTTCGATATTTATGTTATTGGTTTGTAAATAAGGAATAAGATCCTCCCTCATACTGTTTGGATTACAGCTGTAGATGCTTACTTGAGTCCAGTTAGTTACTGTTCCAGATAGCCAAACTCTATTATAGGAAACTTCTTTTATCCATGAGTTCATCGAGTTTGAATTTGTTAAGTCAAAGATTTTTGTTGAAATTTCTTGGGGCGTTATTGAAGGGAGAGTTGTTGCGTAAATTGGGACAACAAGAGTTTTTTGCTCTCCGAGATTAAAGTTTCCTCTTTGTTGTACTGAAGCTATTACATTATTTACTTTTGTAAGGCGATTAAAGATACTAACTGAGGAAATTTCTTTAGTAAATTGATTTACACTACCTAAAACTTGAATATCTTCTCCAGAAACTAAATCTTCTGGGATTATTGAATTATAAATTATTTCATATTTAATGCCTTCTACATGGATAAAATAAGAAGTTGATGAACTATTATCTTTTTTATCAGTTATAACTACTTCTGATTTTCCTATGAACTCTGTTGGAGAAAGCAAGACTTGGGAGCTTGAGATAATAAGATTAAATAATGGAGATATTAAAAAAACAAATGTGAAAATACAGACAAGAATAATTAAAGAATATTTTCTTTTATCAGCTCTCTTTTTCATGGTAAATTAACAATAATATGCTTTAAATTCTTTGCGTTTTTTGTATTATACGGAGTAAGCTAGATTGATTATTTACAGATGGAACAAAATTATGTTTGAGGAGAAAGCATGCGGGAAAGGGACAATGTTGCCTGATAGGCGAATATTTCTCAATTTGGAAACATTTATAAAGATACATGAATTGTTCAGATATGAGGTAATTGATGTAACATTTACCTATGAAAATGAAGAGAACAAAGATAAAATCTAGTCCAGAAAGAATAGAAATAAAAGAAATATCTAAAATAGTCGGGCTTTCATCAAGAGAAGTTAGCATAATTTCGTGGCTTGAATTTTATCAGAAATATTTCTTTACATCAGATGATATAAATTTCTTTTTTACTAACAAAAGGGTCTTATATCGAATAATAGAAAAACTAGTCAAGAAAAAAAGGATTGTAAAACTTAATAAAAATAAATATTATTTAATTCCAATAAAAGCTAGAACAGGAAAATGGAGTGAGCATGAATTTATAATGGCTGATGAAATATGCAACTCTGGGGAGTATTACATTGGCGGATGGACTTCTGCTAATTATTGGAGGTTTAGTAATCAGATTCCTTCTTGGATGGATGTCTATACAAAAAATAAGCAAGGCAAGAAAATTATAGGGAATACTAAAATTGTATTTCATAGAGTTAGAAAAGTGGATAAAGTAAAATATGTCATTAAAAAGATAAAGGGGCACGAATTTAAAATATTAAATAAGAGAGAAACAAAAAAATGGATGAAATTAAGAAAATACCTGCTATAGAATTCGAAGTTATACTTGGAAAAACAAATTTTCTAAGAGACAAGCTAATTAAGGATTATTATCTCACTTTAATCCTTTATCTTATTAGAAATGTTGAAGGAATATACTTTAAGGGAGGTACTGCGCTTAATAAAATATTTTTGAATCATGCAAGACTATCTGAAGACTTAGATTTTTCATTAACAAGAAATGAAAAAGAAGTAAAGGATGAAATATCAAAGATACTGGCTGGCTTAAAATTTATTAAAGAGATTACGGAAGGCAAAAATGTAGATGGTTTCATAAGAATGATATTAAAATGCGAGTCAGAAATAGGTGGAAGTGAGATTTTTATTGATTTGAATAAAAGAGGCAAACTTGTTCTCCCGTTTGAAATTCATAAGGTTAGTAATTTTTATAGTCCCTTTATACCTGAATTTTTTATAAAAACTGTTGCAGAGGAAGAGTTAATTGCGGAGAAAGTTGCTGCTTCAATTGGAAGAAATAAGCCAAGAGATCATTATGATGTTTATATGATATTGAAAAAAGGGATTAGTATAAATATGGAGCTTGTAAAGGATAAATGCAAAGAATCTGGAGATGAGTTTTCTATAGTAAAGATGTTCAACAAAGCTAAGATGCTGAAGAATAGATGGGACAAAGATATGGCTTCACTCATTGCAGAACCGATAACTTTTCAGGAAATCATAAAGTCATTATCAAAACATTTCAAGCTTAAAGAAGAAAAAGAAAAATTAAAGAAAAAATGAAGGATAAAGATTTAGAGCTTATTCTTTAAACGGGTTGAAAAAGATGTAGGAGAACTATCTTTTTACTGAAAATGTAACTTAGAAATACTTATAAACATCTTTTTTCTTAATTTGTTGATTAAAAATTGAGGTTGTCCTACACGTGGTTCATGTAAAATATAAATGGAAAAATGGGAAAAGATATGGCCCTTATTATTATGAAAATAAAAGGGTGAATGGGAAGGTTGTGACAACTTATTTAGGCAAAGACCACAATTATGGAGAGAGAAAAAATGTAGGAGAACTCTCTGGGAAGAAGATTAATTTTACTTATTTTTATTTGGTTATTGCGGTTTTTTTACTTGTCTTTTTATTTGTGTTTTATACAGGGGAAGTTAGATTATCTTTATCTCCTCAACATAGGACTTTGAGCATAAATTTAGAGTCCGAAAATTATAATACGGGAGAAACTTTGAAAGGCAATATATTGTTAAGCTTGATGCAAGGAGAATTAATTCCTGCTAATTCTAAATTGTTGGTAAATTATAATGGAGTTAATAAAGAGATAAATGTTGCAGATAATCTCAATGTTGAGAAAGTTGTCGGAGATTATTATTTATATAATATTGGAATTTCTGGGCATGGCGATGGATATGGAATTGCAGGGGAAAAAGAAGTTTTTTCTGAAATTAGCTTTGATTTGATTGTTTCTAGTAATTTAGGAAATATTTCTGGAGTTATTGGAGGGGAAGCTAATGCTAGTAAAGGAAGTTCTGGAATTGTTGAAGGAACAGGAGAAACTGGAAATGGAACGCAGAGCAATGGAGAAAGTGAAAATGTTGGGAATGAATCAACAACTTCTGGAGGAGAGACTGGAGAAAATGAGGTAATTGATAATTCTCTAGGACAGGGAAATACTGGAAGTGAAGTGCAATCTTCAGAAGTTAGCGGAGAAGAAAGGGCTAGTTCTGGAATAGGAAATGGAGAAACTGCGATGACTGGGACAGAAGGATCTGGAACAAGTTCTGGGATTTCTGGAGGTGGTGAAAGTGTTGCAGGAAGTGAAAGTACGAGTGGAGGGGGAAGTTCTGAAGCAGTTTCTTCTGGAGGAACAACAGAGGCAACTTTATCTCCAAATGAGAAAATTATTTCTGGAAAAGCAAGCAAGGGAAATGATTTTGTTTATGATATTGAAGATGGGCAGAATGTTAAAATTATTTCGGGAAGTGTAAAAGTCAATGGAAACAGTATTGATGAAGGTAATTTGATAATTAAAATTGAAAGTGGAAGAGTGATTGTTTCTACAAATTACTCTGAAATTGAGAAGGGATTTGGAAAGGAATTTTTGGGAAGCGAGGTTTTAGAGATTAAAATAAATATTGATGAATTTGGATTTATTGCAAACGAAACGGGAACTTTTAATGCTGAACTTTTAGTTAATAATGAAAAGGTTTTGGAAGATTCTAAAGATATTTTGATAATTGGAGAAAATGTGACTGCTGCAAATAAGACAATTTTAAATGAAACTCTGCTTAATAAGACAATAATTAACGAAACATTAACTAATCAAACATTGGTTAATCAAACAATTGGAAATTTAACTAATGTGACGCAGCTTAGGGCTGTGTTAGGACGGCCTGTTAAATGGGTGAAAAGAATTGATGTTTTAACAGGTGAAGCAGTTATAAAAGCTGAAGTGCCAAAGAGTGCTGGGAAAATTCTTGCTAAGAAACTTGATAAAAAAGGACGAGAGTTGGAAATAGAAGATTTTGATAAAGGGACGGTTGAGAAGTTTAAAGTTGAGGATGAAGAAATTATTGCTGGGGGAAATGATGGGGGGGTGATTATTGATAATAATTTGAATGAAACGATTGCAAGTGAAACCTCTGTGAATGAGAGCATTGGGAATGGAACTATTAATGAAAACATAATTACAGATATTAATAAAGAAGGTAAAAATATTAATGATGGCAAACAAGAAAATGAAAGTCAAGTAATTGGCGAGGAAGAAGTATCTTTATCTCCTGAAATTGTTGAAGGAAAACAGATTGATATTAATCTGTCTTTAGGTGTTGAGGAAGTTGTTTTAGAATATGAAACTCCTGCGCCTTACGCCATTGAGGAAAATACTGCAAAAGGTAAGATTGTTAATGTTATAGGACCAGAGGATGTGCATTATGAAAATGTTTTAGTATTTACAAATTTAAGTGAAGAATTAAATGTTGTTGATACTTCTAAAATAAAAATTAAATGGCGGGAAACTGGACAAATTATAAGTGTTTTAAATGCAAATGATACAAATAATAATGGCATTATAGATTATGTTGAATGGGTCGCTCCTAGATTAAGCAACCAGACATTTGATATAATTGTGATAACGAGGGCTGAACATTTAGATTCAAATAGAACATTTGTTAGCGATATTTATGAGCAAGTTAAGGCGCAAGATGGAATTTGGAGTGAGGCAATAAATGATGGAGAGTATGTGAGGGTGACTTTTGAAATTCCTCTTGACAACACTAGAGATATAACTCTATGGTCAAGAATTGTTTCTGGAAATCCAAAGATAGAGGTTTATGAAATTGATAAAAATGAGAGTGTTGTTACATTTGATAGTTTGCGAGATAATGAATATAATAAAGTTTTGTTAACTGGATTGGCTGGTGGAGTCAGCCAAGATACTTTTGATTTGAAAGTTGTTGGAGGAGCTATTGAATTGGATCATGTTATTGACCCAATATCTTACGGAGGTCCAATGAGCTGTAATCAAAATGGTTCGGCTTCATCTACGGGAGTGAAATGTTTAAATGGGACTTTGGGAAAGAGAGAAGATTGGACTAATGCGACTATCGATTCTTGTGTTGACCAAGCGAGTAGTCCTGATACATTTGTTAAAAATATTTATTTGAATGAATCTTTATTTAATAAATCTGGAAGTAAGATAAATGTTACTTGTGAAGTTCAATGTTTTAATAATGGACAATTTGGTATTGTTTATAATAACGGCAGCGGATGGGAGCAAGGGTTAACCAATTTGGCAAGTTGTCTAGTCGGTGTCTCTACAATGACAAGAATAATTAGTATTAATAATATTGTAGGAACTCATTATGCTAGATGTTGGGTGAGCGAAGGTACTAGTTGTGGTGCAAGTACAACTTGTTGTACCGGAACAGGTGCAGATAATGATGATGTAAGTTTTAAGCTTTGCGGAACACAAGGAGCTGTCACGACCAAAGGGAGCGATTGTTGTTCTGGATTAATTGGAATTATTAACGGAACAAGTCTTGTCTGTCAGCAGGAAGCTCAATGTAGTAGTTATCCAACAAGATATTGCCAGAATAATACAGACAGTTATGGGATATGTGTAAATTATAATGAAACCGGTTCTTTATTAGCACAAGGAAAATGCGATACCATTATTCCTGTTGCTTCTAATTCTACTAATGAATCATTTTTATCTTGCATTCCAGATAAATGGAGGGGGTGTGATGTTAATTTAGATGCTACGAATTTTTTAGAAAATGGAATTTGTACGGGAAATGATATATGTGAGACTGTAAATAGCACTGGAGGTAAAAATGATAGTGATAATCAGCCAGATACTTTGGTTGCAAATATAACTTGCAGTGTAATTGACACTACTGCAAAGGGATGTTTTGATTCTAAATATGATGGAAGGACTTGTTTAAGACGACCTGATACCCGTAGTGGTGCTCCAGTAGAGAATTGGAGGGGGATAATAGCAGGAAATAAAAGTGGGGGAGCGGGAGGCAATGGGGATGATGCTTCTCCTTGTTGTACTCGAACTGTAATTTCTGGGATAGGAATAGGAGATTATATTTATGGAAATGGTTCAACAGACAGCTCTCCTTATGAAGGTTGTAAAGATACTTTTCCTAAAGATGGATTGACTTGTGTTAGTTATCTTAATTTTTCTAAATGGGATGGCATTCAGGATGATGAGGTGGGAATATCTATAAATTCAACATCTTGTGTCGTTGGTTTAGTTGCTTTAAACGTTTCAAACTCTTCTGATTATTTGAATAGTTGTTCTGGAAATGAAAACGGAACTTGTGATACTAACATTAATCTTACGGGATATGTGCCTGATGGTGTTTGTTATAATACAAATAATACTGGAAATATTCTATGCGAGACGGGTTATGCAAATGGTTCTTCTTCAGGAAATTGTGTTTATAGGGGGAAACTGCTTCCCCATGGGCAAAATGGCAGTTATGTTCCTGGAGGAAATGCGAGTGTTTTATGTGCAAGTGGAGGTTTGTACTATTGTATTTATCGGGCCGATTTGCCTATTTCTATTGGGATAAATTGGACGTCTAATGGGTGTAATAAACCAACTGGAACTGATTTAATATGTCAGAATGCTGGGATAACTAAAGGATTATGGCTAACAACTATTTTTGATGGAGCAGCATGTATATGTGATAAAGGAACTGATTGCACAAGCGGATTATGTGTTAATAGTAGTATTTCGGGAGGACAGTGCAGAAACAGTTGTTCAGGTTATGAAGCAAAGATGTGTTCAAATAATTCATTGAAATTTTTAGAAGGAGGAACTTGTGCTAATGATGTTGATGGATGCGTTTATGGACCAATTTATATGAACTCAAGTGATATCTTAAGCGGTACTTTAAAGCCAGGGTGTAGTGATGGTTCTGTTGGAGAAAATAAATGTGATACTAATTCAACAGGGGGTTGGCTTGGAGATGCTTCAAATGCTGAGGGAATATGCGCATTTAATGGAACATCTGGAGTTTGTGACAGAAATGACGTTTATTATGATGATGAGGCAGGACAGAATGGAATATATTATACTGGTGTATTGTTGAACATGACAAATTATACTTCTGAATTGATAAATGGAGGAGGATTTGGAGATAGTTGCGATTATAATGTTAGCGATGGGGCATATATTGCAGTTGGTATGGCTGTAAATGCTTCTGGGAATATCACAAATGTTCCAACTTGCGATACATTTACAAGAACTGTCAGCGTAAATGTATCTGGAGGAAGCCTTTATATCGGAGGGTGCAGTCTTGGGACAGGAGATAAATGTGATAATTCAACTAACTTTCCAACAATAAATGTGAATGACTCTTTTTTAGCAAATGGGATATGTGTTAATAATTCAAATATAGCTTTATGTTCTACAAATATTGCCGCGAGAAACAATTATACTAATGGGACATTAAGTGGAATTTCATTGATGTATTATTCAAATTGCACTTCTCTTCAAAATAATTCTCAATGTGACTTAGATGTGAGTGACTCTTATTTTAATTTTACTAATAACACGGGTACTACTTCTGGAGTTTGCTTTTCTGGGAATTGCGTTCTATGTGGAAATGAGGGAGGACCAGTGTTTTGTTCAGACGGAATAGATAATGATTGCGATGGGTTAGTTGATGTTAATGACAATCAAGATTGCACCCCGCCTAAAGTAACTATTAACTTTCCATTGAATAAGACATATACACAACTGCCTTTGAATTTTAATGTTTCTCTTGAATCTGCTACTGGAAGTGTTTGGTATAGTTTAGATAATGGAATAAATAATAAGACAATGTATACTTCAAGCGGGGGAGTAATAGGGCTAGTTTTTAATGCGTCAAATGCGTCTATTGCAGATGGCAATTATATATTTAGAGCATATGCAAATGATACTAAAGGAAATGTAAATTATACTTCAAATGTTAATTTTACTTTTGATAATGCAAATTTGACGAGTTGCAAGAATTTGGGCTATTCAGGAACGATTTATAAGCTGGTACAAAACATTATAATAACTTCCCTCTGTTTTAACATAACTGCTGCAAATGTCACATTTGATGGAAATGGATTTGACATAGTAAACTCTAGTTTCAGGGGAACTGTGTTTTATTCTAATTCTTACAATACAACGATAAAGAATGTAAATATAAGCATTGCAAATGGGACAGGAATTGAGTTCTTTAGAGTTAACAATGGAACGGTTTACAATAATACAATTAAGGGAGTGCGTTGGGGGGTTTATTTGAATGGTTCTTTGGGAAGTAATATTTTAAGCAATAGAATATTTACTAACGGAACGTCAAATAATTACGGAATTTATTTGTTTAATTCTTCATTGGGAAATGTAAATTCTAATAATATTTCTACTGGAGGAACATCTTTTAGCAACTATGGAATTTTTCTGCAATCAAATTCTTCATTAAATAATATCGGTTCAAATACAATTTCTACTAACGGAATATCTAGTAATTATGGAATCTATTTACAAACAAGTTCTTTATCAAATAATATAAATTCAAATAATATTTCAACTGGGGGAACATCTTTTAACAACTATGGAATCTATTTACAAACAAGCTCTTCGTCAAATAATATAACTTTAAACGTAATTTCTACTAGAGGAACATTTTTTAACTTCGGAATTTATTTATCCTCATCTCCATCAAATAATATTAATTCAAATAATATTTCTACATCCGGGATAGAAGATTCAAACGATGGAATTGCTTTATCCTCGTCTTCATCAAATAATATTAATTCAAACACAGTTTCTACCAATGGAACATTTGCTAACATGGGAATTTCTTTATTCTCATCTTCATCAAATAACATTATTAATTCAAATAACTTTTCTACTTCTGGAAGTAATAGCTCTGTATTTTATTTTATTCCTAGCCCGCCTTCTTATCCTTCAAATAATAATTTAACAAATAATAATATTCTGAACTTTACAAAATATCAATTGTTCTTTAATGGCGCAAGTATTAATGGAACTTATTTAATAGACCAACCAATTAGTAATTATTCATTTACAGGAACTGGGGGGATTGTTAACTTTAAGGATTCTAGATATGGAGAGATAAAATTCTTACAGACAATAAATGGCAGCGGGACGAACTTGAGCAACGATGTTAGAATTGGGAATAATTCTGTAAGTGTAAATTCTTCTGGAAATTTGGGATTGAATAAATATGCTAATATAACTTTATATGGAATTGGGAATAGGGGATTTGTTAAGCCAAAGATATTTAAAGATGGAATTCCATGCAGTTTAACTATTTGTAATAATTTTACCGCATTAAATGCAACAAATGTTACTTTTAATGTGATTTCTTGGACGAATTATAGCATTGGAGAAATTGATGCTATCTCTCCAATGATAAACTTTGTAAATCCGACACCTAACAATGCTTCAACTGTTGGAGGTAATTTTATTGTTAATATAAGCTCAAATGATACAAATCAACATTATACAATTTTGGAAATGAATAAGGATTTAGCTTTATGGATGAGGATGGACGATGTTAATGGAAGCGGCTCTCCAGTTGATATTTCTTCTTATTCTAGAAACGGAAGTTTGATGGGAAATGCGTTTATTGATGTTACAGGAAAGTTTGGGAATGGATTGGAATTAGATGGAAATGGAGATTTTGTTGATTTTCCAGATACTCAAAGAACAATTCCAGATGGGAGTAATTTTACGATAAGTGCTTGGGTTTATCCTAAGTCTGATGTTCTAGACCGAGTTGACTTTTTCGGAATGAGTGCAGGTTCAGATAACAGAAGAGGATATACATTGACTACTGATTCACTTTCGCCAGTAAAGTACACAGGCAGGGTAGGAAACTCTTCAAAAACTACTTATATAGAATGCGGAGATGGAGTAATAACTTTAAATAAGTGGGACAATTTAGTTGTTACTTTTGATGGAACTACTCTTTTATGTTATAAAAATGGCATAAGCGGCGGTTCAAGAATCGTAAGCAATGATTTAACTGGAGTTTACCCAAATACAGGAATTTCAGCAGATACTGAACTTATAGGGGGCAGATTTGGCAGTGGTTCTAGTGCATTCAACGGCTCAATTGACGATGTAATTGTATTCACAAGAGCGTTGTCTGCTGGGGAAGTTGGGGCATTATATAATGCAACTGCGAATCAATATATTAATAATTTTATAAATTTACAAGACAAGGGAACTTATAATTTTACAGGATATGCTGTGGATATCGCGGGAAATAAAAACCAGACAGAAACAAGAACAATTAAAGCGGAGACAGGGGAAAATGTTACGGCATGCAGGGACTTGGATAGAGAGAATATGAGTTATAAATTAATGAACGATGTAAGCACAACTGGAACATGCTTTAATATTCTTGCTCATAATGTTACTTTGGATGGAAATGGGAAGAAAATTATTTATGGAAATCAGAGCAGTGCAACTGCTTTTTCAGGAATTAGTGTAAATGGATATAATTATTTAACAATTAAGAATTTGAGTGTTTCGAAGGGAACTGCTTCAGCTTCAAACGATTCAAGATATGGGATTTATTTGGCTAATTCTGGGCCAAATATAATTAAAGATATTACAGCAAGTACTAATTATTATGGAATTTATCTAAATTCTCAAACTTCAAGCGGTTCTGATTTTAATAATATAAATGTGAACAATAATTTAATTGGCATTAATAATAATGGCTTTAGAAATTTAAACTTTAACAATATCACGGCAAATAATAATAGTAATGCTGGAATTTATTTATTAGACGCAACTTTTAATAGTATTTATAATCTAACTGCATATTATAATAATTTAAGCATGATTATTAAAGGTGGTGGCGGGTTCTCTGAATCTAATACCATCAATCTTTTTGATATTAATTATGGAGGAATAGGATTAGTTGTAGACTCAAGCTTTAACAATGTTATACAAAATGGAAGGATAAATTCTAGTTCTAGAGGAAATGCAATAGAAATTACAGCATTGAGTTTTATTAATATCAACTATTTTAGTAATATAACAGTTAGCAATACAAATAAGAGTTTTTATGACTTTAAAATCTCTACTGCTGGAATAAATGGAACATATCTGAATGATATGCCTCAAATTGGAAATTATAGTTTTGCTTCTGGGGGCAATATTGTTTACTTCAATGATTCAAGGTTTGGAGAAATAAAATTTTTACAAGGTATAAATGGCAGTGGGACGAACTTGACTAATGATATAAGGATTGGAAATAATTCTGTTAGTGTTGAATCTGCTAATAATGAAGGATTGAATAAATCAGCAAATATAACTTTGTATAATATTGGCAATAGAGGATTTGCAAGCTCCATGATTTTGAGAGATGGGAAACCTTGTGGAAATTTATGCAATAACTTTACTGCATTAAATGCAACAAATGTTATATTTAATGTTACTTCTTGGACGAGTTATTCAATTGGAGATTCTGCGTTTCTCATAGCTTGCAGCGTTTTAAATAAACCTAATATTGCTTATATGCAAATGGTAAGCATAATTTCAACTACCTCTCCTTGCTTTAATGTAACGGCCGCGAATATCACATTTGATGGAAACGGGTTTGACATTGTAAATGCCAGCTTTAAAGGAACTGTGTTTTATTCTAATTCTTACAATACAACTATAAAAAATGTAAATATAAGCATTGCAAATGGGACAGGAATTGAGTTCTTTAGAGTTAACAATGGAACAATTTATAATAATACAATTAGAGGAGTACATTGGGGGATGTTTTTGAATGGTTCTCTAGCTAATGGTATTTTGAGCAATAGAATATTTACAAACGGAACATCTAAGAATTATGGGATTTATTTATTTAATTCTTCATTGGGCAATATAAACTCCAATATAATATCCACTAATGGAACGTTTGATAATTACGGAATTTATTTGTTTAATTCTTTATTTGGCAATATAAATTCAAATAATGTCTCAACGTTCGGAACATCTGATTCAAACTACGGAATTTATCTACAATCAAATTCTTCGTCAAATAACATTAATTCAAATAATATTTCAACTGGAGGATCATCAATCAATAATTATGGAATTAATTTAGTTAGTTCCTCGTCGAATAATATAACCTCAAATTCGATATTTACTAATGGGACTTCCAATAATTATGGAATTAATTTAGTTAGTTCCTCGTCAAATAATATAACCTCAAATTCGATATTTACTAAGGGAACTTCGTCCGATATTGGGTTTTATTTATTAGATTCTTCATCGAATAATATAATTAATTCAAATAACATTTCTACTTCAGGAGGCACCAATAGCCATGTATTTTTTATTCAAATGTCATCTTCTTATCCCTCAAATAATAATTTAATAAATAATACTATTTTAGGTTTTACAGGTTCTCAATTGTTTTTTGCTGATGCAAGTATCAATGGAACTTATTTAATAGACCAGCCAATTAGCATTTATAATTTTACAGGAACTGGGGGAATTGTAAACTTTAAGGATTCTAGATATGGAGAGATAAAATTCTTAAAGACAATAAATGGCAGCGGGACGAACTTGAGCAACGATGTTAGAATTGGAAATAACTCTGTCACGGTAATGAGCAATGTTAATTCTGGATTGAATAAATCAGCTAATATAACTCTTTATGGGATTGGAGAAAGAGGTTTTAGCAATATAGCAATATTGAGAGACGGCAAACTATGCCCTACAGGAGTATGCAAGAACTTTACTGCATTAAATGCAACAAATGTTATTTTTAATGTGACTTCTTGGACGAATTATTCAATTGGAAATGGGAATACTGCTCCAAATATTAATTACACTTATCCAACTCCTAGTAATGCTACTACGCAGAATGGAACTTCGATTTATGTGAATGTTTCAATTAGTGATATAGATAATGACTTAATGTATGGTTTTACTGACTTTAGCAAGAGTTTGGCTGCATGGTGGAGATTGGACAATTCTAGCAGTGTTGGAGAAAATGATACTCGTGTGATTGATTGGAGTGGGAATGGAAATAACGGGACTGTTATTAATACTAAAGTTAATAAAACTGGGAAGTTTGGGGGGGCGTTCGAGTTTAATGGTTCCGTTAATAGTATTGCGTTTGGTTCAGGCACTAATCTTCTTAGGAATGTTTCTAGTGCTTCAATTTCGGTTTGGATTAAACCAAATCTTAATTCTATAGACATGATTCCAGTAGATATTGGGGCGGGGGCTGGCGGGGGTTCTAGAGCTACTATTGAGATTACTCCTTCTAGTGAGATTACAGTTGGGGGAAGAGCAAGCGACTTAGAAGTAGGTTTAACTACTGTAGATACAATTGGTGCATCATTGGTTTCGGGCGAGTGGCATCATGTCGTTGGTGTTATTGACTATGCTAATAATGATATTAAGATTTATATTAATGGGATTGTAAAAAGTACGACTGCTATCTCTTCTCCAGGTTTTACAGCGGGACGGACTAATAACACTTCGCCGTTGGAGGTTCGAATTGGTTCAGATACTAATCCAAATACTGGTAAGTTCAATGGAACTATTGATGAAGTGTTGGTCTTTAGCCGTTCTTTGTCATTACAGGAAGTACGAGCGTTATATAACACATCTGTTGGATTTTTCAATAATTACACCAATTTGAAAACAGGAAATTACACGATAAAAAGCTATGCTGTCGATGCTGCTGGAAATATGAATTCAACAGAACAAAGAAATATAGGGGTGGTAAATACAAATATGCCGCCGAACACCCCCACTCCTAAGATAAATTCAACAGATGGAAGCAACAAGACAAAACAAGATTTGAATTGTTTTGATATAATAACAGATAATGATAATAATACGATGAATGTAAGTGTAACTTGGTATAATAATTCGTTATTTAAATTCCAATTTGACTACAATAGCAGTTATGCAAACGGAACTTGGTTTAATGCTAGTTTAGGAGATGGAAATACTACAAAAGGAGAGAACTGGAGTTGTGCTTTGAGGTATTATGATGGACAGGAATATACTAATTGGGTAAATTCTACGAATTTGACGATATTAAATTCACTTCCTAATGTCACATTGATTTTGCCTCTAAATGGAAATACTACTATTGATAGGGCTCCGACATTTAATTGGAGTGTTGTGGACGACGATGGAGATACTGTTAGTTCGCAGTTTAATTTGACTTGCTATTCTGGATGTTCTAATGATAATCGGTTTGCTATAGTTGCTGGGGCGGGAAATGTTACTTATAAGGTGACTGGAGATTTGCAGTATTTAATAGATGATTTGTATTATTATAATTGGAGTGTTAGGGCAAATGATTCTGCTGTCGGATTTTCTAGTTGGACAAATGATTTTAGATTAAATATTCAATCTTATGTTGCAATTAATTTGACAACGGAGGTTGTTAATTTTGGGAGCATTATTAAAGGAAGCAATGACACAACAACTGGGGGGTCTCCTTTCCCATTTGTATTGGTAAATACTGGAAATGTATTTGTTAATGTTACGATGAATGCGACTGATTTGTGGTCGAGTGTAAAAAATCCTAATCAATTTTATCAATTTAAGGCGGATAATTTTTCTGGGCAAGAAGGAGCGTTTAATTGGTTAAATAGCAAGACAATATTTACTAATGCTCCTAATAGTTCTAATATTTTATTAGCTATAGTTGGGTTTAATTATACAAATAATAGAAATACGGCGGAGGTTGATATTAATATTACAGTGCCATTAACAGAGGGGGCGGGGGTAAAAAGTTCAACAATAACTTTTGTCGCAAGCAGGACTTAAAATGAAAAACAAAATTGAAAAGAAACATGTGAAGGTCGTGGATATGGTTTTGGTAGTTGGAAGTATATTAATTTTATTAGGAACTTTGAGTTATTATGAGGGGTTGATTGGGCAGCAATCTGTTTCATTGTCTCCTTTGGATGGTTTTCAAACAGAGAATAGATTTGTTTTATTTGAGTTTGAGAATGCAAAAACTATTTTGATTGATGATAATATTGAATTTAGTTCTCCTGAGAAATATAATGTTAAGAATAATTTTGTTATAAATCTTAAACCAGGAAAGTATTATTGGAAATTAGAAGGAAATAAGGAGAATTCTGGTAATTGGGGCACATTTAGTCCAGAATCTCCAATGGATATTTCTGAAAGAAGCGACCTAATCAACAGAAATATCCATAAGGAGAGCGAGATAAGGCAGTTTACAATTGAATCAGAAGTTAGCTTGAAATTGAGAGATAAGGGAGAAGGGAAATATGAGATTGTTAACGCTGGAAATGAAAACCTTGATGTAGATGTTTACCAATTTGGCAAGTTGAAAGAAAATGTAGTATTAGATGTCTATGGAAAAAAAGAAGTTTCTGGAGATAAGTTTATCGGGGGCCAAAATGGATAAAAAAACATTTTTATTGTTTGTAATCTTTGGAATTTTATTTAGCGAGAGTGTTTTTGCTTTAGGAATAACTCCTGGGAGGTCGACATTTAATTATGAATCTGGAGTTGATAAAAAAGTTGACTTTAATGTTATAAACGATGGGGGGAAGGATGTTAACCTAGTTGTTATGGTCAGCGGGGAGTTTAATGAAAGTATTGGATTAAGTGAAAATAGCTTTAAGATGAGTGCGAATGAAAAAAGCAAGAGTTTGAGTTATACTTTGAATATGCCTTCGGGATTGACTCCTGGATTGCATACTTCTGAAATACAAGTAATACAACTTCCTGAAAAATCTTCTAATGGCGGTGCTTTTGTTGGGGGAGTTGTGGGAATTGCAACACAATTATATGTTAATGTTCCTTATCCTGGAAAGTATGCAGAGGGAGAGTTAAATATATTAGTAGATGATAAGGGAAAGGTTACTTTTGCAATTCCTGTAATAAATAGAGGGGAGCTAGATTTAGCTAGAGTTAAGGGTATTGTTGATATTTATTCTTCTTTGAATGAAAAAATTACTTCTGTAAATACAAATGAAATTTCTTTGTTGAGCAAAGAAAGGAAGGAATTAGTTGCTGATTGGGATTCTTCTGTTGTTAAACCTGGACCTTACAGGGCGGTTGTTAGTGTTTTATATGACGAAAAAGCTTTATCTTTAGAGAAAGAGTTTAATGTAGGAATTAAGAAATTAAATGTGGAAGACATTGCAGTAAATGACTTTTCTCTTGGGCAGATTGCTAAATTTGAAATATTAATTAATAATCAATGGAGCGAGAAGATAAAAGACGCTTATGCAAATATAATTATTTACAATAAAGATAACGAAAAAATGGCAGAATTTAAGTCTGCAAATTACGACATTGATCCTTTGAGCAAGAGTTTGATGGTTGCGTTCTGGGATACGAAAGGAGTGAAGGCTGGGACTTATGATTCTTCTTTATTCTTAAAATATGGGGATAGTTCTGAACAGAGGGATTTGAAATTGGATGTTTCTGACAAGTCTATTAATATCATTGGATTTGGTTATACTTTGAGGGCTTCTACCTCAGGCGTAAATGCGGGATTATTTAGTATGACAAATATATTAATTGGGGTTGTTGTTTTGTTAGTTATAATTAATTTATCGTGGTTTATGTTTTTGAGGAAGAAATTTGTCAAGAGAAAATAAAAAATCCAGCTATAGATATATATATATCAAAATTTTCTATTTGTATTAAGATTGACGATTTGAAAGGAGGTATGAAATGAAAAATAAAACTTTTTTTATAGTTTTAGTTGTTGCTTTATTTGTATTTGTGATTAGTACCTTTTCTTATTTTGCTGTTACTGGAAATGCTTTGAGATATGCTTCTGAACCTGGTGATGGTAAGAAAATGAGTTTTTTATGTAAATTCTCGGTTGATTTTTGTGATTGCACGCCGTCTAGATGGTGCATCAATTCAAATAGTTATGCTTGGAAAGGACAGAATTGCGTGGTAAAAACTGCGTTTTGTGCAAGTGGACAAATATGCAGTAATGGATATTGTGAAACTCCTGCTCCTGCAAATAGTTGCACGGATAGTGATAGAGGAATAAATTATACAGTTAGAGGAACTGTTAATACAACATTTACAAGTGTAAATGGAACAGCGTATAATAGTTATACGGATTACTGTCAAAGTACAAGTATGTTAAGAGAGTATTATTGCAATGGTGTTTATGTTGCCGATCAACAGAATGTCAATTGTCAATATGGCTGTTCAAATGGGGCGTGTTCAATAACCCAGCCCAAACCTGATTTGATTGTTCAGTCAGCTAGTGCTTATAATTTTTTAAATAACACTATGATTTTGGCGAACATTAAAAATATTGGGGGTTCTACTGCTGGACAAAGTACGACAAGAATTCATATAAGCTCAATAGGTGTTAGCAGGTATCTACTTACTCCTCAGATTGTTTCTGGAGGAGTTGTACAAGTTTCAGCAAATTTCAGCTTATTAACGTCTGGAGGGGTGAATATTACTGCTGACTTTTTTAATAATGTGACAGAGAGTAACGAAGCAAATAACTTTTACATTAATTATACGCTGTTACGTCCTTAAAATAATTTTTCTTTTTTCTTTTCTTTTTTTATTTAGGCAAAACTTACCATTCCTTTTGCTAGGAGAAGAAAGGTTTAAATAGTAATTACGATTATAATAATTATGATTACCAAATTTGTAAATAGAAAACTTGAATTAAATTTCTTTAATGAGAGACATAGAAATAAAGGGCATGAGTTTATTCCTGTTTATGGAAGGAGAAGGGTTGGCAAAACAGAGTTATTATTTAATTTCATAAAAGACAAAAAAGCTGTCTATTTTCTTTCTACATCTGGAACTAAGAAGGACAATATAGAAAAGTTTAAAGCAGCTGCAAAACATATTATGGATTTAGATTTTATTAAAGATGATTGGGAAGACATATTTAAGTACCTTGCGGGAAAAGTTAAGAATAGGTTAATTATCGTTATAGATGAATTTCCATATTTGTTAGAAACGGAAAGGGGGTTATCTTCTATTTTTCAAAGAATTATTGATTTATATCTAAAAAATTCTAGTATTTTTTTAATATTGTGCGGTTCTAGTTTGAGCATGATGCATAAAGAGGTTTTAGATTATAGGGCTCCTTTATATGGAAGAAGAACAGGGCAAGCCGAGATAAAATCTCTTGAATTTAAAGATGTAATAAAATTCTTTAAAAAGCCTTTTGAAGAAACAGTAGGGATATATTCTATTTGTGGCGGCGTTCCCGCTTATCTTAGGGAGTTTCTTGAGGATAAGCCCTTAAAATTCCTTATAGACGAGAAAATAATGTCTAAAAGCTCATTCTTAAGAGAAGAAGTTCCTTTTATTTTAAGGGAAGAATTTCGAGATCCCCGCGTTTATTTAACGATATTATCCTCTTTATCTTTGGGGCATAGAAAACTTGGAGAAATAATGAATCATTGCGGTTTTAAAGATAAAACTAGCATAACTCCATATTTGCGAAATCTTGAGAGTTTGCAATATATAAGAAGAGAAATTTCGATTACAGAAAAAGTTAATTCTAAAAAAGGACTTTATTTCATTAACGATAATTTTTTTAATTTTTGGTTTAGGGTTGTGAGGAAGAATATAGAACTTTTTGACAGGAATATAAAATTTGATGAGAATATTATCCAAGAATTTGAGCATATAACTTCGTTTGTTTTTGAGGATATTTGCAGGCAATTTATATTGGAATATATGGGGAATTTATTTGATGAGGTTGGAAGGCAGTGGGGAAAAACTAAATACGGAGAAAAGGGGAAGAATACTTATGAAATAGATATTGCAGCTTTAAATGAAAAAACTAAAGAAATTTTGTTTGGTGAATGCAAATGGCAAGAAAATGTCAATTCTGGAGAGGTTGTTAAGGAACTAGCTGAAAAAACAAAGAATGTAGATTGGGAAAATGAAAAGAGAAAAGAGAGTTATGCAGTTTTTGCAAAATCATTTAGCAAAAGAATAGGCGAATTTGACGGGAAGAAAGTTTATTGTTTTGATTTGAAAGATTTAGAGAAAGTTTTTACAAAGTAAATATTTTTTCAGATAAAACTTACCATTCCTTTGGCTAGGAGGAGAAAAGTGGGAATCCAAAGGAGTATTGAGGGAAGGGCAAAGAATATTGAAAGCAATAAAATTATTGAAGAGAATAAATCCACGAGGCTTAGAACATCTCCGGTTATTATAAAAAGTCCTTTTACGAAGAGTAAACCTGCTGCGAATAATATGATGGGCAGTATGATATTCACTCCGAAGATTAGCATTAGAAATACGACTGCTGATGCAAAATCAATTATGCCTAGTATTTTTACCAAGACCATTATTAATTAGTATTTTTTGGGGTTTTTATTGATTATGTAATTCAACTTTAAAGAGATGATAGGGGAAAGAGATTTAAATGACCTTTAACTTGCTTTTAAATGAAAGAAGAAATAAATTTATTCGTGAGAAAACTTAAAGAAAGAAAAGATTTTGATAGAGTGAAATTTGTTATTTTATTTGGCTCGCAAGCAGAAGGAAGGGCAAATAAAATGTCTGATCATGATTTTGCTGTTTATTATGAAGGAGATAAACGAGAGAGATTTGATTTTAGAGTAAGTTTTGGGGGAAATCTGCCAGATAATTTTGACTTGCAGGTTTTTCAAGATTTGCCCCTATATGTCAGAAAAGAAGTCTTGAAAGGTAAAGTCGTATATGCTCAAGATATGAGATTTGTTTATGATATAGCTTATGAGACAATTAAAGCTTTTGGAGATTTTAAGAAATATTATTATGATTATATAAGAATGGAGTATATAACATGATAAGTAAAAGAGAATTGAGAATCGGGCTTATTAGATCTAAGATAGAGCAAATTTATAATTCCTTAGCATTTATAGAAGAGAATTTACCTGCAGAATTTGGAGAATTTAATAAGTCTAAAGTAATTAGAAATGCGATATACAAAGAAACCGAGTTTGTAGTTGAGCTTTTTCTTGATGTGTGTGCTGTTATAAACTCCGATCTTGGTTTAGGCATCCCCGAAGCTGAAGAAAATATTTTAGACAACTTAGAATCAAAACAGATATTGGATAAAAATATTATAGAAATAATTAAACAGATAAAGAAATTTAGAAATATATTAGTCCACAAATACGGAAAAATTAATGATGAAACTGCCTTTGATGATATTAAAGAGGGATTAAAAGACTTTGAGTTAATAATAAAAGAAATAGAAAAGTTCTTGGAGAAACATAAAATTAAGAAGAATTCTGGTAATTAAGTTTCCTTTTGTCCAGAATCTTCAATAGACAATTCTCAAAACATTGTGAAGCGATTAAGAGAATTGTCTATAAAAAAAAGCAAAAAAGTTTAAGTAAAAGTAAGGGAAAGAAAATTAATGGAAGACAATAGGAAATGGGAAAAATAATACTTCTGTTTTGTAGCAAAGTAACTTATATTCGCTAAAATCTTAGAAATTTGAACGGATGCCTTGTTTTTGCAATTGCCTAAAATTTGCGAAAAGTTTATAAAGGATTTAGTTTTATATTGGATAAGTTAAAAAGAGAGGAAAGATGGACAAACAAAAAGTTGTGGTGGTTCTTTTGGTTATTGCGATAGTTATGTCTGTGATTTCTGTTGTCGTTAGCGTTGGAGTAAGTTCAAGTATAAAGGGATTTTCTTTTCCTGTTTCAAAAAATACTATAACTACTATTTCTTCTACAAATACAGGACCTGACGTAGCTGGCGTTGGAATAACTATCTTAAAACCTGGGAGTGGAAAATGAGTTCTGAAAAAACTTTGATTGTTGTTGCGGTTATTGCTGTTATTGTTTCTGCAGTAGCGATGTTTGTTTCTATTTTTAATATGAGTAATGTTAATGATTGGGTTCTTGGCTTATCGCCTGGAGGTTCGGCAAACCAATCTGTTGGCGTTGTAAATGTTACTATTGTTCAGAATTTAGTTATTAATTTTTCAAGTGATCAAATAATTTGGGGAAGGGGTGCTGTTGACGCTGGGAAGTCATTCGCGATTTTAGACAGTGCTAGCAATGTAATTGCTATTAACGGTACTTGGAATAGAAGTAATTCTAATTCGGGGACTACACCTGGAGAGGGAGATGGAAAAACAACTCCTTCTGGATTTGTTTTGAATAATATTGGAAATATTAAGGCTAATCTTTATTTGAGGACTGATTTAAACGCGACTACATTTTTAGTAGGAGGAACCAGCCCCAGTTATCAATATAATGTAACTAATAGCGGGGGTATTGGGTGTCCTGTTGGAAATCAAACAGGGTCAACTTATGGGAGTTATGTTGATGTTAATATTACAAGTCCTGGGACAAAAGTCTGTAATATGTTTGAATTTGTTTCGCCAAATAATGCTTTGAGAATAGATATAAAACTAGTAATTCCTAATGATGTTACAACCAGTAATGTTGCAAGGACTAGCAGAATGTTTGCGACGGCAGAGTTAGCTTAATTTTTAAATTTAGAGTTTCAGTATCTGCTAACGATTAAGAAGTCATGACGAAAACTATTTTAATTATAACTAAGGGTAGTCTAATTTTCTCAATGCCTTGAAGAACTTAATTTGCTGGATGCATATTAATAAACTCTCTCTTTCATATTGGCATATTGTTTAAGAGATTATGGTTGATAACATTAGTTTATCAGAAAATTTATTTGTTGAAAACGATAAATTTTTCAAATATATGACTCTATAAATTTTAAGCAAATATCTATTAGCAGATACGAATTTTAGAAAGTTATAAAAAGCATTCTAATCATATACGATGTATGAGGTTACAGAGAATTAATATAATTAAATTACCAATAGTTATAAATTCTCTGATAAGACAATTTACAAATAAAGTAACACTATCAAGTAAATTGTCTATAAAAAGAGGTATTTTGTTTTTAGTTTTTGTAATTTTATTTATCCAATTTACAAGAGCATATGTCGGTTTAACGCCGGCTGCATACAGCATTGATTTTCAGCCTAATTTGAAGCAGGTTTTTAATTTTAATTTTTATTCAGATGATCCTGAAATAAAGTTTAATATTTCTGCTTCTGGGGATTTTGCACAGTATGTTGAGTTAAATAGAGATGAGTTAGCTGGTTCGGGAAACGTTAATGTTCTTCTTAAAATGCCAAAGAGTGTTGAAAAACCGGGAGTGCATAGAATTTACATTGCCGCTACACAATTGCCTAAACCTGGACAGGGAACTTTAGGAATTGTTGCGAGTTTAAGAGGGATTATCGACGTTAGAGTGCCTTATCCTGGAAGATACGCCGAAATGGAATTTTCTGCAACAAATGCAAACGCGGGGGAGCCTGTAAATTTTAAATTGAAGATTTATAGTAGGGGAGATGAAGATATTGTGACTACTTCTTATGTTGAGCTGTATAACTCACAAAATAAAAAAGTTGATACTATAACCTTGGGAATAAATGAAGTTAAATCTAAGGAAAATGTTGAGATAAATAAAGAAGTTGATACGAAGAGCTATCCTGCAGGAAAATATACTGCTAAAGCGGTTGTTCAATATTATGATAAGGAAGTTAGGGCAGAGGCGCCCTTTAGATTAGGGGAACTATTTGTCGATATAGTTGATTATAAAAAAGAATTTGAGAAAAATAAGATTAACCCTATAACTATCGATGTTGAAAGTTTTTGGAATGACCCTATAGAAAATGTTTATGCAGAGGTTTCTATTTTAGGATATAATGATTTAATTCCTAAATTTAAAACCCCTTCAGTTAGTTTGCAGGGTTTTGAAAGAAAGACTTTAGAAGGTTTCTTCAATACTGCTTCAATTCAAGAAAATAAATTTAAGGCAAATATAACTTTATATTATTTAGATAAGACGACTGAGAAAATAGTTGACTTGAGATTTAAGAGAGAAATAAATTATATATTGATAGTTGCGATTGCAGGGGCGATTTTGTTGGTTATAATAATACTATTCCTTATATTCTGGATAAGGAAATTGAAGAAAGGAGCAAAAAAGAGGAATAAATGAGGAAATTTTTATATAGAGAAGGAGAATTATAACGTGCAAAACTATAGAGTTTTTCGTTCTGAGAATTGCGAGAATAAACTAAATAGAATAGATAAGTCTGAACAAGATAGAATTACTAAATTTGAGCAGGCATTAAAACAAGAACCCTTTTCTGGGAAACCACTTGGATACAAATTTTTTAGAGAAAAGAAATTTAATGGGAAAAGGCTTCTTTTTCTTGTTTATGAAGAGCACAAATGTATTTTTCTCATAACTATAGCTGATAAAAAAGCTCAGCAACATGAGATTGATTTAATAAAAATCAACCTTGACATTTATAGAGAAGAACTAGAAGAAAAGATCGGGAATTTTTAAACTTCTTTTACTTTTCCTTGTAGAATATCTTTTATGCCTCTAGCTATATCTTTTATTAACTCTTGATCTGCATTTTTAAAATTTTGAAGTTCTTCGTATTCTTCTTTTGTTATTGTTATTCTTTCTGTTTCCATCTTATTTATATATCAGTCAAGTTTATAAATCTGTTTGTTTTTTCTTATGTCAAGATTGCTGATGCAGAAAACCACACACTTCAGGGTGTGGATGAATGCAATCTTGAGCATCCAAAAGTCCCGAACAAACCTCGGCTTTTAAGCCTAGGCAAAACTCAAGGACTTTTTGATATTCTGGATAAGGAAATTGAAGAAAGGAGCAAAAAAGAGGAATAAATGAAAAATAAAAAAAATATGAATTGGATATTAATATTTGCAGCTTTAATTATTTTATTAAGCATAGCTTCTCTAGTTTTTTCTTTTATCAATTATTCAAATAAGCCAATTGAAAAAAGAGAGTTTGAAGTTAAATTTTCTGTTGAGGCGGGCAGGGCAGGGTTTGATATAAACGGCAGTGCCTTGACATTTGGTATAATTCCTCCTGGCGGCGGGGGAACGAGAAAAATAGACATTGAGAATAAATATGATTTTACTATTAAAGTTAAATTTCTTATAAGCGAGAACTTAGCCGATTACATGGAATTGCCTAAAGAAATGTTCTTGAAAAAAGGGCAAAAAGAGACAGTAAGCGTGAATGTTAATATGCCGAGAAATGCAGAGCAGACTAATTATACAGGAAAGTTTAGAATAGAGTTTTATAAAACGAATGAATAGAAAACGAAAATTTTTGGCTTTATAAAGTTACGAAGGGACTTTTACATTACAACTGAAAAATAGTAGGATTATCTCAATTGCAAAGGAACTTTACTGACCTATATATATTAATAAACTACATCTTTTTCATTAGCATATTGATATGTCACAGCACGTGATAACCTCGCCTTTTAAGGCGAGGCGTGCCGTGAGCATCCAAAAAACAAGTGCCAATCAAACCACACCCCTCAAAAATCTTCTTACTTTTGATTTTTGATGGCCATCAAGAACCGTAGTTCTTGAGGTTTCAAGGTGTGGTGGCACATTGTTTTTTTGATATATTAATAATGAGGTTGTAGTTGATAACATCTCGTCTATCAGAAAAATGGTTTGTTGTAGACAACCAATTTTTCAATCAAACCTCAAAACTAAAAGTTTTGGCTATTTGACTTTAGAAAAGAAAGCAAATAATAGAAAGTGAAAGTTTTTTATATGCCTGAATGTTACTTCATAGATGAAAAAGAAGAGGATTTTATTGGCAGTTATTTTTTTTATTTTAGGAGTTTTGTTTTTCATTTCACAGGCTTACTCTATTGAAGATATAAGCTCTATAAGTTTGATTATATTGCCTTCGAGTTTGCAGGTTTATATTCATGCTCCTTTAAATGAAACAATTAACTTGATTAATAATGGATGCAGTGGGCCTTTTATTATTGAGCTAAATGTTTCTGCTAATTTTGATGTTGATAGTTGGCGGTATACTATTGAGGGCTTGAAGTATGGTCAAGTACAGAGCGATGTTCCTCTTCCAAACACTACTTTAACAACAAGCGTGATAAATATCAGCGTATTTAGGTGGCAAAATAGATTGACTGTTTTTGCAAATGAATCTACCGGTATTGTTGTAAATAAGAGCGTTGTTTTTTATGTAAACGTTTCAAATCATGCTCCTATTTTTGGAGACATTTCAGATCAACTTTATGCTTGTGAGGCGACTAATTATGATCAAGGTATTAATGCTAGTGATTGTGATGAAGATAGTTTGACATTTGGAGGAAGCAGTAATGATCCTTTTTTCGTTTTTAATCCAAGAACAACAGAAAATGTAATCCTTAATTTAGGAATGTTTGGGGAAAGCAAGATATTTTCTTTACCTTTAACAAAACAAAATGTTAATAGAAATTATCCTCTTAGCGTGACTGTTACTGACAATTCTTTAATAGATGTGAAGAATGTTAATATTACAGTCATAGAAATAAATAATCCTCCGCAATATTCTGTTTTTATTCCTGGAGCAAATACTGTCTGGACCAGGGGAGAGAATAATACTTTTATTAGAGAGTTTAATGCGAGTGATATGGAAGATGGAAATCAGGATTCTGGGAATTTAAGTTATAATATCTCATTTAGAGGAAGTAATCTTTTTGGAATAACAAATAGAGGGAAGGTTAGTTATATTGGGAATCAAAATGATTTAGGAAATCATTTTGTTAGTGTTTGTGTTACAGACAAAGGGATACCTTTAGTTAGGAGACATTCAGAGATTCAAACTGTATGCGGGCAAACGGGAGGTAATCAAAGTAATTGTGTGACTTTTCAATTAACTGTGACTGATCAGAACAGACCGCCGACGATAATATCATTTAATCCTAAAAATTTGAGCTTTCCCTCTTTTAGCACAGATAACTTGCGTTTTAATATAACTACTTTTGATCCCGATGGGACAATTCCTGATGTCTTTTGGTATGTTAATGGGCGATTTGTTAAATATGATAATTTGTCTTTGTTTAGCGAATTTAATTATAATTTTGGTTGTGGAGTTTCTGGAAAACAAAAGGTTAAGGTTGATATAAGTGATGGAGAATTGAATGATAGTTTACAATGGAATGTGACTTTGATTGGTATTGCTTGTCCTCCTTCTGTGCCTGGAGGGGGAAGCGGCGGAGGAGGAGGCGGGGGCGGTGAAGCTCCAAACCAATGTACTCCCATTTGGGGATGCCGTGATTGGAATGTGTGCCAGAATGCCGCAAGGTCTTTGGATGTTGGGGCTTTATCGGGGGGAGATTATAGAATTATAAATAATAATTGCACTGGTAAGGAATTGGATAGAGATACTTGTGGTTATCAGATAAGGAATTGTTTTGATGTTATGACATGCAATTTAACTAGAAGCAGGCCTGCTGAAATACAATCTTGTTTATTTACAGTAAATCCAAGCTGTTCTGATGGAATAAAAAATTGTCATTCTGGTTCTTGCGAATTTTTAGTTGATTGTGGGGGGTCTTGCGGTGCTTGCGCGACTTGTACAGATAAAAAACAAAATCAAGGAGAACAGGGAGTTGATTGCGGAGGCCCTTGTCCATTTTCCTGCCCTGCTGAAACCGGAATTAAGATAAAGTTTTTTGATTATTTTATATGGATATTAATCCTTTTATTGATTATTGTAGGGATATTGTTTTACAGAGTTCATAAATTAAGGAAGAAATTGAGACAGGAATGAAGTTGATTTTTGAACAATAAGATATTTTTTAGAATTCTTATATTTTTTCTATGTAAAAAAATCAACTCCTTCTGCAATAATCTTACTTTTTCTATTTATTTTATCAAACAGCTCTTTCTGTTTTTTTTCTATTTCTTTATTGTATTTTGCTTCGAATAGACAATCCTTTGTAATGAAATCAATTTCAATAGAGTTCTCTAAATAATAAGAGGGTTTAGAATCTTTAATTTTCAAAAAAACCAAGTTTTCATAACTTGTGCCTAAGCTTTTAAAACCAGTTATTAAATTTTTTATTCCAACATCGCCTATATAAATTTTCTTTGGAGATGTAATGCTTTCTTTATAGGTTTTTGAATATCTATCAATAACATAAAATAAGTATGCCTTTTCAAAATAATCAACGTATCTTTTAACGCTATCAATTGAGATATTTAATATATCTGATAATTTATTATAACTTATATTGCTGCCAACTTTATGGCATATTAAATTAAACATTTCTTTAATTACCTTTTCATTTGTTATTTTATGATAAGCAATTATGTCTTTATATATAATGCTTTCGATTAATTCATTTAAATAACTTCTATCTTCTGTTAGTACGTAATAAGGAATACCTCCAATTTTTAGATAGTCTTCAAAGTAACTTTTCAACAAAGCCCTATCTGATTTTTTTATTGTTACTTTTTTAAAACTTAAAAATTCCTGAAAATTAAGAGGCATAACTTCTATAGTCTTTGTCCTCCCTGTCAAAAATGCTTTTTTATCTCTCATCAAGGTCGCAATAGATGAAGAACAAATTATTTTTATATTATCAGTATCATAAAAACTCTTTAACTCTTGTTCAAAATTATCCTTTGATGTAATTTCATCTAAAAATAGAAAGAAGAAATCTGAAGCAGATTTTTTATGAATTTCTCTGCACGTTTCAACTAACTGATGTATCGAATAATTAATAAAATTAAAGGAATCTAAACTTAAAAATAATATGTCTTTGGATTTTATTTCATTTTCTAACAAATGCTTTATTAACTGTTTTAATATAGTTGTTTTTCCAATTCTTCTTAATCCTGTTAAGAAAATTATTTCTTTGCTTTTTAAGTTTTCTTTTAACTGTTTTAAATAACTTTCTCGAGGGTTGCTCTTTTCCTCAAATTTTCCTTCCCACCAAGGATTTTGTTTGTATAACTCTGATTCTATTTCTTTTTCCATAATACTTGCATGCAGCCCATATTTATAAACTTTACTATGGTATCGTAAAGACAAAGCAGAGACTTTACGATACGGTCGTAAAGTCAAAAGTATCCGACTAATTTTGAAACATCGAGCATTTGTGTTTGCGCAATCCCCTTACTTTAGTTCGGAGGTAAGCAAACACAAATCTCGTGTGCTCAAGAACAGCAGTTCTTGACATAATAAAATATTATTTATCGTCGAGCAAATTGGGGGGGGGGGCGATAGGTTTTTAAAGTATTGAGTCATAAACTGTGAATGGTCAAAAAGAGGGTTAGAAGACCTAGACATAATTCAAGGAGAAGCAGTGATTTGCTTATGACTTTTAATCGAGTTATGTTATTTGTTGTTATTGCTTTGGTCGTTGTTGCTGCGATAACTTATTTTGCGCTTGTTTTTGGAGCTAATGGGGGAGTTAGTTATAGTCCTGCTGGTTGTACGGATACTGATGGAGGACTTAATTATGCTGTTAAAGGAACTGTTTTTGTACAAAATAATATTAGTGGTACTGATTTTTGTAATAGTGGTACACAACTTGGAGAGTATTATTGTTATACTCCTAATGCAATAAATTTGGCTGTGGCAGCACATGATTGCTCTCCAGGACAGGTTTGCAGCGATGGGGCTTGTGTTGCCCAACAAAATTCCTGTACAGATAGCGACGGAGGTACTAATTTTTATGTTGGAGGAATAGTAGTTAAGAATGGCTTTCAGTATCTCGACAAGTGTTATAACTCAACGCGAATTGAAGAACAATCTTGTAGTATTAACAATGGTTCAGTAAGCACACAAGCCGATTGTCCTGCTGGAACAACATGCCAAATTGTTAATGGGTTGGGACAATGTAGTCAAACTTCTATATTTCAAGAAGAATATCCTTTGTTTGGTACTGACTCAGGAACGCAGATTTATTTGAATGATAGTATTGGTAAAAATACGGATATAAAGGGATTGACAAACATTCAATTACCTGTTACTTTGGCTTCTGGAGTGTTTAACGGAACGAAATATTGGCAAAGTATTTTTTTGGAGTATAGACCTCCCGCGTCTAATCTTGCAAATATAATGAACAATCCTCTTGTTTATTCAAAAGCTCCGACTTATAGCGATAATCCTAATATTAATGTTCAGATGCGAACTGCTTATGATTTATATAACGAATATGTCCATTTCGAAAATCCTGTTAATTTTGTTTTATCTAAGGGAAAAACAATAAAATTGTTTGGAAAGGATTACACTGTAGATTATAGCACAGATAATACTCATTTAGTTTTGCTTGAAGATTCTGTAAATACTATCTTAACGAGTAATGCTCTTCCGTTTCAGATAACAACTAAGGCTTCTCCGGTAAAAACGTATACTGTAAGTTTAGTTTCTGCAAGTACTACGGATGCAACTATTAGGGTAATGGACGAGATGGGCAATAGAGATACAAAATCTGTTAGTGAATTTAGTTCAAGGAAGATTTTAGATTTGTATGTAGCAGTTACAAATGCTGATTCAAATAATTTAAGTTATACCGCTTCGCTTATTATTGCTACTGTCAAATTGAATTTTTCCGTTATTGGCGGGGGAGCTGTAAAGAAAGGAGAAAATGAAATGGTGATTAATGGAACTTCTGTTGAATTTTATGATTTAAGAGGACCAACTAACCGCTCTTCTTCGGTAAGCGCAATTATTATAAGAGTCTTTGCTCCTGATTCTGACCACGACGCAATAAAAGAAGGTCAGAAATTTGTGGACCCTGTTTTTGGTACGTTTAAGATAGACTTTAGAAGTTTGAATAGTGGTGAAAATGGTGTTATAGATAGAGAGGATATAAAAATAGAACCCTTAGGAGATAATCAAATTACAGCTACTTTTAGCCCCCATTATGTAAGTGGGCAAAGGACATTTATTTTTGCTAATAGTATAGGCAGTAGTATTAACACGAGTATTAGTACTATTGAAATGGAGAAGACTTATAGGAATGGATTTATTATGATAGGAAATGGAGAAAGTGGAAGACTAGTTAAAGTAAGTACAATAAGTAACGATTCTAGTACATCTTCATCAGATAATTCATCAGATAACATAGTGTTTACAGATGTTTTTTCAGGTGAAACTATAACTGCTGCTTCTCCAAGCCAAGAAGGTACAACTAATGTGATAATTGGTGGAAAATCATATGTTGTTTATTATGGTGGAGTTGGTTCTTCTGATAGTAATTGGGTAAGACTTAATTATCCTGATAGTGCCGGAAACAATGCTATGATTGTTTATCCTACGTTAAAGACTTCTAAGGGAGCGAAAGTCTCTTTATATAAAAGAACACCACCTACGAGTTTATATAATTGGGATGGTAGAGGAAATGTTTTATCAACAATAAAGTTCCCTAATGGAAATGGATATACTAGTATTAATGTTTCAAATTTAATTGCGGGAGATAATTATGTTGATGTTGGAAAAATTAAGTATGTAATTAAAACGGACTTTAATAATTTTGCGATTACATTAATAGCTCCAGATTCAAATGGTTTGATTTATGATCCTGCTTTAATAATCTTTGAAGGAAAAGGCGGCAACAATGATTATCAGGCCATGATAGTTACTTTAGATGGTGGCTCATCTTCCACAAATGGACTTGATGTAAGTGATGTTATTAGAACATGGGGTAATGATGCAGTCAATGATAAGATAAGTATGCCTGGAAATAGTTTTATAACAAAAGAGGCAGATTTGTGGGGTTCTATTATTACTACAGATAGTAGTACTCCTGGACATACAAAGGCAACAATAAGTTATCCAGATAATCAAGTTTATGCAAAAATATATGCTTTAGGTGTAGCTTCTTCTGCTCAAGTTTGCGGAAATGGAATAAAAGAAGGAACAGAGCAATGCGATGGTTCTATCCCTCGTGAAACATCATGCCAAAGTTTGGGCTTTATTAGTGGGACATTGGGTTGTGTGCCTCCTGGAAGATTAAACTCATGCAAATTTGATACGGCTAAATGTTCTTTATGCGGGAATGGAGTGATTAATAGAGATAAAGGAGAAACTTGCGATGATGGAAATCTAAGAAGCGGGGACGGCTGCAGTTCTACTTGCAGAACAGAGGGAGGCGGTGGAGGAAAAAATCAGAAAAGTGCTGGTGGCGGGCAAATTTTGACTGCGTGATTATTCGTAAATTTTTAGACGATTACACGCGAAAATGTGTTGTGTAAAATATAGTTTAGTAGACCCGTTAATTTGAACATTTCAAGTGTTTGTTTATTTTTACATTTCCATTCATAATGGAAACTTTATGCCTTATATTTCCATTGACAATGGAAACCTTTATAAAGCCTATTATATACGATGGTTCATGAATAGAATGGAATTAAAGGAAATAATTTTAGAGCAGAATAAAACAAAAACTAGTGAAAACCTTATTAGAAGAGATGTTTTTGATAAGGTGGAAGATTATGTTAAAACGTCATTTATAATAATAATTAATGGAATAAGGAGGAGTGGCAAGTCAACTCTTTTAAGCCAGATTAGAGAAAAATATGATGGTTATTATCTGAATTTTGATGATGAGAGATTTGTCAAATTTACTTTAGAAGATTTTCAGGCAATGTATGAGATATTTATTGAGTTATATGGGAAGAAAGACTTTTTTTACTTTGACGAAATACAGAATATTAAGGGATGGGAGAGATTTGTAAGAAGGCTGCATGATGAAAAGAAAAAGGTTTTTGTGACTGGTTCAAATGCTTCGATGCTAAGCAGAGAACTTGGAACGCACCTAACTGGCAGGCATTTAGATATAACTCTCTTTCCATTTTCTTTTAATGAGTTCTTGGAATTAAAGGGGCTTGAAACCTCAAGATTTGCATTTGCGCAATCCCCCCGCTTTAGTTCGAAGGTAAGCAAATCAAATCTTGATGGTGCTCAAGAACCCGAGCACGCCCCGGAATTTATTCAGAGGGTTCTTGACATAGAAAAAGATTCAATTTATTTGATTGAGAAAAAATCAAATATAAAAAGGTTGTTTGAAGATTATTTTATAAAGGGAGGGTTTGCTGAATATCTTAAGACTGAAAATAAGGAATATTTAAAGATGTTATATGATAACATATTATACAGGGATATTATAACTAGATATAATCTATCTAATGAATCTGCTTTGAAAGGATTGGTTTACTTTATATCTAGTAATGTTGCAAAAGAAATTAGTTTTAATTCAATTAAAAAATTGTTAAATCTTGGGAGTTCAACTACTGTTAAAGATTATTTTGATTATTTAGAGAACAGTTTTCTGGCTTTCATAATTCCTAAATTTGATTATTCATTAAAGAAACAAATTTACGCAAATAAAAAAATGTATTTAATTGATAATGCTCTTGCAATTAATTTGGGATTTAGAATTTCTGAAGATTTAGGCAGGCTTTTAGAAAACATGGTATTTATAGAGCTAAAAAGAAGAAGAAAAGAGATTTTCTATTTTCAAGAAAAGAATGAATGTGATTTTGTGATTAGAGAAGGAATAAAGATTGTTGAGGCTATTCAGGTTTGCTATGATTTTAATGAAGAAAATAGAGAAAGAGAGATTAATGGACTTTTAGAAGCTTTGCGTAAATTTAAGTTAAAAGAAGGTTTAATATTGACTTATGATCAGGAAGACGAGATGAAGTTAGAAAATAAAAAAATAAATATTATTCCTGTTTGGAAGTGGCTTTTGGACATGTAGTATCCTAATATTTTTAAATAATGAAATTATAGGAGATTATGAAAAAAAGCAGATTTATCTTAAAAATTGTGGTTTTAATTTTTGTGTTTGTCTTAGGAATTTTTATTGCTAGAGTTTTTAATTTATATGGAAATGGTTTTAACGGGCTATTTACTTATAATATTTTGGGAAGAGTCGTTGATTCTGGAAATAGTAGTTACCCTTCTAATTTTTTAAATGACAATGATATTTTAGTTTATAAAAATAAAATTATCTTGAAAATTGAAAATGCTCAGATAAGCAATTACGATTCTTCAAATAGCATGGAACCAATGATTGGAAAGGGAGCTAATGGAATCGTAGTAAAACCGGGAAGTGAAGAAGATGTTAAAGTTGGAGACATTATAACTTTTAAGAGAGGAGATAAATTGATTGTGCACAGGGTTATTGAAAAAGGAAGTGATGCTGGGGGAGTTTATTTTATTACAAAAGGAGATAATGTTGATTTTGTGGACGGAAAAGTAAGATTTAATGAGATAGAGCATAAACTTATTGGGATTTTATATTGAGGGGTTGATAAAATTTTGCCGGGTAAGTTTAAAAAGTTAAAATGATAAGGAAAAGAATGGGAAAGAGGAGCAGGGTATTTATTTTAGCATTGTTAGTGCTATTTTTATCTTTATTATTTTTCTGAAAAAAATGAGTGTGATTTTATAATAAAAGACGGGACCAGAATTACTCAGGTAATTCAAGTTTGTTACAATTTAAATAAAAAGGATAAAGAAGGAGAAGTTATCGGCCTTCTTCAAGCAATGAACAAGTTTAAATTAAAAGAAGGAAAAATTATAACTTTTGACCAGGATGAAGAGTTAAGCGTAGAGGGGAAGACGATACAAGTAATTCCTATTTGGAAGTGGCTGTTGACCAAAGAGTTTTAAACTTATTTCTTCAAAACAAATTTTTCAATCAAGTCTATCATTCGTTTGGCTGTGACTTTGTAATGGAAATTCTTTAATGTATGTTCTGCTCCTGCTTTTCCCATAGTTTCTCTTAATTTATCATCGGTAAGAAGTTTTAATGTGTAATCTGCGAGTTGGTTGATGTTTCCTCGGTATGCAAAAACTTTTGGTTCCGGGAAAAGTATTTGATGTTGAGTTTCAAAACCCATGCCTGGATAAACCCATTCTCTGTCTAGTTTTATTTCTTGGTCTACATCAACAAGAAAGCCTGTTTTTCCATGAATAATTGTATCTTTTGGACCGCCAACATTTATAGATATTATGGGCTTGCTGCATGCTTGCGCTTCCAGTTGAATCATGCCAAAGCCTTCTAGTCTTGAAGGGGCCGCGTAAATGTCGCAGGCATTTATTAAAATACTCATAAATTCTGGAGAGAGTTTGCCTCTTAAATAAGTAATTCTATCATGATTTAAACCTAGTTCTTTGATTAGTGATAGTTCTTCGTTTTCATGATCATCAGCGGAAAAGCTGTCCCAAACTTTTAAGACGTATTTCCATTTTTTGAATTTTTCATTGATTATTTTTAGTGCTTTGAACATTTCTTGTGCTCCTTTGCTTGTGACGTCTCCTCCAACTGTGAGAATCATTTTTTCATCTTCTTTTATGTTTAGCATTTCACGTAATTTTTTTATTCGTGGATCTTCTCTTGAAATGGGGTGGAATGTATCTGGATCAAAGCCAATGTGACAAACTTGAACATTGTCGCCTGCAACACCATCTCTTTTGTAAGTTTCTTTTACCCAGTTGCTTGTCGCGACAACCAGAGGCAATTTGTTTAGGGTTTCGTGATAATTTGCGACCCAACCGTCTGCATTAAACCAGGGAACTGGGAGAACGCCGTGCTCTTGAGGATAATAAATCAAGCCAGGAGTGTCTCCCCAGAAGCCTATACCTATAGAAACGTCTGGCTTAAATGAATGAAGAGTCCATTCTTTTTCTATGTTATTTTCTCTGTCGCAGGGCATGACTTCTGCTCCGTTTTCTCTCAACCCTTTTATGAGATAGTGTCCTTGCATGCTTACTCCGTCAGGTTCAGGAGGGTGCGGATATAAAACCAAGATTTTTAATTTGTTGTTCATGATTTTGTGAATGCTTCAATTTTATTACAGCTTTCAACTTCAAAACTGTCTTTTGGAAAACTGTAAACCCTAGTTATTAAATTTATTTTGTCTTTATATTCTTTTTCATTCAAATTGGAAACTAAATCTGAAGGGATTTTTGGATATGGAATTTTGGACTCTTTTAATTCGTAAGAGAAGTAATAAACGTTTGAAGATTTTAGAGTTTTATTTCTAATCATTTTTTTGACTGCTTTATGAATTTCTTTATGCCTTAAATGCCCGTATTCTCCATTTTTTCCGTGGGTGAAAATAAAATCGTAGCTATATTTTGGCAGAAGGGATTTTATTTTCTTTATAACTTTCGAGATGGAAAGAGGTTCGATTTTTTCATCTTCAAGGTCGGAAATTATAGGTTTACCCTTATAAAATTTGCATACTTTCTTGAATTTTGGAGCTCTATCGGAATCATTTTTTCTGCATAAAGATATTATTGTCCAGTTGAAATCTTTATTTTTCATGATTGTTCCTCCCATCCAAATTGTTTCATCGTCGGGATGAGCAACAATGCATAAAGCCTCTTTTTTTTCTTTCATGTTTTGAATTGATAATTTTTCTATTTAAAGTTTGTTGTTTAAGAGATATGCAGCATTCTCATCTAGGATTACAAGAGTTTTTTTATGCCTCTTTAGAAAACTGGCAGGAATTTTTGGTGAGGGTTTTGATTTTAATGTTTTGGCTATTATTTCCGCTTTATTTTTTCCTGTTGCAACTAGAATTATTTTTTTTGAGCTTAAAATGGCGAAGATTCCAATGGTGATTGCTTTTTTTGGGACTTTATCATCTTTGAAAAATCTTGAATTTGAATTTATTGTGGATTGAGTTAATTTTACAATTCTTGTTTTGCTCTTTATTGACGAGCCTGGTTCATTAAATGCAATGTGGCCATTAACCCCAATTCCTAGAATGGTTAAATCTAGCCCCCCAGATTTTTTTATTAATTTGTCATAAAAAGAGGGCTTTTTATCTTCGGGAAAATTAGTGTTTTCTTTTTTTATATTTATTTTTGAGAAGAGATGTTCGTGCATGAAGTGGTGATATGAATTTTTATCTGAAGGAGGCATTGAGATATATTCGTCAAGGTTAAATGTCTTTATTTTAGATGCATCTATTTTGGTTTTATTAATTAAAAATGATAGACATTGGTATATCGGAATTATTGTTTCTCCTGTCGGCAAGCCAAGGTTGATTTTTGGATTATTTCTTATTTCTCTTGCTATCATTTCTGAGACTTTTTCGGCTACTTCTTTTTTGTTTTTAAGAATAAGGGTCTTCATATTAAGAAATAAATATCCTCGATATTACATAAGATAGTGCGCCTATTACGAGAGGAGTTATTATGAAGAGAAAAAATAAGGAGAGAAAGTTTAGACTTGAGAAAACTGTTGATATGTCTTGTTGAGTTGCAGACAGCACTATCAAAGACCATGAAGGAATATTTAGAAATAGGGATATTATGTTAACAAATTGCACCCCTATTATTACAATAACTCCTATTAAGTAAACGTATATTATTGCATAGTAATTCATATATTGGCTAGGATAATTCAATATAAAAACCTTTTTCAGCTTTAAAATCTTTGAAAGGGAGTTCTTTTTTGCATTAAAAAGCGAGTGCCGATGTAATCTGAGATTACCGCAGTGATTACAAGGTCTTTTATCGCCGCTCTAAAGACTCCTCCGGAGATTAGCGGAATTCTTGTTTTGTCAGATATTTCTTTCATTATCAAATCGATTTCTTCTTTGTTTAGGGTTAATGAGGAGGATTGTATTTTTCCCGCCCTGTTTACGATTAAGTTTTTTCCAGGACCAGGAGATTCAACGCTGAAGACACTCGGATCGCCAAGGACTTTGTTTATTTTTCCTAAGTTAATGATTTTATTTTTGTCGTTTAAAGTTGACGAGGACATTATTTGCGGTAAAGATATTGGGGATCTCATTGGAAGTTTTTGAGGAGGTTTGTTAAATTGAGACTTTATTATTGGTTGATGAGGCCTAGAAATTTGAATTTTTGGCTGGGGAAATTGGAACTGGCTTGGTTGAATTTGCACTTGTTGAAATTGATTATTCGTTTGTTGGGGTGCTGTTTGGGCTTCATTTTCTTCTTTCTTGTAAGAATTTCTTATTAAATCTTCTACGAAGCTGCTGAGAAACAAATCTCTTAATTTATTTTCTTGTTCTTGCATTTTTAAAAGTGAGGAAGGGGCCTTTTCTGGTTTTGTTCTGAGGTTGAAGGAAAGCTAGAATCTTCTTCAGTGGCTATTGAAGGCTGAAATGTATCGTCTATTTCTCTTGTTGGGGTGGGTTGTCTGGGGGGCTGAGAGGGTTGTCTTTGGAATTGCCCTTTTTGTTGTGAAGGCAATGGAGAAAATTGTTGAGGGGAGGTTATTGGAGTTGAGCCAAATACTCTTTCTCTTAATCTTTCTTCCATCAGGGTTAAACCCTTTGCGAGAGTTTTGTTCTGGTCTAGTAAGGTATCTATTTTTTCTAAGAACTCTTTGTCTTTTTCATATTCTCCAAGGGCAGCGTGAGAGGAAAATCTTTTTGCAGTTATTTCAAATAATCCGAGCAATTGAGAAATTTCTTTTGCTAATTTGTCGAATTTTTCTGCGAGGTCTACGTGGACTTTTTGTATTTCTACTAGATTTTTTATTATCGTTTGTTCCAAGGGCGAGGCATGGACATGGTCGTGGTGATGCTCGTGATTTGGGCGATGTTCGTGGTGAGAACCTTCTGTATGATGATGAATTTTCTTACTCTCTTTTTTAGGCATATTAGACTTAGGAGAAAGTAATTTATAAATGTTTTTAAAGGCTTTTCTTCTTCAAAATGCAAGGATCTGTAGGATAATGGTTAATCTAGCTGCCTCCAGAGCAGCCGATGGGGGTTCGATTCCCTCCAGGTCCATCTTAATAAAGAGGGGGAGTGAATGGAAGAAATAAAATATACAAATCATTTAAGATTAAGACTCGGAATTAGGAGGATTCCTTCTGAATATCCTAGAATCATTTATACTGCCCCAGAACAAATATTTTTTGACAATGTTGAAAAGACGGACATCGCAATAAAAAGACTTAAATATAATGCCAAAGTTAGAAATATGATGATAGCGTATGAAAAAATTAACGGAAGAGTCGAAATTGTTACAATTCACCCAATTAGTGATGAAAAAATAGCAAATAGATTGATTAGCGGGAGATGGAGTAAACATGAATAATAAATATAGTTATGATCGAGATTCAGATTCTCTTTTTATTTATTTGAAAGAGGGAGAAGAAGAAAGCTTTGAAGAGATTGCTCCTGGAATAAATATAGAGCTGAATGAAGATGGGGAAATAATTGGAATTGAGATTTTGAAGGCTTCCAGGTTTTTGAGGACGATAGATAAGCCCTTGGTTGAGAAAGAATAGTTTACAGCGGGAATTGGATTTCCTCTGTGTCCATTTTGAGATTTAGAAAGTTTGCATTTGCTTTTTTTGCAAAGAGATTGACGAAAAGAATTGTTTGATTTTGAAGAGGCATACTTTTACCTAAAATATAGACGTTGAAAATAAATTAACTATCATTAATTTTAAATATGGTAAAATAGTGTGGAAATTATGGCTTTAGACGAAGTTGTTGAGAAAGAATTGTTAAATTATTATAATAGTTTAATTGAAGATAGAGTTGAAAAAGCAAGAAGGGGAAAAAAATATGCTACTCAAAATCAGAGTACTGGGATTATTGCAAGAGAAAAATCTATTCTTAAAACGCCCCACTATTCTCTTTATTCTAGCGATCATCCTTCTTCTCCTGAGGAAATAGAAGTAAGAGATAGATTGTTTAAAGGTTTACTTTATGATAGATTAGAAACTTTAGAGCAAAAAGGATTTGATTTAAAGAGCATTATGTCTGCTTCACAACATCCTCTTCTTACTGTGGCTATTCTTTGGTATAAAGCAAAAAGAAAAAATATGACTAAAGAAAGATTTATTGCAGAGTTTGATACACTTTCTGTTACACCTTATAGAAACCCTATGATTTATGTTCCCTCTATTGCTTTGCTTGAAGCCATGGTTCAATGCCCTGAAAAGTTATCGAGGGTTGATGAAACTAGTCCATATTTGTTGCATTGTCTTTTTTTTCAGAAAGAGAAAGAACCAACAATTAGAGAAATTAATGAGGAAATTGGGGAAGTTATATCCAACATTGTATCTGATGGTACGAGGAATCTTTCTCGTAGGTTTATGAACTTTGTACGTATAGGAGATTCACGGGTAACAGAAGATTGCTACTTAGGTAAATATTCACTTCCAAAACAAAGTCGTTACAAATGGGACGTTACCACTAACGAAACAGATATAGATAAACTCTTTGGAAGTTCTGATGTTAATAGAGAAATTTATGAAACATTAATTCATTGTGTTAATGTTGTAGGAAAAATAGCTTTTAGTCATGGTAAACATCCAAAAAAGATGCGAGGAATGTCAGAATTTGTTGTTTCTAATACAGAATATTATTGGTTGATGGGTGGTGCGGAAAAATTTGCAATAAATCAATTATTGGGGTCTTTTAAGAAGCATGAAGGGAAGGAGGTTCATCAAAGTTATCTTTCTTATAGACTTGGGTTTAGGCCTGGAATAGAAAATGAGCGGTTAATAATAACTAAGAGCGATGAGAGAAGAATTTATACTTTAGATTCTAAATTTTTGCATTCGACAAAAGAATTGCCTTTAACTTTGTGTATTATAAACAGATATTGTGAAAGTCTGATTTCTGGAAGAAGTTAGAGTTTCTTCAATTCATTAATTTCTTCGAAGGAAATGGAAGAGCCGTGGTATTTTGCTGCGAATAATACTGCTTCAAGGACTTTTTGGCCTTTTATTCTTAAAACGTTTTTTTTGAATGCCACATAAACTAATTCTGTTGAACGGATGAATTTGAATTTTGAAAACTCTTTTAATTTTTCTTTATCTATTGAAACGCGCTGATGAAGCCTTTCAGACATAAGTCTTTCCATGTTTTCTGGCTTTTCTGCTAAGATTCTTGTTGTTCTTTCATCTAGGCCTATTACATTTTCTATTCCTTTTTCTGATAGAAGCTGGCTTATGGCAAGGCATGACATTTCTGCATTGCTTACAATTTGCATCCATTGATTTTTTGATTGCATAGAGTGATTTGCCAGTTCCATATATTTTTCTGTTAATAGGAGAATTTCTTTTTCGCTAACTCCGAAATTTTCAGGAGGTTCAATTACTCCAGAGTTGAATAGAGATTGGATTTGAAGAGCTCCAAGTTCAAATCTTGGAATTCCTACTGGCCTGTCGACTACTTCGTATTTCACATATTTGGTTGTGGCAAATCTGACTTGGGAAATCTTTTTCAATTCCTCAAAAATGTAGAGCAGGCCGTTCATTGATAAGTTTATTAGAATTCCAGAATCTAAAATAAGGACTTTCATGAAAATAACTCTAGGGCTATTTTAGCTCTTTTTTTAATGTCCATTGTCTGAATTTGTTGAGGGTTTAAAGATTTTTGTCCAATGTATTCTGAAAGCTCCCATTGAGTTGTCCCTAGAAGTTTTGCAGTATGTTCCAGGGAAAGGCCGTGCTCGTAAATTTTTGAGCCTTTATTTATAGTTGCTTTTTTTAGAACATCTTGAATATATTGCTTTAGATTTATTGATTGAGACTCTAGACATTTTCTAGCCATTTCTATGTATTCTTCATATTTATTTTGATTGTCGTCGTTTATTGCTTTAATTGCTAAATCTAACAATGAATTAAATTTCTTTACGAATGCATCCCAATTTCTTACTTTGTTGTAATCTTCTCTTTCTACCAATTTGCTTAAAGCGTAAACTAAGACAGAGATGGTAATGCTTGCGGAGTCTTGGTAATTGCATGCAGAGTGAACTGTTTGATTTGAAAGGTCTTTAAGCTGTACAGCATCTTTTTTTAATAGGGCAGTTTTTGTTTTTTCTAATAATTCTGCTATGTGGGTGCACTCTTTTTTTTCTATTATCATGATACAAAAAGGATTGAGAGTTATATAAATTTAGCTGTTTTTGTATAAGAGTTTACTATGGTCTGGGACTTTATTAATTGAGCAGTTTGTCACAGACTACATCAAGATTTGCATTTGCGTAAACAAACAAATAGCAAATCTTGTGTGCTCAAGAATCATTGATTCTTGACATCAAGGGAAAAACATACTATTTTATTCAATTATTTATGTTTTTCACTATATTTATGCAAAGTATTTTAAACTGGCTTTATTTTTGATTTGAATGTTACCTAGATGGCATATTTTATTAGGGGCAATATTTACTTTGATATTTTGGTTAGTCGCGCCAGAGACTTCCAAGATTTACCTTGCTTTTTTGTTTTTATCATCATTTTTAATTGATTTTGACCATTATGTTTGTGCGGTTCATAAAGGCAGGAGCGCTAGTTTGAATAAGGCAGTTGATTATCATAAAGAAGATCAGAAAATAGCTGAAGGAGAGTATAAGAAAGGGATAAGAAGAAAGGGAGATTTTCATTTGTTTCACACGGTTGAGTTTCATCTTTTTGTTGGAATTTTAGGATTATTCTGGAACATATTCTTTTACATTTTTATTGGAATGGTTTTTCATTCGCTGATTGATGTTTATGATATGGCAAAAGGGGACAAACTTTATAGGAGAGAGTTTTTCTTTTTTAATTGGTTGAGGGAAAAGATTTAAAAGTTTAAAAACCTAAGAACATAAACAATATAAATAGAGGAAACCTGAAAACAACATGAAAAAAGGGAGTTTGCTATTAACGTTATTGATTTTAGTGGCATTTGTATTTGTACTTTTTTTTGTAAATACTATGAATTTTATTGGTAATCTTGGAGGGCAGACCGCTCCACAGGGAGGGCAGATTGGAGGGGAAGAGCCTATTGTACAATTTAACCCTACTCCATGTGGAGCAGAAATGTGTTTGACTGATTGCGCTTTTTTAAATATTTCAGGCATGACTTACAAATTACAAAATGACATTTTGAACATTAATCTTACTGCTTTGGGTAGAACAAGTTGTTTTAATATTAAAGAAGATAATATTACTTTAGACGGACAAGGGCATAATATAACTGCAACTAATGTCTTTAGTAATTTTGCAGGAATATATTCTTATAATAGGACAAATGTAACTATCAAAAATATTTCTATTGAAGGATTTTATATGGGTATTTCTTTTGAAAGTACAAACAAGTCTAAGTTAGACCGTGTTTCGGTAAACTTAGCCAATCAATATGGGGTATCTTTCTCTCTTAGCAATAATAATTTAATGTTTTATAGTCGCATAACAAATACTTTTAGCGATAATGGAGTAAACTTTGCTTTTTCTAGGAATAATGGATTGTATAACAATTATATTTGTGGCAATAGCACAATAAGTAATTTAGTATGCGATCAAAACTCTTATTCTTTTGTGTTAGGGGAAAAGAATACTTATATGAATAATACTTCTAGCTGCAATCAGTTATTGAATATAACACAATGCCCTTTGTCAATTTGCGGCAATGGTGCTGTTGAGGCAGGAGAGCAATGTGACGATGGGAACACTGCAAATGGAGACGGATGTTCTGCAAGTTGTCAAACTGAAGCGCCGATAGTATGTGGGAATGGAATCTTACAGAATTGGGAAGAATGTGATGATGGAAACACAATCCCTGGAGACGGATGTTCAAGTGTTTGCATAAGTGAAAGATACTACAGAGTTTTCGTAACTAATCAAACTTACAATGGAAATCTGGGAGGATTAACTGGGGCAGATAATATATGCACTAATACTGCAAATGCTGCAAACCTTGGAGGCAATTGGAAAGCATGGTTGAGTGATTCAAATCAAAATGCGTCAAGTAGATTAATTCATTCTAATTACCCATATAAAAGATTAGATAACAGAACTATTGCTAACAATTGGAATGAATTAATAGATGGGACATTAAGTTTTCAAATTAATGTTAATGAATTAGGAGGTACAATAATTGGAAGGGCGATTACTGCCACAAATGAGTTTGGTAATTTTGTTGGAGATGATTGCAATGATTGGACTAATAGTTCATCTAATCCAATAGGTTATTATTATGGCTCTTCTGGTTCTTTTGATAGCTTTTGGACTATGAGCAATACTTTACTAAATTGTGATGGAAGTATACTTCCAAGACTTTATTGTTTTGAGCAATCTAGATGTGGAAACAGAATCTTAGAAACTCCTGAGCAATGCGACGACGGAAACACAAATAATGGAGACGGATGTTCATCTACATGCACGACTGAAACAACATCCCCTGGAGGCGGAGGGAATAACGGTGGAAGTGGCGGAGGAGGCGGAACAACAACACCTCAATGCAGAGATGGGAGAGATAATGATGCAGATGGAAAAATAGATTATCTAAATGATACGGGATGTTCTAGCAGGGAAGATAATTCTGAAGTTAATGCTGTTGGAACGGGGGGTTGTGTTGAAAATTGGGGATGTTCTGAATATGGCTCTTGCGTGAATGGAACGCAAATAAGAGCTTGTGATGACGTTAATAATTGTGGGACTGTAAGCAATAGGCCAACTTTGCAGCAGACCTGTGAATCGGTTAACACTGGAAATATTGATGCTGAAGAACTTGAAGAGAGGGGAAATAGTGCTTTGTTAGGATTGTCTATTTATTTGCTTTTGGTTTTGACGTTTATTGTTACTGTGGTAATAGTTTCTTTAGTTGTAAAAGAAGCTAGGATGTTAAAAGCGGCTGATATAGTATTAGGAGGTTCAATGACTAATGTTGCAGACACGCCGAATAATTATGCACAGAGAGAGGTTGTTTCGTCGGGTGCATCACAAATAGTTTCCAATGCTCAAATGTCCACATTTTTAGTATTTATATTGTCAATGGCTTATTATTTTGTGTTTGTTTTAGCTGGATTTAGTAATGTTCCTAGTGGTCTTTCTTTTTCTCCTGCTTTTTTAGTCTTTGGAGGATTTGGAACAGCATTTTTGGTTTTGGTATTGGCATTGATAGTTGTTGTGTTAAGCGGGATAAGGATGGGGAAGCATCATCCTAAGTCTAAGAGTAAGAGAAGAAAGAGATGAAGATAAATCTCAGAGAGAAGTATCAATTGTTGAATCTCATAAAATTAGCATATCTCAAAAATTAAGGAGTATCGAAAAAAGCAAGTATTAAAAACCCTTTATACTTAGATATTGAATGGAAGTTTTGTTGGACACTAATTTTATCATTTCATGTATATTGAAGAAGATTGATTTCTTAGACGAACTTGAGGGTTTGGGCTTTAGAGTTCTTTTACCAAGAGAGATTTTAAATGAACTTAAGGATTTAAAGAAAGATAAGACTTCTCATGAAGAAAGGGCAGCTATAGACGTGGCTATGAAAATATTTAGTTCTTCTAAAAGAGTTGAAAAGATGAAATTAGGAAATAATATTGTGGATGATGCTTTAATTGAAAAGGGGAATAAAGGAGTTTATATTGCTACTTTAGACAATGGAATAAAGAATAAAATACCTAATAGGGTTATTATTGATTCTGCTAGAAAGACATTGAGGATTGAGACGGACTGATTATTCTTAACATTTAAAAGAAAGAAATTCATAGATATGAGATGAAAAAAGTAGTTGTTATTGGCGGAGGGTTTGCAGGAAGTGATGCTGCTAAAAAACTAGAGAAAGATTTTGATGTTACTTTAATTGACATCACTGATTATTTTGAATTTAGTCCTGGGGTTTTAAGAACTATCGTCGAGCCAGAGCATATCAAAGAAATACAGGTTTTACATACCTCTTATTTAAAAAGGGCTAAAGTTGTTACGGGGGAAGTTAGTGAGGTTGCTAGAAAATATGTTAAATTAAATAGTAAAAAAATACTTTACGATTATCTTGTGATATGTTCTGGAAGCACATACAGTTCTCCAATCAAAGACCAGAATCTTGTAATGGATTTAAGAGCTAGAAATTTAAGAAATTGTTATGATAAATTGTGCAAATCTAAAAAAATTTTGATTATTGGCGGAGGTTTAGTGGGAGTTGAGCTAGCTGGTGAAATTCTATCGAAATATAAAAATAAAGAAGTAACTCTTGTCCATTCCATGGATAGGCTTATGGAAAGAAATCCAAAAAGGGCTTCTGAATATGCGGAAGGTTATTTGAAAAAAAGAGGGGTTGAGATAACTTATAATGAGAGATTTATTGACGGAAAAAAAAGAGAATATTTTACTAATAAAGGCAGAAAAATTAAGGTTGATATGGCATTTCTTTGTACTGGAATTACGCCTAATTTTGAACTTATGAAAAAGAATTTTTCTAGCAAATTGAATGAAAAGAATCAAATTAAAGTAAACAATTACTTGCAGTTATTGGGAGAGAAGAAGATTTTTGTTGCAGGAGATGTTAATGATACGGGTGTTGAAAAAACCGCGCAAAACGCTCAATTACAGGCAAGGGTCGTTGTGAATAATATTCGTGCTCTTGAAGAAAGGAGGGAATTAGAAAGTTATGAGGCAAAGAAGACTCCTTTAGTTATAAGCCTTGGAAAGTATAATGGAATTTATTGCAATGGAAATTTTGTTCTTTCAGGTTTTATTCCAGCGATAATGAAAGCATTTATTGAAGATTGGGAAATGTTTAAGAAAAGGTTCTAGGTTTCTATAAACTTTCTTTTAAAGGCAATTTCTTATTACTCCAAATCCTTCTCAAAAGTAAACCGCCAAACATTTTTTATACAAAAATCTTTAAAATTTTCGATTAGGTCGTCATATAATTGTTTAGTTTTTTCAATATTATGTAAATTATAACGAAAATAATTTCCTATGGAAAAGTATTTCTTATGGAAAAAACAGGGTTTTATTATGAAACAAGAAAACCCTGGAAGATATTCTGTGAGGAATATCTTCATTG
>Ga0082335_1000651_pt1 | contig 83772 bp, 69 predicted proteins | sample Subgrocontami58m_FD_72375 | JGI IMG/M metagenome (GOLD analysis project Ga0082335, IMG submission 72375) | Subsurface groundwater microbial communities from S. Glens Falls, New York, USA - GMW37 contaminated, 5.8 m (SPADES assembly) (version 2) ...
GGGCGCCGCCCCCCGGTCCGGGCCGCCGCCGGGCCCGACGATACCGGACCGGCTCCCGATCCGGTATCATCCGCGTTCCAATTCGAATAGCGACAGGGGTAGCCTCGTCCCTCGCGTGGGGACGAGGCTCAAACGGGGAAGCCGGTGCGATGCCGGCGCTGTCCCGCAGCTGTATCCATCCAACCCGGATGGGAGCCAGATCGCCGGCCTCTGTCGAACTCAGCCGCAGCTCTTCGAGAGAGAGGCGCAGGCTCGTTCGGGCGTCGTCCGGACCACCCTCGTCCCATTCCGATGGGCGGGGGTCGTTCAATGTCACCCCCGGTCTTTCTCGGTCGCTGCAGTTCGCCAGGCAGTTACCCGAGGAGGTACGCATGCGCCCGAACGTTCGCTCACTGCTTCTCGTTCTCAGTCCCGGGCATCGGCGGCCGCCGACGACGCCGGGTCTCGATGGCGAGCGTGATGGACCGTACGCCGAGTCGTGACGAGATCAGGCAGATGCGCACCGGTTTCACGACCGGGGCGTGTGCTGCCGCAGCAGCCAAGGCGGCGACCCGCGTGCTCGTGCGCGGCGTGCTCCTCAGCGAGATCGAGACGACCCTGCCCAACCGGCAGCGTGTCACCTTCGCGCTCAAGCGGTGCGAGCGCCACGGGGACCAGGCCGTCGCAAGCGTTGTCAAGGACGCCGGCGACGATCCGGACTGCACGAACGGCGCGGAGCTCGTCGCCGCGGTCGAGCTCAGGGCCGAACCCGGCGTCGAGATCCGCGGTGGTGCCGGTGTCGCCACGGTCACGAAGCCGGGGCTCGGCCTGGAAGTCGGTGGACCCGCCATCAACCCCGTCCCGCGCCGGAACGTCACCGAGATGGTGGAGGAGGAGCTGCGCGAGGGCTCCTACCCGGGTGCGATCGTCGTGATCAGCGTGCCCGGTGGCGAAGAGATGGCCAGGCAGACGCTCAACGCGAGGCTCGGTCTCATTGGCGGGATCTCGATCCTGGGCACGACGGGGATCGTCAGGCCGTACTCGACGGCTGCCTACAAGGCGAGCGTCATCGGCACGATCGACGTCGCCTCCGAGCGAGGCCATCGCCTGCTCGTCGTCACGACCGGGGGCAGGTCCGAGGCCTACGCGATGAAGTTGCACCAGGAGATCGCGGAGGAGGCCTTCATCCAGATGGGAGACTTCGTGGGCATCACGCTGCGGCATTGCGCGCGCCGGGGGATCGAACGGGTCGTGATCGTCGGCATGATCGGCAAGTTGTCGAAGATGGCCGACGGCAAGATGCAGACCCACCGGGCTGGTTCCGAGGTGAATATGGATCTCTTGGCATCGCTGGCGGCCGAGCTCCACGCGAGCGACGAGGTCTGCGCGCGGATCCGCGGGGCGAACACCGCCCGGCACGTCCTCGAGATCTGCGCGGCCGAGGGCCTGCCCGGGATCGCGTCCCTCATCTGCCGCAGGGCCGTGGAACACGGCGAGCGGTACGCCGGGGGAGGGCTCAGGGTGCGTGCCGAGCTCGTCGATTTCAACGGAGCTCTGCTCGGTGCGTACCCGGACGCGTGGGCATGAGCGGCCGGCGATCCGGGTCCGATATGGCCCCGCTGCTGCCGCTCTTCCTCCGGCTGGAGGGGCGCCGCGTCCTCCTGGTAGGAGGTGGGACGGTCGCCTCGGCCAAGCTCGAGTCGCTGCTCGCGGCGAAGGCGGACGTCACGATCGTGGCACCCCAGATCCGACCCGAGCTCGAGCGAGACGGGGTGACGGTCGTGCGTCGCGCGTTCGAGCCGGCCGACGTGGAGGGCGCGTGGCTGGTCGTGGCGGCCGCACCGCCTGCGGTGAACCGGGAGGTCGCTGCCGCGGCCGAGGAGCGGCGGATCTTCGTCAACTCCGCGGCGGATCCACAGGTCGGGAGCGCCTACGCGGGCGCCGTCCTCCGGCGCCCCGGCGTCACGGTCGCGGTCTCCACCGAGGGAGAGGCACCGGCGCTCGCCGGACTGCTGCGGGAGGGCCTCGAGGCGGTCATCCCGGACGACGTCGAACGGTGGGCCCTGACCGCCCGGGCACTCCGGGATCGCTGGCGGAACGAGGGCCGCCCGGTGGCCGAGCGTCGCGCCCAGCTTCTCGAGGCGCTGAACGAGCTCTACGCCACAAAGGGAGATGCGGGCCGGCCGGCGCCCGGCGGCCCGGCCAACGACATGCGCCAGATGACCGCCCTGGGCCGCACGATCGAGGACGGGAGCTTCAGGATCATCGATCAGGAAGTGGGCGACCACCCGTTCCCGCCCGATGAGTGGCAGGTCGTTCGCCGGGTCATCCACGCGACGGCGGACTTCGAGTTCACGACGCTCATGCGCTTCCATCCGGACGCCGTCCGTGCCGGCGTGGCGGCGCTTCGCGCCGGCTGCCCGATCCTCGTGGACGTCAAGATGATCGCCGTCGGCCTCAACGAGGAGCGGCTACGAGCCTACGGCTGCGCGACGCACTCGTTCATCTCGGACGACGACGTTATCGCCGCGGCGAAGGCGAACAACTCCACGCGGGCCATCGAGGCCATGCGCAAGGCGCATCGGCTCAACCTGCTCGACGGGGCCATCGTGGCCGTCGGGAACGCTCCGACCGCCCTGCTCGAGGTGGCCCGCCTCGTCCGCGAGGAGGCGGCGCGGCCGGCGCTCGTCATCGGCGTGCCCGTGGGCTTCGTCTCGGCCGTCGAGTCCAAGCAGGCGATCCTCGACCTCCCGACGCCGTCCATCGTGGCCGAGGGCCGCAAGGGGGGCAGCACGATCGCCGTCGCGATCATCCACGCGCTGCTCCTGCTGTCGGCGGAGGAGCGGGCATGAGTCGCCGGCGGGCAGTCACCCTGGTGGGCATCGGGGACGACGGGTGTGTGGGCCTCACGAGCCGCGCCATGAATGCCGTCATGGCAGCGCAGGTGCTCGTGGGCGGCGAGCGCCACCTCGCGTTCTTCCCGGAGTTCGGCGGTGAGCGGATCGTGCTCGACGGTGGCATCGCCGCGGTGCTCGACCGGGTGGCCGAACTCAGCGAGGACCGGAACGTCTGCATCCTGGCCTCGGGCGACCCGCTCTTCTTCGGCGTCGGCAGCCTCGTCATCAGGAAGGTCGGCGCGGATCACGTCGAGGTGATCCCTCAGCCGAGCTCGATGCAGCTCGCCTTCGCCCGCGTGGGTCTCAAGTGGGACGACGCAGCCTTCGTCTCGCTGCACGGCCGCCCGATCGAGGGACTGCTCACGAGGCTCAGGCGGCAGCGGAAGGTGGCGATCCTGACTGACGAGTCGAACGCTCCGGCCCGGATCGCCGGGTGGATGGTCGAGCACGGCGAGACGTCGTGGCAGACCTGGGTCTGCGAAAACGTCGGCGGACCCGACGAGCGCGTGCGGGCACTCTCGGTCGTCGAACTGGCGGCGGCGCACGACGTCGGACCGCTCAACGTGCTCCTCCTCGTGCGATCCGATCCGGGCTGGCGGCCGTCGCCGACGATTCCGTTTCTCCATGAGGACGCCTTCGCCAGGCGGGTCCCGAAGAAAGGCCTCATCACCAAGCGGGAGGTCCGCCTGCTCTCGCTCGCCGCGCTCGCGATCCGGCCGGACGGGGTGGTCTGGGACATCGGCGCCGGCTCGGGTTCCGTGTCGATCGAGGCGGCGCTGCTCGCGCCCGAGGGTCGCGTCTACGCCATCGAGGTCGATCACGAGGGCGCCGAGATCTGTCGGGAGAACCTGCGCACGCACGGCGTGGACAACGTGCGCGTGGTGGAGGGCAGGGCCCCGGAGGTGCTTTCGGGACTCGAGACGCCCGACGCGGTCTTCGTGGGCGGCAGCAAGGGCAGCATGCGGGAGATCATCGACGTGGCGCTCGAGCGCCTCCGCCCGGGCGGTCGGCTCGTGATCAACGCGATCACGCTGGAGAACGCGGCCGAGTCCTACCAGGCGATCCGGGAGCGCGAGCTCGTCCCCGAGGTGACGCTGCTGCAGGTTTCGAGAGCCGCGCCGCTCGCGCACTACCTGCGCTACGAGGCGCTGAACCCGATCCAGGTCCTCGCGGTGACCAAGCCCGGCGGCGCAGAGGAGCAGCAATGAGCTATGGCGATCTCTACGGCGTGGGTGTCGGCCCGGGCGCCCCGGACCTGATCACGGTCCGGGCGCTGAACGTGCTCCGGAAGGCGGACGTGCTCGCGCTACCCCGCAGCTCGGACTTCGGCGCCTCGAAGGCCTGGGAGATCGTGAAGCCCACGCTCGGCGACACCACCGGCCAGGAACGCCTGTTCCTGACGTTCCCGATGAGCAAGGACCCCGAGCGCCTGCGGCCCGCCTGGGATGCGGCGTTCGAGGCGATCGGAGCGCGCCTGGAGAAGGGCCTGGACGTGGCCTTCGCCACCGAGGGCGACCCGTCGCTCTACAGCACGTTCATCTACCTCGCGCAGGAGGCACCGCGACGGTGGCCCGGCGTCCGGATCGAGGTGGTCCCGGGTGTCTCGTCGATCACGGCAGTCGCGGCGGTGACCGGCATCCCCCTCGCCGACGGCCAGGAGCGGATCGCCATCGTGCCGGCGACCTACGGGCTCGAGGACCTCGGCGAGCTGCTGCAGCGGTTCGACACGACGGTCCTGATGAAGATCGGACCCGAGATGCCGCGCATCATCGAGGCGCTCGAGCGCGAGGGGCTCCTGGACCGGGCGGTCTACGTGTCCCGGGCCACGATGGCCGAGCAGCGCATCGTCCGCGACCTGCGCGCGGTCCGGATGGAGCGGGGTGACTGCTTCGCGATGGTGGTGGTCTCGCGCAAGGAGCGCAGCGGCGTGCTGGCGGGCACGGTGCCGTTCCGAGAGTGCGGGACGTGAGAACGCCGCGACGGCCGTTCGCCGTCTACGCGATCACCCGGCACGGCATCGACGTCGCGGCGCGCCTCGTCGAGAAGCTCCCGGGCGCGGAGCTCTACGTGTCCGAGAAGTTGCACGCGGGCGCGCCGGCCGGGGCGCTTCCGCTTCCGCTCCCGATGGGACCGCTGCTGGCAGAGGCGTTCACCGCGTACGACTGCCACGTGTTCGTCATCAGCGTCGGCGCGGTCGTCCGCATGATCGCCCCGCTGCTCACGGACAAGAAGGTCGACCCGGCCATCATCTGCGTCGACGACGACGCGCGCTTCGCCATCTGCGTGCTCTCCGGCCACGTCGGCCGGGGTAACGAGCTCACGACGCGGGTGGCCGCCGCTCTCGGGGTGGAGCCGGTCATCACGACCGCCTCCGACGTCCGCGGCACGCTCACCGTCGACATCCTCGGCCGGGAGCTGGGATGGGTGCTCGACGACCCCGACCGGAAGGTGACCCGGGGGTGCGCGGCCGTCGTCAATGCCGCGCCGGTGCTCTTCGTTCAGGAGACAGGCGAGCCGAACTGGTGGCCCGAGGATAGGCCACTGCCCGAAGGCGTCTCGTACACGACGTCGCTCGAGGCTGTCGACCCGAGCGGGTTCGAGATCGTCCTTGTCGCGACCGACCGGGAGATCCGGGACACACACCCGGCGCTCTGGGCGAACGCGGTCGTCTACCGCCCGAAGAGCCTCGTCCTCGGGCTCGGCTGCGACAGAGGTGCCGACCCGGCGATGGTCGAGCGCGGTGTCATCGCGATCCTCGCCGCGCAGGGGCTGTCGCCGAAGTCGGTCAAGGCGATCGCGACCATCGACCTGAAGAAGGATGAGCCGGCGTTCCTCGCGCTCGCCGAGCGCTCGGGCTGGCCGCTGCATCTCCACACTGCCGAAGCACTCGACGTGGTGCCCGGCATCGAGAACCCGTCGGAGACCGTCAAGCGGAACGTCGGGTCGCGTGGCGTGGCCGAGCCGGCCGCGCTGCTCACCGCCGGGGCACCGGGACTCCTCGTTCCGAAGCAGCGCTACACCGAGCCGGGCGCCGGTCGCTCGATGACCCTCGCCGTGGCCCGCATCCCATTCCCGACGCGCTCGATCGAGGTGTCCCGTGGGTGAAGCGAACGGAATCCTCTACGTCGTCGGCATCGGGCCCGGCGCGCAGGAGCACGCCACGCCGGCGGCCCTCGCGGCGATCGCCGACGCGGAGCTCGTCATCGGCTACGGGACCTACATCAAGTGCGTCCGGCACCTCCTTGATGGCAAGGAGGTCATGCGAGCCGGGATGACCCAGGAGATCGGTCGGGCGCGAGCGGCCGTGGACCGGGCGCGCGCCGGCGGCAGGGTCGCGCTGATCTCGTCGGGCGACGCCGGCGTCTACGGCATGGCGGGTCTCGTGTTCGAGGTCCTGAAGGAGATCGGGTGGAAACGAGGCGACTCGCCCGAGCTTCGGATCATCCCCGGCATAACCGCTCTCAACTCATGTGGATCGCTCGTTGGCGCGCCGCTCGGCCACGATTTCTGCGCGATCTCGCTCTCGGACCTGCTGACACCCTGGCCGGTCATCCGGCGCCGGATCGAAGCGGCCGCCGCGGCGGACTTCGTCATCGGTTTCTACAACCCGGCCAGTGGACGCCGGACCCGTCAGATCGTCGAAGCCCAGGCGATCATCCGGGCCCACCGCGACGGTGCGACACCGGTTGCGCTGGTCAAGAGCGCCTACCGCAAGCTGCAGAACGTGGTGATCACCGATCTCGATCACTTCCTCGACTACGAGATCGGGATGCTGACGACCGTGCTCGTCGGCTCGAGCCAGACGTTCGCCTTCGAGGGCTGCATCGTGACTCCGCGTGGCTACGCGAACAAGTACACGCAGGACGGAACGATCATACCCGGCCAGCGACCGGGCTTCTCGCTCGTCCTCGGTGCGCAGGCGACAGAGGAGGAGGAGTGATGGCGCGCGTCGGGCGACTCGCAGGCGCGATCCTGGCGGAGACCCACGGTGCGTACTACCTGGTGGGCAACACGAAGGTTCCGTGCGACTGGGCTGCGGCCGGGTTGGAACCCCTCGGCGAGATCGATGCACTCGACCACCCGTTCATCCGGCTCTCGCCCCGCCGACCCCCGGAGATCGAGTCGCCCTGCCTGATCCTCGATGTGGAGGGTGACGCCCTGCCGGGCCTGCTCGCGGATCTGTTCGTGATCCAGCGGACAGGCTCCGTGAGCGAACGTCTCTGGTCGCTCGTGACGGGAGCGAGCGAGGAGGACGATCGGTCTCCCGCCGAGGTCACCCAGGCCCGATGGCTCGGCGAGGTTCCGTCGCCCATCTGGCGGATCGTTCGGGACGCGGTCCTCCGCTGCACGTAACACGTTAAGGAGAGTCATGCGCGTCTACATCATCGGAGCCGGACCGGGCGATCCGAAGCTCCTCACCGTCCGTGCCGCGGAGCTGATCGCCTCGTGTCCGGTCGTCCTCTACACCGGCTCGCTCGTTCCCCGGAAGGTGCTCGCCCAGGCACGTCCCGACGCGAAGGTCCTCGACTCGAAGGGGATGACGCTCGACGAGATCATGGACGTCATCGTCGCCGCTCGTGATGCCGACCAGGATGTCGCGCGCGTCCACACGGGCGATCCGCTCGTTTTCGGCTCGACGGCCGAACAGATGCGACAGATGGACGCCCTCGGCATCTCCTACGAGATCGTCCCCGGCGTCTCCTCGTTCACCGCTGCGGCGGCGGTCCTGGGACGCGAGCTGACGCTTCCGGAGCTCTGCCAGACGGTCATCCTCACGCGCGTCGAGGGCCGCACGCCGATGCCGGACGGGGAGAAGCTCGCGGACCTGGCTCGGCACGGGGCCACGCTGGCGCTCTTCCTGAGCATCACCCTGATCGACGAGATGACGAGCGCCCTCATCCCGTCCTACGGCGCCGACTGTCCGGTCGCGGTCGTTCACAAGGCCACCTGCCCGGACCAGAAGATCGTGCTGGGCACGCTCGCCGACATCTCCGAGAGGGTCCGCGCGGCCGGGATCCGGTCGCAGTCGATGATCCTCGTCGGGCGTGTGCTCACCTCGGACGACTTCGCAAACTCGCGCCTCTACGACCCCGAGTTCACGCACCGGTTCCGAAAGAACCAGGCGTGGCGAGAGGAACGTGCCCGTGAAGCGTGAGGGATTCGTCTATCTCGTCGGCGCGGGCCCCGGCGACCCCAGGCTGCTGACGATGCGGGCCTACGAGCTGCTGCGCTCCGCCGAGGTCGTGGCCCACGACGAGCTCGTCACGCCCGCGATTCTCGCGCTCGCGCCCCGCGACGCCGAGATGCTGCCGGTCGGTCGGCGTCACGGTTCCGGGACGGTCACTCACCGGCTCCATCCCGTCGTGCTCGAGCGTGCCAGGGCGGGGCATGCGGTCGTGCGGCTCAAGTGCGGCGATCCATTGATCTTCGGTCGCGGCGGGGAGGAGGCCGAAGAACTGGCTGAGGCCGGCATCGCCTACGAAATCGTGCCCGGTATCTCGGCTGCGCTCGGCGCGGCGGCGTACGCCGGCATCCCGCTCACCCACCGGGTACACAGTTCCGCGGTCACGTTCGCAACTGGTCACGACGCAGACGGCATCGACCGGCCACGCGGCGAGACGATCGTGCTCTACATGTCGGTCCGGACGCTCACGCACAGCCTCGATCGCCTGATCGCGCGGGGTCTCAAGCCAAGCACGCCGGCGGCGTACGTGGCCTCGGCAACCACGCCCGACCAGCGGGTCATCGTGGGCACGCTGGTCGATCTTCCCGGAAAGGTTGCCGGAGTAGATCCGTCCGTTCCGGCACTGATCATCGTCGGCGCGGTCGTGGCGCTTCGCGAACGGATCGCGTGGTTCGAGCGCCGCCCCCTGGCCGGCCGGCGATTGCTTGTCGCGCGCACGCGCCCGGGCCGCTCTGCGATCGCCGCGGAGCTCCGCGCACTCGGAGCCGAGGTACTCGAGGCCCCCGATGTCGAGGCGGTGCCGCCCGCGCCGTGGCCGCCGATCGATCTCGTCGTCCTGCCGAACTCCTCGGCGGCCGACGCCATCCTGTCGGGTGAGCTCGGAGAGGAACTGCGGCACGTGCCCATGGTGGCCCTGGGTCGTCGGGCCGAGCAGGTCGCCCGTCACCACGGGGCTCGGCGGGTGGTTCGGGCGAACGAGAACAGCCCGAAATCTCTGGTTGCTGCGGCGGTCTCGGCCGTGGGAGTCGCGTGACTGTGCGCGCCCGCAGTGCCCGGCCTCGGATCGACGGTCGATGATCCCGCGCGTCGTCATCGCGGGTACGTCCAGCGGGGTGGGAAAGACCACCGTGACGGTCGGCCTCGCCGGGGCCCTGCGCAAGCGTGGCCTTCGGGTCGCCGTCTTCAAGTGCGGGCCGGACTATCTCGATCCGACCTATCACGCTCGAGCGGCCGACGCTCCCTGCCACAATCTCGACGGCTGGATGATGGGGCGCGAGGCGGTCGTCGGCACGTTCGAGCGCGCCTCACGGGGAGCCGATGTCGCCCTCATCGAAGGCGTGATGGGCCTCTTCGACGGCGCGTCACCGACGGGCGACGAAGGGTCCACCGCCGAGATCGCCAAGTGGTTGCAGGCACCGGTCCTGCTTGTCTGTGACGCCTCCGGCATGGCTCGCAGCGTTCATGCCCTCGCCCGCGGTTTCGCGACCTTCGACGCCGACCTCCATGTCGCTGGCCTCATCTGCAACCGGGTCGGGAGCCGCGGGCACCTGGAACTTCTGCGCGAGGCCATGGGGAGCTCGCTCCCAACGGTGGGAGGCCTCCCGGACGAACGTGCGCTGGTCTTTCCCGAGCGGCATCTCGGACTCCTCACGGCCGATCGAGCGGCGGTGCCGGATAGTGTGTTTGTCGCGTGGGGCGAGCGGGTTGCCGAGTGGCTCGACGTCGACACGATCATGGCGATCGCGCGAGCTGCGGCGCCGCTCCCGGAGGTCCCCGCCGGGGACCGGATCGACGAGGGCGTCCCACGCGCCCGCATCGGCCTCGCCCTCGACGAGGCATTCCACTTCTACTACGACGACAACCTCCGCCGCCTCGAGGGCCTCGGGGCGGAACTCGTGCGGTTCTCGCCGGTTCACGACACACGGCTTCCCGACGTCGACGGTCTCTACTTCGGTGGCGGCTACCCGGAGATCCATGCCGAGGCGCTGTCGCGGAACACCGGCATGCTCGAGGATGTCGCGGCGTTCGCCGCGAAGGGAGGGCCGATCTACGGCGAGTGCGGCGGCCTGATGTACCTCTCCAAGGGCATCCGGACGCTCGACGGCCGGCTGCATTCGATGGTCGGGATCGTCCCCGGCGAGGCCCAGATGCGCGATCGCCTCCAGGCGCTCGGCTATGTGGAGGTGGACACCCTGGCTGCCACGTTGCTCGGGTCACCTGGATTGCGCTTCCGGGGTCACCAGTTCCGGTATTCAGACCTTCAGCTCGAAACCGATGTCGAGCATGCCTACACCGTCCGCCGTCGCCGCGGGGGTGCCGTGTTCAAGGAGGGCTATCGCGTCGGGAATACGCTCGCCTCGTATGTCCATGCCCACTGGGCGTCGAACCCGCTCCTCGCCAAGGGACTGGTCGACGCCTGCGTCGCGCATGCGAGGCGGATGCGGTGACCGCGACCCCCGCGAGCGACCCCACTCCCTGTCCCACGCGGAGACCCTGCACATGAGCCGGACGAGCATGCTCATCCTGGGCCACGGTAGCCGCGAAGCGTCGGCAAACGCCGAGTTCGAGCACTTCGTCGGGATGTATCGCGTCAGGCGGCCCGAGCTCGAGGTTGCCCACGCCTATGTCGAGCTCGCCGAGCCCCTCCTCGATTCGGCACTCCATGAGCTGGCGCGGCGGACCGACCGCGTCGTCGTGCTGCCGCTCTTTCTCTTCGCTGCCGGGCATGTCAAGCACGACGTTCCGCAGGCGTTGGCGCGAGCGCGTCTCGAACACCCGAACGTGCGCTTCGAGGCCGCAGCTCACCTGGGCGTCGATCCCGCCATGGTGCAGGTGGCGGTGGACCGGGCGATCTCTGCGTCCTCAGCATCCGGGATCGACCCGGCCAGGACGGCTGTCGTTGTCGTGGGGCGCGGCTCGAGTGATCCGGATGCCAACAGCGACTTCTGCAAGCTCGTCCGGCTCGCCACGGAAGGACGGGGCTATTGGTGGGTGGAGCCCTGCTTCATCGCCATCACGCGGCCAGGGTTCGAGGAGGCCGCTGAACTGGTCGCCCATGGTCGCCCCGACCACCTGCTCGTGGTGCCGTACTTCCTCTTCGCCGGGACGCTTGTCGCTCGTATCGAGGCGCAGCTCCGGGGATTCTCCGGGCGTCACCCCGCCATGCACACGAGTCTCGCCATGCACCTGGCGCCTCGCTCGGACATCGCGCGTGTCCTGGACGTCCTCGACGAGCGGTGTGCGCAGGTTCTCGCACGAGACGAACCATCCGACCGCGCCCCGCGCCCAGTCCCCCTTCGCTTGGAACCGTCAGGCCCCGTCTGATATCGGTTCGTCGCCGCGGCTTGGTCCGGCGACGATCAGCTACAACGTTCAGCGGCCCGATCACACACACAGGGTCGCATCCTTCTTCCCGGCACCATGGAGACATCGATGCTCGCGACGGCCAGGCGGCTGATCACCACCTCGAGCGCCCTGCGCAACCGGATCCTCGCGGTCTACGGGTTCCTCATCCTCTTCAACCTCGTCGCCTGGGGGCTCGCTCTGGCCGCCTCAGCGGCCTACCCGATCCTCCTGCCGACGGCCTTTCTCGCCTACACCTTCGGTCTCCGGCACGCCGTCGACGCCGACCACATCGCGGCGATCGACAACACGACACGCAAGCTCATGCAGGACGGACAGCGGCCGGTCGCCGTGGGGCTCTTCTTCTCGCTCGGGCACTCGACGATCGTCGTCGGGCTCTCGGCCCTGATTGCCACCTCGGCCGCGTTCATCAGCGATGTGCCGACCCTGCAATCGATCGGCGGCCTGGCCAGCACGGCTGCCTCCGTCGCGTTCCTCCTCATCATCGGGCTCATCAACCTCGTCGTCCTTGTCGACATTTACCGGATGTTCCGGCGGGTCTCCACGGGTGGCTCGTATGACGAACAGAGCCTCGAGGACTTCCTGAATGACCGAGGGCTCCTTGCCCGGGTCCTCAAGCCGATGTTCAAGATGATCCGGAAGAGCTGGCACATGTACCCGCTCGGGCTGCTTTTCGGCCTCGGGTTCGACACGGCGAGCGAGGTCGCGCTGCTCGGGCTCGCGGCGACGTCAGGTGCCAGCCACATCCCGGTCGTCTTCATCCTCGTCCTGCCGGCCCTCTTCGCGGCCGGGATGTCGCTCGTCGATGCGACCGACGGGATCCTGATGCTCGGCGCCTACGGCTGGGCGTACGTGAAGCCGATCCGCAAGCTCTACTACAACCTGAACATCACGCTCGTCTCGGTTCTCATCGCGTTCGCCGTCGGCGGGATCGAAGTGATGAGTATCGTCGCCGAGAGACTCGGCCTGACCGGGGGGATCTGGGACGTCGTCGTCCCCCTCGACTTCGAGCTCGTCGGCTTCGCGATCATCGCGATCTTCATCGTGAGCTGGGCCGCCTCGACGCTCATCTACCGCTGGAAGCGGTACGACGATCTGCCCGTCACCAGCACCCTGAGCCGTTCGGACTCCATCGGCTGACCCAAAGTCGATCGAGCCCGGTCCATCCCCGAGCAAACGACTGCGGTCTCGCTCCTCGACACCTGCTTGAAGTGGTCTGCGGACCACGAGCACGATCATGTTCGGTCACGTCGAGGGCTACGACGCGTGGGCTCGCCACCTGCTCGTGCTGCGGGGGATCCAGGAACGGACCGGCGGGATCACCGAGTTCGTCCCGCTCCCGTTCGTCCACCTCGAGGCGCCGATGTATCTCAAGGGTCGTGCCCGGCGTGGGCCGACCTACCGTGAGTCGGTCCTGATGCACGCGGTCAGCCGGCTCGCCCTCCATCCGCTCGTCCCGAGGATCCAGGCCTCCTGGGTGAAGCTCGGCCCGACCGGCGCGGTGGCGGCGCTCCAGAGCGGCGCGAACGACATGGGCGGGACGCTGATGAACGAGTCGATCTCGCGGGCCGCGGGCGCGGCCCACGGGCAGGAGCTCGCGCCCGAGGCCATGGAGGCGCTCATCAAATCGATCGGCCGCCACCCGCGCCAGCGCACCACGCTCTACGGTCGACCCCCGGAGGAGCAGGTCCGCCGCTCGTTCGGCGCACCGCCCCTCCAGGAGCTGATCCAGCCGACGGACCTGCGGTTCCTCCGGCCGGTCGTTTCAGCCTGACGCGACTCGGGATTCGGAACCCGCGTGGTCTGTTGCTGCGCCAACAGAACAAGTGTTCGTGGCGCGCCCGACAGTGTCCGGATGGAGTAGCGGTCGCCCGGTCCCGGGTCACCGCACCTGGAGTAAGGCTGACTCTATCGATTCGCTAGGGTGACTCTTACTCAGAACCAGTCTACTGTCGGCCAATGACGTCGATCGGTCGAACCCAACTCGGTGTGGAGGATCCCGATGGCTCGCTCGAGTAGCTCGCTCCAGAGTGCCCTGCTCAACCGGGCGTGGATCCAATGGATCGCGCTCGGTGTCGACGCCGTGGGCGAGTCCGACGGCGCCGTGGTCGACCCCGAAGCGCTCATATCGCTGACCGCGGAGCTCGGTGACGCCGACGCGCGCCTGCGTGATGTGAGCACCGACTGGTGCGTCGCCTACGGCCGGTACGTAAACGGATCGCGTCTCAAGCAGGTGACGCGCGAGCTCAGGACGCCACCCGACGCGATCGGCGAGTACGTCGCCACCGTCGCCGCTTCCGGGGGCCCGGCTTGGCCGATGGCGACCCAGCCGCGTCCGGACTACGCCACGCGTGGCAAGGCTCGGCTCGACTCCGCCTTGGCACGACCACGTCTGCGCATCCGCCTGCGCGCCGCATTCGGGGTGAACGCGCGGGCCGATGTGCTCGCGGCCTTGTTGGCCGATCCCCAGATCGGTCTGAGCGTCGCCGACCTCGCCCGGCAGACGCGTTTCACGAAGCCCAACGTCGCATTCGCCGTGGACGCGCTCGTGTTGGCAGGCCTGCTCGAGGCGCGCGCGGTGGGCAACGAGCGGCGCGTCGCCTTGACCCGGAAGGGCGACATCCTCCCGGACCTCCGACCACCCATCGCCCAGCCAGACTGGGTCACCCGATTCGGTGTGGCGCTGGAAGTGCTTCGTTTCGCCGGGCAGGACGGGATGTCACCGTCGGTGCGGGCGATCGAGGCACGGCGAGTCGTCGAGGGGTTGCGGACCCGGATCGTGAGCGAGGGGCTCCCGCAGCCGAATCTCGACATGTTCGGCGACGACTTCGCAGACGCGTTCGACCGATGGGTCGTTCAACTCGTGGACAGCCTCCGGGGACCGAGTCGAACGTAGCAGCTCGGGCGGTGGTCTCACGCATGGAACAAGTGTTCGTGGCGCGCCCGACAGGTGTTGGACGCGCGATTACAACCTACAGGATTCCGATCGAGGGCCGCGATGAGTGGATCGCCGCGGCGGCGAGGCATTTCGCATGAGGGACGGGTACCTCCGCGGCTCCCTGTCCCGGCCCGCGACCCAGCGCCAGATGGACGTGCTCGCGGCCTTCGTCGCGGCTGGCGGATCCGTCCCGGACGCCGCCGAGCTCGTGGGCATTCGCCCGAGCACCGTTAAGCCCGGATCCACCGATCGACCGGCCTGATTCACGATCCGGGACACAGCAACAGGTGCCCATGCTAACCTGATATCCAGGGCGTGTAACCGAATTCGCTGAGCGTGATCGACGCCTGTGACCCGTGGCGATCGGCCGCGTTTCGGCGCCGATCGGCCTCCGACCGACCGGGGCATTTCAGCCACGGTCACCGCCCTCATCGTCACCGCGCGACGCGCGAAGGGAGGGCGAGGGAAGACATGGAGGAGCATCTCTCGGACTTCTACCAGCACTTCCGCCGCGACCACGCCGAGGTGGACGCCGCCTTCGAGGGGCTCTCGTCCGCGCTCCACAAGGCCGGAGCGCTGGGACCGCGCGAGCGGCGCCTGGTCAAGCTCGGGATCGCCATCGGGGCGAACTCGGAAGGGGCCGTACGCTCGCACGTACGGATCGAGGCGTCTCGCCGAACACGACGCGGGCGGGTTGACGGTCGCTCCGTCACGCCGTGGATCGACCCCGGTAGCCGTCGCCCCGGTCGAGGGGCGCGCCCGGAGGCCGGTGATCGGGCACGGTCCGGCCGACCGCCGCGGGCCGGACGGCACTACGGGGTGATCGGAGCGGACCCTACCTTCCGTCTTGCCTGGAGGATCGCATGAGCGCCACCATCGAGCGGGCTGGATCGGGCGGCGCGGATCGGCCACCAAGCGACACCGGTCTCCGGGGGGCTCTCGAGCGGGCTCGACGATGGCCCGATGTCCGTGAGGCCGCGAGGCGGCTCGCCATCCGCCTTTTCGATCGCCCGCTCGTCGGCCGGTACACGCTGCTGGACCTGCCCATCATCCACAAGCTCGTCATCGCCAACTCGGTCCTCGTCGGGCTCGCCGTCGTGGGCGGCATGTGGTTCGTGCACTCGAGCCTGTGGCCCGCCCTCCGCGACATCCACGCCGGGCTGACGGCCGTCGGCGTCATGGTCGCCGTCACGCTCGCCGGGGGCGTGAACTACCTCATCGTAAGGACCGCCCTGGCCCCGCTCGAGAGCCTGCAGCGCACGGTCGAGGCGGTACGGCGGGGCGACGTGGGTGCGCGAGCGGGCGTCACGATCCTCTCTGACCCCGGCGTCGAGCTGTTCCGACTCGCGATCAACGATATGCTCGACGAGATGGCGCACGACCGCGAGCGGCTGCGCGCCCTCTCGGCCGGTCTCCTGACCGCCCAGGAGGGGGACGAGGACACGCGTCGCGCGCGAGCTCCACGACGAGGTCGGGCAGCTTACCGCGGCTCTGCTCGCGACCCTGCAACGGGCCAAGCTGGTGACGGGGAGGTCGAGTGCGGAGCCGATCATCGACGAAGCCATCGAGCTGAGTTCGCTCGCCTGCGAGCAGGTGCGCCGCGTCGCCTATGAGATGCGCCCGGCCATCCTCGATGACCTGGGCCTGGTGCCAGCTCTCGAGTCGTACATCAGGGAGTGCTGCGGCAGGCGGCCTGGCCTCCACGCGGAGTTGCGGTCGCAGGGTCTCAGCGAGCGGATCCCGCTCCCGGTCGAGGTGACCTTGTACCGGGTGGTGCGTGAAGCGTTGAACAACGCGGGTCGGCACGCAGACCCGACCCGCGTCCTGCTGCTTCTGGAGAAACGGGGGCGGGTCGTGGAAGCACTGATCGAGGACGACGGCCGAGGCTTCGATCTCGACGAGGTCCTGCAGACGCCCGGTGCGGCGGTCGGGCTCATAGGCATGCAGGAGCGTGTCGCCATGATGGGCGGTTCGCTCACGGTGGATTCGGCGCCGGGCAGCGGGACGCGCGTGCGCGTGCAGCTTCCCTTGGACTGAGGTCGCATGCCCGGACCGATCTGCGTCCTGCTGGTCGATGACCACGCCATCCTCCGGCAGGGGTTGCGTTCCCTTCTCGAGAGCGAGCCGGACATGGTCGTCGTCGGTGAAGCCGGCAGCGGCGAGGAGGCGATCGCGCTCGCGACGGCCCTCCGGCCGGACGTCGTTCTGATGGACATCGCGCTGCCGGGCATGGATGGCATCGCCGCGACGCGCGGACTCAGGGCCGCCGTGCCGGAGGCGAAGGTGCTCATCCTCACGATGCACGCGGAGGAGGAGTACTTGATGCCGGTCGTCGAGGCCGGCGGCTCCGGGTATGTGCACAAGAGGTCGACGCACGTCGATCTCAGCACGGCGATCCGCACCGTGTTCCGCGGAGAGGTGTTCCTCTACCCGAACGCGATCTCGATGCTCGCACGGCGCCTCGTCGACAAGGTCGAGGCGGGAGAGGAGCGCAAGATCTACGAGACCCTTTCGGAGCGCGAGCGCGAGGTCTTGGGGCTGGTCGCCAAGGGCTACACCAGCGCGGAGATCGGTGAGACGCTCTTCTTGAGCCCCAAGACGGTGGACAGCTACCGCGATCGCATCGCCGCGAAGATCGGCATCCGGCGCCGCTCCGACCTCGTGCGCTACGCCCTGCGGCATGGCCTGATCAGGCCCGACGTCCAGTAGGGCCGAGCCGGTCCCCAACTTCCCGGTTTGCCGGACCTTTCCCCACACGGTCGCTGAGCTTTCCCGACAGACGGGCGGCGGCCATCCCGGCACCTTTGGTCACGGCGTGGCAGGTCTTCGCCATCGTGCGGCGCGCGCGCGAAAGGAGTGGCAGATGGCAAGCACCCAGGGGTCCCCGGCGGACACCGCGCCGGCTGCGGTCGCGACGCCGGCGGCCGCGCAGGCCTCGTCCGGCGACGGAGAGAACGCAGGGCGACGGCACCTGAGTCGCCGCGAGGTCCTCCGCCGTGCGGTCGTGTCCTCCGTCGCGTTGCCGTTCGCGCCACTTCTGCCTGTGGAGATCGCCTACGCGCAGCCCCAGGCGCCGACGCCCATCGGCCCCCTGGGCCCTGCCGAGCGGGATCTGGTCGTGCGCATGGAGCGCGACCTGGAGCGGGCCCTCGCGAAGCCGGTGGACCAGCGCAAGTGGGTGATGGTCATCGATCTCCGCAAGTGCACCGGCTGCAACGCCTGCGTGAACGCGTGCCGCTCCGAGAACGCGCTCCCGCCGGGGGTCACGTACCGGGTGGTCTTGGAAGAGGAGGTCGGCGTCTACCCCAACGTCAGCAAGCGCTTCGTGCCGCGCAACTGCATGCAGTGCGACAACTCGCCCTGCACTCCCGTGTGCCCGGTGGGCGCCACCTACAAGCGCCCGGACGGCGTCGTCGCGGTCGACTACTTGAAGTGCATCGGCTGCCGCTACTGCATAACGGCATGCCCGTACGGCACCCGTTCCTTCGACTTCGGGGAGTACTTCACCGCCGGCACCCCGGCGGTCCAGCCTTACGAGACGCAGCGCCCGTCGTTCGAGTACGGCCACAAATGGACCCGCCAGGGCACGGGATCGCCCATCGGGAACGCGAGGAAGTGCACGTTCTGCCTGCACCGCGTTGAGCAGGGCGTGCTGCCGGCCTGCGTCAGTACGTGCATCGGCCGCGCGACGTTCTTCGGCGACGCGAACGACCCGCGGTCGCTCGTGGCCGAGCTGATGTCCCGGCCCAACGCGCGGCGGATGAAGGAAGAGGCGGGGACGCGGCCGAGCGTCTACTACCTCGAGTAGGAGGAGATCGATGGCAGCGATCGGCGCGACCGGTTCGCGGACGGGCTTCGCGGCCCGAGCGGCCTTCTACCTTGTCGCCGGTGTCATCGCGGTGGTCGGGCTCGTGGCCCTCGCGGATCGCCTGCTGCTGGGACTGAAGGTGACTGCCCTCTCGAGCACGATCACCTGGGGGCTGTGGATCGCCTTGTACATCCTCTTCGTCGGGCTCTCCGCGGGCTCGTTCCTCCTCTCGACGATGGTCTACGTGTTCAACGTGCGCGAGCTCGAGCGGGTGGGCCGGCTGGCCCTCCTGACGGCGATCCTCGCGCTCGGCGGCGCGATGGTCTTCGTGTGGATCGACCTGGGTCACCCCGAGCGCGTGCTCAGCGTCGTCACGAGCTGGCAGGGGCGATCGGTCATGGCCATCGAGTTCGTGTTCTACGCCGCGTACATCGTGCTCATGGTCGTCGAGCTGTGGTTCCTCATGCGCCTCGACCTGGCGGCGGCGGGCTGCCGGGAGGGGGTCCGAGCGCGCATCGCCCGCGTCCTGTCTCTCGGGTTCCGGTACCCGGTCACGACCGAGGGCTACGCCGCCGCAGCGGCAGCGGCCATGAGGGTGGCCAAGGTCGCAGGCATCATCGGCATCCCGCTCGCGATCGGCGTGCACGGTGGCACCGGAGCGATCTTCGCCGTCGTGGTGGCCCGGCCGTACTGGAACAGCGGCCTGTTCCCGATCATGTTCCTGGTCTCCGCCCTCGCGTCGGGCGCGGCGCTCATGACGTTCCTGTACGCGACGCTCGGCCGGCGCGACGACGGATTCCTGCCGACGCTGCGCCGTCTCGCGTCGCTGATGATCCTGTTCATCGCGCTCGACGCGCTCCTGGTGCTGGCCGACTTCGTCGCCGGCGCGTACCACCCCGGCACCGAGGCGAGCGCCACCCTCGGAGAGCTCGCCTTCGGGCGGTTCAGCCTGATCTTCTGGGGCGGCGAGGTCGGGCTCGCGCTCGCGCTGCCCGTCCTGCTCGTCGCCCTGAGAGGCCGGTCGGCCTTCTGGCTGGGTACCGCCGGCCTCTCGATGCTTCTCGGCATCGTCGCGGTCCGCTACGACCTGGTGGTCCCCGCGTACGTCAGGCCGGTCCTGCCCGGTCTCGACCAGGCCTACCGGGACTCGCGGATGGTCTACGAGTACATCCCCGCCGCCAGCGAATGGCTGATCGGCGTGGGCGTCGTCGCGTTCCTCGCGCTCCTGCTGGCGCTCGCACTGGAGATCCTGCCGCTGGGCCAGGACATTGGCCGGATCGGCGCGACTAGGAGGTCGTCATGACCGAGCAGAACGGTAGCTCCACGATAGGCCGGCGCGCGGTCCTGAAAGGCGGCGTCTTCCTCGGCGGGACCGCGCTCCTGGCGACGGCGGTGCCGGCGGCGTTCGGGCGTCTCCGGGCGATGGATCGCGGCGGCGCCGCGGTCGGCGACGCCTACCGAGAGCTCATCAAGCCCGAGAACATCCTCTACACCGCGTGCCTCGGGTGCCACACCAGCTGCGGTGCGAAGGTGCGCATCCTGGACGGGATCCTGGCCAAGATCGACGGCAGCCCCTACTCGGCGCACAACATGCTCCCGCAGCCGCCGTACACGACGCCGCCGCAGGAGCTGGCCCGCATCGACGGCAAGATGTGCCCGAAGGGCCAGGGCATGATCCAGACGGCCTACGACCCATACCGCGTGCTGCGCGTGTTGAAGCGCGCGGGGGCGCGCGGCTCGGGGAAGTGGCGGACCATCCCGTTCGACACGGCCATCGACGAGATCGTAAACGGCGGCGAGCTCTTCCGGGACGTGCCCGGGGAGGAGGCGCGCCGCGTCGAGGGGCTGAAGGACATCTGGAAGCTCCGCGACGCCACGGTGGCGAGCGCGCTCGCGGCGGACACGAAGAAGGTCGTCCAGAAGCAGATGACGGTCGCGGAGTTCAAGGCCAAGAACACGGAGCACCTCGGCGTCCTCATCGACCCGGATCACCCGGACCTCGGACCGAAGAACAACCAGCTCGCCTTCATGGGTGGACGCATCCAGTACGGTCGCGAGGCGTTCATGAAGCGCTGGCTGAACGGAGGGTTCGGGAGCATCAACTACCACAACCACTGCACGGTGTGCGGTGTGTCGCACCGCTGCGCTCACGGGTCCGTGAGCATCAAGTTCGACGAGAAGACCGGCCAGTGGGACCGGAACGGTATCCCCTGCTACTACCAGCCGGACTTCGTGAACAGCGAGTTCGTGATCTTCTTCGGCGCGAACCCATACGAGGCCAACTACGGCCCCACGAACCTCGCCGAGCGTCTCACCGACGGCCTCGTCTCGGGTCGCCTGCGGTGGGCGGTCGTGGACCCGCGGATGACGCGGACCGCGGCCCGCGCGTGGAAGTGGATCCCCGTCAAGCCGGGCACCGACGCCGCGCTCATCATGGCCATGATGCGCTGGATGATCGAGAACAAGCGCATCGACGAGCGATTCCTGCGCAACGCGAACAGGGCCGCCGCGACGGAGGACGGCGAGCCCTCCTGGTGCAACCTGTCCTGGCTCGTCAAGATCGACGAGGAGGGATCCGCAGCCTTGCTCCGCGGCGGCGAGATCGGCCTCGGCGACACGAGCACCTTCGTGGCGGTCAAGGACGGCCGGCCCGTGCCGTTCAAGGCCTACGACACGAAGACGCCGGCCGAAGGTGATCTGCTGTTCGACGGGACCATCGGCGGCGTCCGGGTCAAGACCGCTTTCCAGCTCCTCTGGGAGGAGGTCTCGCAGCACACGGTCGAGGAGTGGGCCTCGATCGCCGACGTGAAGCTCGACGATGTCGTGGACCTCGCGCGCGAGTTCACTGCTCACGGCAAGAAGGCGACGGCCGAGTCGCACCGCGGGGTGCTGATGGGCTCGACCGGCTTCCAGAGCACGAAGGCGGTGATCACGCTCAACGTGCTCATCGGCAACTACAGCTGGAAGGGCGGCATCATCAAGGGCGGTAAGTGGAACGAGGCCGGCGGAGACAAAGGCCAGCCGTACCCGGTGATGGCCCAGCAGCCGAACAAGCTGACCACGTTCGGGATCGACATGGGCCGCCACGGGTACTGGGACGTCTTCTACGACAACTCCACGCTCTTCGAGGGCTACCCGGCCAAGCGTCCCTGGCATCCCTTCCAGAGCTTGGGCGGCTACTGGCACGAGGTGCTGCCGTCCGGCGGCGCCGAGTACCCGTACGCGCTCAAGGCGCTCTGGGTCCACATGGGCGCGCCTCTTCAGTCGATCCCGGGCTCCCAGTCGCAGCTCGACGTCTACGCCGATCCCGAGAAGCTCCCGCTCATCTGGGCGACCGAGCCGGTCCTCAGCGAGACGGCCGCGTACGCCGACTACGTCTTCCCGGACGTGAGCTACCTCGAGCGCTTCGACCCGTACCACCCGCCGGCGGCGAACAGCCCGCAGGAGTACAACCCCGTACGGCAGCCCGTCATCACGCCCCTCACGGAGACGGTGACCGTCTTCGGCGAGCGGCAGCACCTCACCACGGAGGCGGTCGCGCTCGCGATCGCCGAGAAGCTGGGCCTCCCCGGATATGGAAAGGACGGCTTCGGGCCCGGGATGCCGTTCACGCGGCCAGAGGACATGTACCTGAAGATGGTGGCCAACATCGCCTGGGGCCACAACGACAAGGACAACGTGCCCGACGCGAGCGACGAGGAGGTCCGCCTCTTCCAGCGGTCGCGCCGCCACCTCGCCCCGACCGTCTACCGGCACGAGCGGTGGCAGCAGGCGGTCTCGCCGGAGCTGTGGCGGAAGGTCGTCTTCGTCCTCAACCGCGGTGGCCGCTGGGAGGACTACGAGAAGGCCTGGAACGGCGAGCACTACGCGCACCCCTGGCCTCACCCCATCGAGGTCTACAGCGAGCCGATGCGCACGTTCACGCGCGACTCCATGACCGGCAAGCGGTTCCCGGCGCTCGCGTCGTACATCCCGCCGTTCACCGACGCGATGGGACGGGAGTTCGACGATCGCGCGTATCCCTTCGACATGGTCACCTTCAAGATGGTCACTCGCACGAACTGGCGGATCAACGAGCACTACTGGACGATGGGCGTCGAGCCCACGAACACCATCGACCTCAACCGCCTGGACGCGGAGCGGCTGGGGCTCAAGACCGGCGACGTGGTGAAGCTCGTCTCGGCCAGCAACCCGGAAGGCGTGTGGAACTACAAGAACGGCGAGACGCGGCCGTGCGCGGGCAGCGTCCGCGTCATCGAAGGCATTCGACCCGGCGTCGTCGCCGTCGCCGCGAGCTTCGGGCACTGGTTCTACGGCGCACGCGACATCGAGGTCGACGGGCAGGTCGTCAAGGGCGATCCGCGCCGCGGCACGGGGCTCAACCCCAACGTGGTCATGCGGCTCGATCCGTACCTGAAGGACATCTGCGTGAGCGACCCGATGGGTGGAGGCACCGCCTTCCTGACGAAGGTCGACCTGGTGAAGATGGCGTGATCGAGGTAGTGGCGAACGGGCTGGCGGTCGACGCAGTCCCCGGTCCTCGGCGCGGCGCATCCGAGCGTCCGCCGCCGGCCCTCGCCGACCTCATCGCATCGACGGCCGCGCTCCACCGCCACCTCTGCCCGCGCCAGGTGCTGGGCGTCCGTATGGGGCTGCACGCGGGGGAGCTGCTCGGCCTCGAGCTCCCGCGCACGGACAGGCGGCTGCTCGTCTTCGTCGAGACGGACGGCTGCTTCGCCGACAGCGTCTCCGTCGCGACGGGCTGCTGGCTCGGACATCGCACCCTGCGGCTGATCGATCACGGCAAGACCGCGGCGACGTTCGCGGACACCAGGACGGGGCAGGCGGTGCGGGTCTGGCCGCACCTGGCCGCTCGGCTCCGGGCGCCCGACCACGCCCCCGACGCCCCCGACCGCTGGCACGCCCAGCGCGACGGGTATCAGGTCATGCCGGACGCCGAGCTGCTGCGGGCGGAGCCGGTGACGCTGGAGCTTGACCTGGTGGCCATCGTGAGCCGTCCGGGGCGGCGCGTCGTGTGCGCGGCCTGCGGCGAGGAGGTCGTCAACGAGCGCGAGGTCGTCGTGGGCGATCGACCGCGCTGCCGCGGCTGCGCCGGCGAGCGCTACTACCGCGCGGCGGAGCCGTTCCAGATCGCCAGTGTCGCCTCGATTGACCGACTCGCGGCTCGGTAGGTCTCGGCCAGCCACGCCTTGTCGGCATCCCGCGCTCGATGGTCTCCCGGATGGGATCAGGTGGGCCGGATCGCCCAGGTTGCCCCGGAGCGGACGAGTCCGAGCACGGCGAGGCGAGCGAGACGAGAGGCGGAACATCGGCTCAGCTGGCTGAGCTACACCGGGCATGCGAGCAGGCATCGCCCGTCGGCGACACGCTCCAACGGCGCGTCGCGCTCAGTCTGCGGTTCGAAGCAAGCTGACCCGCAGCGTCAGGCATTGGAAGTCCATCGCGCCGATCGTTGCGATACTACGTGGCCGCGAGTGGACCATATAGAACAGATGTTCGTGGCGCGCCCGACAGGAGTTGAGCGCGCGGATGCCATGAATATCCAGATCCCGATCGAAAGGTCGGGGGAGTGGCTCGCCCGCAGCTTGAGCAGCGCGTAGGCCGGTCGCGGACGCTCGGTTGCTGCCAGCGTCGACTGCTCGACCCGGAAGAGGCACCCGGCTGACGTCACCGCGTCAGTTCCTCGTCGAACAACATGAGCTGGTCACCGGCGGCGAGCAGCCGCATCAGTTCTGGCACGTGCAGGGGGATTGCCGTCAATCGCTCTGCCGGGGCATACCAGCGCCCGCGGGTCGCCCCCCGTGGCTCGAGCCAGCCAGCCCGTGTCATCCGCCCGAGTTCGGCTCGCGCCGCGGGGGTCGAGCGGCCGGTGAGCCCCGCCAGCGCCGCCGTCCGCATCCGGCTGACCCGGGCGGCCAGGAGCGTCACCGCCCAGTCGAGTGGCTCGCCAGCATCGGCGAGCGCAGAAACGAGAACGCCGACGTCGGTCGGGAGCGCGTCAAGGATCCGGTTCCGTGCTTCCAGTCGGTCGAGCGCGATGCGGGTGTAGTAGTCGAGCCAGTCCGTGACAGGATGGTTGTCCGGGTCGTACGACGGCCCGAGCGTCGTGCGCAGCGCGTCGACGTACTCGTCATGGTTGCGTCGCAGACAAGCCTCGATGCTGATCAGCTCCGGCGACCGGATGCCGTCAAGGATCAGTTCCATCGCGGCCAGGATCCGTGCGGTCCTCCCGTTGCCGTCGTTGAACGGGTGGATCGCGATCATGTTCAGGTGGAGCAAGGCAGACCGGACGAGCGGTGGCGTCCGGCTTGGTCGCCGCAGCCAGGTGACCAGCTCATCCATCAGGCTCTGGACCAGGAGCGGGCTTGGTCCGCTGAAGATGCCGACGAAGACGTCCTCGCCGGGTCCACGGTAGTTTCCGCGGGTATCGCGAGGCAGGCCGTCCATGATCGTCCCGTTGATCAGGTGGATGATCTCGTGCGACCAGCTGAAGTCCGGTCGCAGGGCGGCGTCGCGGGCGAGGTTCAGGGCGCGGTTGTAGTTCTCGATCTCGCGGATGTGGGTCGCCTCGGCGTCGACGGCGGCGCCTGCCAGGACCTCCTCGACCTGGGTCGGATCCAGCGGGTTGCCTTCGATCCCGGTGCTGCCGGACACGCTCGCATCGCGAGCGGCCGGCCAGACGGCGAGCATCCGCCAGTTCCCCGGCCCAATTTCGGCGTCCCGACGTACCGCACTCTCCCAGCGGTCGAGCCGATCCCGTATGGTGACAGTGGGGCGGTAGCTGATGTGCAGGGTCATTCGCTTGCTGTGCGAGCGGTTTCCAACCAGCGAAGAGTAAGACGGATCCGCTCGTTATGCAAGCGGTTGGGTTGAGGTGATGACCGCCCATGGTAGGTGTCGGTGATCCACGACTCGCGGCGGCTGGCGCCGCGGTGCCGACGCCAATCCTCATCTCCTCGATACCTGGCCGACCGCAGCGTGCCACACTCGCGCGGCGATGCGCGCGCTCACCGGGCTGGGGCTTCTCTCCGCCGCCGTGCTGGTCTCGCAGGTGGCGCTGATCCGGGTCTTCTCGATCGCGCAGTTCTACCACTTCGCCTTCCTGGTGATCAGCCTCGCCCTCCTCGGCTTCGGGGCGAGCGGCTCCCTCCTGGCGCTCTGGCCGCGACTGCGCGCCCCCGCGTGGTGGCCCTGGTACGCGCTCGGCTTCGGGCTCGCCACGCCGCTCGCCTACCTCCTCGTCAACGCGCTTCCGTTCGACTCGTACGCGATCGCCTGGGACCCGATTCAGCTTGCCCTCCTGCTCGCCTATCTCCTGGTGCTGGCGGCGCCGTTCGTCTTCGCCGGCGCGCTCGTCGGGTCGATGCTGAGCGGCGAGCCCGGGCGGGCGGGGCGGATCTATGGCGCGAACCTCGCCGGGTCGGCGGTCGGTGCCGGGATCGCGCCGCTGGCGCTTTCGTGGCTCGGCCCCGAGCGCGCCGTCCTGCTCTGTGCCGTCCTCGGGGCGGGCGCCGCCCTGATCCTCGCCGGAGCGGCACGCCGGGCGACCGGATCGGCGACCGCCGCCCTCGTCGTGGCCCTCGCGCTCCTCGCCGTCTTCCCGCCGCAGTTCGAGCTCCAGCTCTCGCCCTACAAGCGGCTCAGCCAGATGCTTCTCGACCCCGCCGCGACGCTCCTCGCCACCCGCCAGGACGCCACGGCGCGCCTCGACATCGTGGAGAGCTCGACCATTCACTCGGCACCGGGCCTCAGCCTTGGCTACCTGGGCGATCTACCCGTGCAGACCGGTCTGGTCATCGACGGCGACGCGCTGCTTCCCGTCCCGCAGCACGGCCCCGCCACGGCCGCGCTGGCGCGATCAGTGCCGGTCGCCGTCGCCCACGCGATCCGGCCGGGGGGCCGCGTCCTCCTGCTCGGTTCTGGCGGGGGGATCGACGCCTGGGCGGCGCTGGAGAGCGGCGCGACCGAGGTCACGATCGTCGAGCCGAACCGTCTCGTCCACGAGGCGCTTGTTGGCGATCTGCGGGCCTGGTCGGGACTGGCCGATGACCCGCGCGTTCGGCTCAAGCAAGAGCAGCTGCGCACCTTCGCGCAGCGGAGCGACGAGCGCTTCGACCTGGTCGAGCTGGCGCTCGTCGACAACTACCGGCCGGTCTCGTCGGGCGCCCTCACCCTCACTGAGAACTACACGCTGACGGTCGAGGCGGTCCGGAGCTACCTGCGCCTGTTGGACCGCGACGGGATCCTCGTCCTGACCCGCTGGATCCAGTCGCCGCCGAGCGAGTTGCTTCGGACGCTCGGGCTCGCCGTCGAGGCGCTCGACGGCGAGCCACCGCTCGAGCACATCGTCGCCTTCCGCTCGTTCCAGACCGTCACGTTCATCATCAAACCGGTGCCGTTCACGCCCGACGAGACGGCGCGGCTTCTGGAGGCGATCGACCGCCTTCGCTACGACCTGGTCCTGGCGCCGACGATGCCGCCCGAGATGCTGAACCGCTACGCCCGCCTGGAGCGTCCGATCGACCACGAACTGGCGGTCGCGCTCGCGACGGCATCCGACCGCCCCGCCTTCTACGCGGCCTACGACTTCGACATCAGCCCGCCGACTGACGATCGGCCCTTCTTCTTCCACTTCTTCCGCTGGGAGCAGACGTCCGAGGTCCTCGAGAACCTGGGCCGGCGCTGGCAGCCGTTCGGGGGGAGCGGTTACCTCGCCCTCGTCGCGCTGCTCGTCTTCGCCGCCGCAGCGGCCGCGATCTTCGTCGTCGCTCCGATCGCGCTCCGCGCGGGGTTCCGCGCGGCGTTCCGGCGCGCGGGTGCCCGGCGCGCCGCCCGAACGCTCGGCTACTTCACGGCGATCGGTCTCGCCTACCTCTTCGTCGAGGTGGCGCTGATCCAGCGCTTCATCCTGGTGCTCGGCCATCCCACGCTCGCCCTGGCGGTCGCGGTCGGGGCGCTCCTCCTCGCCTCGGGCGTCGGCAGCTGGCTCTCGCCGCGCATCCCCTGGCGCGGCGCCATCGTGGCGCTGGCGCTGCTGCTCGTCCTCTACCCCTGGCTGACCGGGCTCGTCACGCCAGCCCTGCTGGCGGCCCCGCTCGCCCTGCGTCTCGTCACGGTCGTCGCGCTGATCGCGCCGGTCGGGCTCCTGATGGGCGTGCCATTCGCACGAGGGATCGGCGCGCTGGGCGACGCCGACGCCCTCGTCCCGTGGGCCTGGGCGGCCAACGGGAGCGCCTCGGTCGTCAGCGCGGTGGCGGCGGCGATGCTCGCGCTCTCGTTCGGCTTCACGGCCGCCCTCGTCGGCGCCGGCGCGCTCTACCTGGTCGCCGCCGCCCTCAGCCTTCCTCGCGCGTCAGCGGCACGAACCTGACCTCGAGGACCCGTTCCATGACCACTTCGTCGCCCTGGCGAGTGACCAGCCAGAGGACCTGGACGTCGCCAACCGGCCCGATCGGGATGACCAGCCGGCCGCCGTCCGGGTCGAGCTGGGCGACGAGCGGCGGCGGCAGGTGGTCGGGCGCGGCGGTCACGATGATCGCGTCGTAGGGGGCATGCTCCTGCCAACCGAAGTAGCCATCGCGGCGGTCGATCCGGACGTCCCCATAGCCGAGCCGGTCGAGGACGACGCGGGCGATCCCCGCCAGCTCGGGGATGATCTCGACCGAGTAGACCTCGGGCGTCAGCTCGGCCAGGATCGCCGCCTGGTAGCCCGAGCCGGTCCCGATCTCGAGGACCCGGTCTCCTTCGGCGAGCTGGAGCAGCTCGGTCATCATCGCGACCAGCGACGGCTGCGAGATCGTCTGGCCGTGGCCGATCGGCAGCGGGTGGTCCGCGTAGGCGTCGCCGAGCCACCGGGTCGGCACGAAGCTGTGGCGCGCTACGGCGCGCATGGCGGCGATGACGCGCTCGTCGGTGACGCGGGGCGCGACATCGTTGTCGACCAGCCGGTCGCGCTGCCGGCGCGTCTCGTCGCTTTCGGCGAAGTCGCGGTCGACGCTGGCGGGAATCGGGAAGGACAGGGTCCCCGACGGCGAGGGCGTTGGCGCGGTGCCGATCGGCGGTGAGTCGGTCGCTCCCCCGCTCGTCGCCGGTGCCTTGGCCGTGGGTGGCGTCCCGGGAACCGGGCTTCCGTCCGGGCGGGGGCTCGGGCTCGCTGCCGAACCGCAGCCCGCGGTCGCGAGCACCAGCGCGATGACGACTGCCACCAGCTTCATCGGGTCGCCTCCGCTGCTAGCGTAGTCCGACTGCAGGACGATGCGCGGCGGATGCATCCCATCCCCTGCGACGACCACCGGGTAATCCTGGCTTGTGACCGCCACCGGAGCACTGTGCGGGTCGCCGGCCACGGACGGCATCCGCGAGACCCGAGATCCGTCCGATTCCCCGGTTGCGGAGCGGGCTTCGTGCGTGGCCGGGGCCAGGGCATACGCTCGTTGGGTGCTCGGGCGGGCTCGACCCCCTCCCGAACCCGGTTAGCGCTCCCCGGGAGAGCATTGGCCAGGAAACCAGGCCGACCCGTGCCCAGCACAGACGTCGGGATGTGCGTACCGCCGATCCGGCCCTTGCCGCCCTCTCACAATGTTGCGTAGACTCGACGAGAGATGGGTGGCTCTACGCTCTTCACGCGGTCTGAGGCGAACCCGATCATTACCGCCAAAGACCTGCCCTATCCGGCGAACACCGTGTTCAACCCGGGTGCTGCCCGACTCAATGGGGACACCGTGCTTCTGCTACGGGTGGAGGATCTCCGGGGTCTCTCCCACCTGACCGTTGCCCGGAGCACGGACGGGATCCACGGCTGGTGGATCGACCACCGGCCCACCTTCGCATCGGACCCGGGGCGCCATCCCGAGGAGGTCTGGGGGGTCGAGGACCCCCGGATCACGTGGCTCCCCGAACGCGAGGAGTATGTGATCGCTTACACGGCGTTCAGCCGGCGCGGCCCGCTCGTCTCGCTCGCCATGACCCGCGATTTCCGGACGTTCACCCGGCTCGGCCCGGCGATGCCGCCGGAGGACAAGGACGCGGCGCTCTTTCCGCGTCGGATCGGCGGTCGCTGGGCGCTCATCCACCGCCCGACGCCGGTCGCCGGCGGGGCTCACATCTGGGTCTCCTACTCGCCCGACCTCCGCCACTGGGGCGACCACTCGCTCCTCATGCATGCCCGCGAGGGGGCGTGGTGGGACTCCGGGAAGATCGGTCTCGGGCCGCCGCCGCTCGAGACGCCCGCGGGCTGGCTCATCCTCTACCACGGCGTCCACGATACGGCGAGCGGCGCGCTCTACCGGGTTGGCCTCGCGCTCCTCGACCTCGACGATCCACGGATCGTCCTCCACCGCAGCGACGAGTGGGTCATGGGTCCGACCGAGCCATACGAGCAGGCCGGCGATGTCGCGGGTGTCGTCTTCCCAGGCGGCTGGGTCCACGACCCGGCGACGGACGAACTCCGGATCTACTACGGCGCCGCGGACTCGAGCGTCGCCGTCGCGACCGCGCGGCTGTCCGACGTCGTCACGTACATCCTGTCCTGCCCCAAGCCGGATCGTCGGCGGCTCTCCGACCGCCCCTGACGGAGCTCCCGTATCCGCTCGACCGAGAGGAGCCAGACCAGGGTCGACTCGGCACCCTCGTTCCGGTTCGCCCCGTCCGCCCCGAGGCCGTCCCGGCAGGCGCCGCGGTCCGGGTCGGCGAGGGGGACCCCGTGGTCGTTTGCGCCGAGGAACCAGCGGTACGCCCGGGTCGCCGCCTGCGCCCAGCGCGCCTCGCCGGTCGCCTCGAGCGCGGCGGCCGCGGCGAACACGAGCGAGGCGGGTTCGACGGGCTGCTGGTCCCATGGCGCGGGATGGCCGCCGCGCGGCCACCAGCCGTGATTGCCGACCGGTCGCAGCCGGCCGTCGGGCCCCGTCTCGGCAGCGAGCAGCCAGTCGAGGACTGACGTCCCGAGGGCGACCAGCTCGGGCCGCTCGAGCCGGACACCGGCGATGACGAGCGCCTCAGGCACTATCCCGTTGTCGTAGGTGACCGGCGTCTCCGGCCACGGCCAGGCCGGGTCGGCCGCGCCTGCTCGCACCACGTTGACGGCCAGCCGCTCGGCGAGGGCCGCGAGGGCCGGCCGGGCGTGGGGCGCGGAGGGTGGGTCGTCGAGCGCCGCGGCGCAGCCGAGGAGCGCGTACGCCCACGGCCGGGCATGCTCGAGCTCGAGGGCCGCCGGCAGCGCCGCGACAAACAGCTGCCGGGCGGCGGCCACGACCCCCCGATCGGGGCTTCCGGCGATCGCCTCGCCGAGCGCCTGGACGGCGCGGCCATGGGCGTCCTCCGAGCCGGTCCCCTCGGGCCAGTGGCCGTCGCTCGCCCGGAAGTTTCGGAACCTGCCGGTCGCGGGGTCGAACGCCGCCTGGAGAAACACGAGCTCGCGACGGGTCGCCGCAGCGACGGTCGGGCCCGCTGCCGTCGCGGCGTGGCGGAGGTCCACCCGGAGCGCCCGGGCGATGTCGTCCGTGCAGTAGCCGTGGGTTGGATCGGGCCGGCGGCCGTGGGCGAACTGGAAGATCCCGACGCGGTCGCTCATCTCATCGAGGTGGCGCCGGGCCGGGGCCGGGACTTCCTCGGGCGCGGGCAGATCCTCCGCGAGCTCCTCCAGCGTCTTCGCCAGCCAGTCCAGGTCGGATGGAGCGAGAGGCTCGCCCGGGGACCTCCGCTCGACGACGACCGCAGCGAAGAGTCCGGCATAGCGCTCAGCGACCCGCGGCCAGATCATCGTCCGGCCAAGCGCCCGGGCGCGTCGGCGGATCGCCTCCCGGCCGCTGTCGTCGGTCAGCAGCCGGGTCAGTGCTTGAGCGAGCCGATCGACATCATCAAACGGTACGAGGACGCCGCGGCCATCGCCGAGGAGCTCGATGGCGTGCTCGTACGGCGTCGATACGAGCGCCGTCCCCGCGGCGAGCGCGTAGGCCAGCGTCCCCGAGGTGATCTGCTGGGCGTTCCCGTAAGGGGTCACGAAGATGTCGCTGGCCGACAGCCAGGTCGCCAGCTCGGCATCGTCGACGTAGCGATCCACGAAGTGGACCCGACCCTCGAGCCCGAGCCGGGCGACCTGCGCGACGAGCTCCGCCCGATAGGTTTCGCCGATCCTCCGGCTGATCTCCGGGTGGGTCGCCCCGACGACCGCGTAGTGGGCCTCGGGCACGTCCGCTCCGATCCGGGCGAGCGCGTCAATCACGAGCCCGATCCGCTTGTGCGGTCCGAGCAGGCCGAAGGTGAGGATGAGCGGACCGTCGCCGACCCCGATGCGCGCCTTCGCCAGCGCGGGATCCAGGGCAGGGAAGTCGGGCACGCCGTGAGGGATGACCTCCACCCGGTCGGCCGGGACCCGATAGCCCTCGACGAGGATCGTCCGGCCGCGCTCAGACATCGACACGAGCCGAGCCGATCGCTCCGCGAGCCGCTCGACAATCCGCCGCTGGAGCGACGTGGGTCGGGCGAGGATGGTGTGGAGGGTCGTGACGACGGGAACCGTCAGGGCGTCGAGGAATTCCAGGAGGTGCGCGCCACTCGGGCCGCCGAAGATCCCGTACTCGTGCTGGACGCAGACGATCTCGACGCCGTCAGCCTCGAGCGTGGCGGCGAGGCGGCGGTACTCGGCCCGGTTGCTCTCCGGCAGACGGTGGCGGACGATTGGCGGGGACGCGAGCCGCTCCCCCCGGCGCTCCAGGGCGATGACGCGGAGCAGGCCGTCCGTGCGGCCGCAGGCTCGCAGCCCCTCCACGAGGTCGCGGGTGAACGTGGCGATCCCGCACTGACGAGGCACGTACGTCGCCAGGAAGGCGATCGACGGAGGGCCTGTTCCGGATGCCCGGTCCTCGCCGGTCGGCGGCTGGTCCGGCTTCCCCTGGAGCGTGCTCTGGCGAGCGAACATCGCGATACCTCGACGGCGGATGTGGGACGGCCGGCGGCAGGGCGTTCAGCGTCCCCGCTGCAGGAAGCGTAGAGGGCCTGGCGCGGTGCTCGTACGGTTGGGGCTTTCGCGAAGCCCCCGGCGGATCCCGACCGACCAATTGTACGCGCGGTCCGAACAGGCAGCGACCTACGCGCACGGTCTGGCGCTGGCGCTGCCGGAAAAGGTGGTAATGGCGCGCCCGACAGGATTCGAACGTGGGCATGCCCTCTCGGGATTCAGGCAGATCCTGATCGAGGCCGCTGACGAATGGCGCTTGGCCGCGCGCGAGAGCCAGTAGGGCAGCGGAGAGGAACTCCGGCGGCGATCTCCTGATCCAGAGTGTGTAAGTTGCCCGAATCAGGCCTCGCGGGCCGCGTTTGAGCGTGCGGCGGCCCTCGGTCGGCCGCCGAATCGGGGTCAGTCAGGTGCCCATCCCAAGATGAGTGAGATACCGATTCCGAAAACGGAAAGAGTCTGTTGCCCTATCTGGGCAATCCCCATTCTACCGTGGCTCGCGAGTGGACTCGACCGCCGGCAGACCCACGCTGGGCTAGGGTGCTCGGCGGCGCCGTTCGGGGTGCCAAGGTGAGCGCGCACCCGCGAGGGATCCATGCGCCCGCCGCCACCGGCGCGGCGCGCGGTGCTCGGACAGGGAGTGCAGCGGCGGCATTGGCGATCGTGGTTCGTGGCATCGGTCAATCCGACGGGGGTCTGGCGCGCAGTTCGGCGCGCCGGCGCTCGTAGGTCTGCTGCGCCCAGAAGAGATCACCCTTGCTGGCCTGCCCGAGCCGGATCTCGACCGATCCGGTCGGCTCGCCCATCGCACCATAGGTGCTCCCGATCACGGCGAGCAACGCGGAGCAATCCTGCGGCAGTCCGGACAGGACGCCGAGGTCGTCGAAGCCGACGACTTGAGGGACCGTGCGACCGGCGTATTCCGGACCGGCGCGGAAGGGCTTCGCACCGGGCTGTCCGTCCTCGACCAGGTCGAAGAAGACCTTGAAGAGGACCGCTTCGCGGAGTGCCGGCAGGTGCGGGCGCAGCTCGGGCGCGAGCCGAGCGAGGTCGTAGAGGTCGCGCCCGATGATCTGGCGGCGGAACCTGGCGAGCTTCTCGGAGACGTTCTCCATGAGGGTCATCAGCGGGGGATCGACTGGGTCGAAGCCAAGGTAGCGCCGCTCGACACCGGGGATGTCCGAACGGAGACGCCGTTCCGGGGGATACAGCGTCGGACGCGCCGAGAAGTCGAGCCTGGCGTCGATCGTCTCGCCCGCGATCCCCTCCGCCTGGGCGCGCCACGTGCCTTTGAGGGCCGGGCGGTCGAGGTCGGTCAGCCGGAAGGTGACGTCCTCGAAGGCGAAGCCCTCCGCCAGGCTATCGAGGACGTGCTCGGGGTAATCGACGCTCTCGGCGGCGAAGTCGAGGTCGGTGCTGAACCGGCCGACGAGTCCGAACTTGAACTTCCGGAGGGCGGTGCCGCCCTTGAAGATGAGAGGATGGTCTCCGTCGAACAGGCCCTCAGCCGCCATCCAGGCGAGGAAATGCTCCTGGGCGAACTCGAGGTAGGCCTGGGGCGCGGCGCGTCCACCGTAGCGTCCTGACAGGAGGGTGATGGCGCGCGAGCCGATCATGCGCCGGCGACGCCGAGGTGGTCGCGCACGCCGAAGCGAGTGTCGCGGGCACGGAGCGGTTCGGCCGGATCGCCCAGGCGCACGGCGGCCTTGGGGCGCAGGTCGGCCAGGGTGGCGGCGATGTCGGGTCGCCCGAAGGCCTCGGCGAAGTAGCCAGCCCGGGCGGTTACCCGGTCCGAGTCGAGCCGCCGGGCAAAGGCGAGGATCTCCGAGATGCCCGCCTTGGCGAGTGCCGCGCGAAGCCAGTGGCCCGGATCCCGGAGGTCCCCGGCCCGCCCGGGCCAGAGCGCTGCGTCGAAGAGCAGGCGCGACGCTCCTGACACCGGCACGCTGTCGCGTGGCGTTGCGCCGAAGAACCGGGAAGGGGCGGCACGGATCAGGTCATAGGCCCGGGCGAGTCCGCGCTGGATGGGGGCCTGCCTGGGGACGATGAGCGTGTAGCACACCGGTGCCCGCTCGTTGAAGCCGCCGAGGAACGCCGCTCCCCCGAGGACGAGCTGGATGCGAAGGTTCGGGGAACGCTTGAGTGCGGCGGCGGCCTCGGTCAGCGGGTCGCCGGCGCGATCCGGCCCGGACTGAGCCGGCAGGAACTCGTAGGTCCCGCGCATGGGCAGTGGGACGAGCCAGCCGTGGGCGACGAGGCTTCGGACGGCCCACTCGTGCCGATCTGACCCGAGGGGCGCCCCGATCATCTGGGCGATCTCCCCGCTCGTCACCGTGCGCCTGCGGAACATCTCCAAGTTGGCGACCACGGATGCGGTTGCCTGGGCGATCGTCCGTTCTTCACTTTGTGATCGTGGGCCGTGTGTCATACACGGAATAGTGCCACACAGTGAAGGAATGTCAAGGACGTCGATGCCGCCCTCCGCGTGCGTGATCGGGGGCGTGTGGCAGCGGTCGTGTCGTCCATACCTTCAGTAATACTTTGGTGTGGAACGACATAGCGCAGAGAGATGGATCGCCCCGATCTGTTGCGCGAGCCTCGTCATGCGGAGCAGTGTCGGGCGGCGACGGCGAAATAGAACAAGCGTTCGTGGCGCGCCCGACAGGAGTCGGACGTGCGCGTACCCACTCGGGTTTCCGGCACATCCCGATCGAAGGTGTGGAGGCGTGGCCGAGGACGTCGAGCGAGAGCGCCTGATCCAGGGTCGGGTGCCTTACCGTTTGGCCACTCGGGAGCGATTCGTGCTCGGAATGGTGTCAGGAATGGCCCGACCGATGGTCCGTTCGCGCTCTGTTTTCGGAGGAGTCAGGTGTGCATCGGAAAACCGGGATGAGTTAGGTGCCCATGCCACCTGGCCCCGAGTTCCACCGCGGCCCGCCGGTGGACTCAACCGCTGGCTCCGGCGGCGTGCGATCTCATGGTGGCGGGCCGAGGAGGTCGACCATGGCTCGAAGCATCCGGAAGATCACGGTTTCCGCGATTCGGACGCCGCCTCCGTTGCCGCTTCAACCGCTCGTCGACGAGGTCCTGCGCGCCCTCGACCAACGTCGCCGATCAGTCGAGCCGACGATCGACTCTAGCGACGGGTCACGGCTGCCCAAGGGCCCAACTAAAGCGGGTGGGCGACGCGCGCCATCGAAGCTGGTCCCGGACAGGGAGACCCGCGGCCATTAGCTACTTGGTCGTAGGTTCGAATCCTACCGCCGGAGCCATAACTCGCCACCGTTAGGTAGCACGTTATCAACTGCGCCGTCTGAACCGCATTTCGCGTCACCGACACTACCCTGGCCCAGGTGTTCTGCGGGGGAGGGCTGGCGGTCGGGGCGATCCCCGAGTACGTGGGTCCCGACAACGTGGGGCTGATCATCCGCCGAGGGGGACGCCTGTCTCCTCGCGGTCGACAACCACCCGACGCGGGCGCTCGTCGACCGGCACATCGCCGGCCGCTATTCCTCGACGAGAATGACCTCCAGGATGCGCGGGCCGTGCACGCCCTCCACCCGCTGCAGCTCGATGTCACTGGTGGCCGATGGTCCGCTGATCCACGTCTGCGGTCGAGTCGGGGCAAGGCGCGCCAGCGCCTCCGGCACACTTCCCACGACCTGGTCTGCCCGCACGATGCACAGGTGGAGGTCGGGCAGCAGGCTGAGGGCCCGCCGGCCCTGGCCGGGCCCGCCGTCGAGGATGATCGTCCCGGTCTCGGCGATCGCGACCGCGCAGCCCGTGATGACGCCGTCGAGCCGGTCGAGGGCGACGTACGAGAGCAGCGGGTCGTCGGCGACGCGCTCGGCCCCGGTCCCGGCGAGCCAGGGGTCCGGGATCCCGGCCGGCACGGCCAGGCGGGTCGCTCCGCGGGCCGCGAGCACCGCGGCGATCGCGGCCGGCAGGCCGGCGGCGGTCGTCCGGTGGACCGTCGCCCGGTAGTGGCTCACCCGCTCCACGAACAACCCGGCGGTGTCCGTTCCGGCCGGCAGGGCCCGGTCGTAGTCGCGCGGGATCCCGGCCGTCGTCGGCTGATCCGCGAGCGCGTCCCGGATCTGGCCCAGGACGACGGCGCGGGCGTCGGTGGGCAGTCGATCCGCGGAGCCTGCCATCACTGCCCCTCCCGGCCGCCGCCGGTGCGACGCCACCAGGCCCGGAACGACTCGCGCGCGGGGGCCGTCAGGTCGCGTGCCCGGAACCAGCCCGCGATGGGACCGGGACCGGACATCCGCCGCAGCCTTCCCCGGCGCCCGAGCAGACGACCGCCCAGGCCCGCGGCGCGCTCGGCCAGGCCCAGCCGCCGGGGCGTGCGCAGGACCCATGCGGCCGTGCGCATGGTGGCCGCCTCCGCCGTCGGCAGGCGGTGGGTCGCCCCGGAGTGGCGCACCACCTGGCCCCGCAAGTGGACCAGGACCTCGGGGATGTCGATCCGCACGGGGCAGACCTCGAAGCAGGCCCCACACAGCGACGACGCGTAGGGCAGCGAGGCGGTCTGCTTGTCCACCGGATGCCGGGCGATGCCCCGCAGCTGCGGGGTCAGGATGGCGCCGATCGGTCCCGGGTAGACCGAGCCGTACGCCTGTCCACCGGTCCGCTCGTAGACGGGGCACACGTTGAGGCAGGCCGAGCAGCGGATGCAGCGGAGCGCCTGGCGACCCACGGTGTCCGAGAGCACGTCGGTCCGCCCGTTGTCGAGCAGGACCAGGTGGAACGCCTGGGGCCCGTCGCCCGGGGTCACGCCGGTCCACATCGAGGTGTACGGGTTCATCCGCTCCGCGGTCGACGAACGGGGCAGGAGCTGGAGGAACACCTCGAGGTCGCGCCAGGCCGGGAGGAGCTTCTCGATGCCCATCACCGTGACCAGAACCTCGGGCAGGGTCAGGCACATCCGCCCGTTGCCCTCGGACTCGACGACGACGACGGTGCCGGTCTCGGCGACGGCGAAGTTGGCCCCGGAGACCGCGACCTTTGCCCGCAGGAACTTCTCACGCAGGTGGAGCCGCGCCGCCTCGGCGAGCTCGGCTGGGTCGCTCGACAGGCCCGCGGGCGCGGGCCGGCCCACCCTGCCCATCTCGGCGATGAAGATGTCCCGGATCTCTGACCGGTTGCGATGGATCGCCGGGACGAGGATGTGGGACGGGAGGTCATGGCCGAGCTGGACGATCATCTCGGCGAGATCGGTCTCCCAGACGTCGATCCCCTCCCGGCGGAGAGCCTCGTTGAGCTCGATCTCCTGGGTCGCCATTGACTTGACCTTGACGACCTCGCTCGCGCCGTGGCCCCGGACGACGGCGGCCACGATCGCGTTCGCCTCGGCCGCGTCGCGGGCCCAGTGGACCGTGCCGCCGGCCGCGGTTACCGCGCCTTCGAGCTGTTGGAGCAGCGCGGGCAGGTCCCGGAGCACCTCGTCCTTGATGGCCGCACCGGCCAGCCGCAGCGATTCCCAGTCGGCGCGTTCGGCGACGGCCGCGGCCCGTTTCGTCCGGATCGCGACGGTCGCCCGGCCGAGGTTGGCGCGGAGCTGCTCATTCGCCAGGGCGGCTCGGGCGGCCACGGGAAAGGGCGGGGTCCCGACGAAGGTCGGCTCGGGACGCGCGCGATGCGGCGCCTCGGCGGGGCGGTGCGCCCCTGCGGGCCCGCTCATGCATCCGGCCCGGTCGCGGCCAGGATCTCGGCGAGGTGCATCACCCGGACCGGCGCCCGCCGCCTCGAGAGCAGGCCCCCGATGTGCATCAGGCACGACGTGTCAGCGGCCGTGAGGACCTCGGCGCCGGACCCCAGCACGTCGTCGACCTTGTCGAGGCCCATGGCGACCGAGGTGTCGGCGTTCTTGACCGCGAACGTCCCGCCGAACCCGCAGCAGGCCTCCGATCGCGGCAGGTCGACCAGGGTCAGCCCCTCGACCGCGGCGAGCAGCCGGGTCGGCCGGTCTCCCACGCCCAGGAGGCGCGTCGAGTGGCAGGTCGGGTGGAAGGCGACCGTGTGCGGGAACCGCGCCCCGACGTCGGTGAGCCCGAGCACGTCCACGAGGAGCTCGCTCAGCTCGAGGACCCGGGGAGCGACCACGGCCACCCGCCCGGGCAGGTCCGCATCGATGCCTCGCTCGGCCGCCAGCTCCGCGACCAGCGGGTGGTAGCGGCGGACCATCGAGGCGCACGAGCCCGATGGTGTGACGACGACGTCGTAGTCTGCGAAGACATCGACGAAGCGCCCGACGAGCGGGATGCAGGCGTCCTGGTAGCCGGTGTTGAAGTGCATCTGGCCGCAGCAGGTTTGCCCGGCGGGGAACTCGACCTCGTGACCCAGCCGCCGGAGCAGGCGCACGACCGCCCGCCCGACCTCCGGGAACAGCAGGTCGTTGTAACAGGCGATGAACAGGGCGACGCGCATCAGGCTCAGGCCCCCTGTCTGGCGAGCGACGTCCGGGGTTCGTAGCGCCGGATGTCCTGGGTTGCTCGCACCAGAGCGCGCAGGGTCTCCAGGTCGCCGGCAATCAGCCCGTGCGCCCGGGCCTGGATCAGCACGTTGCCGAGAGCTGTCGCCTCGATCGGCCCTGCGAGCACCGGGAGCTCGCAGGCGTCCGCAGTGAGCTGACACAGGAGCGCATTGCGGGCGCCACCGCCCACCAAGTGCACGACCTCCACGGAACGGCCGGACAGTCGAGCCGCGTCCCGGACGGCATGGCCGTAGGCAGCGGCGAGGCTGTCGAGGATGCAGCGCACGAGCCCGGCTCGCGTTTCCGGCGCGGCCTGGTCCGAGCGCAGGCAGGCCGCCGCGATCCGCGCCGGCATATCGCCGGGCGGCAGGAACGACGGATCATCGGGGTCGATGATCGGTCCGCCAGCCGGAAGCTCGCCGGCGGCGATCAGGAGGCCCGGCAGGTGTTCCCCGGTGCCCCCGAGCTCCCATGTGCGGAGTGACTCCTGGAGCAGCCACAGGCCCATGACGTTACGCAGGTAGCGGATCCGACCGTCGACGCCCCCTTCGTTGGTGAAGTTCGCCCGGCGACTCTCCTCGGTCAGGACCGGCTGGTCGAGCTCCACGCCCACCAGCGACCACGTGCCGCAGGCGACATACGCGAACGATGCATCACCCGCCGGTAGGCCGACCACCGCGGAGGCAGTGTCGTGCGAGCCGACGAGAGTCAGGAGCGTTTCCGGCGATGCGCCCGTCTCATCGCGGACGTCATTGCGCAGCGAGCCCATCACGTCGCCCGGGGTTCCCAGTGGCGGGAACAGCGATGGCGGCATGCCGACGGCGGACATCAGCGCGGTATCCCAGGCCCGCCGATGGACGTCGAGCAGCCCCGTCGTCGAGGCGATCGTAACCTCGGCAACGCGCACGCCCGAGAGCCAGTAGCCGAGGAGGTCCGGGGTCAGGAGCATCGTCCGGGCCATCTCGAGGAGCGACGTGCCGCGGGCAGATGCGAGCTGGTAGATCGTGTTGATCGGCAGGAACTGGAGCCCGGTCCGGGCGTACAGGTCGACCGGCCGGATGATCTGGTGGACGGCGTCCACGGCGGCGGCGGTCCTGTCGTCGCGGTAGTGGTAGGGATTGCCGAGCAGGGTGCCGGCCTGGTCGAGCAGCCCGTAGTCGACGCCCCAGGAATCGACGCCGATACTCACCAGGCCCTCGGCCGCGCGCGTCGCCTCGCGCAGCCCCACGAGAACCTCCTGGTAGAGCCGCAGGATGTCCCAGTGGAGGCCGTCCGGGAGCCGCACCGGGTCGTTCGGGAAGCGGTGGACCTCCGTCAGCTCCAGCTCGTTGGGTGCGACCCGACCGACCATCACACGGCCGCTCGACGCGCCGAGATCGACGGCCGCGACGAGCCGGCCGGTCACCGGAGGAAGGCCGCCGCGACACCCGCGTCGACCGGGATGTGCAGGCCGGTCGTCAGGCTGAGGTCGCCGCCAGTCAACGCGAAGACGGCCGCGGCCACGTGCTCCGGCAGGACCTCGCGCTTCAGCAGCGTCCGCTGGGCGTAGAACTCGCCCAGCTTGTCCTCCGGGATCCCGTAGGTCCGGGCGCGGTCCGCCCCCCAGCCCTTGGCGAAGATGCCGGAACCGCGAACGACCCCGTCCGGATTGACACCGTTCACCCGGATCCCGTACTGACCGAGTTCGGCGGCGAGCAACCGGACCTGGTGGGCCTGGTCCGCCTTGGATGCGCCGTAGGCCACGTTGTTCGGGCCCGCGAAGAGCGCGTTCTTGCTGACGATGTAGACGAGGTCGCCACCCATCGCCTGGTCGATCATGATCCGGGCCGCCTCTCGTGAGACGAGGAAGGAGCCGCGAGCCATCACGTCGTGCTGGAGGTCCCAGTCGGCAACGCTGGTCTCCAGCAGGGACTTCGAGATCGACAGGCCGGCGTTGTTGACGACGAGATCGACGCCCCCGAAGGCGAGCACGGCCCGCCGGAACGCGTCGGCGACCTGCGCCTCGTCCGTCACGTCCGCGACCAGGCTGATCGCCGTGTCCCCACCGCCGAGCTCGCGGGCCACGGCCTCCGCGCTGGCGGGATCGATGTCGGCCACGACGACACAGGCGCCTTCGGCGGCGAGGCGGTGGGCGATCGCCTTGCCGATGCCCGACCCGGCGCCAGTCACGAACGCGATCCGCGTGGCCAGCGGCTTCGGCGTCGGCATCCGCCTGAGCTTCGCTTCCTCGAGGGCCCAGTACTCGATCCGGAACTTCTCCGACTCATCGATTGGGGTGTAGGTGGAGAGCGATTCGGCGCCGCGCATCACGTTGATGGCGTTCACGTAGAACTCGCCGGCGACGCGGGCCGTCTGCTTGTTGGCCCCGAACGAGAACATCCCGACGCCCGGCACGAGGACGATCGCCGGATCTGCCCCACGCATGGGCGGGCTGTCGGGTGTCGCATATCGCTCGTAGTAGGCCCGGTAGTCCGCGCGATACGCCTCGTGGAGTTCGCGCAGTCGGACGAACACATCGGCGAGCTCAGCGGTCGGGGGAAGGTCGAGGACCATCGGCCGGACCTTGGTCCGCAGGAAGTGATCGGGGCACGATGTGCCCAGCCCTGCGAGTCGAGGGTGCTCCGCGCGACCCACGAAGTCGAGGACGACCTCGCTGTCGGTGTAGTGGCCGACCATCGGCCGGTCGGTCGAGGCGAGGCCGCGGATGAGCGGCAGCAACGCGGCCGCCCGTGCGTGACGCTCGGGCTCCGGGAGCGCCTCGAACCCGTCGATCGGGGGCCCGAATGGGTCGGACCGACCGTTGTCCACGATGAATCGCTCCGCGGTCCGGATGATCTCGAGCGACCGAGCCTCGCACTCCTCGGACGTGTCGCCCCAGGCCGTGATCCCGTGCCCGCCGAGGATCACGCCGATCGCCTGCGGATGGTCGCGACGGACTGCGGCCATGTCGAGCCCGAGCTGGAAGCCCGGACGGCGCCAGTCGACCCATGCCACGCGATCGCCGAAGCACCGGCGGGTCAGGGCTTCGCCGTCAGCCGCGGTGGCGAGGGCGATCCCCGAGTCCGGGTGCAGGTGGTCGACGTGATCGGCCTCGACGAGCCCATGCATCGCGGTATCGATCGACGGTGCGGCGCCACCACGACCGTGTAGACAGAAATCGAAGGCGGCGACCATCTCGTCCTCGCGGTCGACGCCCGGGTAGACGTCGACGAGGGCACGGAGCCGGTCGAGCCGCAGGACCCCGAGTCCGGCTTCCGTCAGGGTGCCCAGGTCGCCGCCGGAGCCCTTGACCCACAGCAATTCGACGGGTTGCCCGGTGACCGGATCAACCGCCTCGCCTTTCGCCGACGTGTTACCGCCAGCGTAGTTCGTGTTCCGCGGGTCCGAGCCCAGCCGGTGCGAACGCTCTAGAAGCTCCCGTACCTTCGGGTGTGCCTCCGTTCCCACCATCGTGATCACGCTCCCCACCCCGCTTGTTGGCCGCCGACACGCTCCGTGGCGATTCGCTCTGCGTACCCGGATCGGGCATATGCCGCCATCGGATCCGGGTCGAGGCCCATCTCGCCGCGGACCTCGGCGAGGAGTGGCCGTACGTCCGTGTTGTACGCGTCCATGAGGACGGCGTTTGCACCGAGCACGTCGCCGGCCCGCTGCGCCGCCGTGAGCGCCTCCTGATCGACGAGGAGCGCTTTCGCCGTCGCTTCCTGGACGTTCATCACCGAGCGGATCTGGCTCGGGATCTTCGGCTCGACGTTGTGGCACTGGTCGAGCATGAACGCCATGCCCGCCTCAGGCCGAAGGGCGTCCGCCTTCACGACCTCGTGCATGATCCGGAAGAGTTGGAAAGGGTCCGCGGCGCCGACCATGAGGTCGTCGTCGGCGTAGAAGCGCGAGTTGAAGTCGAACGCGCCCAGTTTCCCGACGCGGAGCAGGAACGCGACGATGAATTCGATGTTCGTGCCCGGTGCGTGGTGGCCAGTGTCGACGACGACCTTGGCTTTCTCGCCGAGCGCAACACAGTGCGCGTACGCCGTCCCCCAGTCGGGGACGTCGGTGGTGTAGAAGGAGGGCTCGAACAGCTTGTACTCGAGGACCAGCCGCTGGTCGGGCCCAAGCCGCCCGTAGACTGCCGCGAGCGCCTCGGCGAGGCGGTCCTGGCGTGCGCGGATGTCGTCCTGGCCGGGGTAGTTCGTCCCGTCGGCGAACCAGAGCTTCAGGTCGCGCGACCCGATCGTGTCCATGATGTCGATGCACTCGTGCAGGTGCCCGATCGCCTTCTTCCGAACGCGCGCATCGGGGTGGCAGACGCTCCCGAGCATATAGTCGTCGTCCTGGAACGTGTTCGAGTTGACAGTGCCCAGGCCCACGCCCTCCCCGCTCGCGAACCGCGCGAGGTCCGTGTAATCGTCCACCCTGTCCCAAGGGATGTGGAGCGCCACGGTGGGTGCGACACCGGTATGGCCGTGAACTTGCGCCGCGTCGGCGACCTTCTCGTAGGGGTTGCGCGGCACGCCCTTCTGGGCGAACACCTTGGACCGGGTCCCGGAGTTGCCGAAGGCCCAGGACGGCAGCTCAATCCGCTGCGACGCGAGCCGCGCGATGATCGACGACTTTGCCTGGCCGCTCACGGGTTGCCTCCCTCGCCGGTGGTGGTGTGAGGCGCGGTCGGCCCGTCGGACGATGGGGACCGCCACCCTCCCAGTCCGGACCGCTTTGCTCCTCGCCCCGGCCGGGGGCGCTTGAGACTGTGATTGGTCATCGAACTTCCTGATCCTTCGTTTCGCGACTCGTTGGGTGGGTTCGCAGCAGACCCGGAGGGAAGGTGCTGCGCTGCCTGGGGCGCCTGGTGCAGATCCGGTCTAGGGGCAGGTGATGGCATCGGCTGGCGATCGCGGCCCCGTCAGCCTTCCGGGGCAGCCACATGGTCCTGCCAGCGGTGTTCCGGACGGTAGCCAAGGACCCGTCGCGCCCGCTCAATGGAGAGCAGAGTCTCGCGACCCTCGAGCGGCCGGCGCAGCTGCACAAACGGGAAGACCTGCGCCATCAGATCGGCGCTCGCATGCGGCATGACCGAGTCAGCGGCAGCCACGATGCACACCTCGGCGCCCTCGATCGGCGCCTCCAGCGAACAGCGGACCACACCTGCGACATCGCGCACGTCGACGTAGCTCCAGAGATTCCACTTGCGCAGCTCGACATCGCCCCAGTACGAGGGGAACGCCGCGTAATCCGCCGGTTCCATGATGTTCGAGATGCGAAGCCCGACGAATGGGATGCCCGACCGCCTGGAGAGTTGACGTGCAGCCTCCTCGCCGAGCAGCTTCGAGAGCGCGTACGACGACTCCGGCTGAGGCTCGATCGTCTCGTCAACCGGGGCAAAGGGCGGCGCCTTGGTCCCGAACGGCAGGCCCATGACCATCTCGCTGGAGGCCCAGACGACTCGGCCAACCCCGCATGCGACCGCCGCGGAGAAGACGTTGTAGGTGGACAGCATGTTGGCTCGGAACGTCTCGCCGTCGGCGCGCAACCCCGGTCCCGGGATTGCCGCCAGGTGAACCACCGCCTCCGCGCCCGCGATCACGTCGTGGCACTGGCCTAGGTCCGCCAGATCAGCGATAATAGACGGTCCGGCGGCGCTCGCGTCTCGGGTCAAGTCCACGCTCAGGACATCGTGTCCCTTGCCACGTAGGTCGCTGACGACCCAGCGTCCGGCCTTGCCGCTTCCGCCGGTCACAACGATGTTCACGGGATTCCTCCTATGCTGAAGAGCTAGGATTCTGTAGCAGACGGCGAGCCGCAGGAGGTCCTCCATTCGCTTTCCGGGGACCATCCGGTCGCGCTCGTAGACAGAGTGCGAGGGCGGGTCGTCCGAGTCGGAAGCCCGTAGCGAACTGGCTGGGTGGCGCCTGCAACGGATTCACTCACGGGGTTTCTGACCCATGTCGTGGCTCCTCCCGGCGCTTGGCTTGGGTTTGGAGCCCGGGCCAGAGGATCCCGGTCGACGCGCCGCCGAGATGGACGTCCAGCGACCGTCGCGAGCCGAGGCAAGAGAGGCTTCGACGAACGCAACAGCCCGGGCACCGTCCTCGATCGTCGGGTACGGCACGTCGGCCTGGTCGGGGTCGACGGGCCGGTCCCCCGCGACGATCGCCGCGTAGAACGGACGAAGCAGGTCGCGGAGCGCCTCGGCCCAGCCTTCCGGGTGCCCTGCCGGCAGCGACGGGATGCCGGGTGTCTCCGGCTCGGGCCCGTCGGCGGGGCCGCGGGTCAGGAGCCGTGACTCGTCGCGTGACCGGAGCCAGAGGTGTTCGGGATCCTCCTGGGCCCAGTCGAGCGTGGCGTCCGAGCCGGCGAGCTCGAGCTCGAAGCCGTTCTTCCGGCCAGGGCTCACCTGGCTGACGACACACGCGCCCCGCGCACCTCCCTCAAAGCGGACGAGGATCGTTGCTGCGTCCTCGGATCGGATCTCAACCTCCTCGCCGGGCGTGTCGGCCCTGACGAACGCCTGGCCGCCCCCGCTCGGGCGGCGCCGTCGAGGAACGAACGTCGCGACATCGGCGAGGACCGACTCGATACGCCGACCGGTAATGAACTCAATGGTGTCGAACCAATGCGAGCCGATGTCGGCCACCGCCCGGGACGCACCACCGATCTCTGGCTCGATCCGCCAGTTGTAGTCGGTCGCCTCGGATAGCCAGTCCTGGATGTACTCACCATGGACGAGCCGAAGGTCGCCGAGTTCGCCCGCCTGGACCAGTCCGCGAGCGCGACGAACCATCGGATAACCGCGATACGTGAATGCGACCGTCGCGTGACGGTCGAGCCGTCGGGCAAGCGCCGCGAGCTCCGCCGCGTCCACAGCGTTGAGCGCAACCGGCTTCTCGACCACGACATGCTTGCCGGCTTCGAGGGCGGCGGAGGCGAGCTCGACATGAGTGCGGTTGGGCGTGCAGATGTGAATGACGTCGATCGCCGGGTCGGCAAGCAGGCGCGCGACGTCAGTCGTGGCGAGCGGGATCGCGAGATCGCGTGCCCGCGCAGCCGTCCGGGCGGGGTCCGAGCCGGCGAGGGCCACGACCTCTGCGTATCCCCCGCGACGGACCGCGTCGACATGAAACGGTCCGACAAAGCCCGTGCCGATGATCGCACTTCGTAACAGGCGTCTGGGCCGTGGAGCGGCCGGTCCAGGCTCCATCACGACCGCTTCGCCGACCGGTTGGCTGCTCATGTCCACCACGCTTCTCCAAGCGCCGGTTCGACCGGCATGACCGACCGGAGGAATGCGACTCCCTTGCGGAAGCCCTCGTCGATCGACAGGAGGGCGTCCTCGTGCTCGATCGACAGGACATCGTCGTAGCCGGCCAGCCGGAGGGCGGACAGGATGCGCCGCCAGTCGAGCTCCGAATGCCCGTAGCCGACGGTCCGGAAGATCCAGCTCCGGTTCGCGACGTCTCGGAGCGGGACGGTGTCGAGGACTCCGTTCAGCGCCGCGTTCCGTGGGTGGATCGCCGTGTCCTTCGCGTGGGTGTGGAAGATCGCCCCCTCCCGCCCTAGCTCGGCCACTGCTGTCTCGACGTCGATCCCCTGCCAGAAGAGGTGGCTCGGGTCGAGGTTCGCCCCGATGACTTCGCCGCACGCAGCCCGGAGGCGGAGGAGCGACCTCGGGTTGTAGACGACGAACCCCGGATGCATCTCGAACCCGAGCCGGATGTGGTTGGCGGCCGCGAGCGCGGCCTGCTCGCGCCAGTACGGGATGACCTTCTCGGTCCACTGCCACTCGAGCAACTCGCCGAACTCTCGTTCGGCCAGGCGCACGTCACCCAGTTCGGGTAGGTGGCCGTCTCCGAGTCGCCGGGGCAGCCCGAGAAGAGGTTGACCCGGCCGACCCCGAGCCGACCGGCGAGCTCCACCGTCCGGAGGAACGTCTCGTGGCTCGCCTTCGCGACTTCGGCCCGCGGGTGGAGCGGGTTGCCGTGGCACGACAGCGCGCTGATCTCGAGGCCACGGCTCTCTACCGCCCGCCGGAACCCGGCGAGGGCTGTCTCGTCGGCCAGCAGCTCCGCAGGGCGGCAGTGAGCGTCGCTGGGGTAGTTGCCCGTACCGATCTCGACGCAGTCGAGCCCCGCCTCGACGGCCCGGTCGAGCGCGGCCTCGAACGGCTGGTCGGCGAACAGGACGGTGAAGACGCCCAGCTTCATCAGAGGCCTCCGGATCCGGCGATCAACGCGACCCACGCACGTACTGGCTCGTTCGTTCGGGGACCTCGACCCCGGCAGAGCAGAGCTTGGGGAACATTGCGGTTGCTTTCATTTAGATCCGTTGACAGTATGAGTCTGGCTCCTTATGGTTGCAATACGCGGGAAATCCCGAAACCACGTGCGAGGAGGGTGCGTGTCCGAGGCCATCAGCACAATGGCTGACGATGTCTTTGCGCGCGAGCGCCGAGACACCATCGCTCGACTGGTCAGTGAGCGGGGGCGGGCCACGGTGAGCGCCCTCGCGGACCGCTTCGCGGTGTCGGCCGTGACCGTCCGGAAGGACCTCCTCATCCTCGAGGACGAGGGCCGCGTCGTCCGCACGCATGGCGGCGCGATCGCGACCGGGGAGCGGCCCACCGAGGGTCTGTTCGACATGCGGGAACGTCTGCAGGCTGCCGAGAAGACGCTCATCGGTGCCGCAGCAGCCAACCTCGTCGTCGACGGTGAGAGCATCGCGCTGGATGCCAGCACGACTGCGCTCAGCCTCGCCCGTCATCTCAAGGCACGTGGCCGATGGGACCGCCTCACCGTCATCACGAACGGGCTCCGGATCGCTCTCGAGCTCGCGGGTTCCCCTGGGATCACTGTCGTGATGCCCGGGGGGACGGTCCGCTCGGAAGCGATGTCGGTCGTGGGCGGCATCGGCGACGCCATCTTCGGGCGGATCAACGTCCAGAAGGCATTCCTGGGTGCCGTCGGCTTCACCATCGAATCCGGGCTCAGCGATGCGACAGAGGAAGAGGCCCAGGCCAAGCGCTCCGTCGTGGCGGTTGCGCGGGAGGTCATCGCGATCGTTGACCGCACGAAGTGGGGGCGAGTTGCGTTCGCCACGTTCTGTCCGACCGACCGGATCAGCGCCGTGGTGACCGACGGAGAGGCCCCCGTGGACATGGTGCGGGACCTACGGGCTCTCGGGATCGAGGTCCACGCTGTCGGGGCCGACGTGGAACCGGCGGTCGCCACCGCGAAGGGCGAGGGAATGCGCGCGATCCGAGAAGGGGCCCGGTGACGGCCGACGAGAGATAGGAGGCCAATCGCGAAGCCGCAGCACCGGTGCTGCCAATGCTCCGGCGACCCAAGTCGATCAGTTGATGTCGCATAAAGGAGGAGATTAGGATGCACGCACAGGTCCAAGCCCGAGGGAGTCAGAGGCTCCTGGCGGGCCTCGTGGTCACCTCGCTGCTACTGGCAGCCTGCGGCGGCACGTCGCAGGCGTCCGCTTCGCCCCAGGCCTCCGCTACGCCGGAAGCCACTGCTGAGCCGATCACGCTGAAGGTCTGGCTTGGGGGTGAACCCGGCACGGTCAACGCACAGACCAAGCTGATGGATGAATACCATCAGCTCAACCCCAACGTCACGATCGAGACGACGTTCCAGGGTACCGAGCTGACCAATCCCACGCTCCTCCCGGCGCTCGGCTCGGGGAGCGGGCCCGATATCTGGGGAGGGGGAACCGGACCCGGCCAGCCGGCCTCGATCATCAGCGCCGGGTACGCGCTCGATCTCTCCCCGTACTACTTCAAGTACGGCTGGGACAAGATCATCCCGCCCACGGTCGTGGACTCCACCTCGTCGGACGGGAAGCTCTGGGCGGTTGGCGACAGCGTCGAGACGACGATGTTCCTGTACAACAAGACCATCTTCGAGAAGGCGGGCGTGAGCGTCCCCACGACCTGGGCCGAGTTCATCGCCGCGGCTGACAAGCTGAAGGCGGCTGGGTACAAGACCGTCATCGGCCTCGCAGCTGCGGACAAGTGGCCGATCTCGCACCTGCAGTCGTGGCTCTGGGGTGCCTACGCGGGACCGGATGGCATCAACAACGTGTTGTTCGGCAATGGGCGCTGGGATGACAAGCCCTTCGTCGACGCGATGCAGACCCTGGTCGACCTTGGCAAGGCCGGTTACTTCGGCTCCGACGCTCTCGCCATCGGCTTCCAGGACTACATGGCGAAGTTCCAGCGCGGCGAGATCCCGATGACCTTCACGGGCACCTTCGTGGTCGGCGACATGCTCGCGGCGCTCGGCGCCGACGGCCTGAAGGACTTCGGCGTCTTCGCGGCTCCGAACCCGTCGGGCGGACCCATCTACCCGTCGGAGGACATCGGCAGCGGCTGGTACATCAACGCCAAGTCGCCGCACGTGGACCAGGCGGCCGATCTCCTGAACTTCTGGTTCTTCCGTCCCGAGAGCCGCAAGCTCCTTCTCGAGGACGCCCTGGTGCCGGTTGGCCCGCTCGATCTCACTGGCGTGAACCTCCCCTCACTCCAAGAGGCCGCCCTGGCGATCAACGACCAGTATCGCGGCAATGGAACGATCCACGCGTTCCTTGACACGGTCATGCCGGCGAACACAGCGGACCTGACCTACGACGGCCTCCAGGCCTTGCTGGCCGGCAAGATGACGCCCCTGGAGTTCAGCCAGAGCATCGAGAAGGCCTGGGAGGAGGCCAAGGCGAAAGGCGACATCCTGAAGCCAGGAGGGGTCGTGCAGCCCTAGGACCGCGGGGCCCTCAGGGGTAGACCCTTGCGTGGGTCGACTCTGACATCACTGACTCGAGAGTTGGCCGGTGGCTTCCAGGCCGCCGGCCAACTGGTCCCCGTTGTCAATTGACACTCGAGTGTGGGGGAAGGGGTCACCTCCCGCGAGTGGCAGACCCCCACGGAGCTTGGGACAGACGGGGTCACGGTGACGATCCAACGCTGGTACCGAGGTCTCGGCGCCAGCTGGCCAGCGACAAGGGGTGCGTTGCGGGGCAGTCGTGGCCAGGCCAAGTCGGTACGGGAAACCCCAATGACAGGCGGCCCGGGGGATCGGGCGTTGCGGCGGTAGAGGAGACGAGGGTGGGATCTTGAAGCGGGAGGCGGGGACCACGGGACAAGCTGTCGCCGATGGTCGGTGGATCTCAGGCCAAACTCGCCGCCGGCTGAGCAATCACCTCTTGGCATACCGCTTCGTGTTGCCGGCACTCGCCCTCTATGCGGTCTTCGTACTGTGGCCAATCGTCAACATCTTCACCCTCTCGGTCTACGATTGGGACGGCATCTCGCCAGTCAAGGAGTGGGTGGGCCTTGACAACTTCGCCCGGCTCCTGACGGACCCGATCTTCTGGCAGGCCTTCCGAAACAATCTTGTGTGGCTGGTGCTCTTCGTCCCGTTGAATGTTGCGGTGGGCTTCATCGTAGCCGCACTCCTGTCGACCCGCATCAGGGGCCGGTTCATCTTTCGATTGGGATATTTCCTCCCAGTCATTCAAGCCTCCATCGTGACCGCCATGATCTGGCGGTGGATCTACGCCCCTGACGGGCTCTTCAACTCGGCTCTGGGGGCGGTGGGATTGGACGATCTGGCTCGGGGATGGCTTGGCGACTTCACCTTCGCGCTTCCCGCCCTCGTCGTGGCGGCCTTCTGGGCATCCTTCGGCCTCAGCGTCATCATCTTCCTGGCTGGGTTGCAGAACGTCGATCAGACGCTCTATGACGCGGCGCGCGTAGATGGGGCCAACTCCCGCCAACTTCTTCGCCACGTCACGATCCCAGCCCTCCGCAACACGATCACGGTCGTCGTCCTGCTCCAGATGATCGCGGCCTTCCAGACCTTCGACATCATCTGGGCAACGACGCAAGGAGGACCGATCCGTGAGACGGAGATGCTTGCCACCTACATGTACAAGAGAGGATTCCAGCAGGGCGAGTTCGGCCAGGGAGCTGCTATCGCCGTGGTCCTCGGCGCGATCATCCTCGCGTTCTCGTCGGTATATCTCGTGATGCAGGAACGAGGGAATGACTGAAGTGACCACCGCAACGGATGGCCATCAGCAGCGGCCCGCGGCCCGCCGCGCTCGGAGGATCGGGGATCGGACCCTGCTATATGTCGCTCTGATCGGGCTGCTCGGCTTTGCCGTGCTGCCCCTGGTGCTCGCGTGGTTCACGGCGTTCAAGACCCAGGCGCAGTTGCTCAACAACCCGTGGGGGCTCCCGATTCCCGCGAACGTGGACAACCTCATCCGGGCCTGGACGGTGGGCCACTTCGACGTCTATTTCCGGAACAGCGTCGTCATCACGACCGGTTCCGTCATCGGGATGGTTGTCGTCAGCTCACTGGCCGGCTATGCCCTCGGGCGGATGAGTTTCACGGGCCAGCGCCTGCTGCTCGTCCTCTTCCTCCTCGGACTCACCGTTCCGACGACTGCGATCGTCATCCCGATCTACCTGACGGTTCGCGATTTCGGGTTGCTCGACACCGCCGCCGGGGTCATCGTCGCGCATATTGCGACCGGGATGCCGATCTTCATCTTCATCATGCGGGCGTTCTTCAAGACACTGCCCAGCGAGATCGACGACGCCGCGCGCGTCGATGGCTGCTCTGAGTTGCAGGTCTTCCGGCACGTGATGCTTCCCCTCGCCAAACCCGGGCTGCTGACCGTCGCCCTGCTCGAGGCCCTGTGGAGCTGGAACAACCTGCTCCTGCCGCTGGTCCTCCTCCCGACCGACGCGAACAGGACACTACCCGTCGGCCTGCTCTTCTACCAGGGCCGCTACTCCGTCAACTACCCCCTGGCTTCGGCAGGCGTCCTGATCCTCTCCGTTCCAATCATCATCCTCTTCTTCTTCTTCCAGAGGCATTTCGTCGCCGGCATGACCAGCGGCGCGGTGAAGGGCTAGTGGTACGTAGGGCTAGCCGTACCTCAGGCTCGACGATGGCAGGCAGCGGCGTGGCGCCTTGGTCCAGCGGATCTACCCGTCACGCCAGCCCCGTGGAGCGGTCCGGGCAGTGCGCCCCCAGGACCACTCGGCATGCGTTCGCGGCGTGCCTGAGCCGTCAAGGAGTTGCTCCACGGTGCCAGTCGCCGGAAGCCAGGTGGTGGCATGCCGGGCTACGGGATGATCTGAACATGCAACGGAAGGAGCTACTGTGCAGTCCAAGCCCCGGGTCCTGATCGACCCACACGGCCGGAGGATGGAGGAGATCTTCTCTCCAGCCGACCTCGTCCGCCTCCACGACACCGTAGAGGTCGTATGGGGGAGAGACGAGGCGATGCCCGTCGGCGAGGCTCTCGAGGCGCTCGCGGACGTTGTGGCGGTGGTGTGCACCGGGTGGCGCTACGGGGAGCTACCCGAGAGCACACGCAACCTGCGCGCGATCATTGACGTGGGCGGGGGCTTCCCTCGTGGTCTCGACTACGACGCGTGCTACACGCGCCGGATCCGCGTCCTGACGGCCGCGCCTGGCTTCGGTCCCCAGGTTGCAGAGATGGCGTTGGGTCTCGCCCTGGCGGCGAGCCGTGAGATCGTGGTTGGCGATCAGGCGATGCGTGCCGGCGAGGAAGGCTGGCAGCATGCCGGCAATGCGACGACCTTCCTGCTCCGCGGCCAGCCAGTCGGCTTCATCGGCTTCGGGAGCATCGCCCGATGCCTGAGGCCGTTGCTCGCACCCTTCAACACCCCGATCTCAGTTTATGATCCCTGGCTTGCCGACGGGTACCTCCGCAGCCAGGGCGTCCTGCCGGTCTCGCTGGAGCAGCTCATCCGCACGTCCCAGGTCATCTTCGTCCTGGCAGTGCCGACAGCGGAGAACCGTGCGCTCCTCGGGCGTGACCTTCTCGAGCAGATTCGTCCGGGTGCGGTGCTCGTGCTGGTCAGTCGGGCACACGTCGTTGACTTCGACGCGCTGACCGAGCTCGTCCTCGCTGGTCGGTTCAAGGCCGCCATCGATGTCTTTCCGGTCGAGCCGCTTCCGTTGGATCATCCGATCCGTCGTGCATCCGGGGCGGTCCTGTCCGCTCACCGCGCAGGTGCTGTCAAGGAAGGGCTCTGGGATCTCGGCGAGATGGTCGTGGACGATCTGGAAGCCATTGCTCGCGGCCTGCCGCCGCAGCGACTGCAGATCTCCGCGCCGGAGCTCGTTCGTCGGCTTCCCACGGCCTGAGCACATCGCACGACACGATGAAGGGAGCACCAATGCCCCCCGGGCAAGGACCGCTGCGCGTGACGGTGTGGAATGAGTATCGCCAAGAGATTACGTCGGAGCGCGTCGCCCGGCTCTACCCGAACGGCATCCATGGTGCGATCAAGGAGGGCATCGAGCAGCATCTTGCCGGCGTCAGGGTCCGCTGCGCAACGCTCGACCAGCCGGAACACGGTCTGACCGAGGAGGTACTGGAGGACACGGATGTGCTGGTCTGGTGGGGACACGCGGCGCATGACGAGGTCTCGGACGAAGTGGTCGATCGCGTGCACCAGCATGTCCTCGCGGGCATGGGCCTGATCGTCCTGCATTCGGGGCAAGGGGCGAAGATCTTCACCAGGCTGATGGGCACGACCTGCACCCTGCGTTGGCGAAACGACCGCGACCGCGAACTTGTCTGGACCGTGGATCCGACGCATCCCATCACCGCCGGGGTGCCTACCCCGATCGTGATCGAGGCGCAGGAGATGTACGGCGAGTATTTCGACATCCCTGTGCCTGACGAATTGGTCTTCATCAGCTCGTTCAGCGGCGGCGAGGTGGTCCGCAGCGGCTGCACGTTCCGCCGCGGCTACGGAAGGATCTTCTACTTCAGCCCCGGCGACGAGGACTACCCGGTCTACCACCACGAGGACATCCGCCGTGTCATCGCCAACAGTGTTGCTTGGGCGGCGTCAACCCGGACCACCCGCGCGGTCCCGACGTCGTGTCGCTGCGACACGGGCGAGTTCGTGCCGGGCGGACAGACCGCGTGACCTCGCGACCATTCAGGGCGCTCCCGGATGATCGCCCGTTGCGCGCGGTCGTCGTCCGTGCTGGGGCAGCGGGCGGTCAGTCGCCTCCCGGGAGACAACAGTGACCACCACGCCCCCGACGATTGGCGACGGCGGCGATCCGAGCCGCAGGCTTGCCGTCAGAGACGTCCGCATCGAGCATCACCGCGACCCGGTGGGGATCGGTGAACGATGTCCCCGGATCAGTTGGAAGGTGGCCACCGAGGAGGAAGGGTGGTCGCAGCAGGCCTACGAGGTGGAACTGCTCGAGGCAGCCTCCGGTCTGACATTCTCGAGCGGACGGATCGAGTCCACCGAGTCTGTTCTGGTCCCGTGGCCGGGCCCCGAGCTGGGTTCCCGAGCGCGACGTGTCGTGCGGGTACGGGTCTGGGGGCCCGCCGACGAACACCCCTCCCGGTGGAGCGAGCCGGCCAACGTCGAGGCCGGCCTGCTCGACGCCGACGACTGGACGGCGCGGTTGATCACCCCCGACTGGACCGAAGACACGTCCATTGACCAGCCTCCGCCGTTGTTCCGCCGCGAGTTTCAGGTTCGCGAGGGCGTCGTCTCGGCCCGCCTCTACGCTTCCGCGCACGGCGTCTACGAGATCGAGATCAACGGCGTGCGTGTCGGCGACCATGTGCTGGCTCCTGGCTGGACCAGCTACAGCCACCGGCTCAGATATCAGACCTTCGACGTCACAGACCTGCTTCGGTCCGGCGGTAATGCGCTGGGGGCCACCGTCGCGGATGGCTGGTTCCGCGGCCACCTCGGGTTTCACGGTGGCCGACGCAATGTCTACGGCGACCGTCTGGCCCTGCTGGCCCAGCTCGAGATCCGCTATGCAGATGGCAGATCCGAGCGCGTCGTCACCGACGAGCAGTGGCGCTCGACCCATGGTCCTATCCGGTCGAGCGGGATCTACGCCGGGGAAACCTACGACGCTCGCCTGGAGCTGCCGGGATGGTCGGCACCGGGGTACGACGATGCTGGCTGGACTCGCGTACGCACCCAGTCGTTCGATCCGTCCACGCTGGTTGCCCCAACCGGGCCGCCGATCCGACGCATGGAACGGCTGGCCGCTATCGCGATCACCACCTCTCCATCGGGTCGGACCGTCCTTGACTTCGGTCAGAACCTTGTCGGACGTCTTCGGATCAACGTGAGGGGCGCTGCCGGCACCACCATCACGATCCGCCACGCGGAGATCCTGCAAGACGGCGAACTATGCACCGCGCCCCTCCGAATGGCGGCGGCGACGGACTGCTACACGCTCCGCGGAAACGAGGGACCCGAGGAGTGGGAGCCGCGCTTCACGTTCCACGGCTTCCGATACGCGGAGATCGACGGGTGGCCAGGCGTGCTGACCGCGTCCGACGTGGAGGCGGTCGTCATCCACACCGACATGGAGCGCACGGGGTGGTTCAACTGTTCGGACCCCCTGGTAAACCGCCTTCACGAGAACGTCGTCTGGAGCATGCGAGGGAATTTCCTTGACATCCCGACCGACTGCCCACAGCGAGACGAACGACTTGGCTGGACGGGGGACGCCCAGGTGTTCGCCCCCGCCGCGTCCTTCCTGTACGAATGCGCGGGAACGCTGGCCTCGTGGCTGAGGGATCTTGCCGCCGAACAGCAGCACCTTGGCACGGTTCCGCAGTACGTGCCATGGGTGCAGTTGACCATCCCGCCCCTGCCCTGCGCCGCGTGGGGTGATGCGGCGGTGATCGTGCCCTGGGTGCTTTATCAGCGATTCGGCGACCAGGAGATCCTCCAGTCGCAGTTCGACAGCATGATGGCCTGGGTGGACCAGGTGGCCTCGATTGCGGTCGAAGCCCACCGGTGGGATGGGGGTTTCCAGTATGGGGACTGGCTGGATCCCGCGGCGCCCCCCGATCGTCCCGCCGCCGCCCGGACCGACGCTTACCTGATCGCCACCGCGTACCACGCCCTGACCGCGCAGATCGTCGCTGAGGCCGCCGCGGTGCTCGGCCGTGGTGACGAGTCCCGCCAGTACGCCGAGCTGGCCGCTCTCGTGCGAGCAGCATTCAACGATGAGTTCGTCTCGCCGACGGGACGGCTTGTCAGCGACACCCAGACCGCCTATGCCGTCGCGCTGCAGTTCGACCTCCTGCCGGAGCCGCAGCAACGCGAACGCGCGGGGCGGCGTCTCGCCGAGCTCGTGCACAACGCCGACTACCGCATCGGGACAGGTTTCGTCGGGACGCCACTCATCTGCGACGCTTTGGCGGCGGTTGGCGCACACGACACCGCCTATCAGCTGCTCACGCAACAAGAGTGCCCGTCATGGCTGTATCCGGTGACGATGGGGGCCACGACGATATGGGAGCGCTGGGACAGCATGCTCCCCGACGGCCGGGTCAACCCCGGCCAGATGACCTCGTTCAACCATTACGCACTGGGGGCGGTCGCCGATTGGCTGCACCGCACCGTTGCCGGCCTCGCGCCCGCCGCGCCAGGGTATCGGCGCCTGATGATCGCGCCGCGCCCCGGGGGAGGGATCACGCATGCCGAGGCGGCCCACGAGACACCGTTCGGCCGAGCTGAGGTGCGATGGGTTCGGGTCGGTGATTCGCTCACGGTCGACGTAATCGTCCCGCCGGGGACCACCGCCCTGGTGCGGCTGCCCGACGAGGCGGGTCCGCCGCTGGAGATCGGCTCCGGCCATCACGCCTTCACGTGCACCTTCCGGCCGCCCGAGGACGACCCGGCCACGCCGCGTCTCGGTGGGCACCCATGACCAGAGCGGCCAGCTACGGTGCGGTCGATCGTGCCATGGGCATCGCGGCCCACCCGCTCCTCTGGTCGAGCCGAGTCAGACGCTTCCGGCTGCGCGGCTCATCTCATCAGGCGCGTGCATGGTGATCCGCCTGCTCTCCCACCCACCCGCTCTCGCCCTCGACACCCACGTATCCGGGCACCCCGGGCACGACCTTCACCCCTGCCACGAGGATCGCCGACGGGGGCACCTCGAACTGGCTCGTGTTCACTACGCAGAACCACGCCGCCACCCACGTCGACGGGCCATGGCACTTCAATCCTCACGGCCTCCGGATCACCGAGATCGAGCCGACCGAGTTCCTGTTCACCAGTCCGGCCATCATCGACATCCCGAAGGGCGACGACGAGGTGATCACAGCAGACGAGCTCGCCGTCCATGCGGCCGAGATCGCCGGCCACGATATGCTCCTCGTCCGAACCGGCTACGGGGACCGCTGGCGATCCGCCGACCGCGAGCGATTCCGCAGCCACAGCCCCGGCTTCCACAACTCGGCCGGGGAGTACCTCATCCGTGACCAGCTGAGCGTGCGGGCGGTGGCGATGGACTTCATCTCCGCGGCCGCCCAGGTCGCCGAGGCCGAAGGGGTCGAGTTCCACCGAACGGTGCTCGGCCGCCAGCCAGGGGACCGGTACATCTTTCTCGTCGAGGATGCCCGCATCGATGCTGACCTCGGCCCTGCTGACCTCGGCTTCGTGGTCATGGCGCCCCTTCTGCTCGAGGGCCAGGACGGCGGCCAAGTCACGATGTTGGCCGTACCCCCTTCATTTGACATCGGCACCTCAGCTCATCCCCGCCACCCCATCGCCGGGGTACCAGGAGTTGACCGCGGATGATCGATCGGGTCATCGAGCCGCCCGCCCCGCCGGATGCCATCGTCGGCGACCTCGTCCGGCAGGCGGCCGAGGTTCGTCTCCAGATCGTCCGGGCGATGGGGCCCGGCAAGTTTCACCACTTCGGCGGCTCGCTCTCCGCGGCCGACCTGATGGTGGCCCTCTACCACCGCACGCTGCGGCTCCGGCCCGACGAGCCCGGGTGGCCAGATCGTGATCGTTTCATCCTGAGCAAGGGCCACGCTGTGCCGGCCCAATATGTGTGCATGGCGCGCCGGGGGTTCTTCCCGCTCGAGGCGCTCGCCACCCTCAAGACGCTGGGCAGCATCCTCCAGGGCCACCCGGACATGCGCAAGACACCCGGTCTCGAGGCCAACACCGGGTCGCTGGGGATGGGCCTCTCGGCGGCCAACGGCCTTGCCCTCGCCGGTCGCCTTCGAGGTGCTCCGTACCGGGTGTACGTGCTGCTGGGCGACGGCGAGTGCCAGGAGGGTCAGGTTTGGGAGGCCGCCATGACCGCCGGTCAGTACAACCTGGACTCGGTGACGGCGATCGTGGATCGCAACGGTCTCCAGGCCATGGGCCGGACCGAGGATCGCATGAGCGTCGAGCCCCTGGCCGCGAAGTGGCAGGCCTTCGGCTGGCACAACCTCGAGATCGACGGTCACGACATGGCCGCCATATGTGCCGCGCTCGACACGGCTGCCGCCACACCGGGCAGGCCCACCGTGATCATCGCCCACACCGTGAAGGGAAAGGGTGTGCCGTTCCTGGAGAACCAGGTCAGCAGTCACAACGCGATGATCACGCCGGATCAATACGAGGTGGCAGTGCGCGCGCTCGAGGCGTCGATGGCGGCCCTGGAGGGCGCACGGTGACGGACCTTCGTGGCACCCGCGACGGGTATGGGCAGGCCCTCGTCGAGCTTGGCGACGCCAACGAGCGGGTGGTCGTCCTGGACGCCGACCTGTTCAAGTCGACGCGCGTGGACCGGTTTGCCGGCGCCCATCCGGACCGCTTCTTCGAGATGGGGATCGCCGAGCAGGACATGGTGAGCACGGCGGTCGGGCTTGCGCTCGGAGGTCTGATCCCGTTCGCTAACTCGTTCGCCATCTTCATCACCGGGCGAGCGTTCGACCAGACGCGCCAGCAGGTGGCGCTGCCCTCACTCAACGTCAAGCTCGCCGGCTCGAGCGCCGGCATCACCCAGGGGGCCGACGGGGCCACCCACCAGTCGGTGCTCGACGTGGCCCTGATGCGTAGCCTGCCCAACATGTGCGTTGTCGTCCCCTCTGACGCGGAGGAGGCGCGCCTGGCTACCCACGCCGCGGCAGAGCGTGACGGTCCCGTCTACCTGCGCCTGAGCCGGTACGACACGCCGGTGTGGCGCGAGGAGGGAAGGCCGTTCCGGATTGGAGAGGTCGAGGTCAGGCGTCCGGGTCGCGACGTGACGATCGCCTCGACGGGCGTGCTCCTTGGCCGTGCCCTGGAGGCGTCCGGGATCCTGGCCGCCGGCGGCATCGAGGCTGAGGTGCTCAACGTCCACACCGTCAAGCCCCTCGACGCCGACGCGATCCTGGCATCAGCCGCCCGGACCGGCGCCGTGCTGACGGTCGAAGAGCACAGCGTGATCGGCGGTCTGGGCTCGGCCGTGGCTGAGGTCCTCGCCGAGCGGGCTCCCGGGTGGGTGCCCTTGCGCCGACTAGGGGTGGCAGACATGTTCGGTGAGTCGGGGACGGCCGAAGAGCTCCTCGAACGGCGGGGGCTGACCACGGCCGACTTCGTTGCGGCAGCCCGAGAGTTGGTCCGGGCGAAGTTGAAGCCGCCTGGGGGCACATCCGCGGGGAGTGCCTGCATTCGGCTTGCTGCGGCAGATGTCCGTTGACATGCCCCCGTCCGGCCGAGTTCGGGGCCGCCCACCGTCACCGGTTGTCGGCACCGCAGGGGCCCGCTGTAACCCAGTGCGGTTCACCTGATGGCGCACCTGATGGCAGTTGCTGCAGATACGCGTACGCCTGGACTCCTTCGGTCTCCTCGCGTGGTCCTGGGGCCGCGACTATGTCGACAGGCGCCGAAATGTCGGCGCGAGCGCTGGGTAGAGGTCACGGTAGATGGCATGGGCCTCGGCGTATGCCGGCACGTCCGGCCCGGGTGCCGCGACCGGCGTCGCCATGACGAATGCCGCCGCCGCGTCCTCGACCGTCCGGAACCAGCCGGCGCCCACTGCTGCGAGCAGCCCTGCCCCGTAGGCGGCACCCTCCGACGTGTTCACCGTCGCGATCTCCGCGCCAAGGACGTCAGCGAGAACCTGGCGCCAGAGCGGGCTCACCGTGCCGCCCCCGGAGGCCCGGATCTGGGTCGGCGCCGGCATGCCGGCTGCGATCATCAGGTCCAGGCCATCGCGAAGGCCGAAGGCGACGCCTTCGAGCACTGCCCGGGTGAGGTGACGCCGGTCGTGGGCGAGGGTCAGCCCGACGAACGCTCCGCGCGCGAGCGGGTCCGGATGGGGGCTCCTCTCGCCCGACAGGTATGGGAGGAACCGGAGCCCCTCGCTCCCCGCCGGGACCCCCGATGCCTGCGCGACGAGGTCCCCGAACTCCACTCCCGGCGCCAGCGCGTCCCGGAACCAGCGCAGGCTGCCGGCCGCCGAGAGCGTCACCGACATGAGATGCCAGCGACCCGGGACCGCGTGACAGAACGCGTGGACCCGCCCGCGCGGCTCGATGATCGGACGGCCTGTCGTGGCGAAGATCACGCCGGACGTCCCGAGCGAGAGGGCCATCGTGCCCACGCCGACTGCGCCCACACCGACCGCATTCGCGGCCTGGTCGCCGCCGCCGGCGACGACCGGCGTGCCCGGCCGAAGGCCCGTCGCGTCCGCGGCCGCCGCAGTGATCACTCCGGTGATCTCCGGTCCCTCGAACGTCATCGGCATCCATGCCGGGTCGATGCCGAGCGCCGCCAGCACCTCCGCCGACCAGTCGCGCGCCGCCAGGTCGAACAGCAGCGTGCCTGCCCCGTCTGCCTTGTCGAGCGCGTAGTCGCCGGTCAGCTGCAGGCGCACGTAATCCTTGGGAAGCAGGACGTGCGCGATCCGGCGCCAGACCTCGGGTTCGTGATCACGAACCCAGACGAGCTTGGGCGCCGTGAAGCCGGTGAGGGCGTCATTGCCCGTGATCGCGATCAGCCGCCCCGGTCCAACGGCCCGCCGGATCAGGTCGCACTCGGCGCCCGTCCGTTGGTCGTTCCACAGGATGGCGGGGCGGAGGACCTCCCCCATTCCGTCCAAGAGGACGGCGCCGTGCATCTGGCCGGTCAGGCCGACCGCCACCACGTCACCGCCCGCGACTCCCGTTGATGCGAGGACCGACGCGACGGCAGCCTGCGCGCCGTCCCACCACAGGGCGGGCTGCTGTTCGCTCCAGAGCGGCCGGGGAACGCTGAGGGCGTACTCCCCGGCCCCGATGCCGCGGACCGCACCCGATTCATCGATCAGGACGGCCTTGGTCGCGGTTGTCGAGACATCGATGCCCAGGACGTGGCTCACGGGGTCAGCTCATGGAGCCAGCCGAACTGTCCACCGACCAGATCGACTGGTTGACGATGCTCTCGAGCAACTCCTGGCGGCCAGAGACCGGGTGCGGGTCGATACCGCCCGCCTCGATCTCGGCGGCGAGGTCCGCCAGCGTCATCCTGCCGCCGAGGATCGCGGATCCAAGCGCGCCGCTCCAGCCCGCATAGCGCGCCTCGACCATCTTCGGGAGCGTGCCGCGCTCCACCAGGTCGGCGGCCGCCAGCAGCGCGCGGGCGAGCGTGTCGATCCCGCCGATGTGGGCGTGGAACAGGTCCGCGCGGTCGATGCTCTGGCGGCGCAGCTTCGCGTCGAAGTTGAAGCCGCCCGTCGTGAAGCCGCCGGCCTGGAGGATCTCGTACAGCGGGAGGGTGAGATTCTCGACCGAGTTCGGGAACTGGTCTGTGTCCCAGCCGTTCTGGGGATCGCCGCGGTTCGCGTCGATGCTGCCGAGGATGTCGTTGGCGACCGCGTAGGCGACCTCGTGGTGGAAACTGTGCCCGGCGAGCGTCGCGTGGTTTGCCTCGATGTTGAGGCGGTACTCGTCGTCCAGGCCGTTCCGGACGAGGAAGCCGTGGACCGTCGCGGCGTCGTAGTCGTACTGGTGCTTCGTCGGCTCCATGGGCTTGGGTTCGATCAGGAGGGTGCCTTCGAAGCCGATCCTGTGCTTGTGCTCGGCGACGAGGTGCAGGAACCGGGCGAGCTGAGCGCCCTCGCGCCGCAGGTCGGTGTTGAGAAGGGTGTCGTAGCCCTCACGGCCGCCCCACAGCACATAGTTTGTGCCGCCCAGGCGCTGGGTGACCTCGAGCATGTTCTTGACCTGGGCCGCCGCGTACGCAAAGACCTCGGGGTCGGGGTTGGTTGAGGCGCCCGCGGCATAGCGGGGGTGCGTGAAGAGGTTCGCAGTGCCCCACAGGAGCCGGACCCCGGTGCGCTCCTGGTAGCCCGCGGCATCGTCGGCGAGAGCGTCGAGGTTGGCCTTGAACTCGGCGAAGCTCCCGCCGGCCGGCGCCACGTCGAGGTCGTGGAAGCAGTAGTACGGCACGCCAAGCTTGGCGAGGAACTCGAACGCGGCGGCCATCTTCATCCGGGCGGCGGCCATCGAATCCAGACCGCGAGCCAGCCAGGGGCGGTCGAGCGTGCCCGCGCCGAACATGTCGGTGCCGGGCCACGCGAAGGAGTGCCAGAGGCACACCCCGATCCGGAGGTGGTCCTCCATGCGCTTGCCGAGTACGAGCCGGTCGGGGTCGTAGACCCTGTAGGCCAGCGGGTCCGCGGAACCCAGGCCGGCGAAGGGGATCCGCCCCTCAACCTCGGAGAAGAACCTCTGGTCCACGACTCGACCTCCACTCTGCAGAATGCCCCGCCTGGAACGTATGGTCAGAACGTCGCGACCGGCAGCCACGCCGTGGGACTGTGAACAGATCCCATGCTGGTGCCAGTTGCCTGCGCTGTGAAGGGGCTCTTGTGACACGACCGTCGGCTACTCCACCGTCACTGGCGTGAGGAAGTGCCGACGCACCGGCAGTTGGACGACAGGCCCGACGAGATCCAGGTCCGCGGACAGCGGCAGGTCCGCCGACGAAGACCCGACGAACAGGCGAACCCGCCCGGGCTCGATGATTCGCCGATAGTCCACCCCGACATACGACAGCTGCTCGGAGGACAGGCGCCACGAGACGGTTCGCCGCTCCCCGGGCGCCAGATGGACGCGGGCGAAGCCGCACAACTCGAGGACGGGGCGTGCCACGGTCGCCTCCTCGTCGCGGACGTAGAGTTGCGCAACCTCGTCGCCGGATCGCCTTCCGACGTTTGTGACGTCGACGCTCACAGTCACCTCGCCCCCGTCGGGCGCCATCTCGGGGCGATCCAGGCGCAGGTTCGACAACTCGAACCTCGTGTACGAGAGCCCGAAGCCGAATGGCCACAGCGGGCTCGTCGGCCCGTCCACGTAGTCACCGTGCCACTGTGAGCGGCCACCGGAGGGATGATGGCGATACGTGAGAGGCACTTGGCCTACGTCCCGGGGTACCGTGACGGGAAGCTTCCCGCCCGGTGACACGACGCCGAACAGGACGTCGGCGATCGCGCCGGGCCCCTCGTCGCCGGGCGTCCACGCGAGGATGATCGCGGCGCAGTGCGCCGCAGCCCACTCGATCGCGAGGGGGCGGCCGCTTACAACGACGAGCACGACGGGCGTGCCCGTCGCGACGACGGCCTCCAGCAGCTCCTGCTGCCGGCCGAAGAATCCGAGGGTGCGCCGGTCCCGGGATTCGCCGGTCGTCGAGTCGACGGTGAGACCCGAGCGCTCGCCGAGGACGACGATCGCAACGCCGGCTTCGCGCGCGGCGGCGACCGCCTCGGCGATCTGCTCGTCCGTTCCGCCGTGGATACCAGTCCCGGCCGCGTAGCGAACGGCGTGGCTCCCCAGCCGTTCGCTGATCTCGTCTAGGATCGTGCGCCGACCGGCCAGCTCGTCGGTGGCCGCAACCTCGTCGGTGGCCGCGAAGCCGAAGGCGTTGTCCGCCTCTCGCATCTCCAAGAGCGTCTCGATGTGGGCGAGGTGGCTGTAGTCGCCCAAGAGGTCACGCGCGCTGTCCGCGATCGGGCCGATCAGCGCGAGCCCGCGGAGGTCCGGCGCCAGCGGCAGCGTCCCATCGTTGACGACGAGGACGATCGACCGACAGGCGAGGTCGCGGCCGATCTCCCGCTCGTGCGCCTCCAGCCCCGCGAGCATCGCGGCAGACGGCGGATCGACGTACGGCCGCTCGAACAGCCCGAGACGGAACTTCGCCCGAAGCACGCGACCCACGGCCGCGTCGAGAATCGCCTCGTCGACCGTGCCGTCCTCGAGCGCCCGCTCGAGGGGTGCGGCGTAGGCGGCCGAAGTCGGAAGCTCCAGGTCCACGCCAGCCCGAAGCGCAAGTCCCGCCGCGACTCCCAGGCTCCCAGTCAGCCGGTGGAGCGTCGAGAGCATCTGCACGCCGGCGTAGTCGGACACCACCACCCCGTCGAAGCCCCATTCGCCGCGGAGCAGGGTGACGAGGAGGTCGGTGGACGCGTGGCACGGGACGCCGTCGACATCGCAGTAGGCGGGCATCACGCTGGCGAGCCCGGTCAGCCGGACAGCAGCCTCGAACGCTAATAGCTGCTCCTCGAGCATCTCGCGGCGGCCGACGTGGACGGGTGCCTGGTTGAGCCCCCCTTCCGGGAGCCCGTGGCCAACCAGGTGCTTCCCGGTAGCGATGATCCCGTCCGCGAGGTCGGGCCCCTGGAGACCGCGGACGTACGCCGTTCCCATCGCGGCCGTGAGGTAGGGATCCTCGCCGTACGTCTCCTCGATGCGGCCCCAGCGCGGGTCGCGAGCGATGTCGAGGACCGGTGCGAGCGAGTGGCGTGCACCGGTTGCCATCATGCGGCGGCGGATCGAGGTCGCGACTGCCTCGACGAGCCCGGGGTCCCACGTCGCCGCGGCGCCGATTGACTGCTGGAAGCAGAACGCGTCGCGGGCCACAAGCCCGTGGAGGGACTCCTCGTGGATGATCGCCGGGATCCCGAGGCGGGTCTCCTCCACGAGGTAGCGCTGGATCTCGTTGGCCAGCCGAGCGACGTCCGGCGCCGAAAGGTTGGTGCCACCGGCAAGGCACGTGATCTCGCCGATCCCGTTGCCAAGCAGATCCGCCATGCGCTCCCGTTTGAGGGCGTCGGACACGACGATCTCGAACGACCACAGCGAGCCGAGCTGGGCGATCTTCTCCGTGCGCGTCATCGCTTCGACGAGGTCGCAGACCCGCGCGTCGATCGGGAGAGCCTCCTCGCGGTATCTCTGCCCTGCCATCGTTATCCTTTCAACGCCCCGAAGAGAGGCCGGCGGCGATCTGGCGTTCGCGCCAGCGCGTTGCGACCGCTCGCGGTCCGTCAGCGGTGGAGCCGCTCGGCGACGGGGGCCTGTGTCGTTCCTCGCATGGGTGGCGCCCCGATGAGCCGCCCGTCGTAGTCGCTCCCCTGCTCGGCTGCATCGAGCGGGAAGCGGACCGGTCGGCCGTCACGCCGGGAGCGGTACACCGCGGTGAAGATCTCCACGGCGTTGCGGCCGTCGGTACCATCGACCGCCGGCGGCCGGTCCTCGAGGATCGCGTCGAGGAACTCCTCGATCTGGCGAGCGTGGTAGTAGGTGAGCGGATCCTCGGTCTCTATTGCCGCCCGGTCCTCTGCCTGCCAGCCGGCGAGCAGGTGCTGCTGTCCCGACACGGCCCACAGGTCGTTGATCGGTGGATCAACCTCGGTCGTCACGCCGGAGATGAACATCGAGCCACCCTCGGTCTGAACCCCGACCGAGGCGCCATTGCTGCCATGGACATGGATGCGCCCGTACAGACCCGGGTTCTGGGCATTGCTCAGGACCAGGCTCCCGAGAGCGCCGCTCCTGAACCGGATCACCGCCAGCGCGGTGTCCTCAACCTCGATGGATGGGTGGTTGAAGTTGTCCCAGTAACCGTAGAGCTCCTCGATCGGGCCCATGATCCACCGGAGCAGGTCGAGCTGGTGGGGGGTCTGGTTCACCAGCACGCCACCGCCCTCCGTTTCCCAGCGGCCGCGCCACGGGTCGGAGCGGTAGTAGGACTCGTCTCGCCAGCCCATCACGGTGACCACCGCGATGATCGGTGTACCGATGGCGCCCGATTCGATCGCCTGCCGCATCCGGACAACGGGCCGGTACCAGCGGCGCTGGCTCATGACGCCCAGCTTGACGCCAGCCTGGCGGCAGGCGTCGATGGACCGGTCGCAGCCTGACAGGTCGGGGGCGAGTGGCTTCTCCACCAGGGCATGGGCGCCGTTGGCCGCCGCCGCCTCGACCGCATCGGCGTGGATGGGGTGCGGCGTGCACACGGAAACCATGGCCACTCGCTCGGAGCGCGTCATCTCGGCCACATCCGTGTAGGCGGACACGCCGAACTCGTGACCGAACCGCTCGGCACGCAGACGGTCTGCGTCGCAAACGGCGACCAGTTGAGAGTGGGGCAACGTCGCCAGCGCACGCACGTGCGTCAGTCCCACCTTGCCGCAGCCAACAAGCGCGGTTCGAACCCTGGTCCCCGTCACGTGCCGGCCTCCTCCGTGCTGGCGACCTTCCGAACATCGCTGGCCACGTCGTTGTGAAGCCGCCACGTGCCCAGGGTGGCGCTCGCCTCACACGCGACGTAGCTCATGCAGGAACGGGCGTGTCCTCGACCATTGGCTTCACGACGTTGACGAGGGTCTCCAGCGTCTCCAGGTCGTAGGGTGCAGCCAACTCGGTGATGAAGGTATGGAACCCGATCTTCCGATAGCCGATCATCTTCTCGGCGATCTGTTCGGCCGTGCCCGTCCAGAACGTCACGTCGCCCTCCACTTGAGCGAGGGGCGTCTGATTGTGCGCAAGCAGCGCCCGACGCACGGCCTCTGCCTCGGCCTCGGTCTGCCGGATCGTGATCTTGCAGCCGACGGTCCGTTCGATCTCCGAAGGATCACGGCCCACGGCGGCGCAGTGCGCTCGCAGGACGTCGTCCTTGTGGGCAAGCGTCTCGGGCGTGCCAAACGCGTTCCACATGTCGGCGTACTGGGCGACGATCCGGAGCGTCTTCCGCTCTCCGGCACCGCCGATCATGATCGGCAGATGCTGCTGGACCGGGGGCGGCGTGATGCGAAGGTGATCGAAGGCGTATCGGCCGTTCTCCGGGCTCGACACCTCACCGCCGTCGAGCAGTGTCCGGACGGCAGCGACCGACTCGGCGAGCCAATCGAGGCGCTCGCCGAACCCTGCCCCAAACTCGATCCCGAAGGCCCGATGCTCGGTCTCGAACCACGCGGCGCCCAGGCCCATGATCGCGCGGCCGCCGCTGATGTGGTCGATCGTCGTCACGCACTTCGTCGCCAGCCCGGGATTCCGGAACGTGTTCGCGCCCACGAACAGCCCGAGTCGCACCCGCTCGGTTGCCTGCGCCAGTGCGGCGAGCGCCGTGTAGCCCTCGAAGATCGGTTGGTACGGGTCACCGAAGATCGCGTAGACGTGATCCCACGTCCACACGTGTTCGTATCCAAGTCGATCAGCGTGCTGGGCGGCGGCGAGGAATGCCGGCCAGTCGCTGGCCTGGCTCCAGAGATTGACTCCAAGCTTGATGTTGCTCATGAGCGTACCTTCCGTGCCGTACTCCGGGCCTCATTGCCGCGACATCCGCGTGTCCTCAACGGCATGCCCCGTCGAGCGTGAACTTGGGGTCATATCCGAGGAACGTGCGGGCGCGCGAGATGGAGAGCAGCGACGCACGTCCCCCGAGGGGCTCACGGACATACGGCACGAGGTCCGGCCGGAGTCTTGCCAGGAGGTCAAGGGTCGGCTCGGGCGCGCGAGTATCCGACGCGGCGACGGTGATCGGCTCAGGGACGACCTTCGCAGCGAGGGCCGCCCTGGTGATCCCCTGGGTGACGTCAAGCACGTGTACCCACTGGAACAGGTCGTTGGCCCAGGCTTCTGTGGCCGGCAGGCCTCGCTCGTGGGCGTCTGCGTACTTCTGTTCCGACCAGACGCCGGCAAAGCGCAGGTTGACCGCTTCCATGCCGAATGCGCGGTTGAACGTCGCGGAGACCAGCTCGGTCACGGCCTTGCTCAGGCTGTACGGATCCTCTGGCGTGACCGGTTCGTCCTCCACCAGGGGAAGGGCGCGACGCACCGGGTCCAGGTTGGACACGCGCCAGAAGAACGTGCCGAAGGCGTTGATGCTGGATGCATTGACAATCCGTCTCACGCTCAGGGCGCGCGCGGTCTCGAACACGTTGAACGTTCCCATCACGTTCGTGGACATCGTTGACCTGGACAGCTTCCAGTCGCCCGTCGGCCAGGCGGCGAGATGGATGACGACCTCGATGTCGTCAAGCGCTGCCATCAGGCCGGTCTCGTCCAGGATGTCGACCTTGTGGTAGGGCCAGTTGAGGGCGAGGGGGGCACGCTTGCGGCCCGTCGGGGAGCTGGGGTCGAAGATCGTCGCGTCCTCGGGCGCGACATTGTCGATAAGGGCCAGCTCGTGCGCAGGCTCCAGGGCCGCCGTCACGTACCGGCCAAGCCAGCCGGCGGCTCCGGTGATTGCGATTCTCATTGCGCCCAACTCCAGTCGATAGCCGCCGCGACGGGTCGAAGGCGACCGTGCATGACATCCGCCATCAGTTCCCGTGCGCCTTCGCGACTGTCCGCCATCGCCCCGACAAGGCGTTCGCACGGCATCAGGCCTTGGCGCATGAGTGCCAGGGTCGCCTCCAGGCGCGGTCGCGTCGTGCCTGAAACGAAGTGGACGCTCAGTTCGCGCTTCTGCAGGACGGCCATATCGGCCCACGCCGTGATGCCACCCGGCGAGTGACCGCTGTACACCAGCTGGCCGCCACGCGGTGGAAGGGCTGGGCTGTAGGCCGCGAACGCTTCTTCACTCTGGACGGTGTCGATCACGGCGTTCGGCGAGAACTTCGCTATGGCATCGGGTGCGCCGGTGCGCGTGTTGAGTGTCGACAGTCCCACATCCTGCAGGAGCTCGAGGCGAGGGTCGTGTCGACCGGCCAAGAGGACGTTGAAGCCCCGTGCGGTGCAGGCGAGGGCTGCCGATGATCCGATGATCCCGTCACCCACCACGAGGACGCGTGCGCCAGCCTCAAGCTGCAGCCTGGAGGCGCCGTTGTATCCGACCTGGGCACTGACGATGAAGGCGGCGCGTGCCGCAGGGATCTCCTCGGCGTCGTAAACCTCGGCAACCTCGGCCACGACCCGTGAGGCGTGTGTGCCCCAGGCGGAGGCCACCCCCTCGTACTCGCGTGCCCGAGTCACCGCGACCGATTGCCCGATTCGGAAGCCGCTCACCTCGGACCCAACGGACTCGATGATGCCTGCCACCTGGTAGCCCGGAACGGATGGGTACGAGATGTCGACCCATACGAACGTGCCCTGCATCACCCACTTGTCGGTCCCGGTGCTCACGCCAGATACGAGACTGCGCACGAGTACGTCGCGTGGCCCCAGTGCTTTGAGTCCCAGCTGGCGCGTGGTGACGTGTCCGGGAACCTCGGTCACCACCGCCTCACACGTTGACTCTTGTGCCATCACATCCTCCGTGGCGAGCCACGCCCACTGGGCGTCGAGAACCTTGTGGACGGTGACGCCGCCTCGACCCTCGATGATCGAGGCGCGCGAGTCATGGGACGATCAATGGGCGCAGGGTCCGTTGGGCGATCTCAAGACCGCGCTGCACGCGTTCGTAGGTTCCGCCCCAGACCGGGTCCTCGTGTTCGATCGACAGCGTCCCCGAGAAGCCGCCCTCATCGAGGGCATCGACGACGGCGCGCCAGTCGATGTCCCCGCGGCCCGGCACACGGTAGCGCCACCAGCCCACGTCCCATGGACTGCGGCGTTCGATGACCCGGCCGAAGACGCCATACCGGTTGCGAGCGACCGCATCGACCTGCGTGTCCTTGGCTTGTGCGTGCAGGACCCGGTTGACGTACGGCCGCACTGCCGCCACGGGATCGATGCCGAGCCACACGAGGTGGGAGGGATCGTAGTTGAGGTAGAGGCCGAGCGAGAACATCCACTCCCACAATTCGGGAGAGTAGGCAAGGTTGCCCGGGTAGCCGTCAGGGTGCCAGCCCTCCATGGGGCAGTTCTCGATGATCAGCCGAATCCCCCGGTTTCCGGCGTACTCCACCAGTTCGGGAAGCACCTTCTCTCCGAGGGCCAGGTTCTCTGTCACCGACAGGGTCGGGTCGCGTCCCACGAACGTTCCGACGAGAGGGCAGCCGAGGAGCGAGGCTGCATCGATGCACCGCCGGAGGTGCTCGTGGATCTCAGCACGCCGGACCGGGTCGGGGTGCAGGTTGTTCTCGTAGTAGGCGACCGCCGACAGTGTCAGGTGGTGCTGTTCGAACAGCAGCCGGACCCTGTCCGCGGCCTCGGCGCTGAAGTTGGCGACATCGAGGTGGCTGGGACCCTGTCCCCGTTCGCCGGCACCGGGCCAGGCCGCCACCTCCAGTGCCTCGAAGCCGGTTTGGCCAGCCCATTCGGCGATCGTCGCGAGGTCCTGCTCAGGCATGCAGGATGTGATGAAACCGAGTTTCATGGGTCCCACTCCCTACAGGAACGCAGATTCGACGGTCAGCGACGGGGCAACCGCGAGAGCAGAAGAATGACCACGCCTGTTGGCGCGCCATCGGCGCGAACTGGGGCATCGCCCGTGCATCCAGCCTGCCAGCCGAGGCGCGCTGGTCGCTGCATGATCCCTTGGGCTCCACGGGCTGTTGCAGCGGTGCCCTCGGTCACTTATCCTTTAGCTCCACATCATTACGGTAATCCACCGTAATCCAGAATGTCAATTCTATTGAGCGAAACAAGTCGCAAGGTTACGAAACCCAGATGCTACCGGAGACTTCTGACCGAGCGTCGGTCCTCGCCGCGCCATCGAGACGAAATGCGTGAGACGGACGCACCGATCCACATCGACCAAGAAAGGGAGCGGCCAGGGTGGCGATCCAGAGCGACTATGAAGAACGCGTCTACGCCGGCGTGCTCGGGAAGCTCATCGGCGTGTATCTCGGACGGCCATTCGAGGGCTGGACATACGAGCGCATCGCGGCTGAGCTCGGTGACATCACCGGCTATGTGCACGAGCGGGTCGGCGTCCCGCTGATCGTCACCGACGATGACATCACCGGTACGCTCACCTTCTTCCGCGCCCTCGAGGACTCCGGCCACGACCTGAACCTGAGCGCGGAAGCGATCGGGCGAGCGTGGCTGAACTACATCATCGAGGACCGCACGATCCTGTGGTGGGGCGGGGTCGGCAACTCGACGGAGCACACGGCATACCTGCGCCTCAAGTCCGGCATCCCGGCACCGCGCAGTGGCTCAGCTGCCCTGAACGGCCGAACTGTTGCCGAGCAGATCGGAGCCCAGATCTTCATCGACGCGTGGGCGATGGCCTCGCCCGGGGATCCCGAACGAGCGGCAGCGTTCGCCCGCCGTGCGGCGAGCGTCAGTCACGACGGGGAGGCGATCCACGCTGCCACGCTGTTGGCGGCGATGGAAGCGCAGGCGTTCGTGGAGCCCGACCTTGGTCGTCTCCTGGATTGCGGGCTGTCGTTCATCCCGGCGGACTCGATCATCGCCAACTTGGCGAACGACCTCCGCGAGTGGCGGGTCGTCGAGCCAGACTGGCGGGCCGCCCGCGAGCGACTCGTCGAGCGATACGGATATGACCGCTACGGCGGGAACGTCCACGTCGTTCCGAACCACGGGCTGATCCTGCTCAGCCTCCTGTGGGGCGACGACGACTTCAGCCGCACCCTTTCGATCGTCAACACCTGCGGTTGGGATACCGACTGCAACTCGGGCAACGCCGGCTGTCTCATGGGGATCAAGAACGGTCTCACCGGGATGGCCGGAGCCGTCGACTGGCGGGGGCCGATCGCCGATCGCCTGTACCTGCCGACCGCCGAGGGTGGCCGGGCGATCACCGATGCCGTGACGGAGGCGGGCCGCATCGCCGCCGCCGGTCGTCGGCTGGCGGGCGACGAGCCGATCCACCCGAAGAGTGGCGCGCGGTTCCACTTCGAGTTCGCAGGGGCGGTCCAGGGCTTCTCGGCCGCGTCGGGCGCGCCCGGTGTCCCGCCAACGGTGACGAACGTCGTCGCCGGGAGCACAACGGGGGAGAGGAGCCTGCGCATCGACTTCAACCACCCGGGTGCGGCTTCGACTCGGGCGACGACGCCGACGTTCATCCCGCCGGACGCCATCAACATGCCGGGCTATCGCCTGCTGGCGTCACCCGCCATCCACCCGGGCCAGTGGCTCCGCGCGTCGGTGATGCTGGCCGCGGAGACGACCAGTCCCGTTGCGGCTCATCTGATCCTGGCTCATTACACGGGCGCGGACGAGCTTGCGTGGCTGCGCGCCCCATCGGTCGAGTTGAAGCCCGGCCAGACGATCGACCTGGAGTGGCAGGTTCCCCAGACGGGCGGCCAGCCGATCGAGGAGGTGGGCATCGAGGTGTCAGGTCAGGCGACGGGCGCCATGCACCTTGACTGGCTGACATGGTCCGGGTCGCCAACGGCACGCCTGGGACGGCCCGCCGACGGCGGGACGATGTGGCGTCGCGCCTGGGTCGATGGTGTTGACCTCTGGAACGCCTACTGGCCCGAGGCATACCGGGTGTCGCAGAACCGGGGAACGGGGCTGATCAGCCAGGGTTCCCTCGATTGGACCGACTACCGGGTGGAGGCCGAAGTGACCCCCCGGATGGCTGTGGCCGCGGGCATCGCGGCACGCGTTCAGGGTATGCGCCGCTACTACGCTCTTCTGCTGACCGCCGGTGGACGGGCACAGCTGGTAAGAGCCTACGACCAGACAACCGTTCTGGCGGACGTTGCGTTCGACTGGGAGTCATACCGGACGTACGAGTTGGCACTCGAAGTGGTAGGCACCCGCATCGTGGCCCGGATCGACGGCGTGGAGATCGCGGCCGTCGTGGACGAGGCGGGGGAGGTGCTGCGAGGCGGCGCCGTTGGGCTCGTGTGCGAGGAAGGAACGATGGCGAGCAACGAGGTGCGAGTCACCGCCGTGTGACATGCCTCCGTGCAGGGGCTTCGTCCCGGAGTCTCGATATCTGCAGGCATCCCGTTCTGGCAGAGAGGGACATCCCAATGCGTTATCGCACCCTCGGAAACAGCGGAGTGATCGTCTCGACGTACGCTCTCGGAACCATGACCTTCGGCGCGGAGGCTGACGAGGCGACAGCGCACGCGATCCTGGACCGCTATGTCGCGGCCGGCGGCAACTTCATTGACACGGCCGACGTGTACGGTGCGAGCGTCTCGGAGAAGTTCATTGGAAGCTGGCTTGCCTCCCGCCCCACAGAGAGGCAGCAGGTGGTGATCGCCACGAAGGGGCGCTTCTCGATGGGCGTTGGGCCCAACGACCTCGGCACGTCGCGGCGCTACCTCGGTCGCGCCCTCGACGCGTCGCTGCAGCGGCTGGGTGTGGAGCAGATCGACCTCTACCAGACGCACGCCTGGGATCCGGTGACTCCGCTCGAGGAGACGCTGCGGTTCCTCGACGATGCCGTGCGTAGCGGCAAGATCGCGTACTACGGGTTCTCGAACTTCCTCGCCTGGCAGCTGACCAAAGCCGTGCACCTGGCGCGCGCCAACGGGTTCACGCCGCCCGTGACTCTCCAGCCGCAGTACAACCTGCTCATGCGGGAGATCGAGCTCGAGATCGTGCCTGCCTCGCTGGACGCGGACATCGGCCTGCTGACCTGGTCGCCGCTCGCGAGTGGCTGGCTCACCGGCAAGTACCGGCGCGACACGGACCCCACCGGCGCGACACGTTTGGGCGAGAACCCGGAACTCAGAACGGAGTGGGAGGCTCGCAACGCGCAGGAACGCACCTGGCGGATCCTCGACACGGTCGAGGAGATCGCGAACGCGCGTGGCATCAATCAGGCACAGGTGTCCCTCGCGTGGCTGGAGGCGCAGCCCGCTGTCACCTCGGTGATCCTCGGCGCGCGCAACACCGACCAGCTCGCCAGCAACCTGGGTGCCGCATCCGTCGAACTCACGCCAGAGGAGCTGCAGCGCCTCGACGAGGTGAGTGCACCCGTGGTTTCCGACTACCCGTACGGTGCGACCGGCGTCGGCCAGCGCCATCGCTCTGTCGACGTCAGCTGACCGAAGGTCACGGGCGCGGAGGCGATCGTGCTCCCCGCTGTTGGCCCACGCCCGGTCGCGCGGCCGGGCGTCCCGGGCGCCGAAGCGTCATCCGCGCTGCATCGCACGGAGGCCGCACCACATGGGTGCGCACGCTTCCCGTAGCGCGTCGCCCGTCCCGGCCGACCTGCTCGCGGAGGTGGTCCGGCTCTCACGGCGGTTTGGTGCGGATCCGGAGTTTGTCCGGGCCGGCGGTGGCAACAGCTCCGCGAAGCGTGACGGCGTCCTGTTCATCAAGCCGAGCGGCGTCTCGCTTGCCACGCTCAAGGTGGAGTCCCTCATCGCACTGGCCATCGAGCCGCTGCTCGAGCTGCTCGAGGCCGGAGGGGGACCCGGGGACGACCAGGGCTCCGGCGAGGTGCTCCGCGTTGCCGAGTCCGCTCGGGTGTCACCGACCGACGACCGACGGCCGTCGGTCGAGTTGCTGTTCCACGCCTTGCTTCCCGATCAGATCGTTCTCCACACACACCCAATTACGATCAACACGCTGACCTGCGCGATCCGGGGCCGGGACCTGGCAGAACGGATCCTCGGCGATCGAGCCCTCTGGATCCCATACACGGACCCCGGCCTGCCTCTCGCGCGGGTCATCAGGGACGAACGGAACGCGTATGCCGAGCGCACGGGCCGCCGCGCGCCGCGGGCGCTCCTGCTCCAGAATCACGGGCTCGTCGTGAGCGCGGACACGGCTGCCGAGATCGAGGAGCTGTCCCGCGACATCGTTGCCCGGATCTCCGACCATGCCGATGGCCAGCCGCCGTTCTCCTGGGGAGTCGTCCCGCGCAGTGGGAAGGAACGAGTGCCTGAGCTGGTCGACGCCCTGCAGTCGGCGATCGGCGTATGCACGGCGGCAGGGAGTCCACCGCGGGTGGTCGTGTTCGACGATTCCCCGCTGGCGGTCGCTGCGGCGGGCTCGGAGCTCGGGCGCCGGTTCGCTCGCGGTGGTCCACTCACCCCGGACCAGATCGTCTACGCGGGTTCGTGGCCGCTGGTCATCGGCGAGATCCCAGGTGACGGTGAGGCTGCCGTCGCGGCGCTCGAGGCTGCCCTCGCCGAGCGTGCGACGCGGGACGTCGATCCGCCGATCATTGTCCTCGTCGCCGGAGTCGGGCTGTTCGCCACCGGAGACACCGCCCGACAGGCTGCCACGGCGCGCACTCTCTACCTTGATGCGATGCGCATCGCATCCGGTGCGCATCGGCTGGGTGGTGTTCGTCCCCTCGGGTCAGACGAGCGGCGGTTCATCGAGCGCTGGGAGGCCGAGGCCTACCGGCGCCAGATCGCCTTCCGTGCACCATGATCCGCTCATCACGCGCCCCGCGAGCCAGCGTCCGCCATGAATGACCGCCCGGCCGACGGCCGGTGCCGTATGTCGAGGCGCCCGGGCCGATCGGCAATGGAATCAACCTCGAGCCGCACTGGGCGGACGATGCGTGCCGCTCGACGATGGCCAGCTCCACGCGACAGGGGAGTGCGACATGCGGTTTGACGTTTCGGCCGTGCCGTTCAGCCGGTTCGGTTCGCACATGGCGATCTCCTACCTACGGCCTGGGCAGCCGAACCACGGCGTCGACGAGCCCGAGGGGCTGTATCTGCGCTGTGTCCACAATGGCAGGAGCAGCAACGTATTCCGCATTGAGCTTGGCTCCGTGGACGACCCGCTGGACTTCGACATCGAGGCTGAGCCGAGCCTTCTGGTCCTTCGTCCGAGGGCCGCCACGAAGGACAGCGGGTTGGTGGAGATCTCCTTCGAATCACCCGACGTGCTTCGCGTGCGCGCGCGACGCGTTCCCGTGCGTCTCTCGCGCGACCCCAACCCTTCCGGCGGCGCCCTGCCGAGTTCCGGTCGGCAATGGCGCCTCATCGTAGGAAGCCTCCCTCGCAAGTTCCTGCTCGATCCCATCTCGGGGGATCTGGACGTCAACTCGCCATGGCAGTTGGTCGAAGGTTACGGAACCAAGGTTCACATCTGCCCGCGGGTTATAGCCAGTTTCATGCCGGACATCCAGAGTGGAGAGCTTGAGTTTGCCATCGAGTCATACGAGTCGGAAGTAGAAGGCGCCCCACGCACTCGCAGCTTCGATCGCTGCGTCCAAGGGAACGCCGCCGACTTTGGTGCCTGGCTCAAGGTGATGCCGTCCGCGCCCGCAGCCTACGCACCGCAGCGGGAACTTGCCGCGTATGTGAACTGGTCGTCCGTGGTGGCGGCCGAGGGCAACTACGAAACGCCGGCCATGCTCATGAGCAAGAACTGGATGGTCCACGCCTACAACTGGGACAACTACTTCAACGCCTGGGCGAACAGCTACGCCAACGATGAGTTCGCGTGGAACCAGTTCATGCTGTTCTTCCGCCATCAGCATTCCACCGGGGCACTGGCTGACTACATCGATCAATTCCAGACGGCGTTCACCTACACGAAGCCGCCAATCCACGGTTGGGTACTGCGGCACATGATGGCCACCATGCCATCCATCGACCGCAAGCGGCTTTCGCAGGTGTACGAGCCGCTGCAGGCTTGGACCCAGTGGTGGCTGACCTACCATGACGACGATGGCGACGGAATCTGCCAGTACAACCACGGCAACGACAGCGGCTGGGACAACGCCAGCGTATTTGACGTCGGCCAGCCGGTGGAGTCGCCGGACCTGTCAGCCTATCTGATCCTGCAGATGGACGCGCTCGGGGAGGTGGCTGGAAAGCTCGGCCGGAGGCGCGACGCGGTCCACTGGACAAAGTCCGCAGACCAGATGCTCGGAAGGCTTCTGGAGCACTCCTGGCGGCGCGATCGCTTCGTCGCGCCGCGAAGCGGAGACCACCAGGTTGATCCCAATGCCGACAGCCTGATATTGCTGCTGCCGCTTGTCCTTGGCAGCCGTCTACCTGAATCGGTCCGCAGGCCGATGGTCGCCAGGCTACGGGAGCCGGGAGGCTTCCTCACTCCGTTTGGGCTGGCGACAGAGAACCTGCGCAGCCCCAACTACATGACGTTTGGCTACTGGCGCGGGCCGATCTGGGCTCCGTCGACGTTGGTCATCGTTGATGGGTTGGTTCAGATGGGCGAGAAGGCGCTGGCGCGCGAGATCGCCAGGCGCTTCTGCGACCTGTGCGTTCGCAGCGGCTTTGCCGAGAACTTCGACGCGGTGACGGGCGACCCGCTCTGCGACAAGGCCTACACGTGGACGTCCAGCATCTTCGCGATCCTCACGCGAGACTACCTGCGCTAGTCACCCAGCCCCAGGTTCACACCCCGACATCGGTCGGCCGAGCGGTCAGAAACCCCTGAGCAATTCCCGCACTTCGTGGAGACGCTCAATCGTCTCCCGGTCGTAGGGAGCCGGCAGGTCGATGATCAGGTGCGTGAAGCCGAGTTCCACTTTAGGGCGCCACAGTTCGGCGATCCTCTCGGGGGGTCCGACGAGGTCGATCTCGGGCGTTGGTTCGTGGCTCTTGCCGTTGGCGGCCAGAGTGGTCGCGAGCACCCGCCTCGCTTCGGCGGGGTCATCGCGGATAACGCAGTACGCGCCGGAGGAGAACGCGATCTCGGCGATGTCCCGCCCCTCGTTCGCGCAGTGCGCCTCCAGGACTTCGATCTTGTGGCGAAGCATCTCGACCGATCCCCAGGAGTTCCAGAGATCGGCGTAGCGAGCGACCGTCCGAAGCGTCTTCTTCTCGCCGGAGCCGCCGATCATGATCGGCAGCCGGCCCGGGCCGTTGTACGGGAGCGGCCGCACGACAGCCTCCCGGAAACGGTATTCGCCGCCCTCGGGTGATGTCACTGCTTCGCCGCCGAACATCCGGCGCAGTGCCGCGGTCGACTCGTCGAGCCAGTCCAGCCGCTCGCCGACGCCCGATCCGAAGTCGATGCCGTAGGCCTGGTGCTCCTCCTCGAACCAGGCGCTTCCAAGCCCCAGCCAGCAGCGCCCGTGGCTCGCGTGATCGACGGTGACGGCTGCCTTGGCGACGACACCTGGGTTCCGAAACGTGTTGGCCCCGACCAGCAGGCCGAGCGCCGCCCGATCGGTGATCGCGGCCCAGGCGGCCAGCGTCGTCCAGCCTTCGAAATTGGGCTGGAGCGGGTCACCAACGATCGCGTACAGGTGATCCCAGGTCGAGATGAAGTCCAGCCCGGCGCGGTCAGCCGCGACGGCAGCATCGCGGATCTGGTCCCATGATCCGACCTGTGGCCAGATCTGGGCGCCGATCCGGATCGGGAACCGCGGTGCGGCCATGCGATCTCCTCGGGTGGTCAGCAACGGGAAGTGCCCCCATGTCGGGACGAGTCTAGCCCGACCCCCGGCGCCGGAGTCGTCTGATCCGCACCGATTCGCGCTCAGGCAGGCTGGACACGGTCTTCCGGAGAACTGAACCGCTGTCTGTTGACAAACCGCTGTCTGCGACTTGTATGCGCCCACATCAACCGGCAACCTACACGCAGAGAGATTGCGACACGGGACCGCACGTTGCCGGGTCGCACGCTGCTGGCGCCATCGACCGCTGCAGGGCTATACATCTATCGAACTGGAAACCCAAGGAGGAGTCACATGTCCGAGACCGCCACGCGCACAGAGGGTATTCTCGGGCGCCTTGCAAAGCAGCACATCGAGACGCAGAGCTGGGGATACGTCAGCACGGGCACGCGTTTCAAGGTCTTCAACACGCCAGGGACACCGAGGAACGTCTGGGAGAAGATCGACGACGCCGCCCTTGTCCATCGGCTGACCGGAGTGGCGCCCACGGTGGCGCTGCACATTCCCTGGGACAAGGTCGAGGACTACGGTGAGCTCGCCACCTATGCGATCGAGCGAGGGGTGAAGATCGGGTCGATCAGCCCGAACCTGTTCCAGGAGGACGACTATCGACTCGGCTCGCTTACCAATCTTGACCCCGGGATTCGGCGCAAGGCCATCGACCATTCGATCAGTGTGATTGAGGTGATGAGGGCCACGCGCTCCGCGACAATGTCGATGTGGCTCGCCGATGGGACCAACTACCCGGGCCAGGGCGATTTCCGCAGGCGCCGCAACCTCCTCCTCGAGGGGTTGCGCGAGATCTATGACGCCCTGGACGAGGATATGGGCATGGTCCTCGAGTACAAGTTCTTCGAGCCAGCTTTCTACCACACCGATATCGCAGACTGGGGCCAGTCATTGACCTTCTGCCAGAAGCTTGGCGATCGGGCCAAGGTCCTGGTGGACCTGGGACACCACGCGCTCGGCGTGAACATCGAGCACATTGTTGCAACGCTGCTCGACGAACACCGCTTGGGCGGTTTTGACCTCAACAGCAAGAAGTACGGGGATGACGACCTGTTCGTCGGCGCGATCAACCCCTACGAGCTCTTCCTGATCGCCGTCGAATTGGTGGCCGCAGAGGATGACCCGGATCCAGGGGTCGCCCAGACAGCTCGCAGGGTGCTCTACAAGATCGATCAGTGCGCGATGATCGAGGACAAGATCCCTGCCATGTTGCGAAGCGTCACTGCCATGCAATCAGCGTTTGCCAAGGCGCTGCTGGTGGACCGAAGCGCGCTTCAGGCGGCTCAACTCGAGGGCGACGTGGTATCTGCCAATGAGGTGCTCGCCGACGCCTACGAAACCGATGTCCGTCCGCTGCTGCGCGAACTCCGTGCGCAGCTGGGTGTTCCTCCGGATCCGTTGGCTGCCTTCATCGGCTCCGAAGAGCAGAGGCGCCGGGCAGAGGAGCGGCTGGGGGTGCCGGCGGGATGGTGATGGGCGCGTCGCCGGCCGCCAACCGAGGCGGCCACACGCATTGGTATGTGCCTGATGCGTTTCTCCCCTCCGAGAGCTCGAATGGGCATGTAAGTCACGAATCCATCTGTCTCCTGAACATCGGTGACGCTGACGCCGAGGTCGTCATCACCGTCTACTTCGCCGACCAGGACCCGCGTGTGTCAAGCCCACTGATCCTGCCCGCTCACAGGAACCTGCATCTTCGAACGAATGAACCTGAACGTGTGGGCGGGCTGCGCATACCCATGGATGTTCCCTACGCCATTGCCGTGTCGAGCAGCCTCCCGATGTTTGTCCAGTACAGCAGACTCGATACCACAGGCGGCGCGTACACGCTGATGACGGTGATTCCGTCGGGAACGGATTGAATTTCGAGGTCCGGCCAGGCGGGACGCGCGCCAGGCTGCGCAGAGCGAGCCCGATCAGGTTGGCCGGGGGACCATCCCGATGCCAAGCCGCCTCGGGATGCCCGGATCGGGCGAGCCATTGCGGCCAACGAGCGAGGCAACTTCTATGCTCGCTCCAACCCGTCGACCCACTTCGGGGCGGGGCGCGTTCTGGGATGGCTATCATGCTTCGATGACCGAGCGCGCTTCTTGCCCGCAATGCCCGTCCCACCATCGTCATGCCGGCATCGATGGCGGGCGACCGCGATCGGCTCGAGCAGGCGATCGAGTCGCGCGCCACGCTGCTGACGGACGACGAGGTACACGACATCGGCGCCCTGATGGCACCCACCATCCTCGTGACCGGCATGAGCCCGGAGCGAACCCGGGCGCTGATCGCAGCCCCAGGGCTCGCCTGGATCCACAGCACCTCATCCGGAGTCGAGCATCTGCCGCTCGCCGAGCTTGCCGCCAGACAGATCATCCTCACGAACTCCGCGGGTGCGCATGCGCCGGCGATGGCTGAGTACGCGCTCGGCGCGATGATCTCGCTCGCGCATGGGACGCCAGTGTGGGCGGAGGGGCAGCGAGTGCGCCGCTGGCTCCCGCTGGACGCCACGCCGGTCACCCTCCTCTACGGCAAGCGCCTCGGCATCGTCGGCTACGGTGCCGTCGGCCGACAGCTTGCACGGGCGGTTGCCGCGCTCGGGATGCGGACATGGGCGGTTCGGCGCACGCCGCTCTTCCCGGCCGGCGAGCCTGTCGAACGGATGCTGGGCCCGGCCGAGTTGCACGAGCTTCTCGCGGCCTCAGACTTCCTGGTCCTTTGTACATCCCTGAATGCCAGCTCCCTCCACCTCATCGGTGAGGCTGAGCTCGCCTCGATCAAGCGTGGCGCATTCCTCATCAACCTCGCCCGCGGCGATCTCGTCGATGAACGCGCGCTGGTGCGTGCGCTGGAGGAGGGGCGCCTCGGCGGAGCCGCACTGGATGCGACGAGCACCGAGCCGCTTCCCTTGGACAGTCCCCTGTGGGACGCGCCCCGCCTGATACTCACACCGCACGTGTCGGGCAGCTCACCCGAGAGTTGGCAGGCGGTTGTCGACTTCCTCTGCGAGAACCTGCGTGTCTTCCTAGGAGGCGCGCCCGAGCGGCTCGGGAACCAAGTCCGTTACGAGTCGGTGTTGTAGCGGACACGCGCCTGGCCCACGTCCGCCGCTTGCTCCCGATGGAGGATTCCGCGATCAAGAGCCGGCATCTGGCCAAGCCATGCGTCGAGATCGAGGCGGAAGGCGGAACGGGTCTCTACATGCCGATCGACGCTCGCAGGGCTTCCTCATCGCGACCGAGTTCCGCCAACTGATCACCGGGCTCGATGCCCTCGCGACCGAACGTGTCCCCGACGCCCGGATCGAGGCCTCGCCATCGCGGCGATCCGGTGCGCCATCCAGGGTGGCGTGCCATGGATCGAAACCGCGGCACCTCGCAAGGGCGTGCCACTCGGAGGAACAGATCGCGAGGGCGCTTCGATCAGGCGGTCGAGCTGCGAAACCAGCGCTCCGCCCCGGTAACTTCGATCTCCAGCGGCCACCCACTCCGCGAGGCGGTTCTCGACGGGCGTGCCGGTGAGCGCGATCCGGCGGGACGCCCTGATCCGGCGGACCGCCTGCGCCTGCCGGGCGGTGCTGTTCTTGATGTTCTGGGCCTCGTCCAGGACGAGGCGGCCCCAGCCGATCGCCGAGAGCGTCTCGATGTCACGGGCGACGAGCCCGTACGTCGTGATGACGAGGTCGGCGCCGGCTGCGGCAACACCGAGATCCTCCCCGCCGAGCCGGTCGCTGCCGTGGTGGACGTGGACGGCGAGGCCCGGCGCGAAACGCTCCGCCTCGCGGCGCCAGTTCTCGACGACGGACATGGGACAGACGACCAGGGTGGGCCCGGACGCGCGGGCGGTAGGCGCGTCAGGCGTCGGTGACGAGCGTTCCGCCACCAGCAGGGCGAGCACCTGGGCGGTCTTGCCGAGGCCCATGTCGTCGGCGAGGCACGCGCCGAGCCCGAGGTCACCGAGGAACTCCAGCCAGGCGAGACCCCGCTCCTGGTACGGCCGAAGCACGCCGACGAAGCCCGCCGGCGTCCCGCGGGATGTGGGCAGCCCATCCGGCCCGCCGGCCGCCAGGAGGGTCCCGAGCCAGCCGTCGGCGGTGACCCCTGTGATGGGGAGGCTGGTCTCGGTCATCTCCAGCCCCAGGCCGACACGCAGGACGTCCCCGGCGGTCATGGCCGCGCCTTGTCGTCCGGGGGCGTATTCGACCAGCTGGACTGCTGCCGCGACATCCTCGGGACGCAGCTCCACCCACTGGCCCCGGACGCGTACGAGCGGCACCTTGAGGCGGGCGAGCTCCCGGATCTCGTCGGCTGTCACCGCCGTGTCGCCGATCGCGAGCTCCCACCGGTAGTCGACGATGGCGTCGAGGCCGAGGCGCGCATCAACCGCCGACGCGCCGGCCGACGCGCGCGTGGTGGCCTTGAGACGGGCCGCGACCCGCGGGCGCCCGGCCTGCCACCACGACGGGAGCTGGATGCCGAAGCCGGCCTCGGCGAGAACTGGTACTCCGTCGCGCAGGAAGGCATAGGCGCCGGTGACGTCGAAGTCCAGCCCCGCCGGGTGTGTCTGGTGGAGCATCCGGTCCAGGGGCGGGTGGAGACGTGTCGCCCGGCCCAGGTCGGCGAGCAGCCGCTCCTGCGGATCGTCGAGCCGGCGGCCGAACACGGCGAGCCTGCGGCCCGTCTTCCAGACGTCGGCGGCGGGAACAAGGAGGCTCGGGTCATCGGTCGCCTGGAGCAGGACCTCCAGGGCCCAGGCCTGCGCTTCCGTGGTATCGGCACCGTCGTCGGGTGGGACGATCCGGAAGCAGGTGCGGAAGCCGGAGTCGCCGGTCGCGGCCCGCCTGTGCCATGCCGTGACGGTCCCGGCCAGGGCGCGAATCTCGTGGGAGTTCGGGAGCATGGTGGGGCTCGCAGCAGCCAGGACGTCGAGCACGACGTTGAGCGGCGCCGGGCGCTTCGTCCGGGCGGCGCTCCTCGGGAAGGGCCGGGGCCCGACGCCCGTGCGGGCAACCGAATCGACGACGTCGGTCAGCATCTGTGCGAGGAGGTCGAGAGTGCCGCGTCCGCGCCGGTCGAACGGGCCGGTGGCCTCGGCGCGGCAGGCGGGCGGCATCGCGCGCGCCAGCGCACGGAACCGTTCGGCATCGGCGGCGCCCGGGACCGGCAGCCAGCGTGCCTCGAAGCCCAGGCCGTCCCGCGTCGGGACCAGCCCGGGGAGGAAGCGCCCCCGCGCGGCGAGCTCCAGCGCGAACAGGACGGCGGCGGCGAGGTAGTCGAGGGACGCGTCGCCCGGCATCTCGGCGGAATGAAACGTCCCGGCAAGGAGAAGGCGGATTGCTCCGCCCGGGTCGAACGTGAGCGTCGGTACCGTCCAGGGTTCGACGCCGGCTGGCGCTGCGCCACCGCGCAGCGGGCCCGCGGCAATGCGGGGAGAGGGCCAGGGATTGACCTTGTCACCCGGGAGCCAGAGGGCCAGCCGACCCGGTTGTGCGTCGCCGATCAGATCGGCGTCCGTGGCGGTCGCGGCCTCGATGGCGCGTGCCACGCCAGCGGCCGGGGCGGCCCACGGGTGGGCAGGGACCTTGGAGGCCCGCCGCGCAGTCCGTCGCCGGTCCGCCTCGAAGGCCGCAGCATCCTCGGCCCAGAGGTGCAGGCGGTGGTCGCGTGCCCAGATGGCGTGAATCGCAAGCAAGGGTCAGGGGCTCAGTCGCTGTCCTGGCTCGATCGTGCCACCCAGCCGCGAGCCGCGGGCTCCCAGACGGCCGCACCGAGATCCCCGGACAGCACCGGATCGAGGAGGCGGGCAGCCTGTCAAGGGACAGCGGGACTTCCTCCTGGGCGGACACGAGATCTCCCTCTCCACGGACACGTGATCTCCACGCCGACGGACAGCTGATCTCCCGTGGTGGTCAGCCGAGCGGCACCACCCC
>Ga0082335_1000652_pt1:0-17500 | contig 83731 bp, 73 predicted proteins | sample Subgrocontami58m_FD_72375 | JGI IMG/M metagenome (GOLD analysis project Ga0082335, IMG submission 72375) | Subsurface groundwater microbial communities from S. Glens Falls, New York, USA - GMW37 contaminated, 5.8 m (SPADES assembly) (version 2) ...
GTTGTTGGCGTTTGAACCCCTGGCCTACTCGGACGTTTCGAGGTCTGAGTAGGCCAGGGGTTCAAACGCCAACAAAATCGCATTCCAAAGGCCGCGCCTTTGGTGGGAGGTCCAGGAGGGCAAAGCCCTCCTGGTGGGGTCCGGGGCAAAGCCCCGTCTTCAAGCCGCCGCCCGGCTCTCCTGTTCCGCCGTCATGACGGTCCCGGCGACCGTGGTGCGCCGCATGTCACGGACCTGCGTGGAATCGTAACGCCGAACGCGATGCATGGTGCAACGATTGTCCCACATGACGAGGTCGAAGGGCCGCCATTGATGGGCATAGACGAATTTGCGTTGCGTTGCGTGCTCGGTCAGGTCGCGGATATAGGCCATGGCCTCCGGCACCGGCCAGCCGATGATCTTGCCGATATGCGATGCCAGATAGATCGACTTGCGCCCGCTGGTCGGATGCGTGCGGACCAAGGCCTGACGCACCGGACGCATGGTCGCGCGTTCAGCCTCGGTCAGGTCGGTGAAGCCCAAGGTCGCGCGGGAGTAGAGCAACGAATGCTCGCAGATCAGATCCTCGATCTCGACCTTGGTCTCCGCGTCCAACGCGTCATAGGCAGCGCGCATGTCGGCGAACTCGGTTTCCCCGCCCTGGTCCACCACGACCCGCCCGGATAGCAGCGAATAGGTGGCGGGCACCGGCTTGAACGAACTGTCCGAGTGCCACAGCATGTTTCCGAGGCTGTACAGGCGGCGGCGATTATCGCGCGCCAGGATGGCGTTGTTGATGTCGAGGTTGGACACATCGGCGAAGGCGGGGTGCAGCCGTTGCTCGTTCGGCTTGCTGATGCCGGTGCCGCCGGTTTCTTCCAGCGCGCCGAAGCGGCGGCTGAAGGCCAGTTGCTGGTCATCGGTGATGCGCTGGTCGCGGAACACCAGCACGCCATAATGCCCGATAGCGCTTTCCAGGTCGGCGATGGTTGCGTCCGACAGCTCTTGGGTCAGATCGACGCCCGATACCTCACCGACGAAGACCGGATGCAATGGCTTTACGTTCATGGCTGCCAAACATGCTCCTGCTGGCCGGCGCGGGCATCCAAGTGGAATGCCCGGAACCGCGGCGTGTCACCGTAACATCGCGCTCCCCTCATCGTAACATCGCGCTCCCCTCATCGGGGAAGGGGAGCGCGGCAGAGCGCTATTCCGCGGCCTGGCGGGCCGGTTCGTGCGCCATTTCCAGGCCGACGCCCTTGATCGAGGTGCGGCGCAGATCGCGCAGTTCCTTCAGGTCGGCGAAGGGGCGAGCGCGGTGCATGACGGTGCGATTGTCCCACATCACCATATCGTGGACCCGCCACTGATGTGCATGGACGAATTGCGGCTGGGTGGCATGTTCGGCCAGGTCGCGGATGAAGGCGCGCGCTTCCGGTACCGGCCAGCCGACGATCCCGCCGATATGGGACGACAGATAGAGCGACTTGCGGCCATTGACCGGGTCGGTCACCACCAGCTTGTGCTGGACTGGGCGCAGCTTGTCGGCGTTCTCATCGCTTTTCACCGCGAAGCCGATCTGCTCGCGGGAGAAGATGATCGAGTGCTCGCAAACCAGGTCCTCGACCTCTGCCTTCATGCTGGGGGACAGGGCCTCATACGCCGCGCGCATGTCGGCAAATTCGGTATTGCCGCCCTTGCTGGGAACGACCCGCGCATGCAGTAGCGTGTAACCGGCGCCGATCGCGCGGAACGAAGCATCGGAGTGCCACAGCCGGTTCGCCAACGCATACATCCGGCGCGCGTCGTCGCGTTCGCGCAGCTTGTTGGTGTTGCCGGCGAGGTTGGAGATGTCACCCAGTTCCAGTTTCTGGAATCGACGATCCTCCGGCTTGGCCATCTGACCGGCGAGGGTCACTTCCAGTTCGCCGAAATTGGCGCTGAAAACGCATTGCTGATCGTCGGTCAGCGGCTGATCGCGGAACACCAGGACGGCGTGTTCGTGCATGCCGGCCTCGATCGCATCAACCTGGTCGCGGGACAAAGGTTGGCAGATATCGATCCCGGTAACCTCACCGACGAAGGTCGGATGGACTCTGCGGATGCTGATAGTCATTGCACGTTGTCTCCTTGAGCGTCGTTTCTTTCAGGCGGCTTCCCGCGTTTGTTCGACTGTCGGTCCATCGCCGCGCACGGTGGAGCGGCGCATGTCGCGGATGTCTTTCAGGTCGTTATAGCGCCGAGCGCGGTGCATTGTGGTGCGATTGTCCCAGATCACCAAGTCCCAGGGCTTCCATTGGTGGGCATGCACGAATTGCGGCTGGGTTGCATGCTCCGTCAGATCACGGATGAAGGCACGCGCCTCCGGCACCGGCCAGCCAACGATGGTGCCAATATGGGCGGACAGATACAGCGATTTCCGCCCGGTCACCGGATGTGTCCGCACCAGGCGGTGGCGTACCGGGCGCAACTTGTCCTGATTTTCCTGCCCGTAGTCGGCCTTCTCGAACCCGATGATTTCCCGCGAATAGGCGTTTGAGTGCTCGGTGATCAGGTCCTCGATCTGCGCTTTGGTGGCGGTGTCCAGCGCGTCGTAGGCGGCCCGCATATCGGCAAATTCGGTGTTCCCGCCCTTCGGGGGGACGATCCTGGCTGACAGCAGCGAATACTTCGCCGGGATCGCACGGAAGGATGCGTCGGAATGCCACAACTGGTTGCCGAGATTGCTGAGGCGCTTCTTGTCGTCCGCCGCACGCATGCGGTTGTGTTGGTCGAGGTTGGAGATATCGGCCATTTCCAATTTCAGCCGCCGATCTTCCGGCTTGCTCATTTCCCCGCCTGAGGAAATTTCCAACTCCCCGAAATTGCGGGTGAAATCCAGTTGCTGGTCGTCCTCGAAGCGCTGATCGTGGAAGACCAGGACGGCATATTCGTCCATGCCGGCGTCGATTGCGGCAACCTGGGCGGCGGTCAACGGACGGGTCAGGTCGATGCCTGAAACCTCCCCGGCAAAACCCGGCCGCAGCGGCGTTATCCTGTTGCTCATGGCGGGATCCTTCCCGATGTTCATGGCGGGACCTGCCCGACGCTCACGGCGGGACCTGCCCGACGCTCATGGCGGGACCCTGCCCGACGTCGATCCCCAATACCGCTCAGTATAGCGACGGACCGGGGCCACTTGCCAATCCCTTCGCGCGCAGCCGAGCGCCGATGTCTTGTCTTGTCGCACGAATCTCACGCTGGCGCGGTTCGATCGGCGTGATCATGCTCTAACGTACCGCCGGAGCGGCATATCGGGGATCGGCATAGTCGATCACCCGGACTTCGTCGGTTTTGGTGTCGACGACGGCGCAGCTCAATTGGCGGTCGTTCCGGCTGTCGCGGGCATCGCCGGCCGAACCCGGATTGATGACGGTGACGTGCTGGACACGGCGGACCAACTGCGCATGGGTGTGACCATACAGCACGAAATCGGCGTCGGCGTCGGCAAACTGGTCCAGCTTGGCGCTGTGCGGATACACATACTCCCCGCGCGGGTCCCAGGGTGTGGAGTGGATCAGGAAGAAGCGCTTTCCCCCCAACGTCACCCGTCGCCGCTGTGGCTGGTCCGCCAGGAATCCCATCAGGGCAGGATCGATCCAGTCCCGCTCCCGCGCCCGGACGCCCGCCGAGGAGAAAAACACTTCCTCGTGATTTCCATGGATGATGTGAGCCTCACGGTCCTTCAACAGGGCCACGACTTCGTTGGAAAACTGGTACTCATAGATGCTGTCTCCCAGGCACAGCAGCTCATCGACCGGTCCCATGACATCGAGCGCATCCGTCAGCCCTCGGATGTTGGAGTGGATGTCCGACACGATACCAACTTTCACGCCATGCTCCCGCAATTGATCCTGGGTCGTCGTCTGGTCGCGTGCACCCACCCCAGCGAGGCCTGGCCCGGATGGGTGCTATTCGTCCGCCGGTCGATCATGTCCGGAGTGCATTCGGTCATAGCAGTGACAGGAGCGGTGCGTCGAGTTCGGCCGCAGCGGTTTCACCATGATGGGAAACAACTCTGGCTCTTTGCTTTGTCGCATGATTCACACGCCGTTGCGTGCCGTTCAGTGTGATCATGCGCCAGGGAGCCGGGGTTGCGAGCCCTCAGTGTCTGGGAACATAGTGTGCCTTTTCAGGAGGATACCGTGAGGTGGCTGGCAGGCACGGCCCCGAAACCGATGCGGGGCCATCGATGAGGGGCCGCAACGCACCAGACGGCCATGGTATCCCCCTGAAAAGGCACACCATGTTCCCGGGCGGACACTTAGGGCCCGTCCGGGAACAACCGACTCGTCCACGGACCTTCGCTCGAGTCTGTCTCTACCGGTTTAACCAACCTGACTGAGCGGTTATTCCCGGGCGGACACTTACCCCCGCGCGCGCATCAGTCGCGCTTTGTCGCGCTGCCAGTCGCGGGCGGCAATGGCGGCGCGCTTGTCCTGTTTCTTGCGGCCCTCACCCACGCCCAGCAGCACCTTCGCTCGTCCTTGCTCGTTGAAATGGACCTGCAAGGGCACCAGGGTCGCGCCCTGGCGTGCGACGGCCCCCAGCAAACTGTCGATCTGCTTCTTTTTGAGCAGCAGCTTCCGGGGCGCGCGTGGTTCGAACCGGGACAGCACGCCACCCTGGTATTCGGGGATATAGACGTTGAACAGCCACATTTCCCCGTCCCGCTCACCCGCCCAGGCGTCGGTCAGAGTGGCGCGGCCAAGGCGCAGTGATTTTACCTCGGGGCCTTTCAGGACGATACCAGCCTCGACGGTTTCCTTGATCGTATAGTCGTATCGCGCCTTGCGGTTCTGGGCCGCGATGCCGTGCGAGATCAGACCCTTCTTGGGTTTTGCTTCAGCCATGACATGCAGGTGGGAAGCCCGTCACGAAACCGCCATGGGTGCGTGACGGGTTGGTCCCGATACTCCTAGTTCAGCAGGCCGACGCTGGCCATCGCCGCGCGGACCCGTTCCCGCGTCGGGCCCATCAGCGGCGCCAGCGGCAACCGGCAATGTTCCGTCGTCTTGCCCATCAGCGACGCGGCGAATTTCACCGGGCCGGGGCTGGTTTCGGCAAACAGCGCGTCGTGCAACGGCACCAGGCGATTCTGGATGTCCATCGCCTCCTTCAACCGGCCATCCGCCCAGGCGGTCTGCATCTCACTGCACAGCCGCGGCGCCACATTGGCGGTCACGCTGATGCAGCCGACACCGCCCGCCGCGAGAAACGAGATCGCGGTGTGGTCTTCGCCGGACAACTGGCAGAAATCATCCCCGCAGGCGATGCGGGTGTGCAGCGGGCGGACCAGGTTGGCGGTCGCGTCCTTCACACCGATGATGTTCTTGTGCTTCGCGAGGCGCGCCATCGTCTCGACCGACATGTCAACGACGCTGCGCGGTGGGATGTTGTAGATGATGATGGGCAGATCGACGGAGTCGGCGATCGCCTTGAAATGCAGGTACATGCCTTCCTGCGTCGGCTTGTTGTAGTAGGGCGTCACGATGAGCGCGGCGTCGGCGCCGGCTTCCTTGGCGTGACGGGTGAGCGCGATGGCTTCTTCGGTGCTGTTCGATCCAGCGCCGGCAATCACCGGCACCCGGCCTTTGGCGACTTCAACCGCGATCTCGACCACACGCCTATGTTCGTCGTGCGACAAGGTCGGGCTTTCCCCGGTGGTGCCGACGGGCACAACGCCATGGGTGCCTTCTTTGATCTGCCAATCCACGAACGCCGCATAGGCTTTCTCGTCGACCGACCCGTCTTCACGCATGGGGGTGATCAACGCGACGAGCGATCCCTTGAACATGTCCCTCTCCTGAACCGACGAAATTGGCTTGTTCCCCAACCAATCTGGGGTGCCAAGCATCGCACGGTAGGCCCGTGACGGGTGCGTCGCAAGGCCGGTTCATGCTAAAATGTTCCGACGGCGGCCGGAGCCGATCAAATCAAGACACATCGCCGATGCCGATCCGACCAAAATGCGCTAGGGTCAGTACATGCGTAATTCGAGTCGCCTCCTCCTTGGGATTTTCGCCCTGTGCGTGGCCGGCGGGCCGGCTCTGGCGCAGGGTCCGCGCGACCTGGGTAACAATCCGATCCCCGCCATTCGGGCAGATCGATGGATGGAAGCAGAGGCCGCCGTGGCGGGTTTCGCCGACCCGGTGCCGCTGAAGCTGGTCCAATATTACCGACTGCTGGCACCCAGGGCGGCAACAGCAACGGAAATCGCCGAATTCATGCGGCTGAATCCGGATTGGCCGTCCCAGGCGCAACTCGCCCGCCGGCGCCAGGAGGCCCTCGCGACCGAGCCCGACAACACCGTCGTACTGGCGCAATGCGCGGATACCCCGGTCGTTCAGGCTGCTTCCTTGCTGCGGTGCGCCGAGGCGTATGCCGCTGCCGGCCAGACCGCCGAAGCCCAGGAGACGGTTCGGCGAGCCTGGGTCAGCGCGATTGGCGACACCGCGACCGAGGCGGCGTTTCAGCGCCGTTGGGCCGGAATTCCGACGGCGGACGATGAATGGGACCGGTTCCAGCGGCTTGCCTGGCGCGATCAGGCAGCCGCGGCCCGCCAACTCACCCGCCTCGATCCCAGCCGGCGCCTGGTCGCTGATGTCCGGCTGGCTCTGAAGCGTGACGATCCGGCAGCCGAGGCCCAGTATCTGAGCCTGCCAGCGCTCCAGCGCGACGATCCCGGCCTGATGCTGGACCGTGCCCGCAACCTGCGCCGCACCAACCGGTCGGCCGAAGCGGTGGCGTTATGGACCCGGGCCGGGAGCGCCGCGCAACGCGCCGCGCCGGATCATTTGAGCGATTTCTGGTCGGAACGGCATCAGTTGGTCCGAAAGATCCTGCGGGAGGGCGATCGCGCCGGTGCCTATGCCGTTGCCGCGGAGCATGGCCAGGTCGCGGCGGAAACCCTGACCGACGCGGAATTCCTGGCAGGGTTCATCGCGTTGCGCCAATTGAACGATCCCGGGCGAGCCGCAAGGCATTTCCGGACCTTGGCTGACGCGTCGAAGGCAGCCATCACGCAGGGGCGAGCGCATTACTGGCTGGGGCGCGCGGCCGCGGCGGCGGGTCGCGATCCGACCGAGGATTATCGGCGGTCGGCAGTGTGGGCGAACACGTTCTACGGCCAGATGGCGGGCTTGGCCCTGGGCGAGGACACGACCGCGCTCGCCAACCGGGTGCGGGCGATGCGGGATCCGGAATGGAGTCATGAGGTGGCCACGGCTTTCACGGGCCACGAAGTGGTGCGCGCCGCGGCCTGGCTGGTTGCCTGGGGCGATCCGATCCGCGCACGCCCGTTCCTGTTGCGCATGGATGAGATCGCCCCGATCGCGGCCGAACGCGCGTTGAATGCCAATCTGGCGCTGCGGGTCGGGTTGCCCGACATGGCCGTTTTCATCGCACGCCGGGTGGGGCGCGACGGCAGTGCCCTGCCGCAGGCCGGTTGGCCGATACCATATCAACCGCCCTCGGATTTCGACGCCTCGGTCGCACTCGGGATCATGCGCCAGGAGAGCAGTTTCGACATCGGCGCGGTCAGCTCCTCCGGCGCGCGCGGCCTGATGCAGTTGATGCCGTTCACGGCCCGCGATGTCGCCAAGCAACTGGGCATCCCCACCTCGCTGCCAGTCCTGACCTCGGATCCGGACCACAACATGCGGCTGGGCACCACCTATATCCGCGACATGCTGGCCCGGTTCGACGGCCACCTGCCCATGGCGGTCGCGGCCTATAATGCTGGGCCGCATCGGGTCACTCAGTGGTTGAGCGATATCGGCGATCCGCGTTCCAGCGCCGCGAGGCTCGATATGATCGACTGGATCGAGCTGATCCCGTTCAACGAGACCCGCAACTACGTGCAGCGCGTGCTGGAAAACATCGTCATCTACCGCGCTCGCCGGAATGAGGACACGCCGACCCTGCTGACGCAATGGGTGAGATAACCCCTCACGTTTCCACCTGGGATGGGTTGAAGCTGCACATCAAGGAGTGGTTCGCCGGCGATCAACGGGCGCCGCTGCTGTGTCTGCCCGGGCTGGTGCGCACGGGCGGCGATTTCGCTGCCCTGGCGCCGCTGATCGGGGCGGGTCGACGGATGGTTGCCATCGACTACGCGGGCCGTGGCGGGTCAGGACGAGCGACGAAGGTAGAGCGGTACGCGCCGGAAGCATGCGTGCGGGACGTGCTGGATATGTGTGCCGCCTTGCACCTGCACGAGGTCGTCGCGATCGGCACCAGCTTTGGCGGATTGCTCGCCTGTGCGCTGGCCGCCGCGCGTCCGGGACTGCTCCGCGCCGTGGTGCTGAACGATGTGGGGCCGGAGATCGGCTCCGCGGGTTCGGACTTCGTGCGGACATTCGTCGGTCTGGACCCTGCCCTGGAGAGCGTGGACGCCTGCATCGACTTCCTTCGCGCTCGCCTGCCGCCCTTGTCGCTGACGACCGAGGAGGAATGGCGGGCGATGGCGATGCTGACCTACGCGCCAGGCCCCGATGGTCGGTTTCATCCGCGGTGGGATACACGGATCGCGCAGTTGCTGACCGTGCAGACCCCGGATCTATGGCCGCTGTTCGGCGCCCTGGCGCCCAGGCCGTTGCTGCTGGTCCGGGGTGAGATCAGCACCATCCTCCTGCCCGAAACCGTCGCCCGCATGCGGGTTGCCCGACCCGACATGGACGTCGTCTCCCTGCCCGGGATCGGCCATGCCCCGACCCTGACGGAACCCGCCGTCGTTGTGGCACTGCGGCGCTTTCTGGATCGTGTCGGTTGAGGCTGGCTCGCCTGGTCGCCTCGGGGTTCGGCATCGGATATGCGCCGTTCGCGCCGGGGACGGTTGCCTCCGTCGCCGCGCTGGTGGTCGGAGCGGCGATGCTTTTGGTCTCTCCCATCCTGCTGGGCATCGCGGGTCTGGTGGCCTCGATCGGCGGTTTCTGGGTGGTGCGGCGGGCGCGGGTGGACGGCGATCCCGGTTGGGTGGTGATCGATGAGTTCGCCGGTCAGTGGATCGCGCTTCTGGGCATCGGCCGGGTGGCTCCCCTGGAATTGCTGGCGGCGTTTGTGCTGTTTCGCGCGTTGGATATCTGGAAGCCCGGGCCAATTGGCTGGGCCGATCGGCAGCATGGTGTGATCGGTGTGATGGCTGACGACATCATCGCGGGGGTGATCGCGGCGGCGGTGCTGTTCTTCCTGCGACCCATCTGGCCGGCAGGGTCATGGTGATGGTCGTTTCAGCTATTCGGGTGTTCGCCGCTCTGCTGGTGCTTGCGCTTCCGTCGGGCCTCCATGCGGCGTCCTTGCCGGCGGTCGAGGCAACGAGCGGGATGGTGGTGTCGGCGCAGCGCCTGGCCGCTGAAGCCGGGATCGAGATGTTGCGCAAGGGTGGCAATGCCATCGATGCCGCCGTGGCCGTCGGCTACGCCGAGGCGGTGACCAACCCCTGTTGCGGCAATATCGGGGGCGGCGGGTTCCTCACCGCGCATCTGGCGGACGGACGCTCGGTTTTCATCAATTTCCGCGAAACCGCGCCCGCTGCCGCCACCGCCGACATGTATCTCGATGCGTCGGGGGAGGTGATCGCGGGCAGTTCGCTGAACGGCTGGAAGGCGGTTGGGGTCCCGGGCACCGTTGCCGGACTGGACATGGCGTTGACCCGCTACGGCACCCTGGACCGGGCGACCGTGATGGCGCCGGCCATCCGCCTGGCGCGGGACGGGTTCGTCCTGACCCGGGGTGACACCGACATCATGGTTCGAGGCGTCAACAGGTTGCGCGCCCACCCGATCGCGGCGGGGATCTTTCTGCGCCCGGATGGCACCCCGTTCGAGCCAGGGGACAGGTTGGTCCAAAGCGATCTGGCCACGACCTTGCAAGCGATCGCCGATGACGGGCCGGATGCTTTCTACACGGGCAGGCGTCCCCAGGTTATCGAAGCCGCATCCCGAGAGGGAGGCGGCGTTCTGACCGCGGCCGATTTCGCGTCCTATCGTGCCGTGGAGACAACGCCGCTTCGGTGCGGTTATCGAGGCTATACGATCCTGTCCGCCCCGCCGCCGTCATCCGGTGGCGTGACCTTGTGCCAGATCCTGCACGTCCTGGAGGGCTACGATCTGGCAGCGGCGGGCCATCACTCGGCCCTCGCCGCGCGTGTGATGATAGAGGCGATGCGACACGCCTATCTGGACCGCAACACCTATCTGGGCGACCCGGCATTCGTCGCCAATCCGGTGGAATGGTTGTTATCGCCTGCCCATGCGGCAGGCATCCGCGCCGCGATCGGGCCTCGTGCCACGGCGTCGGCGTCCTTGCGGCCGGGCGTGGCACCGCATGAGAGACCCGAAACCTCGCATTATTCGGTGATGGACCGACACGGGAACGCAGTTGCGGTGACCTACACGATCAACGGCCTGTTCGGGGCGGGTGTGATCGCCGGCGACACGGGGTTTCTGCTGAACAACGAAATGGACGATTTCACCGTCAAGCCTGGCACGCCAAACCTGTTCGGACTGGTGCAGGGGGAGACCAACGTGATCGCCCCTGGCAAACGGCCCTTGTCATCCATGAGCCCGACCATCGTGTTGCGGGACGGGCGGGTGTTCCTTGTGTTGGGCTCTCCCGGAGGCGCCCGGATCATTACGATCGCCCTGCAAGTGATCCTGAACATGATCGATCACGGCATGGCGCCGCAGGAGGCCGTGGACGCGCCGCGGCTGCACCATCAGTGGCTGCCGGACCAGGTGTTCGTCGAACGATTTGCGCTGTCTCCGGACACGAAGGAACGGCTGGCGGAATTGGGCTACTCCATGATCGAACAAACGCCATGGGGCGCCGCCGCGGTAATTGCGGTGGGCGGAGAAGCCCCGCGCCGGCGGGCCGAGTCGACATCGGGGAACGATTCGACCGCGACCGCAGGGATGCGCCGGGGCCTGATCTATGGGGCCAGCGATCCACGGCGACCGGCCGGGGCGGCGATTGGGTATGACGGCAACCGCGCCAACCAGTGACCCTGGCCGGACGGGCCGGGTCGGCTCTGCAAAGCCAATATCCGCCAAGTCTGTAAGGGTTTGAGTAACCTGTCAGGAAATCTTGTAATGATACTATTATGTGATACTATATGGAGGTAAGCGGGAAGCACAGGACAACCCTGGTCGCCATCTTCGCCGACCCGGTACGCGCCAACATCGCATTGCGCGACATCGAGGCCCTGTTTGTGGCCTGTGGCGCCGAGGTCAGCGAAGGCAACGGCTCCCGCGTCCGGGTGGCCTTGAACGGCGTGCGTGCGGTGTTCCATCGCCCGCACCCCCAAAAGGAAACCGACCGGGGCGCGGTGACGTCTGTCCGGCGCTTCCTGACCGAAGCAGAGGTAAAGCCATGAACACGATGACGCATAACGGATATGAGGCCCTCGTCACCTATGATGAGGATGCGGAGCTGTTCCATGGCGAGGTGATGAACCTGCGGGATGTGATCACGTTCCAGGGGAAATCCGTGGATGAGCTCAAGCAGGCGTTTGCGGATTCCATCACTGATTACCTGGCCTTCTGCCGCGAACGGGGCGAGGAGCCTGAAAAGCCCTATTCCGGGCAGTTTGTGGTGCGGGTGGAGCCTCTGCTGCACAAGGCCGTTGTTACAGCTGCCAGGCGGGCGGGCCTAAGCCTCAACAAGTGGGTGGCCACCACCCTGGAAAGGGCCAGTCTCGGGCGGTAGGGGGGCCGGTCGTGACTCCACCCTGTCGCCACCTTTCAGCAACCAAGCCTTCTCAACATCCCCAGAGACGGTTTCGCGTTCCGGATGAGGGAAGGGTCGTCCAGCCTCCCAAACCTGTCTGAAATGCCCCGCCAGAGGCCCCAGCCCCCCTTTTCCTGAGCAATCTTCCTATCCTTCCCATCCAGTTTCTTAGCCCGCGTCAGACATACCCGATCGCCTGGGGAGTCTGGTGGCGCGGAGCAGCCGTTTTCATCATGGCCCGGAGCCGTCTCATCCAAACCCACCTGTCTCTGACCGGTCCGACTCGTCTCGAAAGCAGCCATCTGCCCAATCCGCAGGCAATCATGAACGACAGGATTAACCGCATTGAACCGGAACAATACCCCCCGAGTCCCGCATTGTCTCGTAACGAAAACCCCCCTTATCCGCGCCTGATCGGAACGGATGACTGAAAGTCCATACTTAAAGTAGAATCTCAAGAAACCCGATAGATTGTGTTATATCAGGGACTCACAACCCAATCCGAAACTCGGATGTGAGCTTTGACGAAAATCGCCAACAGCCGGTTTCGCGCTAGATTAACCATTCGGGGTTCTTGTTAACCATCGCCCAAAATCCAGGCAAGACAGCCCAAACCCGAGGGTTTTGACCCCCAAAACCCGCATCTTACCGCCGAAATCCACTTTTAACTTGCCGCCGATACCGCGCCCGTCCTAGAACAAAAAGTAAACAATTGGCTGCTTCCCTTGCCCCAGAATCCCTGCACCACCTCAATGCCTCCCCGCTTCGAACATCAAAATCGCACACCCACAGTCGAAAACGCCGCGATGAAACCCGGATCAAGGCCGAGCCTGACGAGGCGAATGCCTCATGCGGCGATAGTGAGAATTGCTGGGCGCAGAGCTGCGACTGATCGATATGGAATGGTTGGATATGGCATGGGCGCCGGATTCCTCCCGCGATCGGGTATACCAACCTCCATACCGTCCGACCAATCCAGCAGCGCTGCTTGGTCATGGCGGGGAATGACGGTCAAGACGCGAACCGTGCCAGAGCCAACGGTTGCAGTGGTCGGCCTAACGCCAACGTTGCTTCATGCGGTATGCCCGGTCGCAGCCAGAACCGAATCGCAGATATGAGAAACCGCCGCCTCCGTCAGGTCCGGATGGATCGGAAGGGCCAGGATGCGGTCGGCCAGGCTCTCCGATACCGGCAGCGCCGACCCGTCATGGTGGTCGCGATAGGCCGCCTGGCGATGCAGCGGTCGAGGGTAATAGATCGCGGTTGGCACGCCGTCCGCCTTCAATGCCGCCTGGACGGCATCCCGTTCGGCACCATCGCGCAGCAGGATCGCATAGATCGCCCAGGCGCTGGTGCTGTCCGGCACGCGCATCGGGGTTGTCACCGCATTGCCGAGACGCGAGTCGTAGACCCGGGCGATCCTCTCGCGCGCGGCGAGTTCCTCCGCGAACACGGTCAGCTTCGACAGCAACACCGCCGCCTGGATGGAATCCAGCCGTCCGTTCATGCCGGTCCGCAGCACTTCGTAGCGCGTCGTTCCCTCGCCATGTGTGCGCAGGCTGCGGTAAAGCGCCGCCCGCTCATCGCTCTCGGTGAACAAGGCGCCGCCATCGCCATAGGCACCCAGCGGTTTGGATGGAAAGAAACTGGTCGCGGTCGCATCCGCTTGGGTCCCGAGCATCTTTCCGTGCAGCGATGCCCCGAAGCTTTGGGCCAGATCGTCGATGGTAAACAGGCCTTCCCGGGTGCTGATGGCGGACAGAGCCGACCAATCGGCGGGCTGACCGAACAGATCCACCCCGATCAGCGCACGCGGCCGCAGCCGGCCGGCAGCGCGAATCTCGGCGATGCGCTGTTCCAGATGCGCGGGATCGATCTGGAAGGTACGAGGGTCGACATCCACGAACACAGGCGTGGCGCCCAGGACCAGAGGCACCTCGGCAGTGGCGGTGTAGGTGAAAGCCGGCAGGAACACGGCGTCGCCGCGGCCGATTTCCTCGGCCATCATGGCGATCTGCAGCGCGTCCGTGCCGGAACTGACCCCGACGCAATGCTCGGCCCCGCACATCCGGGCGAGTTCGGCTTCAAGCTCCGCGACCTCGGGGCCCATGACGAACTGGCAATGCGCCAGCACGGCATCCAGGCGACGGCGGAGATCGACGGCAATACGCGCCTGCTGCGCCTTCAGGTCGAGGAACGGTACAGCCGGACGCACGGTTTCAGACATGGAACCTCACGGGGAAAACAATCAGGCGCGGGCTTCGCCGACGGTGCCGTCAGCATTGTGTTCGAACTCCGGCACCAGACGGCCGAGCAGGGTGAGGGCGAGGCGGGACTGTCCGCCACGGCAGGCGATGGCGATCTCCTCCACGGCTCGGCCGACAATCGCGGGGTCGGCGGTGCGGGGTGTGGCCATCAATAGCCCGGGATAGCCGGTCGGCACGGGCGGCTCAGTGCCGTGAAACAGTTCCTCGAACAGTTTTTCGCCCGGACGCAGGCCGGTGAAGCGGATTTCCACATCCTGGTCCGGTCGCAACCCGGCCAGGCGGATCATCTGGCGGGCGAGGTCGACGATTTTCACCGGCTCCCCCATGTCCAGCACGAAAATCCCGCCATCGCCCGAGGACGGCAGTTCGGCATCGCCCACGCCCAGCACGCTGGCCTGCAACACCAGGCCGACGGCTTCGCGCACCGTCATGAAATAGCGTTGCATGTCCGGGTGGGTGACGGTCAGGGGACCACCCTTTGCCAACTGACGCTGGAACAGCGGTACCACGGAGCCGGTGCTGCCCAGCACATTGCCGAAGCGCACGGTGATACAGCGCATGCCATGGCCAGCATTGCGCGCGGTGATGTCCAGCGCCTGACAATACATCTCGGCCAGTCGCTTCGACGCGCCCATCACGCTGGTCGGGTTGACCGCCTTGTCGGTGGAAATCAGCACCATCGCCATGGCGCCCACGGCCCTCGCCGCGTCAGCCACATGGCGGGTGCCGGCGGCGTTGGTGCTCAGACCCTCCAGCGGATTGGCCTCGACCATCGGCACGTGTTTGAGCGCCGCGGCGTGAAAGACGAGTTCAGGCTGGAAGCGCTCAAACACCGCACGGATGCGGGTTTCGTCGCGGATGTCGCCGATCAGGGTCTGGCGGCTGACATTGGGGTGGGTTTCCGCCAGTTCCAGGTCGATCTGCCACAGCGCGTATTCCCCATTGTCCAACAGCACCAGTTGGCTGGGTCCGAAAGCCGCCACCTGGCGCGCGAGTTCGCTGCCGATCGTGCCACCCGCACCCGTCACGATCACCCGACGGCCTTGGATCAGACGCGCCATGCCGTCACGGTCGAGCGCGATCTGGGGCCGGTTCAACAGGTCTTCGATCGCGATCGGCTTCAGTTCCATCGAGACCCGCCGGCTGTCTGGCATGGCGGCGTCGAGCGCGGTCGGGCGGGGTGCCCGCCTGACCTGCAATCCGTAGCGGTCAGCCTGTTCCACCACCAGGGCGAGCGGCGCGCCGGCCAGGTCCGGTGTGACGATGACCAGGGTGCCGGGCAGGCGGCCCTCGTCGCGCAACCGCTCCAGCACGGTCGCCAGGTCCGACACCGAGCCCAGGATCTGATAGCCCTGGATGCGGCGGCCGATATGGCGAGCGCTGGAAGACAGCAGTCCCTCCACACGGAACACGCGGCGTCGATCGCGGACCAGGGCGCGGAGGAACAGGTCGGCGTCCTCGGTTTCGCCGATCAACAGGACCGACGTCGCGTCGTCTTCGGAGGATTGGCCATTCCGCCGCCCGCGGGCCCAGCGATAGGCCACCCTGGGGGCGCCGAGGAACAGGAGCAGGGTCAGGCCGTGCACCAAGGGGAAGGTCGGATTGGCCGAGGCGGCCCCCAGGAAATGTGTGGCGAGTGCGAACAGGATGGCACCCAGGGTGCTGCTGGCCGCGACGGTGAGCAGGTCACCGAGGGCGGCAAATCGCCAATATTGCAGAGACAGTCGGAAGGGCAGCCCTGCGACAAGCAGACACAGAACGCCAAGCGGGATGAGCCACAGCGGATGCAAAACCGCGCCGCCCGGATCGGCGATCCAGCGGGCCACGGGAATCGACGCCGCCGCCAGACCGCCATCCAGGGCAACGTTTACGACAATACGAATGAGCGAGCGCGCCGAGACCATGGGGTTCGTATAGCCCAACGGGTTGAGCCGTCATACCCGCGCCGGGATTGGGGCCGAGCAGGACGGGAACGCGACGTGGGGTGTCATCACCTGGCCCTCCGCCGCTGGTGTTCAGCACTGTTCCGAAGTAGGGGAGCGAAGTTCTGGGCCGAACGACTCTAGTCCACGAACTCCAACGTGGCACCGAACGCCGACCTTGCCGGCACAACGATCCGTTTGGGCTCCCGACGGATGCCCTCTATCTGTCCGGAGGCGAGGCAGGCTGCCGTCGCGTCCAGGGAGCGAACCCGAAACGTCAGCGCGGCCATGAAATCGGTCCGGCCGGTCGCTTTCGGTGCCGCGTCCCCGTACATAGTGTCCAACCGGTCGGGGGCCAGGATCTCGAACCGTGACAGTCCCACGGCCAGCGCGTGACCGCCCTGGATGGGGTGCACCGAATCGCCGCCGAACATCTGGGTAAACAGGCGTGCCAGCACCGCGGGGTCCTGCGCGGCGATCACGGCCCTTGCGACCCCGATGGCACCGTTGGCGTGGTGTCGCCACTCATCGCGCCAGACCAGGTCCCGGGTGAAATGGTGGCAGAAATAGAGGCGGCCGGCCGCGACCGTCCCGGGGGTCAGGCGCACCGTGCGAAATATGGCGTCACGCGGGCCGTCGGGCAGATTGACCGGGCGGGAAAATTGCTGCGGCGGCTCCACTGGGAGACCGGCGGCAATCAGCGCGGCATAGGTGGCGGCCGAGTCCTCGGACCCGAAGACAAGGCCGTTCAACCCCTCGGGCGAGTTCAGGATTTCCTGGCGGCGTGTGTCGCCCGGCGGGGCAGCGATCAATTCGAGATAATCGGTGCCGAACATCGCCAGATGGTTCATCGATCCCAGTGTGTGATAGCCGCGGGGCGTCAAGGTGAAGCCGAGGCGCTGAAAGATGGCGGCACCCTCATCGATGCGGTCACGGACATTGATGACGACGTGATCGAGCGTCGGGACCGGCAGCACGGGCGGCATGGGCGTTCTCCTGGGCGAGCCTGTTTGATTTGGCGCACATAATCCATCGAGAAAGCCGGTTTGGCACAAGCCCCGCCGCTAAAATCGAGCGTTTGGGGTAGAGTGTGCCGAGACATGTCTGCCCGCCCGCAGGCAAAAAAATAGCGGTGCCCGAAGGCACCGCGAAGTTTGGGGGGGAAACGTCATGTAGGGGCGGCACTGGGCCGCGTCCCACCGCACTCAGATTGTGCGGATTGGCCGGGAATCAAGTCATACGCTTGCCTTCGCAATGGGGCGCCTTGGCCTGACGTTCGGTGGGAGCCGCCAGACCGCGCGGCCGCCGGGGACCTAGCTGAAGACTGCCAATTTCCGAAGTTCGTACCGCCAGGCCCCTCGAACACCGCCCATTCCGCAGGGCTAAAGCCTTCGGTAACAGCAAAACACTACGAACATTTAATCCGATGGGACACGGCCCATCAAAGCTGGTGCCGCAGCCCTTCCGAGTCGAAAGCAACCGGCGTAGCGTTCCCGATAACGTGATGAGAGGATACGGTCACATGGACGACGTGGCACCCGGACAAGCGTCACCCAACGGGGCGGC
>Ga0082335_1000652_pt1:22500-83731 | contig 83731 bp, 73 predicted proteins | sample Subgrocontami58m_FD_72375 | JGI IMG/M metagenome (GOLD analysis project Ga0082335, IMG submission 72375) | Subsurface groundwater microbial communities from S. Glens Falls, New York, USA - GMW37 contaminated, 5.8 m (SPADES assembly) (version 2) ...
CTAGCCATGGCCAGGCTGAAGGTGCGGTAACACGCACTGGAGGGCCGAACCCACGCCTGTTGAAAAAGTCGGGGATGAGCTGTGGCTAGGGGTGAAAGGCCAATCAAACTCGGAAATAGCTGGTTCTCCGCGAAATCTATTGAGGTAGATCGTCTCGTGTTTACCCTCGGGGGTAGAGCACTGGATGGGCTAGGGGGGCCCAAAGCCTTACCAAACCTAACCAAACTCCGAATACCGAGGAGTATAGCGAGGCAGACAGACGGCGGGTGCTAAGGTCCGTCGTCGAGAGGGAAACAGCCCAGACCACCAGCTAAGGTCCCCAAATCGTGGCTAAGTGGGAAAGGATGTGGGAATTCCAAAACAACCAGGAGGTTGGCTTAGAAGCAGCCATCCTTTAAAGAAAGCGTAATAGCTCACTGGTCTAATAGAAATCCTGCGCCGAAGATGTAACGGGGCTCAAGCCACGTACCGAAGCTGTGGGTTCATAGGGGTAGCAGCCTATGAGCGGTAGCGGAGCGTTCTGTAAGCCTGCGAAGCCATACCTGTGAGGGGTGGTGGAGGTATCAGAAGTGCGAATGCTGACATGAGTAGCGACAAACAGAGTGAGAAACTCTGTCGCCGAAAGTCCAAGGGTTCCTGCGCAAGGTTAATCCGCGCAGGGTGAGCCGGCCCCTAAGGCGAGGGCGAAAGCCGTAGTCGATGGAAACCAGGTTAACATTCCTGGGCCTGCCAGAAGTGACGGATGAGAGATGTTGTCGGGGCTTATCGGATTGTCTCGGCTTTTTGATCATTCCAGGAAATAGCTCTGGCATATAGACCGTACCCGAAACCGACACAGGTGGACTGGTAGAGTATACCAAGGCGCTTGAGAGAACGATGCTGAAGGAACTAGGCAAATTGCTCGCGTAACTTCGGGATAAGCGAGACCATTCAGTGGGCAACCATTGGGTGGTGGCACAGAGCAGGGGGTAGCGACTGTTTAGTAAAAACACAGGGCTGTGCGAAGTCGAGAGACGACGTATACGGTCTGACGCCTGCCCGGTGCCGGAAGGTTAAGAGGAGGTGTGCAAGCACCGAATTGAAGCCCCGGTAAACGGCGGCCGTAACTATAACGGTCCTAAGGTAGCGAAATTCCTTGTCGGGTAAGTTCCGACCTGCACGAATGGCGTAACGACTTCCCCACTGTCTCCAGCATCGGCTCAGCGAAATTGAATTCCCCGTGAAGATGCGGGGTACCCGCGGTCAGACGGAAAGACCCTATGAACCTTTACTGCAGCTTTGCAGTGGCAGCAGGAGAATTCTGTGTAGGATAGGTGGGAGGCTTTGAAGCCTGGGCGCTAGCTTGGGTGGAGCCAACCTTGAAATACCACCCTGAGTTCTTTTGCTGTCTAACCGCGACCGGTCAGCCCGGTCCGGGACCCTGCATGGTGGGCAGTTTGACTGGGGCGGTCGCCTCCCAAATAGTAACGGAGGCGCGCGATGGTGGGCTCAAGCCGGTCGGACATCGGCTGTTGAGTGCAATGGCACAAGCCCGCCTGACTGCGAGAGTGACAGCTCGAGCAGAGACGAAAGTCGGCCATAGTGATCCGGTGGTCCCGCGTGGAAGGGCCATCGCTCAACGGATAAAAGGTACTCTAGGGATAACAGGCTGATCTCCCCCAAGAGTCCACATCGACGGGGAGGTTTGGCACCTCGATGTCGGCTCATCACATCCTGGGGCTGGAGCAGGTCCCAAGGGTTCGGCTGTTCGCCGATTAAAGTGGTACGTGAGCTGGGTTTAGAACGTCGTGAGACAGTTCGGTCCCTATCTGCCGTGGGTGAAGGAGACTTGAGAGGATTTGTCCCTAGTACGAGAGGACCGGGATGAACATACCTCTGGTGCACCGGTTGTCACGCCAGTGGCACGGCCGGGTAGCTAAGTATGGACAAGATAACCGCTGAAAGCATCTAAGCGGGAAACTTACCTCAAAACTAGGTCTCCCTGAGGGCCGTGAAAGACCATCACGTTGATAGGCCGGGTGTGGAAATGCGGTAACGCACGAAGCTAACCGGTCCTAATCGCCCGATCGGCTCGATATCAGTGTCCAGTGGTCGGTTCCCGAAAGGGAAATAGCCGCTGACACACCATGCATGGAAATCATCCTCGGACCGGTCTCTTGCCGATCCGTCGATCCGAACGCAGACCCGCAACAGCAGCACACAGCATCCAAATCCCACCAGAACCTTAATCCCCCTGAACAAGGGTCCCCGTCATCGAACAGGGACCCTTCCCAGGGAAGATTGGAAAACCTGGTGGCTATGGCGGGGTGCCCGCACCCGATCCCATCTCGAACTCGGCCGTGAAAAACCCCAGCGCCCATGGTACTGTGTCTTAAGGCACGGGAGAGTAGGTCGCCGCCAGGTCCTCCAATCTTCCCTCACCCCCGCGGGGTGGAGCAGCCCGGTAGCTCGTCAGGCTCATAACCTGAAGGTCATAGGTTCAAATCCTATCCCCGCAACCAAGTCTACACAATATTTCAAAGCCTTGCGCACCCTCCCGCTTCCAGATACGTGCCCCCACCGAATCTGTGGAAGCAAGTGGGGGCGTAAACGCGCGTGGTCTCGCGCAGGTGCTTCCAGTGGGTCCACCACGTCGCCAGGAGCGGAACTGGCTGTCCCCGGCAACCTGGGACGTCTTTACCGCCTGCCCCGGCCGAGCCACGTGACACTCAGGTTGGGGCCCCGTCGTTGCGGCGCCAGTGATAAGCGAATTCGGCGCCGTCGAGATCGATCGCCGGGATTTCGTCCTTCTCCCGCCAATAGTTTTGTGTGTGCGCCCATTCCTTCTTGTCGCCGCGCTTCGGCCAGAGGTGCACGCCGCGCTTCATGTAGCCCGGATTGAAATCGTCGTCGTCCATCCAGGCCGACAATTTCATGTCCTTGTCCTCTGGCCGCAACACGACCTCGACCTCGCGCGCGCCCTTGTCCTTCATGTGTCGCAGCAGCCTGCAGGTGAAATCGGCGATCAGTTCCGAGCGCAACGTCCAGCTCGCACGGAAATAGCCGAACACCCAGATCATGTTCGGAATACCGGTGAACATCATGCCGCGATAGGTGATCGTGTCGCCGAAGTTCAGCGCCTTCCCATCGATTTCGAACGCGATGTCGCCCAACGCGCACAGGTTGAAGCCGGTGGCGGTAACGATAATGTCGGCTTCCAGCACCTGACCGGACTTCAGCAGCACGCCTTTCTCGACGAACCGCTCGATCTCGTCCGTGACGACCGAGGCCTTCCCGGCCCTGATCCCGGCGAACACGTCGCCGTCCGGAACGAACGCTATCCGCTGGCTCCAGGGTCGGTAGCGCGGATTGAAGTGCTTATCTACGTCGTAACCGTCAGGCAGATTGGCGCGCACGTTGGTCAGCAATTCCTCGCGCACCTTCTCCGGCTCGGCCTTCGAGCGTTGCGTCAATGCGAATTGCTCGTAGAGGATTTTCTTACGGGTGATCTCGTGCACCCATTCTTCCTTGACGCCCAATTCGCGCAGTTCGTCGGCGATCTGGATGCCGTTGCGGCCGATGCGGAAGAAGGTCGGGGAGCGCTGCAACATCGTCACGTGTTTCGCAGTCCCCGCCATCGCCGGCACCACCGTCGCCGCCGTCGCACCCGAGCCGATCACCAGGACCCGCTTGTCCGTGTAATCCAGATCCTCGGGCCAGGTCTGAGGATGGACGATCGTGCCCTTGAAATCCTCCATCCCATCCCAATGCGGAGTATAGCCTTCCTCATGCCGGTAGTAGCCCTGGCACATCCATAGGAAGTTACAGGTGAAGCGCAACCGCTCGCCGCTGTCGGCGCGGTGCGCCTCGACCGTCCATAGTTTGTCGGCGGACGACCAGGATGCCGAGTCGATGCGGTGCTTGTAACGTATATGGCGGGCGAGATCGTTCTCCGCGATCACCTCGCCCATGTATTTGCGGATTTCCTCGGCGGTGGCGATCGGTGGTCCGATCCAGGGCTTGAACCGATACCCGAACGTATAGAGATCGCTGTCCGAGCGAATGCCCGGATATTTGTGCGTCAGCCACGTTCCCCCGAAGCTTTCCTGGCACTCCAGCGCCACGAAGCTCGTCCCGGGACATTGCTGTTGGAGGTGATAGCCGGCGGCGACGCCGGAAATGCCCGCGCCGACGATCAGAACCTCGAAATGTTCCGTCTTCGTCGGCGTGGGTCGGGCGATTGTCGCGGAATCGTTCATCGGTCGGGTCTTCTTCTCCGGTTATCCCGCCATCGGGTCCACCGTCGAGCCGCCGCGCCGCACCTTCCCACAGCCGCCCCTCGGGCGCGGCGACAGCGGGCGCGGACGCCAGGCGGATCCCGGCGGATGGGCCTTCGACGAAGGCTACTGGCCAGTAGCTTACCGCCGGTCCAGGTTTCATCTTTGATCGAGATCAATGAGGGGGGGATTTCCCGTCCGCGCCCGAAGCGGATTGACCCCCCTCCTCCGAATCCAAGCCTTCCCCGATGTCTCAAAGCAACGGCAACTGCACCTCGCGCCGCTCGCGCATCGACAGCGTCACCGCGTCCGTCCACTCCATATATTTTACCGCCGTGACAAAATCGGTGTGCGTCACCGTCTCGCGGCCGCGCACGGCGTTGACGAACTCTTCTTCCACCCGCCAGCCGCCGGTCTTTGTGGCATCGATCGCGAGCGCGCCCAGGGCACCGCCTTTTTTGCCGAGTTGCAGGTAAGGCTCGCCGTTGTTCGGCGTGATGAAGGCCAATGTGCCGTTGTCCCCAAAAATCCAGGCTTCAGCCTTGTGCGGCGTGTGTCCGAGGACCGACGACAGCAGCAGGCGATACTGACCGCCCTGCTGCAGCCGGCCGGTAACGTCGACATGGTCGGGAATGGTGATCGGCACGCGCGCGCCTGACTCATCCTTGCGGTGCTTCACCACCACCTGACCGACGGAAAACGCGCTCGCGGCGTGCCCGACCCAACGCGCCATCTGCTCGTACCAAATACCCAGCGCCATGATGTTGTTGCCGGAGAAATCGCGGTTGTGCCGCCAATGCAGCGGCAGGTCCGGATTCGGATAGTCGCCGGTGGAGACGCGAAGGTCGATCGCGATCACATCACCGATCGCCCCGCCAGCAATCGTGTCGGCGATGGTTCGGTCCACCGGCAGCGTCATGGGCGCCGGCACGATCTGCGCGATCCGCGATGGATTGCGGCGCGATGCCGCCAGCATCGCATGCGCTTCTCGGGAATTCATCGCCATCCGCGCCTCGCACAGCACGTGCTTGCCGGCATCGAGCGCGGCGATCGTCATCGCGGCATGCATGTACGGCCAGGTGCCGATGCACACGGCATCAATGCTCTTGTCCGCGATGATCTCGGTCCAGTCGCCGTAAGCCTTCGGGATATCCAGTTCCTTCGCCGCCTTTTGGCTCGACGCCGGACTACGGTTGGCGACGCCGACGATCTCGACGCTGTTCTGCGTGCGCAGGCCTGGAATGTGCCTCGACCGCGTATTGGCGCCGGCACCGATGATACCAATGCGGAGTGTGTCTGTTGTCATGGCTGGTTGATCCTGGTTCGTGCGACGGGTGGAATGGCTCGCGAGGCGTATTCCAGCATCGTCACTGCCAGGTTCGACGTCAATTTCGGTTGGTTGAGATAAATGCGACAGCGCCTATCTGGCCGCCACCGCCAGGATACGGAGCAGGATGATCCCGCGCGCATTGTCGCGTGAACCGGTTTACCTGCGTCGTGCCGAGGAAGGTTCGGGCCAGGGTCGGTGAATGAGAACCGCACCCGATCCTCACCATCGCCACATCCGCGAAGGCATTGAGGACGGGCGGCGTGAAGGTTGCGCCTCTCGGCTTTGCCGTTTGGCAATCAGGCTGTCCGGGCCGCCATTCAAATCGCAGGATTTCCGGGCGATTCCAAGGGGACGGCGAGCGCAAGGCTGAGCTTGCCTGGTCACCGCGAGTCGGCCACCAATTTCTCGGGACGGTCGCGCCGCTTCCTGCTTTACCAATACCGCGCCGGCGATGCCTGGCCGCTGCTCAGCCCCAAAGAGGGCATCGAGAAATTCAATGAGCAACTGATTGTCGGTGAACCGGGCCTCACGCCGCGACCGGTGACGCTGCCGGTACCGATACCGCTGCCACCGGCCGAGCACCAGGGCCCGATCCATGAAAACCAGCGCGCCAGCGGTCGACACTGTTTCGCGACCCCCGAGGAGCCTGCACGAGTCGCCGCTGAGTGAATGGAACCGGCGAGGAGCTATCGAAGGCTCCTCGCCAGGATCAACTCCAGTCCTAACCCACAGGATCGAGCACGACCACGGGAATCTCGCGCTCGGTCTTCTTCGCGTAATCGGCATAAGGGGGCCAGAATTTCAGGGCTACCGGCCAAAGCTTTGCACGTTCCTCGCCCGTGACAGTGCGAGCCTTCGCCTTGAGCTTTTTCGTTCCGACCTGAACCTCGACATCGGGATTGGCGACGAGATTTTTGTACCAGCCAGGGTGGTCGGGCGCGCCACCCTTGGATGCGACGATGATGTAGCTGTCGCCGGTTGTTCCGTAATAAAGCGGAAAAACGAACTTCTCGCCGGACTTCCTGCCGGTCGTGGTCAGCATCAGCGAATAGACGTCCATTTCCGGATAACCCCCGGGCGGAGTCCGCTTCATGACGTGCCCCTCTTCCCCGCCGCTTTTGAGGTAGAGGTTGCTGTGCTCAACCTGCCATTCCTGCATTTTCGGACCCAGCTTCGCGTCGGCCATCGTTCGAACTCCCTGAAAGCCAACAGGCTATCACATCAGTTCACGCGGGCCGACTCCAGAACCGTGAAACGGAAATTCTGGATGAGTTGCGCGGGACGCCCGACGAAACCTACCGCCGCGGCGCGGACGAAGCGATCGTTAGTCCCGCCGTCATCCAATGACGTGCTGACCAGGCTCGGCATGAATGTGGAGTTCGTCTCAACGAATTGGGGCACAGTCACGCGGCGCCGTGCCAGCAAGGAGCCGGCGGAGAAAGGCGGTTGATCTCTGCTGCACACCTGGTTCCCTTCCAACATCGCCATGACGCCGGTGGAGCAGTTCTTCATCCGCGGCCTGGGCCAGACCGGCTGGTACGGCGATCCGGAAATCGAGCAGTTGGTGCAGGAATGGCTGCTGGCGCCCGATCCGGCGGCGGCGCAGGCTGCGGCGGACAAGGTGCAGACGCGCGTCTTCGACCAGGCGCCCTATTTGCCAAGCGGTCAGTTCCGGTTCCGCACCGCGCGGCGCAAGAACATCCAGGGCCAGATAGAGGCGGGTGGCGCGTTCTTCTGGAACATCCGCCGCGTGCAGGGTGCGCATTCCGTTGAACGTGATTGGCCACTCCGGCCGAATGTGTTCGCCGATTCCGGTGATCGTGATCGTGATCACGTGCGAGGGTCTATTGGGCTATTACTGTAAGACGATGACAAAGCCTGGGCGGCTAACCCGAGAAACTCTCAATTTGTTGAGTGAGGCCGGACGCAACAGGTACAGAAGCCCAGCAAGACTTTCACCGGCTGGTCGCCCGCAGGATCGCCAGAACCACAAGGATGCCGCCTGCCGCAGCTACCGCCGGACGCAGCGCCGCGTCGAGGCCGAGCCAGAACGCGTCCGACACCACGGCCAGCATCACAACTGCCAGCGCGGATACCAGGATAGCGGCGCCAAGCTGGCCGAGATGCGCGCGCATTACGCCCGGCGCGATCGTGGACCGACTGAACCGTTCTTGGAAGTGCGTGGCATCGAGCAGCATGAGCACCGCGATCCCCATCAGCATCGCTGCTATCACCGAGTTCGTCGCCGATGCCATCAGCAATGCAACCGAGAACACCAGCACCGCCAGCACCGCACCGGCAGTCGCGAGGCCCAATGACGGCAGCAGCAGCCCGGCGGCGCAGATCGCCGCCGCCACGACTCCGGCGCCCAATACGTGGCGCTCGGGCAGAACCAGGCAGGGTACGCCGGCAATCAGCAGCAGCGCGGCGATCCCGCTCAGCCGAACCATGCGGCCCTGCGCGTGACGGGGCGGTGCATCAATGCCAGTGCCGCCTCGATCGGTTGCGGCGGCGACCACAGAGTGGTGCGCATGCCGTGGCTGCGCAACTCCCGCAGTCGGTCCTCTCGCATCAGCCGCCAGACCCGCCGCACCACGGGATGGCGTGCCCGTCGCGGCAGATAGGGTAGCGAGACTTCATCGCCGCCGATCGCGACCAAGACGACGTCGCGTCCCTGGTCGGCAAGGCCGGTGACGATGTGGACGAAGCGTTCGTCGGCCAGCGGCGTGAGCGCGATGATCAGCGCGCGCCGCGGCAGCATCGCGTCCGGCATATCTGGTGCGTTCGGCAGTTCGGTTGCGGTCACCGTGGCGCGAGTCAGCGCTCGCAGGATCATCTCGTACTGGCGCGGGCCGGACGCCGGCCTGGTCCAGCGCAACCAACCTCCGACCTCGATCAGGCTCACCCGGTCGGTCTGGCGCAGATAGGCCCGCGCCAGACCAGCCGCGGCGCGCAACGTGAAGTCGAGGGTCGAATGCGGACGCTGACCGATATTGACGAATGTATCCACAAGAAGGACGACATCGGCCCTGCGCTCGACATGAAATTGGTTGATATGCAGTTGCCGCATGCGGAGCGAGGCCGGCCAGTTAATCCGCTTCATCCGGTCGCCAGCGGCGAAGGCGCGGATATCGGCGAAGTCGGTGCCGTCACCGAATTTGTGCGAAGCATGCGCGCCGAACAGTCCGCCCGTCAGCCGGGGCGAGGGCACGGTGCGAATCACCAGCGCAATCGGACGTACCGCGAGACTGATCGGCTGGTACTGCCGCGCCTCGCCGACCCAGAGGCCGCTGCGGTCCCATTGCCGGAAAAATACCGTGCCGAAGTCCAGTATGCCGCCGAAGCGGCACAATAGTGGGTTGTCCCAGTGGACCCGGCCATCCGCTTGCGGCGAGAACACCGCGGTCTGGTATTTCGTAGCGACCTGCCCTGGCAGAGCGGGCTGCACCTGAACCAGACCAGCGGCGGCGGTGAGCCGGGCATCGATCGTCAGGGTAAACGTGTCGCCTTCGCCTGGCGTCACGCCGTCGGTGGCGAGTGCGAAGCTCGCGATATCAGCCTCCGCCGGCGGCAATGACAGTGCCAGCCGCAGCACCAGCGGCACCGCGATGAACAGCAGTTCAGCCCGGTCGAAGGCAATGGCTAGACAGGTAAGCCAGGCAACGAGGACAGCCAGCGCATAGGCGAGCGGGCTGGGCCGGAATGTCACGATGCCTCGACAACAGGGGTCGGTATGCGGTCCAGCAGCCCCTGCACGATGCTGCGCGTGGACAGCCGGCCACCCCAGTGCTCAGGTTGCAGCATCAGCCGATGCGGCAGGACCGGCAGCGCAGCTGCCTTGACATCGTCCGGGGTCACGAACGAGCGGCCATCCAGCGCGGCGAGCGCCCGACTTAGCTTCATCAGCGCAAGGCTCGCACGTGGCGAGCCACCCAGAGCCACGCGCGGCTCGTTACGCGTCGCGCGCACCAGCGTCACGATGTAGCGTTCGACCGACGGTTCGACGAACACGTCCTCCAGCAACGCCTGCATTGCAAGCAGCTCTTGCACCGAAAGAAGTTGCGGCAGCACGACTGCATCGGCCCGCGCGCCGCGGCGCCGGCTCAGGATCTCCTGCTCCTGCTGTTCGCTCGGATAGCCGATGTCGAGACGGATAAGGAACCGGTCGAGCTGCGCCTCGGGAAGCGGATAGGTGCCGTCCAATTCAATCGGGTTCTGCGTTGCGATCACCAGAAACGGGCGGACGAGTGCGAAGGTTTCGCCTTCCACCGTGACCTGCCGCTCCTGCATCGCTTCCAACAGCGCCGACTGGGTCTTTGGCGCCGCGCGGTTGATCTCGTCGGCGAGCAAAAGCTGGGTGAACACCGGACCGCGACGGAACTGGAATTCGGCCGATCGTTGGTCGAACATAAAGCCGCCGGTGAGATCGGCCGGCAACAGGTCGGGGGTGAACTGCACGCGCTTGAACGGCAGGCCCAGGATCTCCGCGACCGCCCGGGCGATGGAGGTCTTGGCCACGCCCGGAACGTCCTCGATGAGCACGTGACCGTCCGCCAGGATCGCCGCCACCAGCAAGTGCAGCGCATCGCGCTTGCCGATGATCGCGGTCTCCAGAGCGGCGAGCATTTCCTCGGCCCGCGCGCGCAGGTCGGCGGGACTCAACTGCCGTCCTCAAGAAATCGCACCGTTCTCTCGGCTTCCGCCCAGGTGGGGCGGCGGCTCGCCCTTGGCACTAGCTCAGGCGGAAGCGAGGTCCCGCGCTCGTGGACCAGGCCCAGCAATCGCGTCCAGAGTGCGGGTGGGACGAAATACCACGCATGCCACCGTAGGTCCTTCGCCATTTGGGTCAGCAGCGGATCGGTGGTGACGGATCCTACCGATGCCTTGGTGGCATGGGTCGCCCGCTGCACCTCGTCGATCGCAGCGGCATGGCGAATCAGCGTGAACAGGCGCTTCACGATGCAGGCGCAGAAGATTGCGACGGCGATGCGGATCACCGTCGGTTGCCCGGCCGCGCCCACCCATAGCGCGATCGGGACGGCAAATACCGCGATGACCAGCCCCAGCACCAGCCAGCCGATGAAGGTCAGCCAGGTGATGCGGTCAGGATTGTGGCCCATCCTTGCACCTCCGCTCCAGGTCCTTGCGGATCTCGTCGAGGGCGCCGAGCGCAACTGAGCGGTCGAGGTGCGTCACCGGCAAATCGCTGAACCGCGCACGTTCGAACACCCGCAGCAGCGCGCGGATCGGCTGGGCGGGCAGGTGTAGTGCTGACATCGCCCCGCGCAGAAACTCCCCTGCCGTCTCCGCTGCGTGACGGCTCCGGCGGCGGGACGCGAGCTCGGCTTCACACTGGCGATAACACGCGATGACCGCGATGCGCGGATCGTCGCCAATTTCGAGCGCCCGTCGTCCCGCCGCGAGCGCCGATGCCATGTCCTCAACGGCCGACCCGCTGCGGGGCACCCGGGCCTTTCGGAGCCATTCCGCTATCGTCACCCACGGCTTAATCATCAGCATAACCAGAACAGAGCAGGCCATGACGACGACCGCCGCTATGCTCAGCAAAATCGACACGCCGAGGTCGAAGAGCGGCACGCTGATCACGTCGGGCGGCGGATCGGCGCTTCTGTTGCCGAACCATCCGCCTCCCGATCCGGGGCCTAAAAGCCAGCCGAACAATCCGCCCTCAAAATACCGTGCTTGGTCGGCGGCGATGGCCAGGGCTAAGGCGGGTAGCAGCAACGCCATAACCGCTACCGGCGACAGGCGCGTTGCCGAGGGGCGTTTTCGCGGCGTGCCATCGGATCGCTTCTTGAGCCGGTTCGACATAATCACCAGCATGATCGCGAAAAATTCAATCAGCGCCGCGCCCAGTAGCAAGAACTGCACCCAGGTGGGAACGTCGAACACGAGACCCCGGCTGGGCGAGTCGGCGATGGGTCCGAGCGGTTGCCAGAGGGCTATCGCGCCGAGAACCAACCCGAGCACGGCGAGCAGGATTGTTCCGGTTCGCTCAGATCTCGCCATCGCCTGATCGCCGGCATACCGTCAGAAAATTGTTGAAGTCGAAGGACCGCACCACCTGGGCCGCCTGCACGGCGCGCGAGGCGGGATTAAATTCGCAGGCCGGCCGCAGCACGAGATCAAAGTTCCCGTATTCGTCCCTGCCCAAGGCGTCCCTCTGCTCGTGCTCGAACGCCCCCCGGTAGCCACGATGTTGGCGGACTTCGTCCAGCATCAGGCAGTCGGCCGGGAGCGGGTAGCTGTCCCGCTGGTATCGCGCGATCTGTTCGGCGGGAGGGCAGGCGGGCATGACACGCACTCCGGGGTAGGCAAAATGGTAACAGTGTTGCGACAACCAGGCGAGAGATTCGCGGGTGGTTGCGCCTCGGGACCGAGTACCAGTGCAGGGGACCAGGCACAGATGCCGGCGGATGGCGCCCGCGGGCGAACCTTAAACTGCCGCCACCGTTGGTGGACAAATCGCCGGAGCGTTATCGGGGGGAAGCTTGCGGTAATTCTGTGTGGTTGCGTGGTGGGCGAGGGGCGGCGATGGGTGCGCGACGAAGACAGGAACAAGCGAAGCACATGGGTATGCATCTCGCAATGCGGTCCGTCCGCACGTCCTACAGAGGGTCATGATCTCTCATTCATCGGGCCTCCGACCATTGGCCGGATTGATATCGACTCTGGCCGTCCGGTTCCGATCGAGAAAAATCTGCTTCTTGTCGACGTTCTGCCCAAAGCGGTCGGTCACCTTTCGGTTAACTCCGGACTTGGGGCCGCCGACCGCGAAAGTCGTCTTTGGCTCGGTCACGACACCGTTGGATGCCCTGCGGATCGTGCTCTGGATCGCCCGTGCTGGACCATCGAGCCGGTGTTCGGCACCATGAAGACCCACGGGGTGGATGTGGAGACCTCGCAAATCACGATACCGAACAACTGGCTGAGACCGGTGACGGTGGCATTCATCGCGGCTGTCCGCGTGATGCAATTGGTGGTCGGTGGGACGGAAGTTGCTCATCAGCGACATCCGGAAATGGTGCGAACCGACGCTGCGATTCCATTATGAATCCGGGGTGGCCGTAAGTCTGACAGGCTGTTAGTGTTTCGACAGACACGGATGTTACCATCGCGTAGGAACACTAGATCATTGATTTTGTGGTCAGAATCATGCGACGCGGGGACACCGTCCGGCGCGATGGGAACACCAGAGCCTGCCTTGACCCTCGCGATCCAGGTCCCACGGAAACGGGAAGCAACCATGCCAATCATCACACCAAGCGGTCAGATCCTCGGCGCCACGGTGAGCGGGGTCGACCTGCGACAAGATCTGTCGCGGGAGGATTTCGGCGTCATCCTGCGCGCGTTGGGGGAGCACGGTGTACTGTGTTTTCCCGGCCAGGCGCTGGAGGCGGCCGATCTGCGGCGATTCTCCACCCGGTTCGGCGATCTTCAGGTGTTGAAGAACATCCCGCACCACGAGCCCGATATGCCGGAGGTGACTATCCTCTCCAACGTCAAGATCGCCGGCAAGCTGATTGGTGCGCCCGATGCGGGTCAGTCCTGGCACACCGACATGAGCTACTCGAAGACAATCGGTTTCGTGAACATTCTGTCGGCCTTCCAGGTGCCAATGCGTGACGGGCGGGCCCTGGGCGGGACCGAGTTTACCAACACGCAGGCGGCAGCCGCCGATCTGCCAAAGGATATGGTCGATCGACTGAGCGGCCTGACCGCAACGCACGATATCGAGCAATACTGGGAATACATGCGCCGGGAGAAAGGCAGCACCCGCCCGCCGCTAACCGAGGAGCAGCGCCGCCAGCGCCCGCCCGTGCATCATCCGGTGCTGCTGACGCATCCGATAACCGGCCGGAAGGTGATCTACGTCAACCCAGGGTTTACCGTCAGGATCGACGGACTGCCGGACCAGGAGAGTGCCGCACTGCTGCGTGACCTGCTGGACCACGTGATGCGGGACAAGTATCGCCACGTCCACGAATGGACGGTCGGCGATCTTCTGCTGTGGGACCATATCGGTACCTGGCACTTTGCCCGTCCTGACTATGGGCCGGACGAATACCGGTTGATGAAGCGCTGTCAGGTGATGGCGACGAAGATTTTCGACCCGGCGTTCATTCGTGATGTCCTGCCGGAGCGTGTTGCCGCGTTTGGCTGAGAGCGTCCACCCCGCGGTCGCCGACCGCCGCCCATCGCGCAAGGGACACGTCGAGCAGGGTGCCGGGATGGTTCGGCGGTCTGCTCGATTGCTGCGCCCGTCGGTTTGCAGCGGGACTCATCGGCCGCGCGTTTGGCAAATGCCCAGCTTGCGGGGCCCAGCGGCGGCTCCATGGTGCGCCGCAACATCGCTCCCCGACACTGAGAGGAAACACCACGCCCCTCACCAGACGAGGATAAGTCGCAGTTCTGCAAAGCGTTCATCCGCTCGAAGGGAATTTTCGACGGTGTGGTGGACTTCGATACCGCGACGATCGCCCCAAAGACCCGGGAGTTGAAAGCCGAACCCCAGCCGAATTCGAGCATCGGGGGCCGGAGGACAAGTTGCATCGTTGTCGGCATGGCTACCTTGCGATGGCCGGAGCGGTGGATCTGGCGGCGATGTTCGGCAAACAACCTGCCAAGAAACAACCACGCCGGACGGGGGCGGCATGCTCCGCGCGGTTGATTTGACCGCCTGGGGGATTGCCGCCACCATGGAATCAACCGGCAGCGATGACCGAGACCAAGAACGAAAATGCGAGGAAACGACGATGATCAGGCGGCAATTTACCAGACGGGTTACCCTGGGCGCGCTCGCGGGTTCAGCGTTGGCCGCGACGACCGGGCGGGTCCTGGCGCAGTCCAATGACCCGATCATCATGGGCGTCACCTTCGATGCCGCCAAACAGGCATCCTACTACGCGCTGCTGATGCGCGACGCCACGATCCTTCGGGTCGAGGAAATCAACGCCGCTGGCGGTGTCCTCGGCCGCCAGATCAAGCTGCTGCTCGAAGACGATGAGAACAATCCCGCCATTGCCGCCCAGAAGGTGGAAAAACTCGCCGGTGCCGGGGCGTCGTTCATCTTCGAGGTCGGGTCCTCCGCCACCGGGCTCGCCGCCCAGCGCATGGCCGAGGAGTTGAAGATTCCCAACGGCTCCCCCACCAACGTGGCCGAGGCGCTGACCAAGCCGCACAAGCATTGGTATTTCCGCCTGGGGCTGCGCGATTCCATCGCCACCCAGGGCCTGATCCGCTACCTGAAGGCGAAGTTCGACAATCCGCGCCTGGCGGTGATCCGCGACGGCAGCGAGACCGGGCTCAGCCTGTCCGATAATCAGGTGAGGTTCCTGCTCGAAGCAGGTTTCAACATCGTGGCGAAGGAGCAGATCTCGCCCGGGTCCGTCGATGTCACCGCCCAGGCGCTGCGCATCAAGGCGTCCAACCCGACCGTCGTGCTGGTCTCCGGTGCGTCCATTGCCGACCTTTCCAACTACATCAAGGCGCATACCCTGGTCGGCACCAAGGCGCCGATGATCGGCAACAATCTGTTCGCCACCACGACGTTCCCGGCGCTGGCCGGCAAGGCGGCGGACGGCTTCATGTTCGTCGATGCCGTCGACATGGCCCGCCCGGACGTGAAAGCGGTCGAGGCCAAACTGATCGCCCGCTATGCCGACCGCGCCAAAGCCAGCACGCAGATGATCGCGGCCTATGACATGGTCGACCTGGTGGTGGACGCCATCAAGCGCGCCGGATCCGCCGATCGCGCCAAGCTGCGCGACGCCCTGGAAGGCACCACCAACTGGCACAGCCTCGTCGGACGGGGCGGCACCAATGTCAGCTTCAGCCCCACCGACCACGATGGCATCACCAGCGAGAAACAGGTGGTGATCCGCCTGGTGCGGGACGGCCAATACGCCGGGTCGGTCGACTTCTAGTCAACCCACAGTCGTGGAATTCCTGCCCCTGATCCTGCTGTCTGGCCTGCAGGTCGGCTGCGTCTACGCGATGATGGCGCTCAGCTACTTCGTCATCATCAATGCCACGGGCATCCTGAATTTTGCCCAGGGCGAGTGGATGATGCTGTCGGCCGTCTTCGGCGCGGCACTGATCACGGCCCAACTGCCCTACCCGCTGGCCGTGCTGTGCGCGATCGGCGGCGCCACCCTGGTCTCGCTGCTGGCCGAACGGCTGGTGATTCGACCATTGCAGGGGCGGAATGCGGATATCAATACACTGGTTGTGGCTCTGCTGGGCATTCTCGTCGTCGTCCGTTACTCAACCGGCCTTATCTTCGGGCGCGAGGAAGTGCGGCTCGACGGGCCGCTGCCGGCCGAACCGATGATCCTCGGCGACAGTCTGTTCATTTTGCCGCAGACCCTGTTCGTGTTCGGCGCGACCGCGACGGTGTTCGCCGGGCTCTGGCTGTTCCTGCACCGCACCACGTTCGGCCGGTCCTTCCGCATCGCCGCCATCGACCCGCTGGGCGCGCAGATCGTCGGCGTCGATCTGGGCCGCGTCCGCTTCGCCGCCTTCGCCATCGGCGGGTTGATCGCGGCCATTCTCGCCTGGCTGTATGGCCCGCTCTACGCCGCCGGTTACCTGATGGGTGAGGCGCCCGGTGTCAAAGGCTTCATCGCCCTGATCATTGGTGGCCTCGTCTCCCCGCTGGGCGCGCTGACCGGCGGGCTGCTGTTGGGTCTGTTTGAGGTCGCGACCGCCTATTACATCGGCTCCCTTTACAGTGAGGGCATCGCGTTCGTCATGCTGATGCTGTTCCTGTTTGTCCGCCCGCAGGGCCTGATCGCGTCGCGCTGGAGACTGGGGTGAGCACGCCCCCGACCGCCTCCGCCCTGCTCGACCGCCCCGCCTGGCCGGCGAAGCGGCTGGCGATCTGGGGCGCGATCGCCCTGGTGTTGGCTTTGCTGCCGGCGGCGATCACCAATGGCTATTACCTGACATTGGCCACCAATGTCGCGATCACCATGATCCTGACTTTGAGCCTGAATTTCACCATCGGGCGCATTGGATTGTTCTCGCTGGCGCATAGCGCGTTTCTTGGCATCGGGGCCTATCTGACCGCGATCCTGGCCCAGCGCCACGGCGTTTCGCCCTGGCTGACCTTGCCGGTCGCCATCGCTGGCAGTTGCACCGCGGCGGCTATCATCGGAGTGCCCGTGCTGCGTCTGCGCGGCATGTTCCTGTCGGTCGCCACACTTGCCTTCGGCCTGTTCGCGGAAGTCTTTGCGCGTCAGGCGAGCGACGTCACCGGCGGCGCCTATGGCATCACCGGCATCCCGCCCTTGGTGCTGTTCGGCATCCCGCTGCGCGGCACCGGCATGTATCTGGTCGCCCTGACGGTGCTGCTGCTGACGGCGCTGATTCTGGAAAACATCCGCCTGTCCCGCTTCGGGCGGGCCATCGCCGCCAGTCGCGACAACGAACCCGCCGCCGCCGCCGCCGGGATCGATATCGCGCGCACCCGGCTCGCCGGTTTCATTCTGTCCGCCGGGTTCGCCGCCACCGCCGGCTGGGTGTACGCCTTCTTCCATTTGACCCTGAACCCCTATGTGCTCAGCCTGGACATCACCTTCGTCTGGCTGTTCATCGTCCTGGTCGGCGGCCTGGGCAGCATGCGCGGCACCGCCGCCGCCACCGTCCTGCTGGGCATCGGGCCGGAGCTTTTGGGATTTGCCAGCACGCAGCAGGTGCTGATCTCCGGCATCCTGGTGCTGGTCGTCGTGCTGCTGGCCCCGCGCGGCATCGGCGGCCTGATCGAGGACATGGAGCATCGCATCAAGGGCACGACGCATGGCTGACCCGGCCTTTCTTCGCCTGCGCGGTGTCAGCATGCGCTTCGGCGGCCTGACCGCGCTGGAGGCCGTGGACCTGGACGTCGCGCGCCAGGAAATCTGCGCCGTCATCGGCCCCAACGGCGCCGGCAAGAGCACCTTGTTCAACATCGTGGCCGGCGCCTTCGCGCCCACCGAGGGGCAGGTGCATCTCGGCGACACCAGACTGGACGGCATGCCCAGCCACCGGGTCGCCGCCGCCGGCGTATCACGGGCATTCCAGTTGGTGAACCTGTTCGGCACCATGACAGTGGCCGAGAACATCTTGGTCGGTGCCGAACGCCATGACCGGCTGAAACTCTGGCAGGCGGTCAGCCATCTGGCCGGATTCGCCGCCGACCTGGGGGACTCCGTCGGCCGCGTGCAGCGCGCGATCGATCTGGTGGGCATCGGCCATTTGGCGGAGCTGCCGGTGTCGCAGATCACCTATGGCCAGCAGCGTCTGGTTGCCACCGCGCGCGCGCTGGCGGCCGAACCTCGGCTGCTGCTGCTGGATGAGCCTGCCGCCGGCCTCGCCGGGCCAGAAACCGAGGCCCTGACCGCCGCAATCTACCGGGCTCGCGACGCCGGCACCACCGTCCTGCTCGTGGAACACAATGTCGAGTTCGTGCTGAACCTGTGCGACCATGTCGCGGTGCTGCATTTCGGTCGCAAGATCGCCGATGGCGCGCCCGCCGAGATCCGTCAATCCGAAGCCGTGATCGAGGCCTATCTTGGCCGCTGACAGCCCCATCCTTGATGTCGCCAACCTGTCTGCCTCTTACGGGCCGGTGCGCATCCTGCACGATATCTCCTTCACTCTGGCGGAAGGCGAGAGCATCGCCGTCCTCGGTGCCAACGGTGCCGGCAAGAGTACCCTGCTGCGCGCCATCTCTGGGTTGATGGTCCGGCGGGAAGGACAGATCCGCTTCAACGGCCAAGATATCGCCAACCGCCGGCCCGATGAGATCGTGCATCTGGGCATCAGCCAGGTGCCGGAGGGCCGCCGCCTGTTCTTCCCGCTGACGGTGACGGAAAACCTGGAAGCCGGCGCCCTGGCGTTGCGCAGGCGCGGCCTGGGCAACGAGGTCGGCGACGCCATGACGATGGTGTTCGACCTGTTTCCTCGCCTTGCCGAACGGCGGGCACAGATTTCCGGCACACTCTCGGGCGGGGAGCAACAGATGCTGGCCATCGCCCGCGCCCTGATGGCCCGCCCGCGTATCCTGCTGCTAGACGAGCCCTCGGTGGGGCTGGCACCGAAAGTGATCGAGGCACTGTTCGGGGTGCTGCACACCCTGAAGGGCACCGGCCTGACCATCATTGTGGCGGAACAGCATGTGCCCATGGCGCTCGACATCGCCGACCGCGTGATTATCCTCGGCCTGGGACGCGTCGCGCTGAGCGGTCTGCCGGCCGAATTGCGCGACAGCGAGGAAATTCGCCGGATCTATCTGGGCGGATAAGGCGGACCGGAAGGATCAGGCAAGCATGCAACGGGCGCTGATTATTGGTGGCTCACGCGGGTTGGGGCTGGGTCTGGTGCGGGAGCATCTGGCGCGCGGCTGGCATGTGAGCACCACGCAGCGCACGGCGTCGACGGACCTGGATGCGTTGGCGCGGGACTCCGATGGGCGACTGGCGTTGGAAACCTTGGACATCACGTCCGTCTCCCAGGCTCAGGCGTTGTCGGACCGGTTGGCGGGGCAGTCGTTTGATTTGCTGTTCCTGAACGCCGGGATCATGGCCGGACGGGGCGCCGATCTGCGTCAGGTGCCGGACGACGATATCCAGGTGATTTTCCTGACCAATGCCATCAGCCCGATCCGGGTCGCCGATACCTTGGCGCGCCATGTCGTGCCGGGTGGGATGATCGCCTTCATGTCCTCGATCCTGGGCAGCATCGGCACGAACGACGATGGGCGGGCGGAGTTGTACCGGGCCAGCAAGGCGGCGCTGAACTCTCTGATCCGCAGCTTCCGCGCCCGCCATGCCGCCGATGACTTGACCGTGCTGGCACTGCATCCCGGCGTGGTGCGCACGTCGATGGGTGGTCCGACCGCGCCGTTAGATATCGAGACCAGTGTGCGCGGTGTCGCCGACACGATTGCGGCGCGCTGGGGCACCGGCGGGCAGGCGTTCGTGGATTACCGGAACCAGATCATTCCCTGGTAGATCGACACGAGACATCAGCACTCGTCGGGGAGCCGATGCCATGAAGCTCGCCCTCACCTCTCGTGCGGAAACACACGGTACCAACCTTCAGCCGTCTGACGCATCAGGTCCGTCATCATCCTGGTTGCAGTTCCATGGCTTGAACCATCACCCCGACCGCGTCGTCCTGGTTCAGCCCGCTCTCGCGGACCAGCGCCCGCCAGGTTGGAAAGCCGAGCGACAGGTGCAGTACCGCGCGCTGTTTGATGGTCAGTCCTGCTCCGAGCGCCTCGTGCCATGTGGCGATATGCGGTCCGAACCGCAGTTCGGTGATCTCTCTGGTCAGGGCATGATAGTCCGCATCGCGCAACACACACGCCGCCAGAGCGGCGTTGCGCTCATACCAGCCATAAACCTCGCCAAGGCCGGTGCGTAATCGCTCGCCTCGATCTGCTATCGCGGGCCAGGCGCTTCCATCCGGCAGAGGGTCACGCTCGAGAGACAGACCCGAACAGGCGAGCAGCAGGCTCCGCTCATCAGGAAAATGCGCATAGAACGTGTGCCTCTGAATGCCGGCCCGTTCGGCGACCATGCTGACCGTGGTGAGCGCCGGTCCGATGCTGCCATGCAGCGCGATGGCGGCTTCCACGATACGCAGCCTCGTTTCCGCCTGCTGTTCGGCGCGACGCTTCAGGGTGTAGGTCCGCGGCATTCCATTTCCAATGCACATGCTCGTGCAATTAAAGTTGACTCGCCTGCCAATATTCAATACACGGATGTGTGTCATGAAATGGCGAGGCCGTCCACCACGTGACGCTACCAACGCGGTGCGGGGCCGAAAGCAAGACAACGTATGGAGAAGCACATGGAAACCAAGATCGACGAAATCGCCGGCGGTATCTATCGGCTCTCGACCTGGGTGGCGGAGATCGCGCCTCCGGCGGGGTTCACGTTCAACCAGTTCCTCATCCTTGGAGACGAGCCCCTGCTGTTCCACACCGGTCCCCGGAAAATGTTCCCGCTGGTCCGGTCAGCGGTCAGCCGCCTCATCGCGCCTGAGCAACTGCGCTGGATCACCTTCGGTCACTATGAGGCCGACGAGTGTGGCGCCATGAACGAATGGCTGGCGATCGCGCCACAGGCCGAGGTAGCGCATGGGCAAACGGGCTGCCTGGTGTCGCTGAACGACATGGCCGACCGCGCGCCGCGCGTTCTGTTGGATGGTGAAACGATCGATCTTGGCAAGGGGAAGCGGGTCCGATACCTCGACACGCCGCACATTCCCCATGGTTGGGAAGCCGGCGTTCTTTACGAAGAAACCACCCGGACTCTGCTGGTTGGCGATCTGTTCTCCCAACTCGGCGATGGTCCCGCATTGACCGAAAGCGAGATTGTCGGGCCCGCGATTGCCGCCGAGGACATGTTCAGGTTCTCCAGCCTGAACCCTGACATGGGCGCGACGATCCGCCGGCTGGCGCAGCTTTCGCCACGTGTGCTGGCACTTATGCATGGCCCGTCCTTTTCCGGCGACGGCGCCGCGGCCCTTGGCGCCCTGGCGGATAGCTACGATCACCGTATTCTCGACCGCATGCCGGTCGCCGAAACGGCAACTTCCGCCTGAATCGTTCCGCGGCCGTGAACCAGGGAGCCCGCCGTACCGCATGCCACCGAGGCGGCGGGCCCCAGCCCACAACTCCGATTTGAACTTGATCGAGCGGGTCATCGCCAAGGCGAAGGCACTGGCATGGTGATCCGAGCGGTCGATGCGCTCGGGAAGGCGCTCGCATCAATCACCGACCACGTCTCCCGGTAGGAGTGGAACAGCTTCTGCTGCCAGGTCGGATGTATCGAGTCAGGGCAAAACCGCTCTCATGCCCGAAGCGACGGGCATGACGACCCCGCAGCCGAGTCACGCCCAACCGCCCGAAGCGCTCGGCGTGTCTCGCCTGCTCCTGGTAGCCGCCGGTCAGGCGATCACCGATATTGGCGCCGGAAACGAGGTTCTCGGTCGGCTGGACTGGTTGCAGGTTCCCGCCGGCAGACGCGCGACGGTGCGCAACAACGGGTCGGAGACGTTGCTCCTGCTGTGGATCGACGCGCCTCCGCCGGGCTGACAGGATGGACGTGAGACGACCGCATGACGTGATGGGCGGACAACCCGCCCCGCAACCAGGAAAGGCCTGACCCATGCCTCAGAACCCACAAGCCAAGGTCATCCGCCTGGCCGAGGTCGAGCAAAAATCCCTGGGGCGGCGGGCCACCCGCCAACATCTGACCGGGGAGGACGGCTTGCCGGTTCTGACCGGTGTGCAGACCAGCGAACCAGGTTATGCGACGAAGCTCCACTCGCACCCCTATGTCGAATGCCTTTTTGTCCTGGACGGCACGATGGAGGCCTGGCTGCAAGGCGAGGAAGCCACGCCCCACCGCCTGGGCCCCGGGGACATGATCGTGCTGCCGGCCAACACGCCGCATGTCTTCCGCAACAGCGGCGACACGCCGTTGCGGCATCTGGGCATCCATGCCTCCCCGACGCGGATCGTGCACAATGTCGGGGAGTAGCGGCTGAGCGGAGGGGGCGCCCGATCCCGATCAGGCCTTCGCCGCCCCCCAGCCATAGATGCGTTGCAGGGTCTCCCCCATCAGCGCCGCGCGGTCGGTATCCGACAGGCGGTCGGTGACGCGAAATGCGTCGACACCTTGTCGGAAGGTCAGCATCTCGACCGCCCGGGTCCAGTCCGTACCCCACATGCAGCGGCCGAAGCCGAACGCGTCGAAGATGCGTCCCAGCGGATCCCAGATATCCTTGTACGGAAACGGCTCGTGCGACAGGGTGCAGGCGCCCGAAATCTTCACCGCGATATTGTCGTGAACCGCCAGGGCCAGCAGTTTCGGCAGGTCCGCCCATGGCTGAGCCGGCACCGGCGGGTGATGCGGCTGCTGCAATCCGAGATGGTCGATCACCAGCCGCGTATTCGGATTGCGCACGGCAAGCTGTCCGGCCTGCTCCAGCCGTCCGGTGCACATCAGGTTGACCGGCAGACTGTGGCGTCCCGCGGTTGCCAGAACGTGGTTCAATCCCGGATCGGCCGGGTCGGTCGCCGCGCTGTCACGCATCATGAGCCGGATGGCGACGGTGCCGGGCGTGGCGGCCCAGTCGGCAATCGTCTCGGCCACGGCGGGATCGGTCGGATCGACCGGCTTGATCAGACGGAACCGGGTCGGATGCGCCGCATACACCGACAGGGCATAGCTGGCATCGTAGCGGTACATGGTGAACGCCGAGACCAGCAGGGCTCCATCCACCCCGACATCGTCCATGGTGGCGACCATGTCATCGCCGGTGACCTCGGGGGGGCCGGTCAGCACCGCGGCCCAGGGACGACCTGGGTGATTGCGCTCATAGGCGTGAACCTGGGCATCCAATATCGGCATGATTTTCCTCCCTGATCCGGCTCAGCGCTCGCCAGCCCGCGCCCGCCCGGATTGCCTGCCCGGTCGGCGGCGGCGCCGGCCGGGCACTGTTCTGGAAACCGGACGGTTACGCGGCTTCGGCCAACTGCCTCGGCCGGTAGATCGCGATATGCGTCACCCGGGCGATCGGCGAAGCGTTATTGGCCAGCACCAGGGCATCGATCTCGACCCATTTATGGCCCTTGTGCTCATAGTTTTTCGTTACCCGGGCACGCACGCCCAGGGTGTCGCCGACGCGCGCCAGGCCGAGATTCTGCACCGTGCTGCCCATATGCATCCAGGCCGGCAGCACCACATTGTGCGACAGGGCCCAGTTGCAGCAACGCAGGATCGTGCCGGAATGCACGATGCCTTCCGCCAGGTACAGCGGGTCGGTCTCGCGTGTGTCGGCGATGTCCTGGGCCTGATACTCGGCCGTCACGGTCAGTGGGTTCATACCGAGCCAATCGCCGATGGCGAGGGAGCGTTCGTCGGCGGCGACGCGGGTGGCGCGGGCCTCGACCGCCTTGAAGTCGGCCAGAGACGGCATCGCAGGCGCCGAGGCGGGCATGCCGGCACGCCCGGTCGCGCACACCACGCCGTCGCTGGTGACCTGCAATTCCAGGCCGTTGGCATCCTCGACCGCGGTGATTTCGGCGATTTCGCCCTCATAGACCGGCTTGCCGAACCGCGCTTCGCCGGTGCCGCGTTCCAGCCAGGCGCGGCCCCAGCGTTGCACCGGCATGTGCGACATATAGGCGTAGACATGCACGCCGCCGACCAGGCCGCCCTTGAAGCCGAACTTCTTGGCGGTGGCGTCGTCGTGGATTTTGTTCTCCGAGGCCTTGGCGGTGTTGTACGCCGAGACGTGATAGGCAGGCAGTGCGGTCATGGTCTTTTTCCTGTTGTAATGATGGACGAAATCTCCCAACCATCACGCCCGTGGCCCCGGTCTTCCGTCTCCATGCGCTTTTAGCGATGCTCCGGAACTGTTCACCGAGCCATTCCCGCGAAGCGTCCGCGGCGTGGTCATGACGGCAACACGTATCGGCGTGCCCATCATGGTCCGGGGCGCGACATCCCTCTCGGGGCCGCCTCGGGCTGACGGGAACGCCTGGCTTCTCAGGGGCGTTGCACGAGTTCGATCAGGTAGCCGTCGGGGTCCTTCACGAAGGCGATGATCGTGGTGCCGAACTTCACCGGCCCCGGTTCCCGGGTGATGGTTGCGCCTGCCGCCCGCAGTTTTTCGCAGGTGCCGGCAACATCGGGCACGCCGATCGCCAGATGGCCGAAGGCGGTGCCGGGTTCGTATTTCTCGACGCCGTAATTGTAGGTCAATTCGATCGCGGTGTTGGTGGACTCATCGCCGTAGCCCACGAATGCCAGCGTGTATTTGCCGTCCGGTACGTCGCGGCGGCGCAGTTCGGTCATGCCGAAGCCCTTGGTGTAGAAGTCGATGCTGCGTTGCAGGTCCCCGACCCGCAGCATGGTATGGAGAAACTGGCCCATAGCGTTAACTCCGTTGGTTGATCATGTCCTGGTCCAGGCCCAGCAGGAACAGCCCCGCCTGGTCCGCCGCCGCGATGCTGGCCTCGCGCTCCGCCAGGATGGTGCCTCCAGCCTCGAACGCAACCCCCCGCAGTCCGGCGGCGACGGCATGGCGGATGGTATCCGGCCCGATCGTGGGCAAATCCGCCCGCCGATCCTGGCCGGGTTTGACCAGTTTCACCAGCACACCCCCCGGGCCGGGGCGGGCCAGGGTGCTGCAACGCGCGATCATGGCGTCGGTCCCTTCCACGGCTTCGACCGCCAGCACCAGGCCCTGTTGCACGATGCAGCCTTGTCCGACATCCACCGCGCCCAAGGCCCGCGCCACGTCGATGCCGCGCTGGATATCGGCCATTCCCATTGCATCCGGCGCCGCCCGGGTCAGGTTCCCGACCGGCCCCAGAGCCTCGGTCATGATGTCCTGCGCGCCGACGACCTGAAATCCTGCCTCCCCCAGCACCTTCACCACCGCCGCCAGCAACCCGTCATCGCCGGCAAACGCCGCCCGTCCGATCCGCCCGAGCAGCTTGGCGCCCTCCTGATCCGGACGCAGGTCGAAGATGGAAGGACGACGAACCGTGCCGATCAGCACCAGGTCCTGGCAGCCATGAGCGTGCAACGCGGCCAGGATGCGCCCGGCCGCCCCCATGCGGATGATTTCATGCGGCCAGGGAGCGAGGCTGTGTTTGTCTGCGAAGCCATCCAGCCCGACAATGAACACGCGCCGCCCGGCCGCCGTGGCGGCTGTCGCCACCCTGTGCGGCAAGGCGCCACCGCCGGCGAGAATACCCAGAGTGCGTGCCATCAGCCCTTCATCCGTCATGGTCGGGCCTGACCCAACCATTGCCTCCGCCCGTGTCGGTTCCAGGACCGCACCTCATGCTGAACAGTTGTGCCGTTGGGGATACCTGGGTCAAGTCCGAGCATGACGACGGAGGTGATGCCCGATCGGTCAGAAACTTCGTCGCCGGTATGACATCCCGGCCATCCCAGTTTGAACGGCTGGGCAATGATTCAGCGATAGTCCCGGGTGATTGCGTCCCTATTCATCGTCATTGGTCCGCCGAACCAACACCTCCCGCTTGCCCACATGGTTGGCGGTGCTGACGATGCCTTCCTTCTCCATCTGCTCGATCAGCTTCGCGGCCCGGTTGTAGCCGATATTCAAATGCCGCTGGATAAAGGAGGTCGACGCCTTGCCCTCCCGCGCCACCACCGCAACCGCCTGATCGAACAGACCTTTCTCCCCGTCGCTCGCCCCCGCGATGCCTGACAGCAGCGGTTCGTTGTCGGGATCCGTCGGTTCGGTCACGTCCTCCACATAAGCCGGTTCTCCCTGCTCACGCAGGAAGGCCACGACCTTCTCGACTTCATCGTCCGACACGAACGGGCCATGCACGCGGGTCACCCGTCCGCCACCCTGCATGAACAGCATGTCGCCCATTCCCAGGAGTTGTTCGGCGCCCTGCTCACCCAGGATGGTGCGGCTGTCGAACTTGCTGATGACCTGGAAGCTGATGCGGGTCGGGAAGTTGGCCTTGATGGTGCCGGTGATGACATCGACGGACGGGCGCTGCGTAGCCATGATCACATGGATGCCGGCGGCGCGCGCCATCTGCGCCAGACGCTGCACCGCCGCCTCGATCTCCTTGCCCGCGACCATCATCAGGTCGGCCATTTCGTCGACCACGACCACGATGAACGGCAGGGTTTCCAGTGCCAGAGGCTGTTCCTCAAATGTCGGGCGGCCGGTATCGGGGTCGAAGCCGGTCTGCACGCGGCGGGTGACGACCTCTCCCTTCGACCGCGCCTCGGCCACGCGGTCGTTGTAGCCGCCGATATTGCGCACACCCAACTGGCTCATGGCGCGGTAGCGGCGCTCCATCTCCCGCACCGTCCATTTCAGCGCCGTCACGGCCTTGGCGGGTTCCGTCACCACCGGCGCCATCAGATGCGGAATGCCTTCATAGATGGACAGTTCCAGCATTTTCGGATCGATCAGGATCAGTCGGCACTGGTCGGGCGACAGGCGATACAGCAGCGACAGGATCATCGCGTTGACACCGACGGATTTGCCGGATCCGGTGGTGCCCGCGATCATCAGATGCGGCATGCGCGCCAGGTCGGCCACGATGGAGGTGCCGCCGATATCCTTGCCCAGGGCCAGCGACAGCCGCCCGGTATGTTTCTGCACCTCGTCGCTGGCCAGGATCTCGCTGAGGTAAACCGTCTCCCGCTTGCTGTTCGGCACCTCGATGCCGATCACATTGCGGCCGGAGACGGTGGCGATCCGCACGGCGGTGACCGACAGGCTGCGCGCGACGTCGTCGGCCAGCCCGATCACGCGGGCGCTGCGGATGCCGGGTGCGGGTTCCAGTTCATAGAGTGTCACGACCGGGCCGGGGCGGATCTCCACGATCGCGCCCTTGACCCCATAATCTTCCAGTACCGTCTCCAACAGCCTCGCATTCGCCTGCAAAGCCTCTTCGCTCGGCCCTGAGGCTGCCCGCGGCGGCGGCGCAACCAGCAGCGACAAGTCGGGAAACCGCCAGCCGGTCTCGGCCAGCGGCAGGCTGGGCTGCTGGGCCTTGAGTTTGGAGGGCGGCGGTTGCTTCACCCGTGGCGGCGCGCTGATGGTCGCGACGGGCGGCACCTCAACAGGGGGAGCGATCAAGCGGCCGGATCGATCGGGCGGTTCCGGCCGGATGATCTTGGGGCCCGTGGTGGACGTCTCGACCTCCGGCGGATGCTCCGATTCGGGTTCTGGCTCCCGCGCCGAACCCAGGCCGGGGCGTCCGGCGAACATGCCCGTCACCCAGGACGATGCCGCCCCGACGCCGCTGGCGCCGCGGGCCATCGCGTGTCCCGCGTGACGTCCGCCGGAGACGGAGAAGCGCCCAATCCGCCACAGCCCTCGGCCGGCCGTCCGCCATTCTCCGGCGGAAAGGCCGAGCGCAGCGAAGGTCAGGATGAGGGTGAGAAGGAAACCGATGATCCAGACGCCGGTCACGCCGATAGGACCGGCCAGGGTGCGCCCCGTGGTCATGGCCGCTTCGGACAACAATTGGCCAATGGCACCACCGGGCCCGACGATCGCCGGCCAGGCCAGGCCAGCAGGGGCCAGGCACAGGGTCAAGAACGCCGCCTGGATCGGCAAGGCTGCCAACAGACCGGCGATCCGCGCGGCGGGACTGCCCAGGCCGCGACGAGACGCAATCCGCCAGGCCCAGGCCAGCAGGGCCACACCGGGGAGCATGGCGGCCAGTCCGAAGCCCTGGACGAGGATGTCGGCCACGACGGCTCCGACCGGTCCGGTCAGGTTCTTGGTATGGCCTGTGCTGGCCGTGTTCAGCGACGGGTCGCTTGGATGGTAGTCGAACACAGCGACCAGAAGCGCAAGGCCGAGCAGGCCGAGGGCGAATCCGCCGAGTTCGGCTGTGCGCCGGCCCATCAGGGCGGTCAGCGCCGGAGAGGCCAGCCGGCGGGCCTGCAATGTGGATGATCGGGCGGCCATCTGTGTTTGTACCTCGGGCGTGGGACGGGCACGGGGTTCCGTCGCTGGTTCAGGTATAGCCCGGATACCCCTGATGAAAAAGACTTTGCGGGACCGGGGAGGTGGGTCGACTATTCAGGAGCGAGGCGCGCCAGGGGGAACCAACCCATGGTCGCGGGATTGGCCGCGCAGACGTCTGGAGCGCGGGCGGGTTCGACCCGGTCATGCGGGGACGACATCGCGGCTCCGAGATCATGTGCCGGCGGATGGTGACAATGTTTGCCGTTTCGGTATCCGTGGCGACCGAATCGAGCCGCGGAGTCGAAGCGGGCGGGCGAACCCGAGAACCCGATGCTGGTGACCCGGTCTTCCCAATCGTCGGGTCGGCAATCGGATCGGCAATCGGATCGGCAATCACCACCGCGGTAATCGCAATTCTCATGACACCGGAAAAGCCGAGTGCTACGGATTACGGATGTCCAGTGCACGCAATCTCCGCCGCGTTCTGCTTTTGGCCCTGACAGTGCTGTCGGCCTGCGCCGCGTCCGATCCCAGGCCGACGTCGCGCGGACGGACCGACCGATTTGCACCGACCGGGGCCTTCGGGAACTACCTCGCCGGGCGCTTCGCGCTGCAGCGCACCGACATGGTGACCGCGTGCAATGACCTGCTGAAGGCGCATGCCGTGGCGCCCGATGACCCCGAAGTCACCACGCAAGGCTTTATCGCGTGCCTGAACACCGGCCGGCCGGAAGCCGCGACTCTGGCCCGCCGGCTGCCCGACAATCCGGTGGCGCAATTGCTGCTGGCCAACGTCGATGCCAAGGCGGGGCGCTGGAAAGCGACCGAGCGCCGCATGAACGGCTTGCCGCGTCAGGGGCTCACTCAGGTTCTGCAACCCCTGTTGCTGGCCTGGTCGTTGCAGGCGGACGGACGGCCCGACGAAGCGCTTGCGGTCCTGCGCCCCTTTATCGATGTGCAACGGTCCCGGCCGACATTCTCCCTGCATGCGGCATTGATCGCCGACGCCTCCAACCGCCGGGAGGATGCGGAACGGTATTATCGCATCGCGCGGACCGAATTCGGTTCCTCCAGCGTCCGGGTTGCACAGATCCTGGCAAGCTGGCAGGCCCGGTCCGGCCACCCGGTCGAGGCGCAGACGACCCTGGCAGGATTGGCCGGCACCTCCAACGACGCGCAGATCGCGCTGCCAGCCCTGTTGCAGTCGGTCACCACCAAACCCGTGGCCAGCGCAATCGATGGCATGGCGGAGGCCTATATGGCATTCGCCTCGGCTCTGACGTCCCAGAATGCGAACGATCTTGCGATCGTCATGTTGCGTCTGGCGCTGGACCTGCGCCCTGACCTGACGGCGGCCAGGCTGGCCGCGGCGGAAATTCTGACGGTGCAGCGCCATCTGGAAGCGGCCCTGGCCATTCTGTCCAATGTCTCGTCCAAGGACCCGTTGGCGGCGGTCGTCCGGTTGCGGCGGGTCGCATTGCAGGATCGCACCGGCCGGAGCGATGCGGCCCTGAGCGACTTGCGCCAAATGAGCACCGATTACCCGGACAGCCCGCTGCCCGATCTGCAACTGGGCGATCTGTACCGCACCAAGCAACGGTATGACGATGCCATCGCCGCCTATGACCGGGCGATTGGGCGCGTGCCTCGGCCGGGTCGCAACGACTGGGTGATGTATTACAGCCGCGGCATTTCGTTTGAGCGCAGCAATCAGTGGCCGAAGGCGGAAGCCGATTTCCTGTTTGCGCTGAGCCTGTCGCCGGATCAGCCGCTGGTTCTGAACTATCTGGGATATTCCTGGGCCGACAAGGGCCTGAATCTCGATCGCGCGCGGGACATGTTGCAGAAGGCGGTGCAGCGCCGGCCCAATGACGGGTCCATCATCGACAGCCTGGGCTGGGTGCTGTTCCGTCAGGGCGCGGTGCAGGAGGCGGTGAAGGCCTTGGAACGCGCCGTGGAACTGGAGCCTGACGATCCCACCATCAACGGCCATCTCGGCGATGCCTATTGGGCGGTTGGCCGGAAGATCGAGGCCCAGTACCAGTGGCGTCGTGCCCTGACTTTGAACCCGCCACCGGATGATATCGCCAAGTTGGAGGCGAAGCTGAATCCGCTCCAACAGATGCCGCAAGGGACGCAACCGAGCCACGTGCCACCCGGCGGCTCGGTCGCCGCGGGCCAGTAGCAGACAGGATCGGTGGTGCTGACCCAACGCAGGCCGGATCAAGGCACGCGATGACGGAGCAGGCCGCGCCGGCCAAGGTGAACCTGTTTCTCCATATCGTCGGCCGCCGGGACGATGGGTATCACCTGCTGGATAGTCTCGTGGCGTTCACCGCGGTCGGCGACCGGTTGGAGGCGCTCGACGCGGACGATCTGGCATTGTCGGTCACTGGTCCATTTGCGGCCGGCCTGGCCAATGAGCCGAACAATCTGGTGCTGCGCGCCGCGCATTTGCTGGCGAGTGCCGCGGGAATCGCGCCGAAAGCCAATCTGGTGCTGCATAAGAACCTGCCGATCGCATCCGGGATTGGCGGCGGTTCGGCGGATGCCGCGGCGGCGTTGCGCCTGTTGTCGGGGCTTTGGAACCTGCGACCCGACCCGGCACTGCTCGATCGCATCGCCCAACGCCTTGGCGCCGATGTTCCTGTCTGTCTGGCCAGCCGCACGACTCGGATGACCGGGATCGGCGAACACCTGGAACCCGCCCCGAAGCTGCCGCCATGCGGCTTGGTGCTGGTCAACCCCGGATTGCCGGTTTCGACCCAGGCGGTGTTCCGATCACGGGACCCGGGGTTTTCTCCGCCTGCGGGCCTGGCCGATGGCTGGACTGACGTTCATGCGTTGGCCGCCGATCTGCATAAGACGCACAACGATTTGCAGGTTGCGGCCGTTCGGCTGTGTCCAGCCATCGATCAGGTCCTGGCCGCGATTGCGTCCGAGCCGGACTGCCTGCTGGCCCGCATGAGCGGGTCAGGGGCAACATGTTTCGGGTTGTTCCCGGACACCGGATCAGCCGAACGGGCGGCGTCGGTGATCGGGCGCGGTGGCTGGTGGGCATGGGGGGGAGCGGTCAGGTGAGGCACGGGGCTTCCGCCAGGGCTATCGGGTGAAGGAAAGCCTTGGGGCGCTGCCCCAAACCCCGCGAGGGCTTCGCCCTTCGAACCCACCAGGGGCGCGGCCCCTGGACCGCGATCTTTTGGGTCAGGAACGAAAGGGGGCCGACCCGGGCGTTTCAACGTCCGTGTCGGCCCCCTTTCGTTCCTGACCCAATAAACGGCATCCAAGGCCCTGCCTTGGTGGGGGTCGAGGGGGCAAAGCCCCTCGCGGGGTCCGCGGGGCGTAGCCCTGGAGCTTCCGCGGCCAAGGAGGGCTTGGCGGGGTGTCCGGAGGGGGAAATCGCCATGGCAAGGCTACCAGCAGAGCCCCCATGTCAGTCATGGCCCAACCCATCGCGTTCTTCGCCCTTTACGCAGCGCGCGACGCGACCTATCACCTGCCGCAGCATGGGGCGTCGCCAAGCGGTAAGGCAACGGATTTTGATTCCGTCATTCGGAGGTTCGATCCCTCCCGCCCCAGCCACCAGCTCCGCTCAGGCCTCATTCACCCACGCCGCCCAGGCAGCATTCCCTCAGGCCGCATTCAGGGGCGAGACCTCCATCGTGCCGGGCAAACCGACCGCCAGGGCCAGCCGATCCAACCGGCGCATGATGCTCTCCCCGACGAACACACCACTGTTTTCATGCAATTGCAGCACGAGGTTGAAGCGCTCAACCCGCAAGGTCGCCGCCTCCAGCAGGTCGAGCGTGCCTGCCGATAGCGTGTAGGCCAACCGCAGTGCCACGCCCAGAATCTCGGCCCGTCGAGCGGCATCGGGGGTCATGAGAAGGCGTGTGGGTTGCAGATAGTCGGCATTCAGATCCGCCTCGTAGCGCAACGCGATGGTCAGCGCGAGGAAGGCCCGTGACGGATGATCCAAACCCACCCCCGGCTGCCGCAACACACGATTGAATGCTTGTTCGGCCCTGAACTCCGGATGGTCATGGCTGCCGACATCGGACATCCAGCACGCGGCTTCACGCAACTGGCGGTCGAGCCGGGTCTCCCCCGGGAACAACGGATCGGTCCATCCCAGCAGGGCGGGCGGTAGCGCCGGATCCCGCCCATGCTGCGCCGCCAGTTCGTGCCCCGCCGCCAGCAACGGGTCCTGCTGGCGAATTTCAGGCGACATACGCCGCATGAACCAGCCTTCGCGCAAGCCGTTGGCGCTGAACACGATGCGGCGCACGCCCGTCACCCGCAGCAACCGCCGCAACACGGTGGCAGCCAGCGGAAGATCGTCCAGTCGTCGCCGGGGGGCGCCCGGCAGTTTTTCCAGCACCTTCCGGTTGGCACCGGCGATCAACCCGGCAAGATCCCGCGCTTCCTCTCGCCCGATGACGTAGTGATGCACCATGGGAAGCGGGTAACCGGTCTGGGCCATGTGGATGCGAGCCAGCGCGCGCCAGGCGCCGCCGACCAGGTAAAGATCTCGCCCGCTGCCGCCGGACAGCCATGGCACCGTGGCCATGTCGGACTCCGCGATCATCCGGGCCTGCACCAGATCCCCGCCCGACCGCTCCGCCAACCGGATGACGCCCAGACGCAAGGTCTGTGAAAGTCCGGGACGGCCGGCGTTCAGTTGCACCACTTCCAGCGAACCACCGCCGATATCGGCCAGAATTCCATCGGCCGAGGGGATGCCGCACAGCATGCCTTCCGCCGAAAATCCCGCCTCCTGGGTGCCCGACAGCACATGGATCGGTACCCCTGGCATGCGAGCCCCCAGATCCGCCACGAAATCCGGGCCGTTGCGGGCGTCGCGCACCGCGGCGGTCGCCAGAACCTCGAACGGGTCGGCGCCCATGGCCCGTGCGACCGCGTGGTACCGATGCAGCACGGTCAGCGCCTGCCGCATGCCCTCTTTGTTCAGAAAGCCGGATTCCTGGAGTCCCTGGCCGAGCCGCAGGACCGCCTTTTCGTTGAAGATGATCGAAGGATTGCGACGACGGCCCTCGTAGACAACCAGGCGCACGGAATTGGAGCCAAGGTCGACCACGCCGCATCGTGGCTGGCCGGGAGGTGGTGTAAACGGCATGCGTCAGTCCTGGTTCACTCGATCCTGACGGCGGCCCTCGGGCAAGGGAGACGGAATGGTCGGTCCGTGCAGCGCCGAACCGCGGCCCGACAATGATGGGTTGGTCATGAAGTAGTCATGCGCGGACACCGGCCGTCGGCCGGCGGCCACACGCTTCCAAGTGCCATCGGCCCGCAATTCCCATGATTGCAGGGTGTCCTTCAGATTGATGGTCATGATCTGGTCAAGCATCTGCTCATGCACGGTCGGGTTGTGGATGGGTACGAGCGTTTCCACGCGCCAGTCCATATTGCGCTCCATCCAATCGGCCGAACTGATATAGACCCGGGCATGCCGGCTCGGCAGGGCATAGCCGTTGCCGAACGCATAGATCCGACTGTGCTCCAGGAAGCGTCCAACGATCGAGCGAACGCGGATGTTCTCCGACAGGCCCGGCACGCCCGGTCGCAGACAGCAGATCCCGCGCACAACCGCGACGGTCTTCACGCCGGCGGCGGACGCCTCATACAACGCTTCGATCAACCGGTGGTCGACCAGGCTGTTCATCTTCAGCCAGATGGCGGCGGGGCGGCCGGCCTTGGCGAACTCGATCTCACGTCGGATGCCTTCCAGCAGAGCATCGCGCGTCGTGATCGGACTGAAGGCCAGCTCCTCCATCGCCTCCGGTCGGGCGTAACCGGTCATGAAGTTGAACAATCGGGCGGCATCGCGTGTCAGGGCCGGGTCGTCGGTGAAGAAACTCAGATCCGTGTAAATGCGCGCGGTGATCGGATGATAGTTGCCGGTGCCGAAATGAGCGTAGGACCGCAAGGTCCCCGCCTCGCGCCGGACCACCAGCGACAGTTTCGCGTGGGTCTTCAGTTCGGTGAAACCGTAGACCACCTGCACACCGGCCGCTTCCATGGTGCGGGCGAGGCGGATATTGGCTTCCTCGTCGAAGCGGGCACGCAGCTCGACCATGGCGACGACGAACTTGCCGGCCTCTGCGGCTTCGATCAGTGCCTTGACGATCGTGCTGTCGCGGCTGGTGCGATAGAGCGTCTGCTTGACCGCGACGACGTTGGGATCCTGCGCGGCCTGGCGCAGGAACTGGACCACGACGTCGAAGCTTTCATACGGGTGATGGACGACGATGTCCTTGGCCCGGATCGCGGCGAAACAATCGCCGCCGAAATCACGGATGCGCTCCGGGAAGCGCGGCGTGAACGGCGGGAAAAGCAGGTCAGGACGATCGTCGACGATCAACTGGGTCAGGTCGACGACACCCATCAGCCCGCCCTGGGAATAGACCTCCTCCGGTGGCGCATTGAGCGCGTCGATGACCAGGGTGCACAGTTCCGACGGCATCTCGGTATCGAGTTCCAGATGGATCGCAACGCCGCGACGGCGGCGTTTTAGTGCGGTCTCGTAGGATCGGACCAAATCTTCGGCCTCTTCCTCGAACTCGACATCGGTGTCGCGGATGACGCGGAACAGGCCTTTGCCGGTCAGCCGGAAGCCTGGGAAGATCCGTTGCAGGAACATGATCACCAGATGTTCCAGCACCACGAAGCGGATCGAACCCTGGCCATTCTCGGCCGCGGGCAGCCGGATGAAGCGTTCCACCTGGCTGGGCAGCGGCAACAGACCGCGCATGCCGACGCCATCGGTCTCCCGGACCAGCAACAGCGCCATCACCAGGCCCATGTTGGAGATGAACGGGAACGGATGCGCCGGGTCGATGGCCAACGGCGTCAGCACCGGAAACACCCGTTCCATGAACCACGCATCCAGCCAGATGCGATCCTCGTCGGACAGCGAATCCGGCACGCAGATCTCGATCCCCGCCGCGTGCAGCAGGGTGATCAGCTCCCGGCCCGAGCGCTGCTGATCCGATCGCAGAGCCTCCGCGCTCCGCTTGATCTCAACCAGTTGCTGGGCCGGGGTCAGGCCGTCGGTGGACAGGTTGGCGACACCGGCTTTGGCCTGGCCAATCAGTCCGGCCACCCGCACGGAGTAGAATTCATCCAGGTTGGAGGCGCTGATCGACAGAAACCGCACCCGTTCCAGCAGCGGGTGGCGCGGATTGTCCGCCTCCTCCACCACGCGCCGGTTGAAATCCAGCCAGGACAGCTCCCGATTGATATAGCGGGCGCCGGCCGCCTCCGGCTGCCGGGCGGCGGAAACCGTGGCTTCGCTGGCACCCTCGATCGGCGGCGCTGTATCGGCGTCGTTTATCATGCGGAGCAGTCTTTTCGTTGGCATCTGGATTACCCCGTCTCTACCGGACTCGCGCCGCCGTGACTGCCCACCTTATCGTCCGAATCACCATATGACATCGAATCTTCATCCATGGCAGCCAGCACCGACGCGGCGAGTGCCTTGGTGATCCTGCCACGCTGCTGCAACTCGGCCCGATCCAGACGTTGGACGGCTTCCCGCAGCGCGGCCGGCGTGCGCGCCAGGCGCAACAGCAGCCAATCCTGCAAGGCGGGTGCGACAACCAACTGCCGATCGGCGAGCAGGCGGGTCAGCAGAGCCTGGAGCAGCGACTCTTCCGGTGTGTGGATCTCAATCGCGGTGATCGCGCGGAGCCGGCTCTCCAGATCGGGTAAGCGGGTGGTCCAGCGCGCTGGCGGACGGGTCGCTGCCAGCAGGACAGGCAGTCCGGCGGCGAGGCCCGCGTTCAGCAAATGCAGCAGGGCCGGTTCCTCGGCCATGGTATCGGCGTCGTCGATGGCGATACCGCCGGATGCGGGCGGCAACGGCACCCCGCGCAGGTCCGGCCCCTGCCACAACGTGGCGCCCATCCGTTCGGCCCAGATATGCAGCAGATGCGTCTTGCCACAACCGCTCGGCCCCCACAGCGCCAGCCGCCGATCGGGCCAGTCCTCGGCTCGGTTCAGCCACGCCAGCGCGGCTTCGTTGGAATCGCCCGCCATGAAATCGGCCGCGGCGAATCCGGGCTGAAACGGGAACGGCAAACGCAGTTGCCGGCCGGTCTTCACGGCTCTGTCACTTGGGTGGCGGATCGTAATAGAGCGGGCTGGCCAGATAGCGCCGTAGCCAGAACCGGCACAGCACGCCGATTGTTGCGGCTATCGGCACTGCCAGCATCACGCCGACGAACCCGAACGCCGCGGCCCCTGCGAACAGGGCGAAGATCACCCAGACGGCCGGTAACTCCACCCGATCGCCGAGGAATCGCGGATAGATGATATAGCCCTCCAGGATATGGCCCGCGACCAACACACCGCCGACGGTGGTGACGCCACGCCAATCCGGGAACTGCGCCAGCGCCAGGCCGATCGACGTGACGGCGCCCGAGATCGACCCGACATAGGGGATGAACGACAGCAGGCCGGCGGTCAGCCCAACGATCAGGCCCAGGTCCAATCCCGCCATGCTCAATCCCACGGCATAGAACAAGGCCAGGATCAGGCAGCACAGCGCCTGCCCGCGTACCCAGGCCGACAGGACGCGATCGACCTCCCGCGCCTGCGCGCGGATCACCATGGCGTAGCGAACCGGGAGCCAGGAATTCACCATGCTGATGACGTGTGGCCAGTCGCGCAGCAGGTAGAAGCCGACCACGGGCGTCACCACGGCCAGGCTGAGGACGTTGAAAATCGCGAAGCTGCTGCCGATGACCCCGGTGACGGTGGACAACAGGATGCTCAGCATGCTGGCGGCCTGGCCGCTGACCAGGTCGCGCAGCCGATCGTTCACCAGCTCCGACCCGAAATTCTGCTGCAACTCAGTCAGGACACCGCGCGCCCAGCCCTGGATCAGCAGCGCGTATTGCGGGATGCGGTAAACCAACAGTCCGATCTGCGCGAGCAACAGCGGATACAGCAGCAGGGCGAACAGCAACACCGCGGTCAACGCCAGCAGGATCATCAGCAGGGCCGACATCCCGCGCGGCAATCCCAGTCGCGTCAGCCGGGAGGTCGGCGGGTCCAGCGCATAGGCCATCACCGCGGCGGCAACGAACGGTGTCAGCACCGAGGCGAACAACTGCAATGCCAGCCAAAGCGCGATCAACAGACCGAGGCCCAGGGCAATGCGTTGCCCGCGCGTGGATCGGGCGGCGAGGGATGTCGTCAGCCAGATGCCACTCCCGCTCACGGCGGGCGTGGCTTCATGCGGCACCAGGCCGGGGTCCGGTGGAGGCGGCGGTGGAGGGGGTGGAGCGGTGCTATCGGCCGCGTGCGGTGACCCAGACATAGGCTCCACCCGAGGCCAATGTTGTTGCCGCCACAACCCAGATCATGACCTCACACACCCATGGCATGGACAGGCCGAACCCTGCTCTCAGCAGGATCGCGGCCACGAGCATGATCTGGAACATGGTATTCAGCTTGGAGATGTAAAGCGGCCGGATGATCACCGGGTGCCCTAGCACGCCCAGGATCAGCACCCCCCCGACGATCACAAGATCACGGAACACGACCAGTATTGCCAGCCAGGCGGGCAAGGCATCCACCGTGGCCAGCGTGACATACATCGTGACCAGCAGGGCCTTGTCGGCCACCGGATCGAGCAACGCTCCAATCGCATTGCCGCCATAACGACGGGCAAGCCACCCATCTACCGCGTCCGACAACCCAGCGGCCACGAACAGAAAGAACGCCTGGTCGAGCCGATGTTCCAGCACCAGCCAAAAGGCGAGCGGAACCGCGCATAGACGCGCAAACGTAATCACGTTGGGAGCGGTGATCAGTTCCGAGGACACGCTCCGCCCGAACCCGCTGCCATCAGGCATGGGTGATCTCCGGAGTGTCGGAACCGTGGTGGCTGGGGTTCCGGCCCGATGGCACTATCCGTCCGAGTCGGATTATTGGTGCAGCCCGCGGGAAGTTCGAGCCGCGTTGGACATGGCTCAAGCGGCTCGCTTCGCCGATCCGATCCGGGTTGGCACGTCCGGCGAGGCGGACCCGCTCTTTGAGAGAGTGTTCCCATGCACGCGACGGGTGGCATCCATAGGGCGCGACCGAGACAGCAAGGACGGCGGAACGCCACGCATCCCTTGCACGCCGTCGCGACTGGCGCTCACCAAAAGGCACGCGACCATCGACGCCGCTCGCCATTGTATCTGCCCCCTGCTCTGGATGGTCCACCGTTGCGTTCTAGCCGTCGCATGTGGTTCTGTCTGCCCTCCTTCACCGATTACCTTTCGAGGGCCGCCATGACCAGCGGAGACCACAGCCGCGCGGCCGGCGACAATCGCCTGGACTATCGCTCCGCCGGCGTCGATATCGAGGCCGGCGACGCCTTGGTTGAGGCGATCAAGCCCCTGGCGCGGGCAACCACGCGGCCTGGCGTGCTCGGGGGCCTGGGTGGCTTCGGCGCGCTGTTCGATCCCAAGGCGGCCGGGTTCGCCGATCCGATCCTGGTGTCGACGACGGACGGCGTCGGCACCAAGCTGATGATCGCCATCGAGACCGGGATCCACGACACGGTCGGCATCGACCTGGTGGCCATGTGCGTCAACGACCTGGTGGTGCAGGGCGCGGAGCCACTGTTTTTCCTGGACTATTTTGCTACAGGCAAGCTGGATGTCGCCGCCGCGCGGACCATCATTGCCGGGATCGCGGAAGGCTGCCGGCAGGCCGGTTGTGCCCTGGTCGGTGGGGAAACGGCGGAGATGCCGGGTCTCTACGCCTCGGGCGACTATGACCTGGCGGGATTCTCGGTGGGGGCCGCCGAACGCGGGACCCTGCTGCCGCGCGACGTCGTTCCCGGCGATACGATCCTGGGGCTGGCCGGCAGCGGTTTGCACTCGAACGGGTTTTCCCTGGTGCGCCGGGTAGTCGAGCTCAGCGGCCTCGGCTGGAATGCACCGGCCCCTTTCGCGCCCGAGATCACGTTGGGGCAAGCCCTGATGGAGCCGACGCGGATTTATGTGCCGGCCCTGGTCGCGCTGCATCGCGCCGGACTGCTGAAGGCGGCGGCGCATATCACCGGCGGGGGGCTGCCCGGCAACCTGCCCCGCGTGTTGCCGAATGGCACGACAGCGGTCCTGCAACCGTCCTGGCCGGTCCCGCCGGTCTTCGGCTGGCTGGCCCGGACCGGAGGCATCGCGCCCGAGGAAATGTTGCGGGTTTTCAACTGCGGCGTCGGCATGGCCCTGGTCGTGGCCGACGCGGATGCGGCCATCCCCCTGCTGGAAGCCGCCGGGGAGCGGGTGTGGCGCATCGGAGCCATCGTGGCCGCGGAAACCGAGGCCGCACCGGCGACGGTTCGCATCCCCGTCCCGTCCGGTTGGCCCACATGATCGCGCCCGCGGCCGGTCGTCGTCGTGGCGCCGGCGAAGCAGGCCAGGCTGATACCCTCCGATGGGCCTGACGCGGCGGCGTACCGCGATCCTGATCAGCGGGCGCGGCTCTAACATGGCCGCGTTGCTGGCGGCCGCCGCCGACCCTTTGTACCCGGCGGAGATCGTCCTGGTGCTCTCGAACAGGCCGGATGCGCCGGGATTGGATCGCGCGGCCGCTTCAGGCGTGCCTACTCTGGCGATCGACCATCGCCTGTTTGGCAAGGATCGCGGTGCCCACGAAGCCGCGATTGACACTGCACTGCGGTCCGCCGGGGTCGATGTCGTATGCCTGGCCGGCTACATGCGCCTGATGACCCCTCGGCTGGTGGATGCGTGGTCGGACCGGATGTTGAACATCCATCCCAGCCTGTTGCCAGCCTTTCCCGGTCTGCACACGCATGCCCGCGCTTTGGCCGGGGGCGTGAAACTCCATGGCTGCACCGTGCATCTGGTCACACGGGACATGGACGCCGGACCGATCCTGGCCCAGGCCGCCGTCCCGGTCCTGCCGGGCGATACCGAGGACAGCCTTGCCGAACGGGTGCTGCGCCAGGAGCACGCGATTTATCCGGCGGCGCTGGCGGCCTTTGCCTCTGGTGTGGGGCCTGTCTGGGCAGCGGAGACCGCTTCCCTGGCCAACCCTTCCCTGGCCGACCCTTCCCCGGGCAACCCCTTGCCATGGGATCGCACCTCACAATAAAATGGGGCTCGAATTGATCGCAGCAGGGCGGAGCAGTTGATGGCCAGTCACGGCAGTACCCATTTCCACGGGCCAGAGACGCCGGAGCAATTGGCGGCGGAACGGCAACGGAATTGGGAAACGTTCACCAACGCCACCGTCGGGTCCATCATTTTCATGGTCGTTCTGTTGGTCGGCATGGCAGTGTTTCTGCTGTAGGGTCGGTTCGGCACCGTACTAATTTCCACGCCGATAGGCCGATGGCCGCGGCGCATTGACGGGTCTCGGAAGAGCGGGTGATCCCGGCTGCCGATGCAAGCGTCCCGGCTTCAACGGATGCGACCGCCGGGCCGGAACACTGGTGCGTATGGCCGGAGATCCCGACACTCTTGGGCATAGCTCAAGCGGCTCCTACCGCCGATCCTAGGGCGGCACTTCCGGCGAGGTATACGAAGTCATTGACTTGGTGTTCGTATTGCCGCGACGGGTGGGCGCCACCTGTCGCGATCAGAACACCAGCGTCGCGCTCAGCACGTCCACCGCATCGCACGAAGCATCCGGTCAGCGGTAGAATTCGACCTTCGCTTCCCGGAACCACAGAAAATTCGCCGGCACGGCCGAAATCGGCCCGTTTATGGCAAAAACCGCGATTTCGAACCGCTCCCCGGGCTTGACCAGATCGCGCAGCACCAGCCGATTGGGCATGTTGAAGCCCTGGATCGCCGCCGGACTGGGCCGGCCGGCCGAACGCGGCAGTTCGCCATCGACCCAAACTTCCGCGTAGTCGTCGACATTCACCGTCAGCACCACGCGCGTGCCGGCCGTATCGAACCCCTCGGCCTGCGCCGGGATCGTCAGGACCGTGCGGAACCAATAGAAGGACGCCATGCCGCCACCCCGACGCGCGCCGAGGTCGGTCGCGGCGATGTCGGTCCAGGCACTGTCGTCGAAACCCAGCAGTTCGGCGTGCGGCTCAATGTCATAGGTCGTCTTGAATTCGGGCATCGAGTCCGACAGCGCCGCACACTCGACCAGCTTTGCCTCCCGCCCCTTCCACCGCGCCCCGAAAGCGGCCGATCCCGCGGTCGTCATCAGATTGACCACATGCGCCGGAGGCACCACGGGCGCGATCGGCGGTTGCGGCTGCAGCAGTGGCGGGATCGCCGGCGGGGCCGAGACCGTGGGCCGTGTGTAGGTGTTCGCGGGCATGTCATGCTCCTTTCCGTCGTTGTGCCGGCAGGGATGTTTCAGCGTCCGGTGGCGATTTCCTGGAGAACCGGCATGAGGAATCGTTTCATCGTCGGGAAGTCCTCGGTCATCGGGAAATGGCCGAGACCATGCATCGGGATGAATGTTGCGCCCTTGATCCTGGCAACGAGCTCCTCGCCTTCCTGGATCCCGGTGCCAGGGTCATATTCGCCATTCAGGATGTAGACCGGGCATCGCGTGGTATCGATCAGATGCGCGGTGTCTCGCAGGTCGTGTTCGATGCTGTAATAATTCAGGTCGCCCGCGAACACGCCTGGCGCGCCCTGGCTGTAGGTCCACGCGACCTCGTGCTTGTAGCGCTCGGGGCTCAGGGGGCCGTTCAGGCAATACATCGCCGCGCCGGCGCGTTCCCCGCCATTGACCCGCGGGTGGCGGAAATAGCGCCAGCCGGCCCGGATTTCCGCCTCGGTCCCGATCCCGCTGCGCAGGCCTGCCTCCAGGCCGATGACCGCCCGGTATTCGTCTGGATGCGCCAGCGCCAGGTCGGGTGCCAGATGGCCGCCCATCGAGCTGCCGATGAAGACCGGATTGTCCAAGCCCAACGCGCGTTTCAGCGCCAGATGGAAGTCGATGAAGAACGACTTGGTGAGCCGGTATTCCCGGGCCCACCATTCCACCGACTCAGGCGGCAGGGATTTTCCATGATAGGGCAGGTCGGGCACGATCACCCGGTAGGATGCGGTGATATCCGGATCGGTCAGGAAATGGCGCCACTGCTTGCCGTCAGACCCCGCGGTGTGCTGACAGACAAGCGGGATGCCCTGGCCGCTTTCCTCAAAGTAGACGCGATACTCCGTGCCCTGGACATCGAGGTAGACGTACCGGCCGGTCGTGGCTTCGAATTTGGCCATGGTCCTGGCCTCCCTTCCTGTCAGCGTGGCGCCTGGCCGTTCTCAAGACCCCGCATCACGTCGATCATGCGCGTCAGAGCCGCGAAGTAGGCGTTGTACAATTCACCGTCGCCGATGACCTCGCAGGTCCCGGCCCGCACCGCCGCGTAGAGGTTCTGAAATCGCGGGGGTGGCACCGGCAACAGAAGTTTCGCCCAGAATTCGCCAGAGCCCCGGATGGTGACGTCGACCGGTTCGGTCAGCGGCACGAAACGATCGATGGATGTCAGCGTGCCGTCGTGGAACTGTATCAGCCGAACCTCATCTTCGATCTGGACCGCCAGATTGAGCGCCATGTCGCGCGACACCAGCCGGAACTCCGGATCGCCGTTGATCCGCTCGCGCAATCGTTCCGCCCCATCGGCTTCCAGCAGACGTATGGCCATACCGTCTCTCCCCTTCTCGGTTCACGTGCCCCGCGACGTGCCGCCGGTCATTCGACGCTTGTCCTTGCCGTCCGTCCGGCGATCCGGTCCGGGTTTCACATCGGTGCGTTTTCGGTCTGACCGGCCTCGGCCAACGGCGAATGGGCCCTGGATTGCGAGAGGCCAATGGCCCGGGACCAGTCCCTCCGATCAGCCGATGTTCCGGCGCCTCCGAGGCGCTCGTCAAGGGGTGGGCCCGATTGGCAGCAGTTTTCATTATGGCCCGGCGCCGTCTCACCCAAGTCCACCCGTCTCTGGCCGGTCTCAAAAGCAGCCATCTGCCCAGTCCGTAGGCAATCATGAACGAGAGGATTAACCGCATGGAACCGGAACAATACCCCCCGAGTCCCGCATTGCTCCGTAACGAAAACCCCCCTTATCCGCGCCTGACCGGAACGGATTACGGAAAGTCCATACTTAAAGTAGAATCTCAAGAAACCCGATAAATTGTGTTATATCAGAGACTTACAACACAATCCGAACCTTGGTTGTGAGCTTTGGCAAAAATCGCCAACAGCCAGTTTCGCGCCAAATTAACCATTGGGGGTTTTGGTTAACCATCGCCCAAAATCCAGGCAAAAGACCATAGACTCGAGGAGAACTCGAGGGTTTTGACCCCAAAAACCCGCATCCTGCCGCCGAAATCCACTTTTAACTTGCCACCGACACCGCGCTCGGCTTAGAACAAAAAGCAAACAACCGGCTGATTCCCGTGCCCCAGGATCCCTGCATCACCCCAATTCCCCCCGCTTCGAACATCAAAATCGCACACCCACAGTCGAAAACGGCGCGATGAAACCCACGTCAAGGCCAAGCCAGATGAGGAGAATGCCTCATTCGGCCAGAATGAGAATTGCTGCCTGATTGGTGTACGTAGCACGCGAAATGTCCGGCGTAGGTGGCACGTGATCTGTCCGGCGCATTGCCGGACGGAGCCGCCGCAAGGGCCATCGCCGTTGGTGGGGATCCAAGCGGCAAAGTCCCCGCCCGGGATCCGGGACGGAAGCCCCGTCCTTCCCCCCTGGACGCCAGCCACCCGACCCGCCAAACACCCCTCCTGAACCAAAGCGGAGCAGGCACGTGCTGGACCGAGTGTTGCTGACCAACGACGATGGCATTGATGCCCCGGGCATGGCCGTGCTGGAACAGATCGCGGCCCAACTGGCACACGAAGTCTGGGTCGTCGCCCCCGAGCACGACCAGAGTGGCCAATCCCATGCCATCAGCCTGCACCACGCTCTGCGGATCACCGAACGTGGCACCCGCCGCTTCGGCGTCACCGGCACACCCGGCGACTGCGCCGCCATGGGCATCTGCCACCTCATGAAGGATGCCTTGCCGCAACTGGTGCTGTCAGGCGTCAACCGTGGCCTGAACCTGGGGCTGGAGACGGTTTTCTCCGGCACGGTCGGCGGCGCCATGACGGCCATGATGCTCGGTGTTCCAGCGATCGCGCTCAGCCAGGCCTTCGTCGACCGCGGCAATGTGCCCTGGAACACCGCTCGCTCGCTCGGGGTCGACACCATCAACCGGCTGGTAGCGATGGGCTGGGGTGAGAACGCGGTGCTGAACGTGAACTTCCCCCCCGTCCCGGCCAGTGAGGCGGGCCCGCTGACCTTGGCGCGCCAGGGGGTCGGCATGATCGCCGGGATGAACGTCGATACCCGCGTCGATCCTCGGGGGATGTCGTACCACTGGCTCGGCTTCCGGCGCGGCGACCGTCCCCAGGGACCGGAGAGCGACTACAGCGCGCTCCGTGCCGGCAAGATCGTGGTGACTCCGCTGCGCTATGACCGCACGGATGACGAAGCCTACGCGGACCTGGCCGGCAAGCTGCCCCGCTTCCTGGAGTAGTACCCGGCGTCCTGGGGCGGCGCGACGAGGTAAAGGGCTCCCGGTGACACCGGTTGCGATGCCTGGCGGGGTGCAACTGTCGCTCGGGAATCGATACCAGGTGGTCACGGACGCCAGAGCCAGGAGCCAATGCGCGCCCCCCTCGGCGCCTGGAACGCAGGCGCCGCCCGGCACCTCACCTCGCGTGCCAAGGCCGAGGCGGAACGCGACTAGAACGTCTCTGTCAAGAGCTTTGTTTCCTTGGGTCTGGGACGTCCAATCCGGTATGATAATCGCTCATACACGGCGGCCACACACCGTTGCCCGATTACCACAGTCGCCGTATCTAGTGCTCGATCCTGTCCGGAAACGCCATATATGGTTGACCGCGACTCCAACTGAGCGAGAGAAGGACTGTCCGCAAATGACGCCGCCAGGGGGAACCAACGTGCTCGACGCAGTCCAGATGCCAGGCCGCCACCAGGTCCGAGTCGACCGTTCCCGCGACTCTCTGCTGACCGAATTCGGCCGAGCAACCTTGTCGGACCGGTATCTGATGCCGGGGGAGGAGTTTCAGGACCTGTTCGCCCGGGTCGCCTCCTACTATGGCGACAACGGTGCTCACGCCCAGCGCATCTACGACTACATGAGCAAGTTGTGGTTCATGCCCGCCACCCCCGTCCTGTCGAACGGCGGCACCAACCGTGGCCTGCCGATCTCCTGCTTCCTGAATGAGGCGTCGGACAGCCTCGATGGCATCGTCGGTCTTTGGAACGAGAATGTGTGGCTGGCTTCCAAGGGCGGCGGCATCGGGTCGTACTGGGGCAACCTCCGTTCCATCGGAGAGAAAGTGGGCGCGGTCGGCAAGACCTCCGGCGTGATCCCGTTCATCCGGGTGATGGACAGCCTGACCTTGGCGATTTCCCAGGGTTCCCTGCGGCGCGGATCGGCGGCGGTCTATCTGCCGGTATCGCATCCCGAAATCGAGGAATTCATCGAAATCCGCCGCCCGACCGGCGGCGATCCGAACCGCAAGGCGCTGAACCTGCACCATGGGATCCAGATCCCCGACGCGTTCATGCGCGCGGTGGAGGCCGATCTGCCGTGGGAACTGCGCTCCCCCAAGGATGGCTCCGTGGTGCGGTCGATTTCCGCCCGCGGCCTGTGGATCCGCATCCTGACCGCGCGGATCGAAAGCGGCGAGCCGTATCTGGTCTTCTCCGACCACGTGAACAACGCGCGGCCGGAGCATCACAAGCTGGCCGGTCTGGAAGTGAAGACCTCCAACCTGTGCAGCGAAATCACGTTGCCCACCGGCCGCGACCAGCATGGCAAGGAGCGTACGGCGGTCTGCTGCCTGTCGTCCCTGAACCTGGAAAACTGGTCCGAGTGGGAGGAGCATCCGACCTTCATCGAGGACGTGATGCGCTTTTTGGACAATGTGTTGCAGGACTTCATCGACCGCGCCCCGGCCGAGATGGAAAAGGCCCGCTACGCCGCGATGCGTGAACGCTCGGTCGGGCTCGGCGTGATGGGATTCCACTCGTTCCTGCAGGAACGCAAGGTGCCGTGGGAAAGCGTGGTGGCGAAGGTCTGGAACAAGAAGATCTTCCGCCATATCCGCGCCCAGGCAAACGAAGCGTCGATCAAGCTGGCGCAGGAGCGCGGCGCCTGCCCGGATGCCGCCGAATACGGCATGATGGAGCGGTTCTCCCACAAGATGTCGCTGGCGCCGACCGCCTCGATCTCTATCATTGCGGGCAACGCGTCGCCGGGGATCGAGCCGATCGCGGCCAATGTGTTCCTGCAAAAGACGCTGTCGGGCAGTTTCTCGGTTCGCAACCGCCATCTGCAAAAGCTGCTGGCCGAGAAGGGGCAGGATACCGACGATGTCTGGTCGTCGATCACCCTGACCAAGGGCAGCGTCCAACATCTGGACTTCCTGACCGAGCAGGAAAAGGCGGTCTACAAGACCGCGTTCGAGTTGGATCAGCGCTGGATCGTCGAACACGCCGCCGATCGCGCGCCGTTCATCTGCCAGAGCCAGTCGGTCAACGTGTTCCTGCCGGCCAACGTGCATAAGCGCGACCTGCACCAGATCCATATGATGGCGTGGAAGCGGGGGGTGAAATCGCTGTATTACTGCCGCAGCCTGTCGCTCGCCCGGGCAGACAATGTCAGCGAGAAAGCCATCGCGCCGGCCGCCTTCACGGGCATACTGGCGCCCGCGAACGATGCGGGTAACCTCGAACTGCCACTGGTTGCCGTCGCCGCGATGGCCGGACAGGTCGCCGCGATGGCGGGCGGCGGATCCACGGACTACGAGGAATGCCTCGCGTGCCAGTAAGGTCGGGTGTGCGCCTGACCCGCCGCTTCGTCCTGCTCGGCGCACCGGCCGGTTTGGCTGCCATTGCTCTGCCAAGTGTGGCGGCGGCGGTGTCCGCCAGAAAACTGACCACCGATGCCAAACAGGCGCTGGCGGCTTTGTACGGCACCAACCCCAAGACACGGGAATTGGCCCGCAAGGCCAGGGCGATCCTGGTGTTTCCGAAGATCGTGAAAGCGGGACTGATGATCGGGGGCCAGACCGGAGACGGCGCCCTGTTGCGAGATGGCCAAGCCGAGGCGTTCTACAACCTGTCGGCAGCGTCGTTCGGCCTGCAAATCGGCGCACAAAGCTTCAGCTATGCCCTGTTCTTCATGAATGACGAGGCCCTGGCCTATCTGGACAAGAGCGACGGATGGGCCATTGGCACCGGCCCTTCCATGGTCGTCGCCGACAAGAGCCTGGCCCGCAGCCTGACCTCCACCACCCTGACCCATGACGTGTATGCCTTCCCCTTCGGCCAGCATGGGATCATGGCTGGTGCCGGCCTGGAGGGGTCGAAAATCACCCGGATCACGCCGGATCGCTGACCGCCCCGGGTGGAGCGATGGACTATATCGTCGATGGACGCACGACCAAGGGGTTCGCGCCGGTGGCCTGGCCGGCCACCGATGGCCCTCCGGGATCATGGCATTCGTGGTGAATCAGGACGGCATCGTCTATCAGAAGGACCTCGGGCCACGCACCGCGACAGTGGCCGGCGGGATGACGCCGGCCGATCCGGATCTGGCCTGGGCCAGGATCGATATCACCGACCGGTGATATCGCCGACCTTCGCCATCAGGCCGCCTGGGCGTCCAAAGCGGCAGTTCGCATGTTCTACCCATCCCGCACCGGCAGGAACTTCGCGCCGGTGATGACAAACGATGCAAAGCCAACGGCTTCGCGGGTCTGGGTCGCGAAGTCCGGGAACAGGTCCAGGGGTGCGCCGTCATCGACGAACGTGAACGGGACGGCAGGCCGACGCCAGCAGTCCCGGACGTTGACGCGCGGCGAACCAGTCCGAGGCAGCCGATTTCGGTCTCGATGTCGGTTGGCAGCTTGCCTGCGCGCCATCCGCTACGAGGCGAAGCGCGGGATGACCTTCTCCCCGATGATCTCGATCGCGCGCAGGATCTGGTCATGCGTCGTGTGACCGATCTGGAGCATGAAGATCATCTGATCCAGCCCGGCCTCGGCCCAACGCTCCACCTGGCGACACACGCTGTCGGCGTTGCCGCCGATCGCCATGCCGGCCTGGATCATGTCGTCGTCGGAATACGCTGCCATGCGGGCCCGGATCGCCGCGACGCCCTCAGACGAGCCAAAACGCACCACGTTCAAGGCCGCGTCGTTGTCGCCGTAATAGTGCCTCGCCGCGGCGCACCCGACGGCCCTGCCGATCCGGTCGTCGTCATGGACACAGCCGACCGCGAAGGCGCCGACCTGGTTGTTCACGAACCGCCCGATCGGAGACGCGGTGCGGATCGCCGCCCGGTAGGCCTCGACATGCGGTTTGACCTGCTCCGGCGTGTAGCGGGTGACGCTCAGAACGCCCACGCCATCGGCGCCGGCCCGCTCGAAGGTCTCCAGGTTCGATGCCGCATACCATAGCGGCGGATGAGGCTGCTGGATCGGCCGCGGCACCACCTGACGGGCTGGCAGGTCGAAATGCGTGCCCTTGAAGCCGGGGAAATGCGGCTGCTCCAGCATCTGCACGACGGCCTGCAAGGCCTCCCGGCCGACCTCCCGCGCATGGCCCGGTTCGGCGTTGAAGCCCAAACCTTCGACCACATAGGCGGCGGTGCCACGACCGGCGCCGAACTCACAGCGGCCGTTGGACAGCACGTCCAGAGTGGCGACACGTTCGGCGATCATGAACGGGTTGTGGCAGGGCATCAGGATGACGGCGAACCCAAGCCGGATGGTGCTGGTGCGTTGGGACAAAGCGGCGAGCACCATTTCCGGCGCCGGGCAATGGCCGATCTCGACGAAGAAATGCTGCTCAGTGATCCAGAAATGGCTGAAGCCGGCGGCCTCGGCGGCGACTGCCTGGTCCAGGTTCTGCCAGTATGTGGTCCGCTCGGTGGTTTCGGTCCAGGGCTGCGTCACCTGGACCTGGGTCATCAGGCCGAATTTCATTCTGTCTGCCCGCCGTGCCTTCAAACGCCCCACGTCTATGACGATGGGCGGTCACGTCCAGATCGCGATAAGACGCCGCCGCCTCCTGTCAGAAGGCGGCGGCGCCGGGCGATCAGGCGATCGACGAGTTGAAGTTGCCGCCGTCCAGCAGCAGGTTGTGCCCGACGATGAACCCGATCTTCGCCGAACACAGGAACGCGCAGGCATCGCCGAACTCGGCCGGATCGCCGACGCGCCCGGTCGGCGTGCTCGCCGCGCGTTCGGCCAGAATCTCCTCCACCGGCACATTGCGCTGTTTTGACGCCGCCAGGGCGCCGCTCTTCAACCGGTCGGTCAGGAACGGGCCGGGCAGGATGTTGTTGATGATCACATTGTCCTTCGCGACCTGACGCGCCAGGCCGGCGACGAAGCCGGTCAGGCCGGCCCGCGCGCCATTGCTCATGCCCAGCACCGGGATCGGGGATTTCACGGACGCCGACGTGATGTTGACAATCCGCCCGAACTTCCGAGCCGCCATGCCGTCCACCACCGCTTTGATCAGAAAGATCGGCGCCAGCATGTTCTGGTCAATCGCCTTGATCCAGTCGTCCCGATCCCATTCTCGGAAATCGCCATGCGGCGGCCCACCGGCATTGTTCACCAGGACGTCCGGCTCCGGGCAGGCCGCCAGCGCCGCCGCTCTGCCTGCCTCCGTGGAGATATCGCCGGGGACGGCGATTACCTTCACGCCGGTCATCTGACGGATTTCCTCCGCGGTCTTTTCCAACTCGCTCGCCGTGCGGGCGGTGATCACAAGATCCACCCCTTCCCGCGCCAAGGAGATCGCACATGCTCGCCCCAGCCCCTTGCTGGCGGCGCAGACGATGCCCTTCTTGCCCTTCAAACCGAGATCCATCGGTGGTTCCTCCCTGTTCTGGCGATGCGCCAGGATTGCGATACCATCGTCAAAGGTTGCCCGGTCCCGGTCAAGAACCCGCGTGCGGACCCGTGTGCGGCCCCGTGTGCGAAGCGGGGCGAACGGCGAGGCGGCGATAGACGGTGCCGAGTGCGATCAGCGACAACCCGAGCCCCAGGAACGAGAGCACGCGCCACAGCCCGTCCAGTTCCGCCATGTCGACGATGAAGACCTTGACGGCGACCAGGCCGACCAGACCGATGCCGGCCAGCCGCAGCGGCCTGATCCGCATGCGAAGCCCAGCCACCAGCAGAGCCGCGCCATAGGCCAGCCAGCCACCCGACAGCGACCAGAGTTCGGGGGCGGTCACCACGAGCCGCGGCCCGATCGTCGCGCCATGGAAAAGGTGGCGGATTTCGAGTGTGATCCACATGAACATTGCCAACAGGGCATAGCTCGCCAGGACCGTCCGGTAGGGTGGAGACAGGGACCGCGCGGCAACGACCGCCAGAACCGCTGGCAGCAGATAGGCCGGCAACAGCCAGTCGAGGATGGGCCAGGTGCCAACCACCTCCCCGGTGATGGCCGGATTGGCCAGCAGCAGGAATACGCCGCCCGCCAGCGCCAAAGCGCCCTGGATGCGGGAACCCCAGATCAGCACCGGTCGCCGTAATCGGATGGCGATGCGCAGGCCGACCAGTGCCATGATGGACAGGGATGCGACGTGCAGGGCTGCCTCGCCGAACCGCATTGATATCCGGTCCAATGCGCCCGCACCGGCCAAATGACGGATTTCCAGCGCGACCGGCACGGTGGCGAAGGCGATCGCCCCGGCTTCGAGCACGCCGACGGTCATGTCGTCACCGCGTTGGCGGAACATCCAGGCCGCCACGGCAAAGGCGACGGCGGGGACGCCATAGGCAGGCAGCAGCCCGTTCAGGATCGGCGTGCCGCCGAAGGCGTAGTCCAGCACATACCAGTTCGCCAGCAGGCGGATCAGCACGACCACCGCCACCGTCCGTGCGACCAGACGCAGCGGTGGCAGATCGGCCTTTGCCTCTACCCAGGCCAGCGCCGGCAGAATCAGCGACACCGTCAGGGTCAGCCATTGGTCGGCCAGCACCATGGCTGTCCCCAGCGCCAGAGCCGCCACCGCGCCCGCCGCGTGCACGCCGGCGATCTGTCGGGCATTGGGGATGGCCTGGCGCATGGCCATGGCGGTCAGTCCGATCAGGCCCGCGGCCAGCCCATACGCGGACAATGCCCAGCCGACGCGGGGTTGGAACAGCGTCACGCGTCCATAACAGACCGCCAGGGCCAGAACTGGGACCGACGCGGTCAGGCTCGCCCAGGGCAGCGGATACGGGGTGCGTTGCTGGAACCACCAGCCGGAGGCGGCATAGAACCCAGCAGTAAGGGATGCCGTTCCCAGCAGCGCCAACACGACCTCGGGCGTCCAATACCGGTCCAACTGAGTCAGGTCCGGCCAGTCGGTGACCTGGACGTCCCAGGTCAGCAGCAGGAGCAGGAACATGGTGGCCGAAACGAAGGGCAGCAACCGCAACCGGGGTTCCCGCGCGGCTTTCCACACTGTCAATGGCGCCAGCAGCAGCACGCCGGCGCGGGTCGCCCAATCGCATTCTATCATGGCCAGCAGCAGACCGGAGGCACCCAGAACCGCCAACGGAATCCAGCCGAGACGGCGGCCGATCGGGTGGTCCAACGCCTCGGACGGCAACAGGATCAGGTTCAATGCGGACGCCACCACAACGAACAACGCCGGTGCCCAGGCGTCGGAGCCCGATGCCGCCGCCGTCGCAACCAGCACCCAGACGGCCCCGCCGATAGTGGTGGCTCGCCCGAGCCAGACCCAGGCGGTGTAACGCACAACCGCCAGGGCAGAGGCGGTCACGAACAGCAGGTAGAAGAACAGGCCCGGCAGCGAGGAGTCGTTGGAGCCGACCAGGGCGGGCGTGACAAACGCCCCCGCGATACCGACGGCGGCGACGAGCTGGCCGTGCCGCAAGGACAGGGCCAATCCGGCCATGGACGCGCCTGCCAGCAGGACGAATCCGGCGGCCGGCGGTACGAGCTCATACAGCACGCCCGCTCCGTAGGCTGCGCCGAACAGGACCCCGACGCCGCCAGATGCCAAGGCCGGCGGGGCTTGGTCGGCCGGACCGCCGAACGCCTTGCCGCGCAGCCATTCCGCCGCCCCGATCAGCGCGACACCAAGGAGCGCGGCAAGGACGCATCGAACCTCCGGTCCGAGCATGTCCTGCTCGACGGCGTAGCGGATCAGGAACACGCCGGCCATCAGCAGGGCGGCGGCCCCGAGCCAAACGCCCCACCTTGTGGTGAGGAGGGTTTCGAGGTCGGTTGGTGGGGGAGCGAGCGGCGGCGGGGCGTGGGGGGACGGTGCCCCAGAGGGTGGTGCGTCCGGGGATAATGCGTCCGGGGATGATGTCTCGGGGGACGGCGCGTGGTCGATACGCGGAGGCTGCGAGGGCGAATACGAAAACGGGGATGGTGTGCTTGCCGCGACCCCGAACGGGGGAGGTTCGGCAGGGCGCGATCCAGGCAGCGTGGTGGAAGGGGAGGCCGGCTCCGCCCGGGTGGGCTGGCCTGGAGTTACCCAGATTGACCCTGGATCGGGCGCTGGTGCTGTATGGCTGTTCTCTGGGGCACCACGCGACGCGTCCAACTGCCGCCGCAGGGTCGCGACGTCCGCCAAGGCTCGCCGAGCGGAAAAGAAGCCGATGACGCCGAGGACCCAGCCGCCGATGACGGCCAGCACGAACAATATCCCGAGCATCACCTCATCCATGCTCGCATCGTCCGGCGGGCGCGCGGGCCCGTCAATGGCAAGGTCGTGCGCCATCGGTCCAACGCAATTGGTCCCGTGCAATTGGTCCTGTGCAATTGGCACGCCGATCGGCGTGCCGGCATCCTTGCGCGCATCGGCCCGGTCGCTAAGGTTCCCGCGGTTGCTTCGACGAAACGCGGGACGGGTAAAAGACTCGTGGCTCCGCGTCGCTTTCGGACCCGACGTCGGAACCGTATCAACACCAGAAGGGACGTCCCGATGCCCGATACCAATATGCTCAGCACCGTCCGCGCCCGCGTCTCCGAGGCGGAATGGCAGGCTCGCCTTGAATGCGCGGCGCTTTATCGCCTGCAAGCGCATTTCAACCAGATCGACCTGATCTTCAACCACATCACCCTGCGCATCCCGGGAGAGGGGCACCGCATCCTGATCAACCCCTATGGCTGGATGTATGAGGAGATTACCGCGTCCTCCCTGGTCACGATCGACCTGGACGGTAATGAGTTGCTGAACCCGCATGGGCGCGATGTCAGCGTCAACTATGCCGGCTACGTCATCCATTCCGCCGTCCATGGTGCTCGGCACGATGTCGGTTGCGTGATCCATACGCACACGCGGGCGGGGATGGCGGTGTCATCGATGAAATGCGGCTTCCTGCCGATGACGCAAACCGCGATCGCCTGCTTCCCGGTCGCGTATCACGACTACGAGGGCCCCGCGGTCGATCCGACGGAGCGCGAGCGGCTGGTCGCGGACCTGGGCGACAAGAACTTCCTGGTGCTGCGCAACCACGGCCTGCTGGTGTGCGATGCGACCGCGGCCGGCGCGTTCAAATCGATCTATGCGTTTGAAGCGGCATGCCAGGCTCAGGTCGATGCCATGTGCGCCAGCACGGAGCTGGTGCTGCCGGCGGACGATATCGTGCAACGCAGCGTGGAACGCCGGCGGATCGCGATGGCGAAGCGGCCATCGGTGGAGTTGCACTGGCCGGCGATGCTGCGGATGCTGGACCGGCGGGATCCGAGCTGGCGCGATTGAGGCTGGTGGGCCGTCCATCGCTCGCGTTCCGGCTCCGACGGATGTTTCTGTCGGGTCGGAGCACTCGCCCTTTGACCCCATGTTCCGATTGATCCGACGAGTGGTCAGCATCTGTCGGGATCGGAACACTGGGCGGTTTTGCGCCTCGGCGTCGGACGGTTCGCAGCCGAGGTCGAACCAATGGCGGTGTCCCAGCCAGGAGGCCGCCATTCCCGATAGACTTGGCGGAACCGTCATCTGGTCCGATTCCACGGTCAGGCGGCGACCCGGCCATGATCGTCGTACCAGGTTTCCATCCAACAATATCACCGTGCAGGGGCACCAACATGGAGTCGGACCCGGACGTTCGACTGCGGCTGTTCGTCGATACGTTGCTGCGATGGAACACGTCGATCAACCTCGTCTCGCGCGGCGATATCCCGCTTCTGTGGTCACGGCATGTCGCCGACAGTGTGCAACTGGGGGCGTTGTTGGGTCCGTTGCCGGAGCGGCTGATCGATCTCGGCTCGGGGGGCGGGTTTCCCGGTCTGGTGCTGGCGATCCGTTATGGCGTGCACGTCGATCTGATCGAGGAAGACCGCCGCAAATGCGCCTTCCTGCGGGAGGCGGCGCGGATCACCAACGCTCCGGCGACAGTGCACCAGACCCGGATCGAAAAAGCCGTCGTCCCGCCCGCCCCGGTCGTGACCGCGCGGGCGCTGGCCTCGGTCTCGCGGCTGCTGGACTATGCCGAACCGCTGCTGTGCCCGGGCGGCGAATGCTGGTTTCCGAAATCGCGCAACGTCGATGCCGAACTGGAGGAAGCCGGCAAATACTGGACGATGCGGGTGGAGCGGATCCCCAGCCAGACCGACCCGAGCGGGGTGATCCTGCGAATATCGGACATTGCCCGCCGCTGAACCGGCCTACGCGGCTTCGTCCTCCGGCGGCAGCGGCACATCGAGGTAGAGCTCCGCCAGAGGCAGGCTGACGCCGATCTCGGGCATCGGCAGATCGACCTCCCCGGTCACCACCAAGCCGGCCCAAAGACCGGTGTCGCGGGCGAAGACCGTCGCCGCCTGCCGGGTCTGTTCCAGAATCACGTAGCGCTGGATGGACGGGGTATCGCCGTATTCCCGGGCCTTGAGGATGCGGTCTGTTCCGGATGTGCCGGGGCTGATGATCTCGAACACGACGACCGGAGTTGCGACAACCGTGCTGTCCCGTTGCACGGGCGCACAGGTCACGAAAGCGTCGGGATAACGGATACTGCCAGCCGCTCTGATCTTCAGGTGGCTGCCATGCACGCGACACGGGCCTCCCCGCAGGCGGCTTCCCAAGGCGGCGATCAGGTTGCTTTGGATCAGCGAATGGGCCTCGGTTCCGCCTGTCATCGCGACAGGCTGAAACCCATCGAATTCCCAGCGCGCTTCCTGCCTCTCCTCCCAGGCGAGGAATTCGTCCAGGGTCATGGCTTGTCGCAGGGCCGAACTCATGGCTCCTGAATAACACGATTTTCCCTCGCTGGCACCCGGATTTGGCGCTGGCGCGTCGCTGTTTGTAGACTGTGCGGGAACAGCCGGTCGCCTCCCGGTCGCACCACCCAGGTCAGTGGCGCGGGCGGGGGCGGCTGGCTCCATGCACTGCATTCCGGGCCGAGGATGGACGTACTCATGAACGATCAGGTGACACAGGACCCGCAAGCCTATCTGGATCGCATCGAGTCCCAGGCGACGCGCTTTGAATCCCCATGCGGCGACGGGCGTATGATTTGGCGCCTGTGGGACATCTCGGGCGGCACCGCACCCGTGGTCGTGCTGTTCCATGGCGGCGCCGGGTCCTGGCGCCATTGGATCCGCAATATCGAGGTTCTGGTGCAGACCTATCGCGTGCTGGCGCCCGACCTGCCCGGCTTGGGCGAATCCGATTTTCCTCCGGATGGAGACAATGCCGACGCCATCGCCACCATCGTGGCTGATGGGATCGACTCGGTGATCGGCAAATCCACGACCTATGACGTGGTCGGCTTCTCCTTTGGCGGGACGATGGCGAGTTGCGTCGGCGCCTTGCGCGGCAAGCAGGTGCGCTCGGTGACCATCATCGGATCGGCCGGCGTCGGCGCACAGGGGGCGTTGGGATCGGCCGTGAAGCTGGAAAAGGTGCGCCACCTGGAGGGCCAGGAGCGGCGGGATACCCACCGGATCAACCTCAACCGGTTGATGATCGCCGACCCGGCAAAGATCGACGATCTGGCCATTCTGATCCAGGACTGGAACACCATCCGCTCCCGCCTGCGGACCCCGGCGATCTCACGCAGCGGCGCCATCATCAAGGCGATCGACGCACTGCAATCGCCGCTAAACGGTATGTGGGGCGAGTTGGACGCGCCAGCCAACCCGAAAGGGCCGGAGCGTGTGGCAGCGCTGAAAGCCCGCAAACCGGACGCCGATATCCGCGTGGTGCCGAAGACCGGCCATTGGGCAGCGTTTGAATCGCCCGAGATCGTCAATCCCTGGCTGCTGGAAATGCTCGCCCGCACCCGTCCGTAACGACGCCAGCCTGTTGTGACGACCGCCCATACAAAAGGAAACGCCCCAATGACAGACGCAAGCGAGATCGCCACCGGCCCGGGCGAGACCATGGGCAATGCCGGGCCCGGTATGCTGGCCGGACTGCGCGTGATCGAAATCGCCGATGAGCGTGCCGAATACACCGGTCTGTTGCTGGCCGGGCTCGGCGCCGAGGTGATCAAGATCGAGCCACCAGAAGGGGCCGCCACCCGCCGCATCGGTCCGTTCCTGGAAGACAAGCCCGGCCTGGAGCGGTCGCTGTATTTCTGGAACTACAACCGCGCCAAGCAATCGGTGATGCTGAACTTGCAGGAAAAGCTGGGCCAGGACCGGCTGCGTGGTTTGCTGGCGGGCGCCGACATCCTACTGGATTCCTCCTGCGGCGCGGTCAACACCGTGCTGGGACTGGATCGGGCGGCGCTGAACGCGGCCTATCCGAAGCTGATCACTGCGCGCATCACGCCGTTTGGCGACGACGGTCCCTGGGCCGATCTGAAAGGGTCCGATCTGATCCATCTGGCCCTGGGCGGCATCATGATGAATTGCGGCTACGATCCCGATCCGAACCTGGAATACGATACACCGCCGATCGCCCCGCAGGCCTGGCACGCCTACCATATCGCCGGCGAGCAATTGGCCACCGGCGTGATTGCCGCGGCGATAAACCGCCACCGCACTGGCCTCGGCCAGGACGTTTCGGTGGCCGTGCATGAGGCGGTGTCGAAGAACCCCGAACTCGACATCATGAACTGGGTCATGCGCCGGGTTCCGCTGTGGCGGCTGACCTGCCGGCATGCGCTGGAGACGCCGAACGCCTCGCCCTCGATCGTCCATACAAAAGACGGACGCTGGTTCATGTCGCACGGCATGGGCGCGCGGGATCTGAAGAACCTGGTGCCGCTGCTGGGCAAATACGGCATGGCGGCGGATTTGCAGCCACCCGGGCCCGATGTCGATCTGAAGGCCCGCGCGGTGCCCGGCTCCACCGCGTCCGACGAAGCGCGGGCGCATATGCTGGACGTGGTGCAGCGCTTCGTGCGGTCCTGGACCTACAAGGACATGCCATGGCTGGAGGCGCAGGAGGCCGGCCTGCTCTGGGCGCCGATCCGCAAGCCGCACGAGAACGCGCTGGACGTCCATTGGCTGACACGGCGCTCCTTCGCCGATGTCTATCACCCCGAGCATGGACGGTCGTTCCGTTATCCGACGTCGAAATGGCTGGCGACGGCGACAAGCTGGCAGGTCGGACGGCGGGCGCCACTGTTGGGGGAGGATACCGAAACGGTATTGGCCTCGGCCCCGCGGATGGCGAGCGTGCCGGCACAGCCGAAGGGCTATGTGGGGGAGGTGAAGCAGTCGGCGCTGCACGGTAAGCCGTTCCCGTTGCAGGGCGTGAAAATCCTCGATTTCGCCTGGTTCCTCGCTTCGGCCGGCGGCACACGATTCCTGGCCGCGATGGGGGCCGAAAGCTACAAGGTGGAATGGAAAGACAATCCCGACACAAGGTTGGCCGCGATGGCGCCGGTCGGCGGGCGAGAGGCGCGCGATAAGGCGACCGGTCCGCTGAAAGGCGTGAGCGACCTGAATATGGGCGGGCAGTTCAACAACAAGAACGCCGGCAAGCGTGGGATTTCGCTGAATATCCGCCACCCCAAGGGCATGGCGATCGCGAAGGACCTGGTGCGCATCTGTGACGTGGTGGCGGAAGGGTTCTCGCCCGGCGTGCTGCAACGCCTGGGACTGGGCTATGACGTGCTAAAATCGATTCGGCCCGACATCATCTACATCCAACAATCCGGCATGGGCGCGCATGGCACGTATGGACGGATGCGAACGGTTGGGCCGGTGGCGGCGGCGTTTGGCGGTCAGGCGGACATGTCCGGCCTGCCGGAACCGTCGATGCCGGTTGGGTGGGGTTATTCCTATCTCGACTGGATGGGGGCCTATGGCTACGCGCTGGCTCTGCTGGGTGCCATCTACCACCGCGAGAAGACGGGCGAGGGGCAGTGGATCGATGCGTCTCAATGCGAGTCCGGGCTGTTCCTGACCGGAGCGCAAATCCTGGACTGGTCCGCGAACGGGCGGGAATGGCGTCGTTACGGCAACCGATCCCCCTACAAGCCGGCGGCGCCGCATGGCGCCTACCAGTGCAAGGGCAAGGACCGCTGGGTGGCGATCGCCTGCTTCACCGAGGAGGAATGGCGCGCGGTTGCCTCGGTCGCCGGCCAGGGCGCGTGGCTGGAGGACAAACGCTTCACCACCTTGGCTGACAGGTTGGCGCACCAGGACGCGCTGGATGCCGCAATCGGCGCCTGGACCGCAACCCAGACCGCCGAGGACGTGATGATGGCCCTGCAAAAAGCCGAGGTCCCGGCCGGCGTGTGCCAGAATTCGGAAGACCGCGTCGACAAGGATCCGCAACTGCGCCATCTGAAATGGCTGACCGAGGTCACCGGCACGAAGATCGGCACCTGGCCGGTCTATGAACTGCCGATGAAGTTCTCCCGCACGCCGGCCTATATCGGCGGGCCAATCGACCGCGGTGCGCCCGGGTATGGGGAGGACAATGAGTGGCTGCTGACCACGATGCTGGGGATGTCATCCAGCGATGTGCAGCGGTTGGCGGAGGAAGGGGTGATCTAACGCCGCCAAGTCCCGGGGATGATGTCCCCGGGGGCGCGTCCCCCAGGTTGCATCCCCTGGGTGGTATCCTCCTGGTGGTGCTGCGTGGGTCGTGTCCGCTGGGTGGTGTCCTCCTGGTGGTGCCGCGTGGGTTGTGTCCTCCGGGTTGCGCCCCCTGGGACCGATCGGCGTCCACCTACGGACGGGACATTGTCACGCGGAAGCGGGCGAAATCGGCGCGACCCCGCGTAACGATCGTCAGTCCGTGTCGCAGGGTGGTTGCCACGAGGATCGGGCCCAACGGAGGATCAACCCTGTTCCGCCACCGGCATCTGCAACACCGTCTTGCCCATGGATTGCCGCGTCAGCACCGTCTCCATCGCCAGTTTGTAGTCGCGCAGAGGGAAACGGTGCGACGTGGTGGGCTTCAATTTGCCTTCCTCGTACCAGGCGAACATCCGCCGGAACGCCTCCCGGACTGCGGGTTCGTGGCGCTTGCGCTCATCCACCCGACCCCAGCCGGTATAGTTGCCATAGTTGAAACCCAGGATCGTGACATCCTTCACCAGCAGGATATTCGCCGGGATCTGTTGCACCCGCCCGCCCGCGAACCCGACCACCAGGATCCGCCCGCTATTGGCCACGCAGCGCAGCGACAGATCAAACACATCACCGCCGATCGGGTCGAAAATCACGTCCGCGCCATTGGGAGCGAGTGCCATGATCCGCTCCCGCGCATCGGGTGACGGCACCGCCACCGCGTGATCCGCGCCGTGTGCCAGCGCCAGGTCGCGTTTGGCCTGGGAGGATGCGGTGGCGATCACCTTGGCCCCCATCGCCTTGGCCAGTTCGACCGCGGCCAACCCGACCGCTCCGGCCGCACCATGCACAAGGACGGTCTCCCCCGGTTGCAGCTTCGCTTTCCAGGCCAAAGCGGCATGGGATGTGCCGTAGGACAGCGGCAATTGCGGTGCCACATCGAAGGGCAGCGAGTCCGGAATGCGATAGACGGTGGCGGAATCGATGACCACCTCCTCGGCGTGCCCGCCCCAATCGATCCCGGCACAGACTCGATCGCCGAGGGAAAAGCCGGTGACGCCTTCGCCGATTTCGGTGATCACGCCAGCGACTTCCGACCCGGGCGAGAACGGACGAGGCGGTTTGCGCTGGTAGCGGCCCTCGGTCACCAGGCTGATAGCGAAGGACACGCCGGCGTAATGCACCGCGATCCGCACCTGGCCCGATCCGATTTCTGGCACCTTCACGGTTTCCAGCGGCAGCTCGTGATACGGCGCCCAGTCGTTACAGCGCACCGCCAGCATGGTCCGGTTCGTCGCACCGAGGGTCATTGCAAATCCTCCAGATATACCGTGCCATCCAGGATGCGACGCGCCGTGCGGCCCAAGGTTGCTCGCCTGACGCCATGGTTGCGACCCGAACCCGCCAGGACGACCTCGGACTCGGTGTCGATCACCCCGGCCGGATGGCCGATGCGGATATCCACCCGATCGAGCGCCGCCGCCCGCAGCGCCTCATGCACCAGGGTGCCGGGAATGCGCGCCGCCACCCCCGTGCAGGCGGTCGAGGTGCCAGCGTAGGTCTTATGCGTGATCTGCATGAACAGCAGGCGCGACACCAGATCCACGTCATTCGCCACGACCGCCACGCCGTCCAGGTGCCCGACATAGTCGGCCGGGGGCGAGACGATCCCAAGGATCGGCGTCGCCGGCGTTTCCCGCCGCGCCGCTTCGGCGGACGTCGCCATGCCCATACGGACGGCACCGGTGCCGCGGATCAGTTCCAGCCGATCCAGCAGAGCCCGATTCGCGTCGATCTCAGCCGGGGTTTCCGTCCCACGCAGGCCGACATCGCGGGCGCGGACGAAGACATGGGCGTTGCCGATATCGACCAGGGAGGCCTCGATACGGCCGACACCGGCCACGTCCAGCACGTCCACCGGGTTGCCGGTCGGCAGCAGCGAGCCGGTGGCCCCCCCCGCGGTATCGGCGAAATCCAGCAGGATGCGCGCACCGGTTCCCGGGACACCGGGCACTTTGTAGGTTCCTAGCAGCCTGTCGGACTCGGGATTTTCGATCAAATTTGGCAACCCCCGTTGCCGTTATCGAACTCTCGGTGGCGCCCTGATCACGGCGCGCGTGGCGTTACA
>Ga0082335_1000653_pt1 | contig 83719 bp, 70 predicted proteins | sample Subgrocontami58m_FD_72375 | JGI IMG/M metagenome (GOLD analysis project Ga0082335, IMG submission 72375) | Subsurface groundwater microbial communities from S. Glens Falls, New York, USA - GMW37 contaminated, 5.8 m (SPADES assembly) (version 2) ...
GAGGAGCTTGAGCAGCGTGGTGCGCTCGTCGGCGGGCAGGCGTACGGTGAAGTCGTTCATACCGAAGACAACGCGCCACCCGGCCTTCTGTAACATCACAGTACGTGCATCACACCACTAGTGACAAAATCTGAACTCGCCGGAGTATGCAAGTTTGCGAGCAGTTCTAAACACCTTCTCTCTGTTGACAGCCTAAACGCCTACATTCACAACAAAGAGTTCAATCCTGGGCCTTCTGACCTGAAAGCACATTGGGATAGTATTCAACAATTCGCTGCAGCACTTTGGAATTGAGGTCGTGACTACAAGAGTAACTCACGGCTTCAACAGTCCTCTCCGATACCCTGGCGGAAAGGGCATGCTGGCGAACTTCATGAAACTGCTGCTTATAGAAAACAGCCTAACGGACGGGGATTACGCTGAAGCGTTCGCCGGCGGAGGAGCGATCGCGTGGAGCCTCCTGTTTGGAGAATTCGTTCATAACGTATTCATTAACGGTATCAGTCGTCCTGTTATGGCCTTCTGGAGGTCAGTACTTAATAGTACCGAAGATATTTGTCGTCTGATCCACGATACTCCGGTGGATATTGAAGAATGGTATCAACGCCGCCAAATCGTGCGGCATCCCGGAGATTTCAGTGACTTGGATCTCGGATTCAGCTCATTCTTTCTTAATCGGACCAATCGCTCAGGCATCCTTCAGGCCGGCGTAATAGGGGGAAAGGCTCAGAATGGCGATTGGAAGCTTGATGCTCGGTACAACAAAAGCGACCTTCTTGCAAGAATAGAGAGAATTGCTGCCTATAAATCTCGGATACATCTTTCTCAACTAGACGCCGAGTTATTCATCTCTGATGTACTTCCCACAACATCGCTGCAAGCCCTTGTTTACCTTGATCCTCCATACTATATAAAGGGCAAAGAACTTTATGAGAATCATTATATTCCAGGTGATCACGAACGGCTTTCCGCTGCCGTTCAAGAGCGAATTGAACGTCCATGGGTTGTTTCCTACGACTGCCATCCGCAAATCGTGAACCTCTATTTGGCAAGGACGCAATTCCAATACGATCTCAGCTACAGTGCCCAAGATCGCTATTTTGGAACCGAGTTGCCGATCTTCAGCGACCAACTGAGGGTCCCTGTTATGGACCGTCCTGCCTATATAGACGCCCGCCAAGTAAGGGACGCTTTGCTAGCAACGGTGCGACTGGACGTCAGAAAGCGCCCCCGCGCCTTGTCCCGCCCCCATCCGCCTGCTAAGCTCGATTCATGAGCGTTCAGAATGATTTCGCCTTCTCGTATTACGAACACGACCGCGCTTCGGGCCTGCGCCGCAACGCGGAGTGGCTGGCCGAGGCCCGCCGCTCGCCGCACACCCGGGTGATGGTGGTGCACGGGGCCAACCGCCTGCTGGTGGCGGAGGAGACGCGGCTGGGGCACCTGCCGCCACACACCGTGCCCGAGGACCAGGAGTTGACCTTCCTGGGCATCGACCCCGAAGGCCACGCCATGTTTGTGCTGGACGCCGGTGAGGCGCAGGAGCCTACCCATGGCACAGATGCGCCTTATGCCGACCTCCGCAGCCTTGGCATGAGCCTGGCCAGGGCCGAGGCAGGGGTGGCGGCACAGGCCGTGGCCATGGTGGGCTGGCACCGGCGGCACCGCTTCTGCGGCGTGTGCGGCGCCTTGACCACGGTGGAGGAGGCCGGACACTCCCGCAAATGCCCCAACTGCAAGGCCACCAACTACCCCCGCACCGACCCCGCGGTCATTATGCTGGTGACCGCCGGCGACCGCTGCGTGCTGGGCAAACGGATGGCCGGCCGCGAGATCTGGACCACCCTGGCGGGCTTTGTGGAGCCGGGTGAGACGCTGGAGGCGGCGGTGGCGCGTGAGGTGAAGGAAGAGGTGGGCCTGACCATCACCTCAGCCACCTACCGCGGCGCGCAGCCCTGGCCGTTCCCGCTGAACCTCATGCTGGGCTTCAATGCTACCGCCGAGTATGCCGAACTGGTGGTGGACGAAGAACTGGACGATGCCCGCTGGTTCACCCGTCAAGAGGTGCGCGATGCGGTGGCATCGGGCGCCATCGCCCTGCCTGCCCCTATCTCGATTGCGCACTACCTGGTGACCACCTGGCTGGAGCAGGGGTAGCGCGCATTCAAGCACGCTCTCCCTTGAGGGAGAGAGCCGAAGAGAGGGTGCACCACCGCCCTCAATTTGCCCCGTGAGGCGGCGTGTAGCGGCGCGGCGAGCATCCTCTCCCTAACCCTATCTCCCATCAAGGGAGAGGGGGGTTGCAACAGCCCCAGGCGTACGGCCGTCCCTACTCGCGCTCTTCGATCCACACGTCGAGCGCGACCTTCAGCACGGCGGCAGCAGGCACCGCCAGGATGATGCCGAGCACGCCGGCCACGGCGCCGCCCGCCACCACCGCGAACATGGTGGCCAACGGGTGCAACTCGACGGCGCGGCCGACCACCACCGGCATCACCAACTGGTCCTCGATCTGCCGCAGCACCGTGTAGCCCACCACCACCGCGGCCGCGACGCCGAGTCCGCCGTGGAACACCGCCACCATCGCAGCCACCGCCGTGGCAACCACCGGCCCCAGCAGCGGCACCACCTCGAACACGCCGGTCATCACCGCCAACGGGATCGCGTAGGGCAGGCGAAAGCCGAAGGCCAGCATGAGCGCGGTGGCAATCGACATGATGAGCACCAGCAGGATCTGGCCGCGCAGGTAGTGACTGAGCACTACATGCGATCGCGCCAGCACCTCCTCGAAACGTGGGCGGCTCACCGAGGGCACAAAGTGCAGCAGATAGGCCTGGAGCTTCGCGCCGTCGAGCAGCAGATAGAACAGCGCCACCAGCGTGAGCATGGTCTTGAGCAGGCCATCGACCGCCGCCTCCGCCACCCGCAGCGTGTCGCTGGGCCGGCCCAAGGCCTCCGCGACGGCGTCACGGGTCTGGGCGGCCAAGCGATGAGGGTCGAGGGTCGCGCCCATGAAGGTCACCTGATCGGTGCCGAGCGCCTGCACGAACGCGCTGTCCACCATCTCGGGCCAGGCCTGGCCCAACTGGCGTAGCTGGCGGGCCACCTGGGTCTCCACCACCCAAATGCTGCCGGCCAGCAGCAGCACCAGCCCGATGTAGACAGTGACGACGGCCGCCAGACGGGGCGCCCGCGCCCGCGTACGCAACCCGTTGACCAGCGGCGTGAACGCATAGGCCAGCACGGCCGCGATGACGAACGGCGGCAGCGCCGACCGCACCGCCCACAGCGCGACCAGCAGCAACCCCACGGCCAACAACCAGCGGGCAGACATCGGGGTTATGGTAACGCAGTCGGCAGCCTTGTGGGGCGCAAGGGCGGCGCCGTCAAAGGTGGAGGCTTGCTGCTTGTGTCAGGCAGGGGTCTCCAGAGATAGGCTGGGTCACCGCAGCAGATTGGCTTGCGGGCCGGCAATGCCGGTGTCACTCCCGCGGCAGGTCGGCCCCCCTAAACGGAACATGAAGCAACGGGGCGAAGATGCACCCGTTGATGATCCCCAACGTCAGCGGCAAGAGTCCCGCCACGGCCAGCGCCCACCCGGCCACCCCACCGACAGAGCCGATGCCCACAGCAATCAGCACGATGCCGAAAACAATTCGCCCGCATCGCCCAACTGGAGAGGCCATGAACCGTGCGAATCCCATAACGCCCCGCCTTTCTTTCGCTCTTGCACAGCGCTGAAGACTGAGAAGCCGACAATCCTACGAGCGCATTCCGCCTGCCAGGCCGATGACCTGCCCGGTGCGACAGCCCGCTGGTCGTCCTCCAGATCGACCGAGCCCATCTAGCGATCCGGGGCTACCGGCAGGTCGGTCAGTATGACATCCGCCACGTACACCTGGGCGCCAAACTGAGGCGTGACTAGGCGGCCGGCGCGGTTCAAGGCGCCCAGGCCGGCGGCGGCGGCAGCGCGATCGCCGTCGATGGCGGGCACGCGGGTGGCGCGGAACCCCCACTCGCGGATGATGGCGCCGAGGTTGAAGGTGGCGAACGCGCCATCGAGCACCACGGCCTGTCCGCCAATGCCAGGGTGCGAGCGGGGGTCCACGGCGGCCTTGAATACGCCAATGACGGCGTAGGGGTGGTCGTCACCCTCCGGCCTTAGCTCCGGGTGGGCCGACAGGTCCAGAATGCCGCTGCTGCACGCCCCGAAGAAGCGGTACAGCTCCTTCACGTGCTCGGTCATGATGGCGGGGGTGTGGGTATCGACCTTGGCCGGATAGACGTGGCCCTCGCGGGAGCCACGGATGCGCGTATCGATCTGGTTCTTGGGGTCCTGGGCCGGCTGGTTCAGGAAGAAGTCCCCGTACGGGTCATCGTCGTCGGTCTTGCCGCCCAGCCAGGGGATGCGGAGCTTGCCCAGTTGCATGGCTTGCGCTCCGGCCGCTAACCGCGCTTCACGAAGCGGTTGGTGTTCTCTTTGAGCGGCATGTAGAACCCCATCTCGCTGAGCGGCACGTCCACCTTGGGGCCCTCGGTGTTGTGCTGGGCGGTGCAGCCGGGGATGGTGCAGGCCCGCTCGCCGGGCTTGACGCCGGTGTCGTAGCCCAGCCAGCGCACCCGCTTGCGCGGGATCGTGCCCCAGAACGTGTCGTCGAGCCACTTGAGGCCGCGCACGATGACGCCGCGGAACGGGATAGGGGTGCGCTTCAGCGTCTGCACTGCCAGGGTGCGCCACCAGGCGTTGGGCTTGGTGTAGGGGCAGATGGTGACGCAGGTGAGGCACTGGCCCCAGTACTCGGCCGTGATGGGCCGCAGCTTGTAGCAGGTCTCCCAGTTGATCTTGTACTTCTCCACGCCGTTGAACACCACCTTCTCGTCGAAGGTGATGCTGTTGGTGGGGCAGGTGACCGCGCACTTGCGGCACACCTTGCAGAAGTCCTCCACGCCAATGTCCAGCGGCTGGTCGGCCACCAGCGGCAGGTCGGTGAGAATGGCGTCATACATATGGACGCGCGCGCCGAACTTCTCGGTGATGATCATGCCGTTGCGGCCCAACTCGCCCACGCCGGCCGCCAGCGCGGCCGCCTGGGGGTTCACCGCGTTGCGGAGGGCGGTGTACCCCATCTCACGGATGTACCCCTCCAGCGCACTGTAGATCATGCTGGTCTTCAGCAGCGTGAAGTCGTAGGCGGCATCGCCGATGTGGTGGCGGTGGGCCTGGATCAGGTCGTAGTCCCACGCGGCCGGCGCCACGATGATGTAGGGCAGCCTGCGTGCCAGCGCCTCGATGTCCTCGGGCAGGGCGCCGCCGGTGGCGAACTTGTCGTCCATGTAGCTGCCGTTGAACATGTAGGCCGGGTGGGTGTCGGCAATGCCCACCACGTCGGCGCCGAAGATGCGGGCCACCTTCTTGATGTGCGCCGCCATCTTGGCGGGGTCGTTCACCGGCACCCGGCGGGGGTTGATGTCGCCCGATGCGCCCTTGCGCAGGAAGGTGTTGATGTGGTTGTTCTGGTCGGCGGCGTGGGTGTCGTAGGCGACGCGGGCCAGCGGGTCCTTCGACACGGTGTTGTTGCGCCAGTGGAACACCGCCTTGCCCAACTCGCCCCGGCCGGCCTTGGCGTGCGGCGTCTGGTTGGGGTCCACGTTCTCCACCGGCCCCACAATGCGGACGGTGCGTCCGAGGTAGGGGGTGGCGAAAGGCTCAGGAGCCCCCGACCCGCCCGGCGCGGCCGGTGTCTCGACACTGCGTTCCGTAATCGCCATATGAACCGCCTCAGCTAGCACGCCAACCAGCGCGCACGCACGCGTTGCAACAAGTTGCGGCAATTATGGACGGATCGGGTTTGGGTGGCAAACCGGCTTCCGATACGCGATCCCGTATGCTAGTCTGCGACACGCTGCGGCCCGGACGCAGCGCAATCCACCACCCAGGGGGTGTCTCGTGATCCTGATTACCGGCGGTATGGGGTTCATTGGATTGCACACGGCGCGGGCGTTCCTGGATGCTGGCGAGGACGTGGTCATCACCCGCTTCGCGAGCTGGCGCGAGCCGTCGTTCATCAAGGACGAGTACGGCAAGCGGGTCATCGTGGATACGCTGGACACCACCAGCCCGTTCGACTGCGTGGAACTGGTCCGCAAGCATAAGGTCGACGGCATCGTGCACCTGGCGGTGCCGGGTCTGGGCGCGCTCTCGGTGGCCGAGGACATCCGGGTCAACATCATGGGCCTGCTGAACGTGCTGGAGGCCGCCCGCCTGAACGGCGTGAAGCGGGTGAGCGTGGGCAGCTCGACCCCGCTGTACAGCGGCCTAGCCCACGGCCCCTTCGCCGAGGACGCTCTGCTGCCGCTGCATGGCGACAGCTACTCCTCGACGTTCAAGAAGACCCAGGAGATCCTGTCCAAGCACTACTCCGACCGCACCGGCATCGAGATCCGCACGCTGCGCATCAGCAGCATCTGGGGGCCGGTGTACCACAGCGGGGCCAACCTGCCCAGCCGGATGGTGCACGGCGCACTGGCCGGCGGCACCGTCGACCTATCTGGCGCGTTCGGCGGCGTGCCGTACGAGGACGACAACACCGACCTGTGCTACGGCTCCGACTGCGGACGGTGCATCCAGAGCATCCACATGGCGCCCAGCATCACCCCGTTCCGGGCCTACAACGTGGGGTCGGGCGTGTGCACGTCGAACGCCGAGTTGCGCGACGCCGTACTCAAGGCCATCCCCGGCGTCCAGATCCCGCTGCGGGCCGGCCAGGGCCCGAACTACCGCCCCAACGCCTGCCTCGACCTCACCCGCACCACCACCGAGACGGGCTACCGCCCGCGCTTCGATGTGGAGCGCGGCGTCACCGACTACGTCGCCTGGCTGAAGGCGGGCAACCGGTTCTAGCAACATCCCCTCTCCCTTGATGGGAGAGGGTTAGGGAGAGGGTGACCGCCGCGCCGCTCTTATGCACCGAACGGCTACCAGGCGTGCAGTGGCACACCCTCGCTCCGGCTCTCTCCCTCAAGGGAGAGTGTGTTCGGACGCTACGCCTTCGCCGCCGCCACGCCCTGCACCACAACGTCCCGCCGCTCCAAACCGAATGCCTCGGCAACCAGTTCGAACGAGCGAACCCGGTCGGCGAAGTTGAAGGTGTTGGCGGAGATGCCGATGTCGGTGGTGCCGTAGCGTTCGGCAGCGGCCAGCACACCCTTCACGACGGTGGCGGGGCTGCCCACGATCATGTGCTGGGTGAACCCCTCGACGCGGCCGGCAACCGGCGGCTCGGTGAGCAGCTTGGCGGCGACATCGGGCGCAAGCAGACGGCGGTCGGGAAAGTTGATGCGGCGGCGCGTGGTCGTCAGTTTAGTGCTGGAGGCCACCAGTTCGGCCTCCTCGTCGGTGGGGGCGCAGAACACCTGCAGCGTCACGTTGCACTTGGGTTCGCTCAGATACTCCGACGGCTCGAACTCCCTGCGGTACAACTCGGCCACCTGCGGGCCGAAGTCGCCCTCGGACCGGCCGAAGAAGTCGGCAAAGGCGAACGGCAGGCCGAGCTGTGCCGCAAGCTGGGCGCTGTAGTCGCTGGAACCCAGCAGCCACACTTCGGGCACGCCGACCGGCTCGCCGGGCTGGGCGTGGATCGGCGCAAAGGGGTGCTCTGGCGGCATCTTGTCGTTCAGGAACCCGAGCACGTCGACCACCTGGCGAGGGAAGGTATGCAGCACGTCGGCCACCTGCTTAGGGTAGGCCAGCGCCCAAGCGGTGCGCTGGTCGCTGCCGGGCGCCCGCCCAATCCCCAGGTCGATACGGCCGGGGTAGAAGGCCGACAGGATGCGGAAGGTCTCGGCCACCTTCAGCGCCGAGTAGTGCGACAGCATGACGCCGGCGCTGCCCACCCGGATACTGCGGGTGTTGGCGGCAATCTGGCCGATCAGGATTTCGGGGGCGGACCCCGCGAGGCCCGGCGAGTCGTGGTGCTCGGTCACCCAGTAGCGGGCATAGCCGAAGCGCTCGGCGGCCTGCGCGAGGCGCACCGACTCGTGCAGCGCATCGGCCGCCGTGCCGCCGTAGCGGATGGGCGACTGGTCGACGACCGTCAGGGTGAAATTGGGTGGTGTCATGGTGGTTGTGCTCCTGCGCCAAGGCCGCGGCCCGTTTCGGCCTACAGGGGTTCATGCCCCTTTTGTTATGTCATGCTGAGGAGTTCGACGACGAAGCATCCCTTTCCTCACTGTCGCCACGCTGCCTCGCAACCGCACGGCCTCTGCCGAGAGGGATGCTTCGCCGCTGCGGCTCAGCATGACACTCCTTCCGGCCGTGTGGCACCGGGTCTGGCCCCGCTGCCATCGCCCGACGCCCACGCTCAGTCGCGGCGGCGAACCGTCCACGTGGCCAAATAGTCCGGATTGGTGACCACTTGGCCGTCCGGCTCGAGCCGGTACTCACCGGGGTCGGCGGGGGTCAGGTTGCGGGTGTTGGGCGGCAGGGCGAACTCATTGCCCGAGGGCTCTAAGAACAGCAGGATCCCCTGAGGCCCCGTGTCGAACACCCGGCCGAACACCTGCCGTTGCTCCACAGTTTGGCCCTCGGCGGTTTGGAACACCATCGTCACCAGCACCGTCTTGTCGGTTAGCTCGTGCAACTCCATGTGTCGTCTCCTCAGTCCTGGGGTGGCGCCGCCGGCACCGAGAGCGAGCCGTCGGCATCCAGCGTAATGGTCCAGGCGCACAGAATGTCGGGGTTCTCCACCACCTCACCGCTCGCCTGCAACTGGTAACGGCCGGGCGCGGCACGCTGGTAAGCGGCGCCATGGGCCGGCATAGCAAACTCGTCGCCGGAGGGGATGAGCTTCACGGTCACCACCTCCGCATCCACACGGATGATGGTACCGTGCACCTGCAGCCGCTGCACCACTGCGCCGTCCGGCTTCACAAACGTGAGTCCGGCAAGCACGTGCTTGCCGGCCAGCACGCCGTCGCCCATGGGTGCACCATCTGCCATTACTCGTGGTCCTCCGGGTCGGGCAGGTCGAAGCTGGCGTTGGTGGCCCGCCACCACCAGGCCACTGCCACAACGGTGGCGCAGCACAGCGCCCCCCCAATGGCCAGCGCCGCCTGTGCGCCCACCACGCTGGCCACAATGCCGATCTGCACGTAGCCAAGCGAGGGGCCACCCATCGAGAACACTTGGTGGGCGCTCGAGACCCGCCCCCGCAGTGCGTCGGGCGTCAACACCTGCACGGTGGTCTGCCGCACGGTGGCGCCGATCGCGTCGCAGAATCCCATGACACCTGTCACCAGCACCGAGAGCGGGAACCACGGCGAGTAGCCCAGCGGCATGGCGCACAGGCCAAACAGGCAGGTGGTGGCCGTTACCAGCTTCCCCTTCCAGGGTACGTCGCCCAGCCCGGTGATGAACAACGATCCAATCATCGCACCTACCCCAGGCGCGCCCAGCAGCAGGCCCACGCCCTCGGGCCCCACGTGCAGCACCTGGTCTGCGAACACCGGCGCCACCGCCCGGAACGCCGCGAAGAAGTTCACCGCACCGTCCAGCACGATGAGTCCCATAATGGCCGGTTTGGCCAGCAAGAACTTCATGCCGTCGACGGCCATCGAGGTGACCGTCATGGCGCTGAACCCCACTGGCTTCTGGTCGACCGAGCGCATGGCCAGCATGAAGCCCACCACCAGCAGCCCCGACAGCGCGATCAGCCAGTAGGTGGCGCCCAGCCCGAACGCCGCCACCATGCCACCGGCCACCGCCGGCCCCACGATGCGCCCGAATTGGTTGCCTGCCGTCTGGAGCGCCACCGCGTTGAACAGCAACGGGCGCGGCACCACGTTGGGGATAATGGCGGTGCGGGCCGGCCGGTCGAACAGACCGAAGGCGGTGAACACCAGCGTGGAGGCGTAGACGTGCCACACCTCGACAACGCCGAACTGGGTGACCAGCGCCAGCGCCGCCACCACCACCAAGCGCACCGCCTGCGAGGCGATGATGAGCATGCGGCGGTCCAGGGCATCGGCCAGGGCACCGCCGAACATGCCGAAGCCCAGCAGCGGCAGCGCCTGGAATAGGCCGGTGAGGCCCAAGTCGAGCGCCGAGTGGGTGAGTTGGTAGACCTGCAGCAGGTTCGCCACCTGCTGTGCGTTGGTGGCGAACTGGGTGAGCACGAACCCGGCCAGCAACAGCCGGTAGGCGGGAATGGCGAGCGAGGCAGCGGGCCCGCCCGGCCGGGCCGGCGGCGCGGCCACCGGCGGAGTTGAAGAAGGTACGTGGTTGCTCATGGTGGGATTCGGAGACACTATACACGTTGACTCCGCAGCCTCAGACACATCGAGGTCCATTCTGAGCGAACACCAAGGCCGAACACCGGCCGATATCCTGAAGACCGGCCTCTATACCCAACTCGGCTTCGGAGGCGACACCGCTAGGTACGACGCTGTCGTGGAGCAGGCAGGCCTAAGCAACGCCCGTAAGTCGCGCATAGCCCTCGATAAGCTGGACCGCATAGCGTCCGTCTTGGAGGAGCGCTTTGTGCGCGTCTGCGGCAGGGGCGACTGCCAGGTGAGGGTAGCAGCGGTGGCGGCGGGGCGCGAACCTGTGCCGGCCGCAGAGCAGGCCTTCTGCGCGGTGTGCGGCGGCTCGACGAACCGCGAACGGGTCGACCGCATGGTGGCCGGCATGCTCGCCCGCGAATGGGGCCGCCTCTGCATCGTGGGCGGTTCGCCGGGTATCCGGCTTGAGGTGCGCGACCTGATCGCAGACCGCCTCACGCTGCGCCTGATCGACGGGGTATCACGGCGTACGCTGAAACAGGCGCTGGAAGACGTGGACTGGGCCGACATCGTGGCGCTGTGGGGACCCACCCAACTCGACCACAAGGTCTCCACGCTGTATCGAGCCGCAAACGTGGTGCCGGTGCACCGCCGCGGCATCGCCGACCTCGCCACCGCCGTGGCGCTGCGATGCGAGAGCCCGCCGACGAGCTAGGGCACAGGGCGACCCGCCGTTCAGGCCACGTTCAGGTCCCCACCTCTGCCGTGCACAGCAACCCTGCCTGTATACTATTTGCATTCCCCGGTAGGAGGCCCGCGTGCTCAAAACGCATACCTGTGGTGAGCTGACCCTGGCGAATGAGGGCCAGCGCGTGACCCTGGCCGGTTGGGTGAACCGCCGGCGCGACCACGGGGGCCTCGTATTCATCGATGTGCGTGACCGTGCCGGTCTGAGTCAGGTGGTCTTCAACCCTGAGCAGCCGGAGGCCCACCGCGTGGCCCGCGAACTGCGCAACGAGTACGTGCTGAAGGTGAGCGGCGTGGTGCGGCGCCGCCCGGCCGGCACCGAGAACCCCAAGCTCCCCACCGGCGAGATCGAACTGGCCGCCGACGACCTCGAGATCCTGAACGCCTCGGAGACGCCACCCTTCTACATCAACGAGGACGTGGAGGTGGACGAAGCCCTCCGCCTGCGCTACCGCTACCTCGACCTGCGGCGTCCCGCCATGCAACGCGGCCTGATCATGCGCCACAAGGCGGTGAAGTTCATTCGCGACTTCCTGGACGCCGAGGGCTTCCTGGAGATCGAGACACCGATCCTCATCAAGAGCACACCGGAGGGAGCGCGCGATTACCTGGTGCCCAGCCGGGTGCACCCCGGTAAGTTCTATGCGCTGCCCCAAAGCCCCCAGCAGTTGAAGCAGCTCCTGATGGTGGCCGGCTACGAAAAGTACTTCCAGATCGCCCGCTGCTTTCGCGATGAAGACCAGCGGGCCGACCGGCAGCCGGAGTTCACCCAGCTCGACCTGGAGATGAGTTGGGTGGACGAGCAGGACATTGTGGGCCTCACGGAGCGGCTCTACACCGACCTGATCCGCACGCTGCGCCCCGACGCCCAGATGCAGACGCCCTTCCCCCGCCTCACCTACGAGGAGGCGATGCTGAAGTACGGCAACGACAAGCCCGACCTGCGGTTCGGCCTGGAGATCGCCAACCTCACCGACATCGCCGCCGGCACCGAGTTCGAGGTGGTGCGCAACGTCATCCGCGATGGCGGCATCGTGCGGGGGTTCGCCGCCCCCGGTTGCGGCGGCTACACACGCCGCCAGATCGACGACCTGGGCGAACTGGCGAAGACCTTCGGCGCTCGCGGGCTCATCACCATGGCCCTCGGTACACCCGGCGAGGCGCCGGCCGCACTCGACGAACTCACGATGGAGCACGTGCGGTCGAACGTCGCCCGCTTCTTCACCATTGAGCAGGTGCGGGAAATTGCCAAGCGCACCAACGCCAAGCCAGGCGACTTGTTGCTGATGGTGGCGGCGGCCGCACCGCAGACCGCCAACGTGCTGGGCAACCTGCGGGCTGAACTGGGCAAGCGCCTGGGCCTGGCCGACCCCAACCACTTCGCACTGGCGTTCATTGTGGACTTCCCGCTGCTGGAGTGGAGCGAGGACGAGCACCGCTGGGAACCGATGCACCATCTGTTCACGGCAGCTCATCCGGCCGACGTCGAGTTCCTGGAGTCGGACCCCGGCAGGGTACGGGCCCGGGCGTACGACCTGGTGTGCAACGGCTACGAGCTGGGCGGCGGCAGCATCCGCATCCACCAGCGGGCCATGCAGGAGCGGGTGCTGACGCTGATGGCCTACCCGCCCGAGGACCAAGTGGCCCGGTTCGGCCACATGCTGGAGGCGTTCACCTATGGCGCACCGCCGCATGGGGGCATTGCCACCGGCATCGACCGCTTGGTGATGCTGCTGGCCGACGCCCCGAACATCCGTGAGGTGATGGCGTTCCCAAAGAACCAGAGTGCGCAGGACCTGATGACCGACTCACCGTCGGAGGTGGAAGTGCGGCAGCTCGAAGACCTGCACATTCAGGTGCAACCCCAGCCCACCCCTCCAGCGCGCTAGTCCCGAACGATGACCATTACGTTACATTTATGACAAGTTCGTTGCCCGCAACGTATGCGTTTGTTAGACTCACGCAAGTGACAACGGCTAACGCACGCGGCGGGCTGAAGCACACTGCGTAGCGAAGGAGCTGACCAATGAAGCGTTTCTTCCTGTTCGTTGCGGTCCTCGTGCTCGCCACCGCTTGTGCCGGCACAGGCGGCGGCAGCGGCGACGCTGGCGGTGGGGCGGGCGGCGACCTGCGCGTGTTCGGCGACGACCCCATCACGCTCGACCCTGCCGTGATGAGCGACACCTCCTCCGCCGAGTACGTGGTGGAGATCTTTGGCGGGCTGGTAACGCTGAACCGCCAGTTGCGGGTGAGCCCCGACCTCGCCGAGAGTTGGACCGTCTCACCCGATGGCAAGACCTACACCTTCAAACTGAACGCCAATGCGAAGTTCCACGACGGCAAGCCCGTCACCAGCAAGGACTTCGTGTACTCCTTCGAGCGCACCGCCGACCCCAAGACCAACTCTCCCACTGCCGACACCTACCTGGGCGACATCAAGGGCGTGCTGGAGAAGCTGAACGGCAGCGTCAAGAGCCTGAGCGGCCTCAAGGCGCTCGACGACCAGACACTGCAGATCGACCTTGATGCCCCCCGCGCGTACTTCCTGGCCAAGATGCAGTACCCCACCGCCTTCGTGGTGGACCAGAAGAATGTGGAGGCCGGCGGCAAGAACTGGACCGACAAGCCCAACGGCACCGGTCCGTTCAAGCTGGAGTCGTGGGACAAGGGCAACAAGCTGAACCTGGCCCGTAACGCCAGCTACCACCTCGGTCCCGCCAAGCTCGACCGGGTGCGTGTCAACATCGCGGGCGGCAACGGTATGACCATGTTCGAGAACGATGAGATCGACATCACGGCCATCGGCCTGGCGGACATCGAGCGGATTGAGGACAAGGCCAACCCGCTGAACAAAAACTACGTTATCGGCAAGTCGCTCGACCTGTCCTACGTGGGCTTCAACACTGAACTGCCGCCGTTCGACGACGCCAAGGTGCGGCAGGCCTTCGCCATGGCGGTCGATAATGGCAAAATCGTGTCGAACGTGCTGAAGGACAAGGTGACCGTGGCGAAGGGCGTTCTGCCGCCCGACATGCCGGGCTACAACCCGGGCGTCAAGGGGCCGAAGTTCGACCCTGCCGCCGCCAAGCAACTGCTGCAGGACTCCAAGTACAAGGGCGTGCTTCCGCCCATCACGCTGGCGGCGCCGGGCGCCACCACCTCGCTGGGCCCCGTGGGCGATGCCTTCCTGGAGCAGTGGAAAACCAACCTAGGCGTCGACGTGAAGGCCCAGACCGTGGAGTTTGCGACCTTCCTCTCGGAACTGAAGCGCGACCCGGCCAAGGGCAAGAAGAACCGCTACCAGCTCTACATGATGGGCTGGGCGGCCGATTACCCGGACCCCCAGGATTTCGTGGACATCCTATTCAACTCCACCAGCCTGGAGAACAACGGCGCCTACAAGAACACCGAGGTGGACACGCTGGTGAACCGGGCCCGCAGCGAGAACGACGAGGGCAAGCGGTTTGCGCTCTACCAGCAGGCCGAGCAGATCATCGTCAACGAAGCCGCCTTCATCCCGATGTACCACAGCCAACACTACGAACTGGTGAAGGATTACGTGAAGGGCTATCAGCCAACCCCGTTGATCATTTCGAAGTTCCGCTACATTTCCATCGAGAAGTAAGGAAACCCCGAGAAGGCCATGGTCGCGTACATCATTCGGCGGCTGCTGTGGACCCCCATCGTGCTGATCATCGTCAGCTTTGCGACATTCACGCTGGGATACTACGGGCCCGGCGACCCCATCCAGGTGCTGATGGGGCAGAAGAACAACCCTGAGGTGGTGGAGCGGCTGCGCAAAGAGCGCGGGCTCGACAAGCCGTTCTTCGAGCAATACGTCAACTACGTGACCGGCGTGGTCACCCGGTTCGATTTCGGCGAGAGCTACAAGTTCACCGGCCAGAGCGTGGGCGACCTCATCCGCCCGCGCATCTGGAACTCGGTACAGCTCAACCTGGTGGGCGAGGTGCTGGGCGTGACGCTGGGGGTGGTCTTGGGCCTGCTCGCTGCACTCAAGCAGGGGTCGCGCTGGGACCCTTCGATCATCATCTCGTCGCTGTTCTTCAGCTCGCTGCCGCTGTTCATCCTGCAACCGTTCCTGGCGGTGATCTTCTCGCGCACCCTGCGGCTGCTGCCATCGTCGGGTTGGGAGCCGGGGCTGTTTGGCCTGCAGATCCTATCGCCCTACATCATCATGCCCGGCTTCATCCTGGCACTGGGGCCCATCGGCGCGGTGGCCCGGCTCATGCGGGCCAGCACGCTCGAGGTAGTGAATCAGGACTACGTGCGCACGGCCAGGGCCAAAGGGCTGCCCGAGAACGCGGTGCGGGTCTGGTACATCGGCCGGAACTCCATTCTGCCCATCATCACCATCCTGGGCCTCTCGCTGGCCAGCTTGGTGGAGGGCGGGTTCATCATGGAGACGCTGTTCGGCATTCCGGGCATGGGCAGGCTGGCCCTCGATTCCTTCTTCGCCCGCGACTACCCGGTCATCATGGCGATCACCCTCATCATCGCCACTGCGTATGTACTGGCCAATCTGGCCATCGACATCGTGTACACGTTCGTCGACCCCCGCATCAGGCTGGGCTAGGGCAGCGTGGCCACCGCCGGTCCGTCCAGTCTCAGCGGCCAGCTCGCGGTACCCGCCGGCACCCCCAAAAGCCCGCGCGCCCTGGCCTGGGAACGCTTCCGCCGCAAGAAGCTGGCGATGGCGTCGCTGTGCATCATCGTTACGTTCTACGTCTGCGGCATCCTTGCCGCCGTGCTGGCGCCGCACAGCTACCGCGAGCAGAACCTCGACAACACCGAACAGGCAGCCTGGCTCTCTCAGCCCTACTGCGCTGTCATCAGCATGGTCGACTCCACCTACCGGCCACCAAAGGTGGCGCCCAGCACCGACCACCTGCTGGGTACCGACCGGGCGGGCCGCGACCTGCTGAGCCGCATCCTCTTCGGCATGCGCACCTCGGTCATTGTGTCGCTCGCGTCCATTCTCACCGGCAGTGTGTTTCTGGGCGTCACGCTGGGCGCCCTCTCGGGCTTTCTGGGCGGCAAGGTCGACTCGGTCATCATGCGCGTCGGCGAGGTGTTCCTGGCGTTCCCCGGCCTGCTGCTGGTCATCCTCATCAGCGCCACCGTGCGCGACCGAGTACAGACCTGGGCGGAAAACTTCGAGTTGACCACGGGCTTCAAGGGCCTGGTGGAGAGCGGGTTCATTGACTATGTGGTGGTGTTCGGGGCCATGTCGGTGTTTGGCTGGGTGGGTGTGGCCCGCGTCATCCGGGGCCAGATCTTGCAGGTCCGTGAAATGGACTACATCACCGCCGCCATTGCGCTGGGCGGCACCACCCGGCGCATCATCCTCACTCACGTGCTGCCGAATACGACGAACATCATCATCTACATGCTCTCGATAGGCCTGGGAGCCGCCATCGGGTCGGAACTGATCCTGAGTTGGATGGGCGTCGGCATCAAAACCCCCACGCCAAGCCTGGGCGTCATGATTTACGAGAGTCAGGGGCAGACCGCCTTCCTCGACCAGATCAGTTGCCGCAAGCCGCCGCTGTTTCTAGCGCCGGTCCTGCTGGTCACCCTCATGACCTTTGCGTTCGCACTGCTGGGCGACGGCCTCATCGACGCGCTGAACCCGCGCTCGCGCGACAGCGTGTCGGGGGCGAAGGACGCCGCCCTCGAGTAGCGGCAGCCGGCCGCTCCGGCGCGGTACACTGGCAGCCGCAAGCCTGCAGACGGTCTGACACCCAGCGCGGCCAGGATGTCAGACTCTCGCCTTCTCACGTCTGAGGGCGCTTGCTATACTGGGTATATGTTTAGGAGGCGCGCGTGAAGGTTTCCACTGAAAAACTCGAGAAGAGCCGCATAGCGTTGGACGTGGAGATCGAGCCGGACCAGCTCGAGAAGTCCATGGACCGGGCCTATCGCCGGCTTGTTGCCCGTACCCCCATTCCCGGTTTCCGGCCCGGCAAGGCCCCCCGCCACATGTTCGAGCGCTACGTTGGGCACGGGCGGTTGCTGCAAGAGGCCATCGACATTGCTGTGCCCGAGGCCTATAGCCAGGCCATCGAAGAGCAACAGGTGCCGGTGATCGGCCAGCCGGAGATCGAGATCACCCAGCTTGAGCCAGCCGTCACCTTCAAGGCGACCGTCCCGGTGCGCCCAACCATCGAGTTGGGTGAGTACAAGGCGCTGAGCTTTGCGCGCGACGCCGGCGAGGTGAATGACGAGAAGGTGAACGAGGTGCTGCAGACCCTGCGCGAGCGCAATGCCGTCTGGGAACCCGTGGAGCGCCCCGTCCAGTTCGACGACATGTCCACCTTCGACGTGGAGAGCACCTTTGACGGCGTGCCCTTCGTGACCCAGAAGGGCGCCGGCTATGTGGTGACCGCCGGCCGCACCGAGCCGATCCCCGGCTTCCCTGAGGCCATGGTGGGCATTGGCATCGGCGAGACCAAGGACTTCGTGCTCACCTACCCCGACGACTGGGACGAAGAGGAGCAGCGCGGCAAGTCCGGCAACTTCACCGTCACCGTCACCGAGGTGAAGGAGAAGAAGCTGCCGGAACTGGACGACGAGTTGGCCAAAACCGTAGGCGAGTACGAGACCTTCGCCCAGCTCAGGGAGAAGGTGGAGAACGACCTGAAGAGCGCCACCGAGCAGCAGGCTCAGAATGCGCTCGAGGTCCAGATTTTGGATGGCATCGCCACCGTCTCACAGCTCGACTACCCGGACATCTTGGTCGAGCACGAGATGGAGCACATGATGGAGGACGACCGCACCCTGCCCCGCGACCCCCAGGGCCGGGTGGACGAGGTGTTGAAGCTGCTGGGCACCACCGCCGACGAGTTCAAGGAGCGCTATCGGGAAGACGCCGTCAACCGGGTGGTCCGCTCGCTGGTGCTGCAGAAGGTGGCGGAGACCGAGAGCATCGAGGTATCGGATGAGGATATCCAGGCTGAGATCGACCGGATGATCGAGACGGCCGGCGAGCAGGCCGACGCCGTCCGCGAGTGGTTCGCCAGCGAGGAGCGGCGCGAGTCGGTGCGCAGCAGCCTGCAGACGCGCAAGACCATGGACCACCTGATCGAGATGCTCGGAAATGCGGCAGCCCCAGCCGATGATACCGAAGAAAAGGCTGAGAAGCCCGGCGGGACACGGAGCCGGCGCCGCCGCGAGCCCGCAAGCACCAGCTAGGACACCCCCATGGAATGGCAACGGAAGAAAGGGACAGCACATGAACGTGCCTAATAGCAAGCAACTGAATAGCCAACTGAACGACAGCCGCTACGCGAGTCAGTTCACCAATATGGTGCCCATGGTCATCGAGACCAGCGGCCGCGGCGAACGGGCCTTCGACATCTATTCGTTGCTGCTGCGGGAGCGCATCGTGTTCCTCGGCACACCGATCGATGACCAGATTGCCAACGTGATCATCGCCCAACTGCTGTACCTGGACCGTGAAGACCCCGAGAAGGACATCCATCTCTACATTCACAGCCCTGGTGGCGTCATCTCCGCCGGCCTGGCCGTCTACGACACCATGCAGCTCATCCGGCCCGAGGTCTCGACCATCTGTGTGGGCTTGGCGGCCAGCATGGCCACGGTGCTGCTCACGTCCGGCGAAAAGGGCAAGCGCTACGCGCTGCCACACTCCACGGTGCACATGCACCAAGCCCGGGGCGGCGCCACCGGCGAAGCGTCCGACATCGAGATCGCGGCCAGGGAGATCCTGCGTAACCAGGAGATGATCCGCCGCATTCTGGCCGAAACCACCGGCCAGCCCATGGAGCGGATTGTGCACGACAGCGACCGCGACTTCTACATGCCGGCCGACGCCGCCAAGGAGTATGGCCTCATCGACGAGGTGCTTTCGAAGCAGACCGCAGCAGCGGCCATCGTCTAGCCGTCGGCCCGCCAGCGCACGGGCGACCACCACCCAGAGGAGACCTATGCCGGCAACGCGGGGCACTCGTATGCAATACCACTGCTCCTTCTGTGCGAAGAGCCAGGAGCAGGTGCGACGGCTTATAGCAGGACCAGGAGCGGTGTACATCTGCGACGAGTGCGTCGAACTCTGTCGCGAGATCATCAACGAAGAGACCTCGCGGAACGCCCGGCCCAATGCCGACGCCGGGCGCATCCCGACGCCCCAGCGCATTTACGACCAGCTCAGCGAGTACGTTATCGGCCAGGACCGGGCCAAGAAGACGCTGAGCGTCGCGGTCTACAACCATTACAAGCGCATCGGCCACAGTTCCATCGGCGACGTGGACCTGGAGAAGAGCAACATCCTGCTCATCGGCCCCACAGGGTCGGGCAAGACGCTGCTGGCCAAGACGCTGGCCAAGGTGCTCGACGTGCCGTTCTGCATCGCCGACGCCACCTCGCTGACTGAAGCGGGGTACGTGGGCGAGGACGTTGAGAACATCCTGCTGCGCCTCATCCAGGCGGCCGATTTCGATGTCTCCCGCGCCGAACGGGGCATCATCTACATCGACGAGATCGACAAGATCGCCCGCAAGGGAGCGAACCCTTCCATCACCCGCGACGTGTCGGGCGAGGGTGTGCAACAGGCCCTGCTAAAGATTATCGAGGGGTGCGTGGCCAACGTACCGCCCCAGGGCGGCCGCAAGCATCCGCACCAGGAGTTCATCCAGCTCAACACCACCAACATTCTGTTCATCTGCGGTGGCGCGTTCGAGGGGTTGGAACGCATCATCCAGCGGCGGCTCGGGTCGACCGCCATCGGCTTCATGGCCAACCAGCAGCGCGAGAAGCTGCCGGAGAACCCCGATGAGATGTTCCACCATGTGACCTTCGACGACATGCTGGAGTACGGGCTCATCCCCGAGTTCGTCGGCCGCCTCACCACCATGACAGCGCTCGATTCCTTGAACCGGGAGTCACTCATTCGGGTGCTCACCGAGCCAAAGAACGCAGTGGTGAAGCAGTACCAGCGCATGTTCTCGCTGGATCACGTGGAACTGAGCTTCACGCCCGAAGCGCTGGAGGCGGCCGCTAACGAAGCGCTGCACCACCGCACCGGGGCCCGCGCCCTGCGCAGCATCATCGAAGCGACGCTGCTGCAGATCATGTACGAGATCCCGTCCCGTCCCGACATTCAAAAGTGCGTGGTCGGGGCCGACACCATCATCAAGCGCACACCGCCGCTGCTGCTCACCCGCAGCAACACGGCAGTGGACTTGGACCTGGACTTGGACGAGAAGGAAATCCGGGAGACCCCGGCATAACCTGGTCGTCCGTGCGGAGCATCGAAGGCCCGGCGACTGTTGCCGGGCCTTCTTGATAGAATGTGGCAGTGGAGGCGAGCCCTATGACGACAAGCACACCCGTAGACATCGGCACGCTCATCGTGTGCCGCAAGGGTGTACGCGGGGGACGTCCCTGTATGGAGGGCACGCGGTTTCCCGTGTCATCCATCGCCATCATGTTCAACCATGGCATGGGTGCCTCGGACATCCTGAGCGACTACCCGCATCTCGATCCCCAGCGGGTGTACGCGGCATTGGCATACTACTTCGCGAACAAAGCTGCCGTCGATGCCGATATTGACGAGTCCGAGAAGGAATACGACGAACTCGCAGCCAAGTATCCGAATGGTTGGCCCCGCGCCCCCGCTTGGACCAACCCTAGACCGTGTTCGTTTGCGGCAGAGGCTCAGCGTGTTCTCTATAACTGCAATCAGGCCGATTTTGCCCGAATCCATGCTCGGTGGGCAGCCGCCGGCCGGCATCACAGCGGGATCGTACTCAGCAGCCAGCGTTTCCCCGTGGGGATCCAGATTCGCGCGCTCTTACGCCTCGTGGAGCACAGCCACGAACCCGCCGCTATGCTTGACCGGCTTGAGTTTCTCTCCGACTGGGTGCGGCGGTAACCCCTACTTCCGCACCATCACAAGCTGGCCCGGCCGCACTTCCACCCGCTCTATCCCCTCCGGCAGTTGGTTGCCCGCAACGCCGGAGAGGCCGAAGGCCCGCATGGCCTGCTGGGCAAGCTGGTCTGCCAGCACGCCGGGAAGTGGGAAGGGGCCGGCTTGGGCCCGCTGCACTTTGACGTCGGCGGCGCCGTTGGCCGAGGTTATGGCGAGCGTGGCGCTGAGGTCCGTGTCGTTGCCGGCGATGGTGACCTTGCCGGTGAGGTCCACCAGGTTGTCGCCTCGGAGCACCACCTTCAGGCCCTGCACCGGTATCGGCGAATGGCCGCCCGCGATGGCGGCCGTCACTCGTTGGTTCACCTCCGCCTCGGTCAACACCACTTCGGCCGGCAAAGCCACAGCCACAGCAGTCGGCACAACGGCCGGCAGGGCGTTCCCGACCGCCGTGGCCACCGGCGCGACCACGGCCGAGACCGCGGGGCTCACGGCGGGCTTCCATGCCGACCCCAGATTGGGGGCGCCATAGGCGATGAGCGCGGCAAACACCAGGCCCAGCACAACCAACGGCTTCATGGACCGTCCCTTTCCGCGCTTGCCGGCCAGGCCGGCCTCGATGGCGCTACTGAGATCGACGGGGGCGATGGCGTTGCCCACGGCATCGCCGGGGCCGGTGGGCAGCAACTGCACGCGCCCTTCGCCCAGCGCCGTCAGCGTGGCCAGGATCATCGGCACCTCACGCCGCACGCCTTCCTGACGGATGCGTTGGAACACGTCCAGCGACTCGCCCTCCGCCGCCTTCACCTCAGCCACGGAACGGCCCGCAACGGCCTGCCAGGCCGCCGCAAACTCCGGGCCGTTGATGGCGTAGCGGCAGTAGGTGACCACCGGCCCCTGGTCGAGCGAGGGCGTCACCAAGTGCATATACACGCCGGAGACCGTGGCCTGCTGCCCGATCAGGGTCCAAATGACCTGCTGCCACGTGCCGGCGGGGCCGCCGGGTGCGGCGGGGTGCAGGTTCAGGGCCGACAGCTCGTGGCACAGCAGCGGCGTCCACACCAGCATGTAGCCCACCTGCAGCACCACGTCCACCGGCTTGTCGCGCACCCGCTCCAGCACCTGCTGGTCGTAACTCTCGCGCCAGGGAGCAAACACGCCGCCCGCCAGGCCCATGCCCTTACCGCCCGCCGCCTGCTTGTGCTTGTCGAAGGAGTAGGTGATGAGCGGGATGCCGTAGCTGCGCACCTGCGCCAGGAACTGGTCGGTCTCGGGCGCCTCACCGTCCTCGCGGCTGCAGAACACGTAGGCGATTTCGGCCTTCACGTCACCGCGCTGGATGGCGTTCCATGCCTCAGCGAGCAGCTTCTGCGACGTTTGGCCGCGCGCCGTGGAGAACCAACCGATTCGTAGCAAGCATCACCTCAAGGGAGCGGCGCGAGCCGTTCTGCTGGTTCCATCGTACCCCGTGAGGCGGCCGGAGGGCAGTGGTCGCCTGCGGTGGGTGTGTGCGTGCCACAAACAGAGCAACAGCGCGGCCATCTATCGACAACGCTACGTACCCATCAGACTTTGCGTGGCGAACGCTGGCGGTCGCGGCCCTGGGCGAGCCTGGCGTATGCTAGCGCCTGCAGCGCGAGTCACTCAAGGAGCTTAACGGCGTGGAACTGCGAGAACTGGGGGCAACCGGCGTTCAGGTACCCGAGGTGGGCCTGGGCATGTGGCAGTACCGCGGCGGGGCGGCGCCGTTGCAGCGCGGTATCGACCTGGGCGCGTGGCTACTCGACACGGCTGAGATCTACGGCACAGAGAACGTGTGCGGCCAGGCCATCCGGGGCCGGCGAGAGCAGGTGTTTGTAGCCACCAAGGTGTCGGGCGACCACCTGCGCTACGAACAGGTGCTGCGGGCGGCCGACGCCAGCCTGAAGAAGCTGGGCGTCAGCACCATCGACCTGTACCAGGTGCACTGGCCCGACGACAACGTGCCCATCGCCGAGACCATGCGGGCCATGGAGGAACTGGTGGACGCGGGCAAGGTGCGGTTCCTCGGCGTCAGCAACTTCAGTCGCGTGGAGGTAGAGCGAGCGCAGGCGGCGCTCAAGCGCCACCGCATCGTCTCGAACCAGGTGGAGTACAGCCTGCTGCGGCGGGAGATAGAGCGCGACATCACCACGTTCTACGCCCCGAACCACATTACGGTAATGGCCTACAGCCCGCTGGCGCGCGGCGAGCTGCTATCGAGCCGCCAGCGCCACGGCCTGCAGGTGTTACGGGCGATGGCGCAGGAGACGGGACGGACGGTGGCCCAGATCGCACTGAATTGGTGCCTCTCACGGCCCGGCGTCATCACCATCCCCAAGAGCGACCGGGTGGAACGGGTGGAGGAGAACTGCGCCGCCTCCGGCTGGAACCTGACCGAGGAGCAGGTGCGCATGCTGGACGAGGCATTTGCGTAATGCCTGAGCCGGCCGACTGGCCATGCCGCGGGACTTCCGCCCGTAGTGCATCCCCAAAGGTGCGCAGTGCCCTTGCCACCTCACCGATTCGTACTCTCGCCATTTCTGCGCTATGCTGCGTGCATCTCAACTGTCGGCGGCTCACTGCGCCAGGTCACGGTGGCACGCCGCGGAACTTCGTCCATGCGATAGGAGGACTTGAATGCTGACACAAGAGCACAATGACTTTCTGACCGGGGTCGGCCCCGGCACCCCGATGGGGAACCTGCTGCGGCGTTTTTGGATGCCGGCCCTGCTGAGCGAAGACTTGCCCGAGCCGGACTGCGCGCCGAAGCGCGTGCGGCTGCTGAGCGAAGACATGGTGGCCTTCCGCGACAGCAGTGGCCAGGTGGGCCTGGTGGCCAACGCCTGCCCGCACCGCGGCGCCAGCATGTTCTTTGGCCGCAACGAAGAGGACGGGCTGCGCTGTGTGTACCACGGCTGGAAGTTCGACCTGGCCGGCACGTGCACCGACATGCCGAATGAGCCGGCTGAGAGCAACTTCAAGCACAAGATCCGCATCACGGCGTACCCAACTGCTGAGGCGGGCGGCACCATTTGGGCCTACATGGGCCCACGAGAGCACCAGCCGGCGGAGGTACCGCAGTTCGAGTGGACGCGGGTGCCGGAAGCGCAGCGCGTCGTCTCGTTCTGCCTGCAGGACTGCAACTGGGTACAGGGCGTCGAGGGCGGCATCGACAGCAGCCATGTCTCATTCCTGCACAGCACGGTGGACTCGCACAGGAAGAACACGGCCGCGGCCACCAGCCTGATGGCCATCGACAAGGCACCCGAATTCCGGGTCGCCAGCACCGACTTTGGCCTGCTGATCGGCGCCCGCCGCAAGGCCAGCGACACCCAGGACTACTGGCGGGTGACGCCGTTCTCGCTGCCCTTCTACACCGTCATCCCCATGATGCCCAACCAAGACCTGCCCTACAGCGGTCACGGCTGGGTGCCCATCGATGACGAGCAGTGCTGGCTGTTCACCTACTCGTGGCACCCCACCCGCCCGCTCAGCGACTTCGGCGACAAGCCAGGCCACAACGCCCACTACGTGGCAAAGTTCCCCGGCACCAACAACCCTGTGCCGAACAAGGACAACGACTACCAGATCGACCGGGACATCCAACGCACCAAGACCTTCAGCGGCATTGAACTCATCTCGACCCAGGACCGTGCGATCCAGGAGACCATGGGGCACGTCTACGACCGCACCCGTGAACACCTGGGCAGCGCCGACACCGCCATCATCATGATGCGGCGGTTGCTGATGAACCTGGCGCGCGACTTGGACAAGGGTGGCACGCCCTACGCCGCCACGCACAACGATATCTTCACGCTCCGCTCCGCCGGTTTCCTGCTGGATTCCGGCAAGTCATTCGTGGAGGCCTGCCAGCCCATGGTGCGGGTCGGCAGCTAGCCTCCTTCCGGCGGCCTAGCGACAGAGGGAGCCCCCATGGGGCTCCCTCTGTACGTTCCTGCACGTCGTGCGGAGTGCCGGGGCGCCGATAGCTCCGGGAGGTCGCCGCCGCTGACGAGCGATTTTCCCGAATCGCTGCACCGGCCGGTCCGAAGGCAAAGGATTCGGCTATACTTGGGATCATTGATCCCCACTCCTAAGGAGCGATCCTCATGCCCGACCTCTCTGTCGAGCTCGCGCCCAAGCACAAGAGCGGCCTGCGCCTGCAGAACCCGGTCATGATGGCATCCGGCACTTTCGGCTACGGCACCGAGTATGCCAGTCTCATCGATATCCAGCGGCTGGGCGCCATCGTCAGCAAGGGCATCACCGAACACCCCCGTAAGGGCAACCTGCAACCGCGCATCGCGGAGACGCCGGCCGGCATGCTCAACTCCATCGGCCTGCAGAACGTGGGCATTCGCGCGGTGGTGAAGGAGAAGGCCCCAATGTGGGCGCAGTGGCGGGTACCGGTCATCGTCAACATCTCCGGCGAGAGCAGCGACGAGTTTGCCCGGATGGCGGCCGCGCTTGAGGGCGTGAAGGGCGTGGCTGGTGTGGAGGTGAACATTAGCTGCCCCAACGTGGAGCAGGGCGGCATGGAGTTCGGCGCCGACCCCGATGCCGCCGCCATGGTCACCGCAGCCGTAAAGCGCGAGACCAGCCTGCCCATCATCGTGAAGCTAACGCCCAACGTGACGGACATGCGGCTGGTGGCGCAGGCGGTGGAAGACGCGGGAGCCGACGCCGTGACCGTCATGAACACCATCGTGGGCATGGTGATTGACGTGCGGCGGCGCAAACCAGTGATCGGGCGCGGGCACGCCGGCCTGTCGGGTCCCGCCATCAAACCGGTGGCGGTTTCGCAGACGTGGAAGGTGAGCCAGGCAGTACAGATCCCCGTCATCGGGTGTGGGGGCATCACCTCCGCCAACGATGCGCTGGAATTCCTGCTGGCCGGAGCTACGGCGGTACAGGTCGGGACAGCGACGTTCATCGACCCCAGCACCGCAGAGCGGGTCATCCAGGGCATCGAGCGGTATCTCGAAGAGCAACAACTCGAAAGTGTGACAGCGCTGATCGGTGGGGCGCGAGGCTAGCACTATCCCCTCACGTCGCCTCTTACCCAACCGCGGCCTCCGAGCGCCATTGCTCCGACACGAGCCAACGCCGGGCAACTCCCTTTCGTTGGGATAGGTTGCAGTTGTGCCTCTCCTGTACTGCTGCGTATAATATCAAGGCCCTGTCCTGAGGGAGGCGCGTAGTTGCATTATAACGTTGCCCAGTTACTGAAAGAACCGACGGGAAGCAGCCGCCATTTCGACCTGAGCGAGACGGTGGCAAGCCCGGAGCCGGACTGGGGGGCGGAACTCACGCTGACAGGGACCGTGGAGTTAGTGCGGACGCCAGACGGTATCTTGCTGGAAGCCCACGTGCAGACACTCATACCCGACGTCTGCGGGCGCTGCTTGGAACCGGTGACCGAACCGCTGGATTTGGTGGTGGAGGAGGAATTCTACCCGGCCATCGACCTCAATACTGGGCATGCCGTCACGCAGGCCGACCCCGATGCCTTCGTCCTCGACCAGCGGCATGTGCTCGACCTCACCGAAGCGGTGCGGCAAAGCATTTGGACGGCACGGGAGATACAGCCGTTGTGCCGGCCGGACTGCAAGGGGCTTTGCCCCACCTGCGGCGCCAATCAGAACACGGCGCCCTGCACCTGCGCAAAGGTTGCCACCGACCCCCGGTGGGACCGGCTGCGCCGGCGCAGCGCCTAATCGCTACCCACGCAAGACCACACAGAGGACTGAAGACACATGGGTGCACTACCGAAACGCAAAATCAGCAGCCGACGCCGCGGCAACCGCCGCAGCCACGACCGCGCAAATGTGGTGCAGTTGGCCCGTTGCCCCCGTTGCCGGGCGCTGCGGCCGCAGCATCACGTTTGCCCGTCCTGCGGGTTTTATAAGGACAGGATCGCTATTGAGGTCCCGCTGCCGCCCGCTCCGGGCTCCCAGGCCTAGCCACCGGGATTGGCGCTCGTCACGATGGCGCTCCCAAACCGGCAGCATGGGCGGCAACTGGCTCTCCAGGCGCTGTACGCAGGCGACATCGCTGGCCACTCTGCCGTCACGGCGCTCGAACGCCTCCTTCAGGAGGAACACTACACCGCTGAAGTCGCCGAGATGGCCCGCCGTCTCGTGGCTGGCGTGGTGAGCAACCAAGAGCTGGTCGACGGCATGATAGCGGCGGCCGCTCCATTGTGGCCATTCGCCCAAATGGCAGCGATTGACCGCAATGTGCTGCGCCTGGCAACCTACGCACTGGTGCTAGAGTCTGACCAGGCACTCCCTGAGGCGGTGCTCATCAACGAGGCCGTGGAACTGGCAAAGCGGTTCGGGAGTGATGGGTCGGCCCGGTTCGTGAATGGGGTGCTGGGCACCCTGGTCCGATCAGCAGGCGCTCAACGCCGCAGCGTCGTCAATACACCATAATTGGGCTTCAGGAGGACCACTTGGCTACAGTCTACGAGCGCGTGAAGAAGATCATCGTCGAGCAGTTGGGTGTGGACGAGGGCGAGGTGCAACCCAACGCCTCCTTCGTGGAGGATCTTAACGCCGACTCTCTGGACCTTGTCGAGTTGATCATGTCCATTGAAGAGGAGTTCAGCAAGGACGGCAAGGCGGTGCAGATCTCCGACGAGGACGCCGAGAAGATTGTCACCGTGCAAGACGCTGTGGACTTCATCCGGGACGCCGGCGTCGAGGACGACTAACCGTCCACCAGCGGCCATGCCTCCAACTGAACCACAGACACGAAGAAGCGGCCCATACGGGCCGCTTCCCTGTTTTTACAGCACGCCCAGCTTAGTGGCTGTTGTTGGCGCTGGACTGGCCGCCACCCGCGACGACGCCCGCCACTATCATGATGCCAATAGTGAGGCCGGTGGCCACGAAGACCGGTAGCATTTTGCCCCCAGCCGCCGCGGCCAGCAACAGCGACCCGATACCGCTGATGACGAGGGCCAGCAGGGCCGAAACACCCAATGGCATGGCGAAGGGCGTCAGTAACGTCTCGATGGCCGACACCTCGCCACCACGGCTGCCTCGCACCAGCAGCGCTGCACACACTACCAGCACCACCACAGAGCCGATCCACATTGGGACTACGAACTCGGGAATCGTCATCGCATTCGTCTCGCTTTGGTCGGTTATTCCGGCGCTATCAACTGCGCGATGCCCGGCATCAGGAACATGAGAGAGAACAGCACCAGGCCGGCCAGCGCCAGGCCGCCCGCGAAGAAGTACGTGAACAGCTTGGGGTCGAATTTCAGGTGCATGTACCAGCCAACCACCACCACAAACTTGAAGGTGGAGAGCACCAATATCGCCGCGGTTGACAGGCTGAACCCGCCGGCTTCGCCGCCCCCGACATAAAACAGCGCCACTTCAATTGCGGTAATGAACGTCAGCACCACCGCAACGATGATGTACTCCATCGGTTGCGGATGGCCGTGTACCGGCGAGTGGCTATGCGAATCAGTTGCCATGAAAGCGTCCTCTCCTTACGGAATCGTCAGTGCGCCACTGCGGCTACGGTTTCCTTCGCGCACTCCAGCAACTGGTGCGTGACAGGGTCAACCGGGACAGGCGCAGGCACCAGGTACACCAAGGCAAAAATGACGATCCACACAATGTCGACGAAGTGCCAGTAGAGACCTGCCAGCTCAACGGTCAGGCTGTCGGCCTGGGGCAGGCCGCCCCGCAGCGAGACCAAGAACAGCGACAGCAGGATGAGTACACCCACCGTCACGTGCGCCCCGTGGAACCCGGTGAGCACGAAGAACGTGCTGCCAAACAGGTTCTTGTCGAACGTCAATCCCTCATGTACAAAGCTGGTGAACTCGTAGAACTGGCCCCCCAGGAAGACCGTACCCAGCAGCCCGGTGGCCACCAGCCACGTCCGCAGGCCCTTATGGTCGCCCCGCTGAATGGCGGCCAGCGCCAGCACCATCGTAAGCGAACTCATGAGGAGCACGAATGCGCTCACCGAGGTGTACGGAATGTCGTAGATGTTGCCCGGCAACGGGCATTCGAGGCTGCGGCCCCGGTAGATCATATAGGTGGCTACCAAGGACCCGAAGAAGAGACAATCGGACCCCAAGAACGCCCACATCAGGAGCTTGCGATTATCCACCCCCGTGGCCGTTGCGTGCTCAGCAGGATGACTAGCTGCAGACAATACCCGTTCCTCCTTGTGACCGGAGACCCGCCCAGTTATTCGTTAATCGGCTCGGAGCACCAAGCGAAGATAGCACCTAACATCAGCAGGCCGCCGATGATACTCACGGGCGAACCCACGCCGAACACGGTACCACCGATCATCATGGTCTGCCCCACACCAGCAATGAGCGGCAGCAGCGAGCCCTGCGGCATATGGATGTGTTCCTCGTGTCCGCCCTGGCCGTGCGCCTCGGCTGGAGCATGAGCGACCGCAGCCATGCCATGGCCTTCGTGGTCCAAATGCGGGTACTTGACGGACCAGAACGCATCGCGGCCGTGCACCACCGGGACCGTGGCGTAGTTGTAGGCCGGCGGGGGCGAAGGGATGCTCCACTCCAGCGTCCGGCCGTCCCAGGGGTCGTTACCGGCCAACTTCCCATTGCTGCGGCTCTTGAACACATTCGCTATGAAGATGAGCAGCGACAGCACGATGACCAGCGAGCCCACCGTCTCGAGCATGTTCCAGAAGTCCCAACCCATGCCGGCGGGGTAGGTATAGATCCGGCGCGGCATGCCATTCATGCCCAAGATATGCATGGGGGCGAAGGTCATGTTGAAGCCAATGAGCATGAGCCAGAAGTGCCACTTGCCCAGTCCCTCGTCCAGTAGCCGCCCCCAGATCTTCGGCCAGTAGAAGTAGATGCCGGAGAACAGGCCGAAGACCGCACCGCCGAACAGCACGTAGTGGAAGTGGGCGACGATGTAGTAGGTGTCCTGTTGCTGGTAGTCGGACGGAGAGATGGCGTGGGTGACGCCGCTGAGGCCGCCAATGACGAACATGGCGATGAAGCCCAGCGAGAACAGCATTGGTGTCGGGAGGGTAATCTGGCCGCCCCAGAGCGTGCCGATCCAGTTGAAAATCTTCACGCCGGTGGGCACAGCGATGAACATGGTGGTGAGGGTGAACACCGTGTTGGCCACGGGGCCCATACCCACGGTGAACATGTGATGCGCCCACACGCCCCATCCCATGAAACCGATGGCGATACCCGAGAAGACTACCACGGGATACCCGAACAGCGGCTTCCGCGAGAAGGTGGGCAACACTTCGGATACGATGCCCATGGCGGGCAGAATGAGGATGTACACCTCAGGGTGGCCGAACAGCCAGAACAGGTGCTGCCACAGCACCGGGTCGCCGCCCTTCAGCGGGTTGAAGAAGTTGGTGTTCATGAACCGGTCGAACCCGAGTTCGACCAGCCCGATGGTGACGACCGGGAAAGCGAAGACGACGAGGAACGCCACCACCAGCGTCATCCAGGTGAAGAGCGGCATGCGCATCATGGTCATGCCGGGCGCCCGCAGGTTCACAATGGTGACGATGAAGTTCAGCGATGCCGCCACCGATGATGTGCCCAAAATGAGCAAACCCAGCAGCCAGAAGTCGACGCCGAGATCGGGACTGAAGGTCTTGGACGTGAGGTTAGCGTAGCCGAACCAGCCGGCCGCGGGCGCCTGGCCGATGAGCCAGCTCAGGTTGATGAAGACACCGCCGGACAGGAAGATCCAGTAGCTCAGCGCGTTCAACCGGGGGAACGCCACGTCGCGGGCGCCGATTTGGAGCGGCACCAGGTAGTTGAAGAACGCAGCGCTCATGGGCATGACCACCAGGAAGACCATGGTGGTGGCATGCATGGTGATGAGCTGATTGAACAGGTGCGGACCGGTCACCGCGCCGTCGGGCACAGCAAGCTGCAAGCGCATGACCACAGCTTCTGTCCCGCCCAGCAGGAAGAACAGGAACGCGGTGACTCCGTACAGAATGCCGATCCGTTTGTGGTCCACGGTGGAGAGCCACCCCATGAACCCGTGTTCTGTTTTGGGCCGGGGCACTACGCCCGCGAGACTGCCGGTAACTGCTGCCATGTTTCTGCCTCCCTCGCCCACGATGGGCGACGGTGTTTACTTCAAGCTCGTGAGATAAGCGGCAAGCGCCGTTAGGTCATCGTTGGAGAGGTTCAACGCCCGCACCGCTGGCGCCATGAGGTTGCCCGGCTTGATATCGTCGGGGTTATGGATCCAGCGCTTCAGGTTCTCGGGAGTGTTGTCCAGTACACCCGCAGCGATGGTGGTGCGGCTGCCGATATGCGTGAGGTTGGGGCCGAGCTTGCCGGCGCTCACGCCCTGCACCGTGTGGCACCCTACACAGGCGTTGGCGGGAGCCTTGAAAACCTCGGCGCCTTTGCCTTCCAACGCCGACGCATCGGGCGGCCGCGGAGCCTGCCGCTGTGCTTGCACCCACTGGTTGAACTTCTCGCGGGTGTCAACCACCACCCGGAACTTCATGTTGGCGTGCTGTATGCCGCAGAGCTCGGCGCACTGAGCGTAGAACATGCCGGGCTCGTCACCCCTCAGCCAGAAGCTCTGGGTCTTGCCCGGAACCACGTCGAGCTTACCGCCCAGCTTGGGTACCCAGAAGCTGTGGATGACGTCGGCACTGGTGAGGTGGAACTCCACCGTCTCGCCCTGGGGGATGTGCAGTTCGTTGGCCGTAACCAGGCAACTGGGGCAGGTGGGCCCCCAGCTCGGGGACGGGTTCGAGATGTCGGTAGTGCCCATGTTCGGGTACTGGAACTCCCACCACCACTGGTGGCCAATGACGTTGACGTCCACTGCCACGGCGGGCTGCGCCGCCAACTCCCACAGGAGGGATACGGTGGGCACGGCAACGGTGATGAGGATCAGCGCAGGGACGACGGTCCAGCCAATCTCCAGGCGGGTGTTGCCGTGCGTCTGGTGCGGCTCCGGGGCGCCCTCGCGGCGGCGGAACCTCCACACCGTGAACAGGAGCAGGCTCTCCACGAATACGAACACGATAGTGGCCCACGCGAACACCGTCCAGAACAGGTCAGCCTGCTTTTTGGCGACGATGCCCAGGTTGCTCCCCAGCGTGTTTTGCGGGTCCGCGGCGCTGCAGCCAACGGTCAGCAGCAGCAGCAAGGTCAGCAGGCTGGCGAGAAGGGGTAGATGACGGGACTGTCGGCTCAAGACATTGCCCTCACAAGGGGCCTCGGGGAGGCCGGAAAAGTTTGTGCAAAATTTCTCATAGTGCCCGCAGCAGTTTAGCATCGGGCCTGAGCAGGGTCAATACATGGCCCTTGCCTGCATCCTGCTATTTTGCGCGAGCACTGCCCAATTCCAGGCACGACGGGCACACGGGCGGGGGGACAGGCACAAACCACCACTCATGCCCACGCCTATGGGACAGGCCCCAGGCGGCGCGCTACCGTTCCTGAGCGTACGCCTGCCCGGGGCCCGCGTCCAGCGAATGGCGGCCGCGGTTCGGCAGCGGGTATGCCACAAAGCTGGCCGGGCGGGGCGCCTGCACTGTTTGCTGAGCCGTCGAAGCGGGCGCCGCAAGAGGCATGGAAGGGCGTTAGGCGGGGCTAGGGGCGTCCTCCAGACACCGCCGGGCCTCGGGGGGAGGGCAATGCGCTGTGTCCGCCTAGGGCTGGCGACGCAGGGCCGGTGGGGTGCTTGCGAGGCGTGCTAAGCGACGGCGATCCCATGCCAGGGTCGCGGAGGTGGCTGCCGTCAGGCGATGTGCCAGCGATCGATGACGAGCGCTAGGAACAGGAGGGCCAGGTAGAGGATGGAGTAGCGGAACATGCCTCGGGCGGCCTTGTTGGTGGCATCGCGCAGCACTCGGGCAGCGTGGTACAAGAACAGCCCGCCCAGCGAGGCAGCAGCCACCATGTAGAACACCCCCACCTCGCGGATGACGGCCACCAGCAGCGTGAAGCCCACCAGGATGATGGAGTACACCACGATCTGCCGGCGGGTCTCGGCATCGCCGCGGGCGATGGGGAGCATGGGCACTTGGGCCTTTTCGTATTCTTTGCGGATCATCAGCGCCAGCGCCCAAAAGTGCGGCGGCGTCCACAGGAAGATGACGGCGAACAGGTACACCGCCAGTAGGCTCACCTCACCGGTGACAGCCGCCCAGCCGACCAGCGGCGGCACCGCGCCGGCTGCGCCGCCCAGCACGATGTTGCTGGGGGTGGAACGCTTGAGCCAGCAGGTGTAGACCAGCACGTAGTACAGGAACCCACACACCGACAACGCCGCCGCCAGCCAGTTGGCACCCAAGCCCAGCACCAGCACCGAGCCGATGCCCAGGGCGATGCCGAACAACAACGCTGCGCGCGGTTTGATAAGGCCGGAGGGGATGGGGCGCTTGGCGGTGCGGCCCATGAGTTGGTCGATGTCACGGTCAATGTAGCAGTTGAAGGTGTTGGCGGCGCCGGCCGACATCACGCCGCCCAGCAGCGTGATGCACACCAAGCCTAGGTCCGGCATACCGCGGGCAGCCACCATCATGGCGGCCAGCGTGGTGACCAGCAACAGCGAGATAATGCCGGGCTTGGTCAGCGCTATGTAATTGCTCACCACCGTGCCCAGGCTGGAGCGCCCGCTGGACGGAGTGGCCGCCGATGGCCCCGCTTCAGCCGATGCGCCCCCCGCATTGCCCGCACGGCGCGGCAGGCTGGCCAAGCTGGCCACCGTCAGCACGGCGGCCCATACCGCCGACGCACCCGCCACGTGCAGCACGCGCAGCACCACCGGCACACCGCTCGACACCGCGCCGGCTCCCACCAGGATCTGTAACGCTACCGTCCCTAGCAGCACGGGCAACACCCACGTGAGGCCGGGGATAACGGAGCGCAACTTCCACCCTCGCACCAGCATAACCAGCACATGCAGCGCGACCGCGTACGCCACGAAACGGTGGGTGAGGTGCAGGTCTATGAGCGGCGACCGGCCGAACGGGGCAACCTCGCCGTTACACCCTGGGAACCCACCACAGGCAAACCCGGCGTTCACCGAGCGCATATAGGCGCCAATCATCAGCAGCAGGAACACGGCCGCTACGCCACCCCACGCAAGCCGCTGGAACTTGCGGACGCTGGGGACATCCGGCAGCGTGGCGGGCGAGGCGGCGACGGCCGTCCACACCAGCAACCCCAGAATGGTGAACGCCACTGCGAGGTGCACCACCACGATCCAGGGCGGCAGCTCCAACCATACCGTGACCGCGCCGAGCAGAATCTGGGCGACCAGCAGAATGGGGGCGACCACCGCAGGTTTGACCAGCCGCGGCTGGGCGCGCCGCGTGCGCCAGATGGCCACCGCCGACGCCATGATGAGCACCGAGGCGATGGTGGCAGCGAACCGGTGGGAGAACTCGGTGAGGGCGTCCTCCCGCATCGGCGGTATGACCTGGCCGTGGCAGGTGGGCCAGTCGGGGCAGCCCAACCCAGAATCGGTGGCGCGCACGTTAGCGCCAACGACAATCAGGACGTAGGTGGCAAGGACGGTGAGGAGAAGGAGGAGTCGAAACTTACTCATACAGGCACGGGTTGGGGACGCCAACTCCTCCCTAAGGGGAACCGGAAGCAGACTCCGGCGGTTGTGAAATACTTCTCAAGTATTGGGGGACAGTCACAGCACTGTCAATCTCGTGGGCGTGAAGCGTGCGTGAGGGGGCGTTGCCTACCAGAGGCAGCGCTCGGCCCGCTAACGAGTCCAGCGCAACGCGTTGTAGACCATGTCAGCCAACCGCTGAATTGCATCCACCGTTTCGTCGAAGGACTCCTGCCGGTCGGACAGTACTGCGATGGTGTAGCCGTTGCGCCCATCGGCAGCGATCATGAACCCAGCGCTGTTCACTTCCCAGCCGTCCTCGTCGGGATACCAGCCGTTCTTCACACCCACGCGGGCGCCGGCCGGGAGGCGTTCGGGCGCCGGGCTGATGACGCCCCAGCGCTGGCCGTCACTCACCTTGGTCATCAGATCCAACGCATACGCCCGCAGTTCCGGCGTCAGGATATCGCCCCAGGCCAGCTTGGCCAGCATGTAGGCAGCAGCCTTGGGCGAGGCCTGGCTGTCGCCCCAGTAGCCGACCGGGTCGGGATCAATGCCGTCGACCCCGATGCGCTCCAGGTAGGCCTTGAGCCCCGGCCCACCGCCCAACCCGTTCCACAACTCATCGGCCGAGTCGTTGTCGCTCCAGGTAATCATGGGCTCGATGAGGTCGCGCTCATACAGCGTGACGTCGCGCCCCTGAGCAGCCGCCCGGTCCAACGTAGCCGCCAAGATCACCACCTTGATCATGCTCGCCATGGGGAACTTGCTATCCCCGAACTGCGTGTAGATGCCCCGATCGGGCAGCAGCACCGCAATGCCCATGTTGCCCCCGCGCTGGCTGAGGAAAGCGGCAGCATCCTGGGCAAGATCGCTCAGGGGGTGCTCGTAGAGGCCGTCGATATGCGGGCTGCTGCGTTGCTCCGGCACGGTGGTAACGGGTGCAGGCGTTAGCCGTGGCGCCGGCGCAGGATTGGCCGGCGCCGGCACAGTGGCAACCAAGACGGGCCGCTCCACCACCTGGCCGGGGTCCTGCGCCGGCAACGTGGCCTGCGTGGCGCAGGCGGAGAGCAGCGCATTAACCACGAGTAACGCACCTACGCGGCAGGCAGCCATCGACCACACGCTACTTCCCGATACAGAAGCGGCTGAAGACGGCATCGAGCAACTCGTCCGATGCGGTCTCGCCGGTGATCTCGCCCAGGGCCGCGACGCCGGCGGTGAGGTCGATAGTCATGAGGTCGGCGGCCTGGCCCGCGACGAGGGCCTGGACCGCCGCCTGCACGTGGCCGTGGGCCTTGGCGAGCGCAGCGCGCTGCCGTGGGTTGGCGGTGAGCAGCCGGTCGTCGGGCAAGGCGCCCCCACCTAGCGCCGCTGCCACCAGGGCATCCACCAGCGCGTCGAGACCGGCACCCGTGCGAGCGGAAACGGCCAGGGCCGGGCCGGGCGGCAGGCCTGCGCCGCAGCGCAGGGCGGCAGGCGTCATGGCAAGCTCTAGGTCGCACTTGTTGGCGGCCAGCACAACCGTGCGGTCTTCAAGTGCGGCTGCGAGGCCGGAAGGCAGCGAGTGCGAAGGACGGTTGCCATCCACCACCAACAGCACAAGGTCGGCGGCGGCGGCCTGCTGCCACGAACGCTCTACGCCGGCCTGCTCCACCGGGTGAGCCGTGACGGTGATACCAGCGGTGTCGGTGAGCACGAAGGGTACGCCCCGCAGCACCAGCGTCTCCTCGAGGGTATCGCGGGTGGTGCCGGGGATGTCACTCACCAGGGCGCGCTCCCACCCCAGCAGGCGATTGAGCAGGCTCGACTTCCCGGCGTTTGGGGGACCAATGATGGCAATGCGCAGTCCTTGGCGAAACACTGCGCCCTGGTCCGCTGCCATCAGCAGCTCGTCCAGCGTGCCGAGCGCGGCCGCCAACGGGCCAGCAACGTCGTGCTCGCCCACCTCATCGGCCGGAAAGTCTACCAGCGCCGTGAGGTAGGCCAGCACGCCCAACACCTCCGCCCGGCACGCCCGCACCCGATCGGAGAGGCCACCCGCCAGGCCATGGATGCCCAACTGCAGGCCACGCTCGCTGCGGGCGTGGATCACATCGAGCACCGCCTCGGCCTGCGCTAGGTCGATACGGCCGTTGAGGAAGGCCCGCAGGGTAAACTCGCCGGGCTCAGCGGCCCGAGCGCCCTGCTCCAACAGAAGGCGGAGGGCCCACTGGAGCGGCACCGCACCACCGTGGCACGAGAACTCCACCATATCCTCGCGGGTGTAGCTGCGGGGCGCCTTGAAGTAGACGGCAATCACCTCGTCTATCGGTGACCCCATAGCCGGATCGACCAGGCGGCCGTACTCGGCATGGTGGTCGCGCAGGCGGCCGTCAAACACCCTCCGCGCCAAGGCAAGCGACTGCGGTCCGCTGAGGCGCACGACGCCGAGCGCGCCCGAACCGAGCGGTGTTGCAATCGCGGCGACCGTGTCCTGGTACATCGTCCTATAGCCACCATACCACCCCAGCGACGCTATAACCCCGTCCGAGGCGACCCTACAAATGACCCGCCGGGCGGCGGGTCATTAGTAGGCTGTGGCGCAGTGCTACGGCAGCGTCTTCAGGTACGCGTAAAGGTCCTGTCCGTCGGCGTCGCCCATGTCTGGAAACGCCTGCATGCGGTCGACTGGTAGGCGAATCTGGGCAATAAAGTCGTCGTAGCTCAGGCGGGTGCCGGCGATCTTGGGAGCCTCCTCACCATCAGGGCCAAGGCCGCCGTTCGCGTCAGCCTGGTGGCACTTGGCGCAATCGAACTGCTGGAAGAGCGCCGCGCCCCTCGAAGGATCGCCATCGGCACGGGGCATGGCGTGCGCCCGCATACTCCCGCTGGGCGTGAACCAAGCGCCCATGATCATGGACGTGATGGCGAGCAGGAATGCCAGTGGTTTCATCATCTCCCTCAATCGACGTAGCGGCTATATGAAGTATACGTGCCATGTTACGCCGGAACTGGCGGAGCCGGAAGGCGGCTCCCTGCGGCGGGCGGTGTGAGAGGCGCCGCAGCACGCAAGCGGCGCCTCTCACTGTTGGCGGTTCTGCGCGGCCCCAAACGCAAACAGCGGGCCCCGTAATGGAGCCCGCTGTGGCTTTGCGAACCTGGGGGCGGTTAGGCGGTGCGGCGGCGCACCACCAGCCCGCCAAGGGCGAGCACGAGGCCTGCGGCCAGCACGCCGATCGCCCAGGGGCCGAAGGTGTCGCCGGTGTTGGGCAGCCCTGCAGGGGCCGGCGGGCCGCCCGCACCCGGAGGCGGTGCGAACATCGGGTTAGGCTGCCCCTGCGCCCGGCTTACCGCCGGGATGCTCTGCAGGTAGGCGATGACGTTGTAGACGTCCTCGTCGGAGAGCTGGCCATAGCCCAACTGGGCCGCCGGCATGATGGGCGACAGCCGCGTCCCATCGGGCTTCACGCCCTCCCGCAGCAACCGCACGAAGGACTCTTTGCTCCAGTTGCCAACGCCGGTGGCTTTGTCGGGCGTGCCGTTTGGAGCGAAGAACGGCGGGGCGCCGCCGGCCATATTGCTGGAGTGGCAGTCGATGCAACCGAGGACGTTACGGGTAAGGTAGGCCCCGCGCGCCACACTGTCGCGGCCCTGCGGCGCGGTGAAGCCGGCGGCGGCGGCCGGAATCGAGGTGTCGCCACCGGCCGCCACAAAGTCGTGGAACACGTCGCGTGGCGAGGAATACAGCGCCTGAGGCACCACGTTCCGCAGCGGTGGGATGCTGCCGATGAACCCAGCCACGGCAGGCGGCGGCGCCAGCTTGTCGTCCCGGACATCGTTCTTGATTGCCGGGAGCGTCCGCAGGTAGGCAATGACATCATCCAGGTCGGCGCTGGCCCACGACCGGAAACGCTCCCACGGCATGAGGATGAGTTTCTGGCCCTCATCGTCCAGGCCCTCGGTCACGGAGCGGCGAATCTGGGCGTCGGTCCAATTGCCAATGCCGGTCGCCTTGTCGGGTGTGAGGTTGCGGGAGAAGACGGTGCCCCAGGGGCCGTCGAACGCTTCACCACCGGCGTAGAGCTTGTTGAGGTCAAGCTGATACGGATTGGCGCTGCGCTCAGTATGGCACTCCATGCAGGCGGTCTGCGCCAAACGCCGGCCGTTCTCAACGTCGGCAGCCCGCGCCGCCGTTGGGAACAGGGCGCCGGAGAAAAGCAGGGTGATGCCGACGAGCAGACCGCTGGCGGCTGCGATGCGACCGCGGTGCGAACGTGGATCCATGCGGTGGCTCCTCATGGGATAGGGTTGGAACAGACCTCCGCCCCCGCGGAGTGACGCCAACATACGATTGGATCGCCGGGAGTGTCAATGCTTCAGCAGACCTAATCTACCGCGACCTTGTTCCAGCGGCCCTCCTGCCGCGACAATACGGCATCAATCTCCTAGGGAGCCCCTCCATGAGCGAACCCGCTGCCGCCGCCAACCCCTACACCCGTCGCATCGCCGAGTTCGTGGCCGGACTCACCTACGACGACATCCCTGAGTCGGTACGCCAGCGCATCAAGCTGCTGATGCTGGATGCGCTGGGGTGCGCCATTTACGGCGCAGACCTGGAATGGTGCCGCATGTTGCAGTCCACCCTAACAGCGGTGGATAGCACACGCGCTTGCACCGTGTGGGGCGCCAGCCTGCGGCTCTCGGCCCCGCACGCAGCGCTCGTCAACGGCACGCAGGTGCAGGGTTTCGAGCTGGACGACGTGCACCGGGCCGGGGTGCTGCACGTGGGCGCAGTGGTGCTGCCGGCGCTGCTGGCGGTGGCGGAACTGCGGCCTGGCATGACCGGGCGCGAGTTCCTGACGGCCGCAGTCGCCGGGTACGAGATCGGCCCGCGGGTGGGGCTGTGCATGGGGCCGCAGCACATCACCCAGGGGTGGCATTCCGGAGCCACATTGGGCGTGTTCTCGGCCGGAGCCGGGGCCGCCCGCGGCCTGGGGCTCGACGCCGGCCGCACGGTGCACGCCCTCGGCATCGCCGGCACCCAGGCATCGGGCCTGATGGCGGCACAGTTCGGAGCGATGGTGAAGCGAATGCACGCCGGGCGGGCATCGCAGAGCGGGCTCTACGGTGCGCTACTGGCCGAACGCGGGTTTACGGGGATTGAGAATGTGCTGGAGTGCGAGTATGGTGGCTTTTGTACCACGTTCTCCGCATCAAAAGACCGTTTTGACCTAGCGCAGTTGACGGCCGGTTTGGGCGAAACATGGCAGACCATGGGCGTTGCGCTCAAGTTCTACTCGTGCGTGGGCAGCAACCACACCACGCTCGATGCGCTGCGGTCGATGCAGGAGGAGCGGCGGTTTGGTGCGTCCGATGTCGACCGGATCGTAGTGCGGGGCTCGCAGGCCACAGTGGAGCACGTGGGATGGCGGTACGTGCCACAGGGCCTCACGTCGGCGCAACTGAACCTGCCGTACTGCGTGGCAACTTTCCTGCTGGAAGGAGACTGCTTCGTGGACCAGTTCACCGAAGCCGCCGTGACGGACCCGGCCCGCATTGCCCTGTCGGAACGGGTGACGGTGGAACACGATCCGGCCATTACGGCACGGGGCGCACACTACCGCCACATGGTACACGTGGAGGCGCGCCTGCACGACGGGACAGTGCTGCAACGCACGGTGGAAGCGCCGCGCGGCAGCGAAAACTCCTTCGCGACCGAGCGCGACGTGGTGGAGAAGTTCGAGAAGCTGGCCATCACACGTCTGCCGCAGGCGCAGGTCGCACGCATACGGGACTCGATGCTACAGGTGGAGGCCCTGCCCGATGCCGCCGAACTCGCTCGCATGATGGCGCTGGCCTAGCCCAGACATACGTCAGGGGGCAACCTCCAGAGCCAGTGGTCTTAGAAAGACCGGACGTCACCGTTCGTTCCTCACCGTCGAGGCGGCTGGCCCAAAGCCGCCGCTCGCGCGGGCGCAGGGCGGCCCGCCTAGACCAGGAATCCTCATGGACTTCGGGTTCTTACTCCCCCTGCGCGGCGCGCTCGCCACGCCGGAGACGCTTGCGACCCTAGCCAGGCATGGTGAAGCATGCGGCTTCGGCATCCTGGGCGCCAGTGACCATATCCTGTTCCCCCGCAGTAGCAGCGCACCATCGCCCTACGGCCAATCCACCATGCTGGCTGGAGCGGACGACCACCTGGACATGCTGACCGTGTTGGCCTACGTGGCGGCCCAGACCAGCCGGGCCCGCCTGCTCACCTCGGTGTTGGTGGTGCCGCACCGGCCACCCATTCAGACCGCCAAGGTCCTCGCCACTATCGATGTACTCTCCCATGGCCGGTTAATTGTGGGCGCCGGCGCCGGCGGGCTGCGCGAAGAGTTCGAGGCCATCGGTGCGCCGCCATTTGCGGAACGCAGCGCAGTCACCGACGAGTACGTCCAGGTATTCCGCTCGCTCTGGTCGCAGGACGCCCCGGAGTATCACGGCCGGTACGCCAGCTTCGCCAACGTGCGGTTTGCGCCCAAGCCGGTGCAGCGGCCGGGCATCCCCATCTGGGTAGGCGGTGAGGACCCGGCCGCACTACGCCGCGCCGGCAGGATAGGCGACGGCTGGTACCCCATCGGCAGCAACCCCACCTACCCGCTGCAAACAGTGCAGCAAATGGCCGCAGCGGTGGCCCAGGTGCGCCGCCATGCCGAGGACGCAGGGCGCGACCCACAATCGGTGGACATCGCACTGCAGGCCACCTGGTTCAACATGCAGGCGCGCGTGCCGGGGCCCGACGGTAACCGTCTGACCTTCACCGGGTCGGTGGAGGAGATCGGGGCCGACATCGCGGCGTACGAAGCCATCGGGGTGCGCCACCTCATCATCCCTATGCTGGGCCCCACCCTGGACGCCAGCTACCAACGCATGGAGCGCTTCAACGAAGCGTTCGGAGCGGGCTAGCCAGGGGCCTTTGGATCATTTGAGATACGGCAGGCAGCCGGCCGCCACCACTGGTAGCGCGCACCAGGGCAATCTGCCGTTGCTCAGGGCGCATTACACCAACGCCTCGGCGCCATTGGCTGGATTGGCCGCCCTTTCCAAACTTGTCCCGAATGCGGCTGGGCGCTAGGATGTGGCCAGGGGGACGGCGCGGGGCGGCACAGCACATGCAACCTCACGGTGAGCCCGAATGCAGGTGTGGTTCATCAGCCTGCGGCCGGATGGCCGCCTAGTGAGCCGGATCCATGGCAGAACTCGCCGGCGAACGCGAGCTCCACAACCTACGCGAAGAAATCAACCGGCTTCAGGCGCGGGCCATCGCCGTGCGGGAAGTCAGTGAACGCGTTGCGTCGAGCGCGGACCTCCCCGCGTTGCTGCAGGCCGTGGTAGATGCCGCCTGCGAGTTGACCGGGGCGCGCTACGGCGCACTGGGCGTGTTCAACCCCTTCGGCCAGATCGAAGAGTTCATCACCCACGGTATCTCAGAGGACGATCGGCAGCGGTTAGGCAGTCTGCCACACGGATTCGGCATTCTGGGCCTGTTGCAGCAGACGCAGCGGCCACTCCGGCTGTCTGATATCGGCGTACACCCACGTGGCGTGGGGTTCCCGCCCGGCCACCCACCCATGAAGAGCTTTCTGGGCGTGCCGGTCCGCTTTCAGAACGATTCGCTGGGCAACCTCTATCTCACCGACAAGCTCGACGCCCCCGAGTTCACGCCGGAGGACGAAGACGTGCTGGTGCAGTTTGCGGCGCAGGTGGCGCTGGCCATCCGTAACGGCCGCCTGAACCATCGGGTGGAGACCGAACGCCGCCGCCTCGCCACCATTCTCGATAGCTCTCCCGATGGCATCCTGTTCGTCGATACCATCACGGGAGAGGTGCAGGCCAACCGGCGCGCCGAACACATCCTGGAGGCACACTTCACCACCACCGCCGACCTCGCCATGGTACTCGCCAAGTGCGTCGGACCCGACGGCAGTAACCTGCCCCAGGACCAGCACCCCATCATGCGGGCGCTCCAGGGCGAGTTCGTGGCCGGCCAGGAGATGCTGCTACGCCGCACCACCACCGACGACATGCCCATTCTGTGCAGCGCCGGCCCGGTGCGCGGCGAGGGCACGGAACTGCTGGGCGCCGTTATGCAGTTCCAGGACGCCACCACCATGAAGGAAGTCCAGCGGATGAAGGATGACTTCTTCTCCATGGTGAGCCACGACCTGAACGCCCCGCTAGCGGTGATTCGCGCCATCATGAGTTCGGCCATCGCCGACGCCCACGGCGCGGAAGAGATTGCGCTGCCCCTGAGCCAGGCCGAGGTGGTGGATAGCGAGGTGGACTGGCTGGTGGACCAGGTGGCGAACCTGCTCTATATCGCCCGCCTGGAGTCGGGGGCAATGCTGGCCGACGTCGAGGAGTGCTATCTCGCCGACATCGTGGATGAGAGCGTGCAACATTTCCTGCGCTACCGGGGCAACGAGACGCGCCACGTGCAGGTGGACGTTCCCGCCGACCTACCTGCGACCATGGCGGACTACAACCAGGTCCAGCGGGTGGTGTTGAACCTCCTTGTAAACGCCTCGAAATACTCCGAGCCGGAGCAGCCCATTACCGTGACCGCCCGCATCGATACCCCCGGCCACCTCCTCGTGGAAGTCGCCGACCGCGGGAGCGGCATCCGCGAGGAAGAGCGGGCACGGCTGTTCGAGAAGTTCTTCCGCGGCGCCGAGCAGCCGCAGGGCCGCCGCCAGGGCTATGGCTTAGGCTTGGCCATCTGCACCCGCATCGTCGATAGCCACGGCGGGACAATGACGGTAACCAGCGAGTGGGGCAAGGGCTCCATCTTCGCCTTCAGCCTGCCGGTCACCGAGTAACTGGCCGTACCACCGCCCTGCGGCCTTCCGAGCACCGCGTCGAGACCCGCCCCTTCGTAACTGCTCAGAATCGAGGTGACCTCCGGGGGGTGAGTGCAGAGAGTGCAAAGCCCTCTTTGCCAGGGAGTCTGAGGGGTGTCCCCTCAGCAAGGAGTTCCTGTGGGTGGGCGGGCGGGATACGCCGTGAACGGATCCATCCTGCAGCGGCCGCCGCCGGTCGCCACCCGAAGACTGAGCACCTACTCCCCGCCTGCGAGCTTTGACGCTCGCCCGAAGCGCTAGTACTCTTAACCCGTACAGGCAACGACGGAGACGAGTACGCGGGCAACCGCTGGCCAGCGAGTCTGGTACGGTGCGAGCAGACCCAGCCGGGCCCGCCGAACATCCCTCCCGAGCCGCCGGCTGAACGGAGCACACTCTCAGTAAGCCTGGCCGGACGCCCACCGTTAACGGGGCGGACGCGTGACAGCGCGTCGCTGAGAGCCTGCCTGCGCCATGCGCGGCGGGAACGAGGGTGGTACCGCGGGAGTTCAACCCGTCCCTTGCTGAGGGACGGGTCTTTTGTTGGGCGGCGTATTCCGGTCCCCTCTCCCCCCTGGGAGAGGGCTAGGGTGAGGGTGCGGCTAACTGCAGCGGCGGACGGGCGGCGCAAGCCAAAGAGCAGCCGCATCGCCAGCCCTACCCGCTTGAGAACGAGAGTACACAGCAGGACGTGGCGCATGTTCACAGCAGTCGATAGCAAAGTCAGCTTCCCGCAGATGGAGGAGCGCATCCTGGCGTTCTGGAAGGAGCACGACGTGTTCCGCCGGGCGGTGGCACAGCACGAGGGCGGCCCCACCTTCATCTTGTACGAGGGCCCGCCGACCGCCAACGGCTCGCCGGGCATCCACCACGTCATCGCCCGCGTGTTCAAGGACATCATCCCCCGCTACAAGACCATGCAGGGCTTTCACACCCCGCGCATCGCCGGCTGGGACACCCACGGCCTGCCGGTGGAACTGGAGGTGGAGAAGCAGCTCGGCATCAGCAGCAAGCGCGAGATCGAGGACTACGGCATCGAGCTGTTCAACCAGAAGTGCCGCGAGAGCGTGTTCAAGTACGTGGCCGAGTGGGAGCGGATGACCGACCGCATCGGCTTCTGGATCGACATGGACCACGCCTACGCCACGCTCAAGAACGAGTACATCGAGACCGGCTGGTGGATCCTGAAGAAGCTGTGGGACAAGGGCCTTGTCTACTACGGCTACAAGACCACGCCCCACTGCCCGCGCTGCGGCACGTCCCTCAGCAGCCACGAGGTGGCGCTGGGCTACAACGACGAGACGGTGGACCCCTCGGTGTACGTGAAGTTCCGGCTGGCGCACCCGGCCCCAACGCCGGGCGCCGAGCCCGAGGCCCAGCGGCTGCTGCACCGCCTGCTGTTCGGCGAGGACGTGCCCAGCTACGCGGTCGCCTGGACCACCACGCCCTGGACGCTGCCCGGCAACACCGCGCTGGCCGTGGCCCCCGAGGCGGAGTATGTCGTGCTGGAGCGGTCTTGGCCGAGCCCTCACCCTAACCCTCCCCCAGGGGGAGAGGGAACCATGCAACGCGAGCGGCTGGTGGTGGCGAAGGCGCTGGCGGCCGGCGTACAGGCCAAGGCGGCGCTCGACACCGGGCAGACGCCGGTCGAGTGGTCGACGCTCGCCACGGTCACCGGCACCGATCTCGTGAACCTCGGCTACCGGCCGCTGTTCAACCCGCTGGACATGGGCTTCGCCATGCGCAAGTTCGCGGGCGGCGGCACCTCGGCCGAGTTAGAGGCGTACACCCATCCGGACGGCGAGCCGCTCACCTACCGCATCGTCAGCGGCGACTTCGTGTCGATGGACGACGGCACCGGCATCGTGCACATCGCGCCCGCCTTCGGCGAGGACGACTTCGAGTTGGGCAAGCAGCACGGCCTGTTCTTCGTGCAGCACGTGAACCTGCGCGGCGAGATCGACCCGACCACCGACAACCTGCCCTTCAGCGGCAAGTTCGTGAAGGAGGCCGACCCCATCATCACCCGCAACCTGCGGGAGCGCGGCCACCTGTTGCGGGCGGAGACGGTAACCCATACCTACCCGTTCTGTTGGCGGTGTTCGACGCCGCTACTGTATTATGTCAAGCCATCGTGGTACCTGCGCACCACCGCGCTGAAGCAGCGGCTGGTGGACGGCAACGCCCAGATCCACTGGTACCCCGGCCACATCCGCGAGGGCCGTTTCGGCAACTGGCTGGAGAACAACATCGACTGGGCCATTAGCCGCGAGCGGTACTGGGGCACGCCCATGCCCATCTGGCGCTGCGGCGGCTGCGGCAACGACGAGTGCATCGGCAGCATGGCCGACCTCGCCGCCAAGCCGGGCGTGGTGGGCTACAGCGACGACCTGGACATGCACCGGCCCTACGTCGACGGCGTCACCTTCACCTGTGGGGAGTGCGGCGGCGCCATGAAGCGAGTGCTGGAGGTAATGGACTGCTGGTTCGACAGCGGCGCTATGCCCTACGCCCAATGGCACTACCCGTTCGAGAACCAGGAGAAGTTCAAGCAGTGGTTCCCGGCCGACTACATCTGCGAAGCGGTGGACCAGACCCGCGGCTGGTTCTACACGTTGCACGCCCTCGCCACCCTGCTGAACGCCGCCGACCCCGAACTGGTGCCCAGCAACATCAGCTACGAACACGTCATCTGCCTCGGCCTCATCCTGGACGGCAAGGGCGAGAAGATGAGCAAGAGCAAGGGCAATGTGGTGAACCCGTGGACCGTGCTCGACCAGCACGGGGCCGACGCCATCCGCTGGTACTTGTACACCGCGTCGCCGGCGGGCAACCAGCGCCGCTTCTCGGCCGACCTGGTGGGCGAGAGCCTGCGCAAGTTCCTGCTCACCCTGTGGAACACCTACAGCTTCTTCGTGACCTACGCCAACATCGACGCTTACGCGCCGCCCGCCCACCTCACGCAGTCGGGCCATGCCGGCGGCCTGGGCGGCATGATGGGTGGGCAGGCGGCACCGGCACGCGGCGAGCCCAGCGAGATGGACCGCTGGATCCGCAGCGAGCTGCACCTACTGATCGAGGACGTGACGGCGTCGCTGGAGGAGTACGACCCGACCGAGGGGGGCCGCCGCATCCAGTCGTTCGTCGACGACCTGAGCAACTGGTACGTGCGCCGCAGTCGCCGCCGCTTCTGGAAGAGCGAGAACGACGGCGACAAACTGGCGGCCTACGACACGCTCTACGAATGCCTGGTAGCGCTGACCAAGCTGCTCGCGCCCTTCACGCCTTTCGTGGCCGAGGAGCTGTACCAGAACCTGGTGCGTTCGCACGATGCCGCGGCCCCCGAGAGCGTGCACATGGCCGCCTATCCTGAGAGCGACCCAGACGCCATTGACAGCGACCTGAACCGCGACGTGCGCGCCGTGATGCGGGCGGTGAGCCAGGGCCGCGCTGCCCGCAACAAGGCCGGCGTCAAAGTGCGGCAACCGCTGGCCAAGGTGCTGCTGCGGCCCCGCAACGCCGCCGACGCCGATGCCATCCGCCGCATGGCCGGTGAGGTGGCCGAGGAGCTAAACGTCAAGGCGGTGGAGGTGGTCGAGGACGTGACCGCCCACGCCACGCTGAAGCTCGGCTTCAACGCCAAGACTTACGGCAGCACCTTCGGGCGCGACCTGCCTGCGGTGCTACACGCGCTGCAACACGCCGATCAGGCCGAGGTGCTGCGGGCGCTGATGGCCGGCGAGAACCCCAAGGTGGGCGACTTCGAGGTCCCGCGCGAAGCGGTGCTGCTGGAATTCACCGCCAACCCCGGCTGGGCGGTCGCTAACGACGGCGCCTACGTGGCGCTGGTCAACAACCGCGTCACCAAAGAACTGGCGCAGGAGGGGCTGGCGCGCGAGCTGGTGCATCGCATCCAGACCATGCGCCGCAGCGCCGGCTTCGACATCGCCGACAGCATCACCACCCACTACGAGAGCGACGGCGAGGTGCACGCGGTGCTCACCGCCCACCGCGGCTACGTGATGCAGGAGACGCTGTCGACAGCGATCGCCGTCGGCCCCGGCTCAACCGATGGCTACCGCGAGGAGCTGGAGGTGGAGGGCCACACCGTCAAGCTCACCGTGGCGAAGGTGTAGCCAGCCGCGCTGCGCCGCATGCCAGAACCCCGCCTTGCGGCGGGGTTCTTCGTTGTCGTACGTAATCCGGCGGCTAGCCGCCGTCCTTGCGCCAGCCCGACTCTTGCGCGACCAGTTTCTCCAGCAGGCGCCGCAGGTCGGCCATCTCCTCGTCGGTCATGGCCTGCAGCAAGGCCGAGACGTGGCGGTTAGCCAGTTCGCTGATGTGGCCGGTAGCCTGCTGGCCAGCCTCGGTCAACTCCAACTGAACGTAGCGGCGATCTTCCGGCTTGTCGCTGCGGAGCAACAGGCCCCGGTTCACCAGCTTGTCCACCTGCTGGCTCACCGCCGATGGCGTGATGCCGATATCCGCTGCGATGCGCCGGACATCGGCCCCGGGCAGAGCGCGCACGCGGAACAGGATACGCAGTTGCGCCAGCGTTAGGCCCGACTCTTCCCAGGCTTGCAGGCGCACCGGATCAAGGATCGACGCCGTACGCATGACCATCTGCGCCGTCGCCTTTGTGAGTTCCGAGGGGAGGGTTGCCACCGGATTATCAGTCATCCCCGCTCCTTACCGAAGGGCGCTCCGCCTAAACGGCTTGATTCTACATGGTTAAGCACTAATAATACAATTTGGCCGCTACATGTCTGAACCCACCCCCATCAACCCCAAGCCCTCCACCACCGAACCGTCGCTCCGCCCATGGCTGCGCCCGTTTGTTTCGCTTACGATACCCGATTATCGGCTGCTGTGGCTGGGTCAAGCGTGCACTTCTTTGGGCCAATGGATGGACCAAGTCTGCCGCGGCTGGCTGGTGTACGAACTGACCGGCTCGCCGCTGTTGCTGGGGGCGGTCACCGCCACACGGGCCATGCCCCTCATGCTGTTCGGCGTGCTGGCGGGCGTGGTGGCCGATCGCTTCGGCCGCAAGGCGCAATTGGTGATCTCCCAGGTGGGCAACGCCGCCATCAACCTGCTGCTGGCGGTGCTGGTCACACTGCATCAGGTGGAGGTGTGGCACATCTTTGCCACCGCGTTTATTGCCGGCACGCTGCAGGCGTTCCAGCAACCAGCGCGCCAAGCGCTGATCTCCGACCTGGTGGGCGACCGCCATATCGTAAACGCGATTGCCCTCAACTCCGCGGTGCTGAACCTGAGCCGCAGCGTGGGCCCCGCCATTGCCGGCATCCTGATCGCGCAGGTGGGGGCGGACGGCTCGTACTACGTGCAGGCTGTGGTGTACCTGGTGGCCACGCTCTGGACCATCCAGATGCGGGTGCCGAAGCTGACCGAACGCGAGGAGCGCCGGCGGCACGAAGGCAGCATCTGGCAGGGCCTGCGCGAAGGGTTCGACTTCATAGGCGAGCACCCGGCCATCAAGTGGGTGCTGGTGCTCGCGCTGGCGCCGCTGCTGCTGGCACAGCCCTACACCAGCCTGCTGCCCGTGTTCGCTAAGCAGGCCATGGGTGTCGGGTCCGAGGGCTTGGGGCTGCTGTTCGCCGCGCCCGGCATCGGCGCCATCCTAGGCGCGTTCTGCGTGGCGAGCATCGGCAACATCCCCGTGCGCGGGCGTTTCATGCTGGGCGGGGCCGCCCTGTTCGGCCTCACCATCATGGGGCTGGCGCTAGCCCCGTGGATGGGCGTGGCGCTGCCGCTGCTGGCAGTATCGGGGTTCGCGAACACCGGGTACAACGCGCTGGCCAACTCCTACCTACAGACGGCAGCGCCGCCACATCTGCGCGGCCGGGTGGTCAGCATCTATCTGCTCAACCGCGGGCTGGTGCCACTGGGAACATTGCTCGCCGGGTCACTGGCCAGCCTGTTCGATGCGCGCTTGGCACTGGCGCTCATGGGCGGTAGCTGCGCACTGCTGGTGCTGTGGATCGCCGCGGCCGCGCCCGCCGTACGGCGCATAGAGTAGGCAGACCATGCCACCGGCGGGGAACCCTCCGATCTGGCGCCAGGCCATGCCCCTGTGCACAAGCAAGAGCCCCGGCCAGTAGTGGCCGGGGCTCTTGAACGCACACTCCGGGGTCAGATGGCGTCGTCGCCGCGCTCGCCGGTGCGTACCCGGATGGCCTGCACCACCGGACTGACGAAGATCTTGCCGTCGCCGATAGAGCCTGTGCGGGCCGCCGTGATGATAACGTCGATCACTTTGTCCACATCACTGTCCTTCACCACCACTTCAAGGCGGATCTTGGGCAGCATGTCCACGCGCATCTCTTCGCCACGTGCGCCGTGGATGACGCCGCGTTGCACCCCGCGACCGGTGACGTGGGTGACGTTCAGGCCGTTGAAACCGATGGCTTCCAGCGCCACCTTCACGGGCTCCAGCCGCTCGGGCCGGATGATTGCCTCAACCCTCTGCATGGTCCTTGCTCCTTCTGGTGTTCAGACTAGGCTTCGGTCGAAACGTAGGCCGGCTCGCCGTGTTGCGAGAGGTCGAGACCCTGCCGTTCGGAGTTCTCGTCCACCCGCAGGCCCATGATAGCATCCAGCACCTTGAGCACGATGAAGGTGACCACGAAGGAGTACACCGCCGTGACCGTCACCGCAATTACCTGGATGATGAACTGCTGAGCGCTACCGCCCATGAACAGGCCATTGGCGCCCGCAGGGTTCACCGCCAGCGAGGCGAACAAGCCGGTGGCCAGCGCGCCCCACACGCCACCCACGCCGTGCACGCCGAACACGTCCAGCGAGTCATCGAGCGAGGACTTTGTGCGGAGGCGCACCGCAAAGTAGCAGATAACGCCGGCGCCAACGCCAATGATGAGGGCAGGGATCGGCTCGACGTAACCTGAGGCCGGGGTGATGGCGACGAGGCCGGCCACTGCACCCGATGCGGTACCCAGCACCGAGGCCTTACCGCTGCTCCACCAGGAGAGGAACATCCACGCCAGCGCGGCGCCGGCAGTAGCGACGTGCGTGGCGACGAAGGCGCTGGTGGCCAGGCTGCCGCCCGCCGCCAGTGCGCTCCCGGCGTTGAACCCGAACCAACCGAACCACAGCAGGGCGGTGCCCACCACGGTCATGGTCACGTCGTGGGGCTCCATCGGCTCGCGTTTGAACCCAACGCGCGGGCCGATGACGATGGCCGCCGCCAGCGCTGCAAAGCCGGCATTGATGTGCACCACGGTACCGCCGGCGAAGTCGAGCGCGCCCAAGCTGCGCAGCCAGCCCGGAATGCCCGAGCAGCCCGCCACCGCCGCAGCGCCATCGACGCCGGTGCAACTCCACACCCAGTGGGCTACGGGATCGTACACGATGGTGGCCCAGACCAGCATGAAGACCACGAAGGTGCTGAACTTCATGCGCTCGGCAAACGCGCCGGTGATGAGGGCGGGCGTGATGACCGCAAACATCATCTGGAAGATCATGAACGCCTGGTGCGGCACCGTGGCCGCATAGTCGGCGTTAGGGTCGCCGGCGCTGACGCCGGTCAGGCCCAGCCACTTCAGGCTGCCCAGAATGCCGCCGCCGGAATCGGGCCCCAGCGCGAAGCTGTAGCCCAATATGACCCACTGCACAGTGATGAGTCCGAGACAGATAAAACTGTGCATGATGGTGCCCAGCACGTTCTTGTTGCGCACCATGCCGCCGTAGAACAGCCCCAGCGCCGGCGTCATCAGCATGACCAGCGCCGTCGAAATGAGCAGCCACGCCGTGTCGCCAGTGTCGACCGTTGCGGCGGCTAGCGGCCCACCGCCCATAAGCAGGCGATCGGGAAACGCCGTCATCCAACACCCCCTCGCGAAAATGCTGCGGCTACGCGCCGCAACTTCCGGCCATGCTAGGGTGTGTTGATTACATCCGCATTACGGCAATGTTACAGACAGATGACAGGATGAGACCGCAGGCACGAAATCCCTGACATTGCTGTTACGTGGCTATGACACGTTGCGCGCCTCGGCCAGCACATTAGGCGAGGCATAGCGCTACACGAGGGTGTTACGGCTTCGCTCCTGGTGAGCTAGCCTGCCCTGAGCACCGGCGAGGGGCGTTCGACCGGCCCGCTCCCCGCGTTCTCTCGCTGGGAGCACGGCCTAGCGGCTCTCATCCAAGGTGAGGGTGACCTTACGTTCCTCACGGCCCCGGACCACCGCGACGGTAATGCGGTCGCCGGGCTTGCGGTTGGCGAGGTTGCGCAGCAGGTCACGCTGGTTCTTGATCGGCTGGCCATCGACGTTGGTGATGATGTCACGGACGATCAGGCCGGCGCGGTCGGCAGGCGTGCCGTTGCCGATACCCGTGATCACCGCGCCGTCCTTCTGGTCGGTGTTGAAACGGGTGGCAAGGGCCGCCGTCATCGTGGCGACGTTCACTCCCATCACACCACGCGCCACTCGGCCCTTGTCGATGAGTTCGTCGAAGATGGCACGCGCCTGGTTGATGCTGATGGCGAAACCGATGCCCTGCCCGCGGGTATCGATGGCGGTGTTGATGCCAACGACCCGGCCCGCTAGGTCGACGAGCGGGCCGCCGGAGTTGCCGGGGTTGATGGCAGCGTCGGTCTGGATCAAGTCCTCCAGCACCGCGCCGGACGACTCCTGGATGGAGCGGCCCAGCGCCCCCACCACGCCGGCGGTCACGGTCGGGCCACCGTCCAGTCCGAGGGCGTTGCCGATGGCCACGACCCAGTCGCCCACCCGCATTTGGTCGGAGTCGCCGATGCGCGCCAACGGCAGGCTGGCGCCGTCGATCTTCAGCACTGCAAGGTCGGTACGGGCGTCTTGGCCCACCACCTTGGCGTTGTCGAAACTCCGGCCGTCGGGCAGCGTCACCTGGATATTGCGGGCGCCATCCACCACATGGTTGTTCGTGGCCACGTAGCCCCGGGCGTCGAAGATGAACCCAGAACCCGAACCCTCCTGCTGCACCGGATTGAGAAAGAAGTCGGTGCCCAGGCTGCGGGTGGCAATGAACACCACCGCCGGCCGCGCCTCGGCCGCCGCCTGCGCCACATTCGGCAGCCCGGTTACCGGTGGGCGCTCCACAGCAATCGGGGCCGGCCCGGAACCAAGGGGTGTAGCCGCACCGGACGCCGGTGAGCGGGTGGCGCTCTCGGCCGGCATGCGGGCCACCAGCGAGCAGCCGGTGGTGGCCACGGCCAGCGCCGCCGGCAGCAGCGCCGCCATTGTCATGCGCAGCGCGCGCCGGGTGGTGACATGGGCCGAGAAACGGGAAGGAACGTGCATGGGATCACCTAGTCTGCAGAGGGTCCGCTACCGGAGAAACAGTGCCGGTCACCCTGGTTTTAGCGCGTGATGCTTAACTATCGTACAGCGCGAACCTGACGCGACATTGCTCAAAGGTATCCCTACGGGGTAATTGGAAGCTTCGGGGGGACACCCCTTCGACAGGCTCAGGGCGGCGCCCCCGAACCCCCTGGCAGAGGGGCGGCCGCCCCTCTGCACTCCCCGCCGGAGACTCGTGTCGCACCAACGAAATACGATGCGATTGCCCTGGTGTACCAGGTGTTGTACAGGTAGGCAGCAGCGCACGCCCCTTCGCCGTTAGGGCGCCTTAGACCGGCCTGGGTCGGTGCTCATGGGGGGCGCCGGTGCTACCGGTGCTGCCGGCGCCGGGGCGACGGCAGCCTGCGGGGCAAACCCCAGCCGGACCTGCACCTCCAGCGGGAAGGTACTGATGCGGTCCATCGAGAAGGTGATGAGGCGGGCGTCAGGCAGGTACTTCAACAGGATGTCATTACTGAAGCTGAGCACCCGCTCGTTGGTGAGCAGGGAGATGACTTGGGGCGCCAGGTCAAGCAGTGGCTGGTTCTCAAGGAGCGTTAGGCGGGACAGCGGCAGTGTGCGCAGCCGTTCCACCGGCGCCAGCACCAGCAGGTCGTTGGGCAGCAGCACCAACTGATCGTTGGGCATGGTGGCGGCAGGAAACACCACGACGTTGGTGTCGTAGGGCGTGTTGCCCTGGGTCTCGAACCACGTGACGCGCTCTTGCAGCATATCCCACCGCAGTACATAGCGGCCCGTCTTCGTGGGCGTGCGGACGGCGGCCTTCAGCACCACAGTATCGCCGGCCGCCACGGTCTTGGGGAGGTCGGTGTGCACCTCCAGCTCGGTGGCCTCCTGGTAGGGCTGCCCGTCGGCGGTGAGCCAGTGGTAGCCGACCCGAATCGGGTCCTTGAGGCCCAGCGTCCAGTCAGCGAGGCCGCTGTTGCGCACGGTCACGTCCACCTGGGCCACAACCCCCGGCTCGAACACCTTTGGCGGCTTCACGTCCTGGAACGACTGCCCCAAAGGCGGCAGGTTGGCCTTCGTGCGGTCCCGCAGCCCCGGCAGCATGGCATACAGCGAGGCGCCGGGGCACGCGGTGTTGCCGGCGTCGCGATGTCCAACAATGTTGGGCATGTCCTTGTCGATGAAGAATCCGCCGCCTTTGGGATCGATACCGAATTCGACAGCTTTGGCCAGCACAAAGCGCTCCAAGGCGGCTGCAGCCTGGGGATTGGGGTCTCCCTGTTCGAAGTTGCCGATCATCGCGACGCCCACACTGCCTTTGTTGTACTGCAGCGCGTGCGCCCCGATGACGTACCGGCCGCCGGTGCGGCCTTCGTACACACGGCCGTTGGGGTCGATGAGGAAGTTGTAGCCAATGTCGCCCCAGCCCTGGCCGCCCAAGTCCCTGCTCACGGTGTGGTACTGGTAGATGGCCCGCACCACCGCGGCGGGGTCTTCGGGGCCGTTGGGGCTAGCCGTGTGGTGAATGATGAGCTTCTTGACGGGGGCATATTGCGGGGGCCAGATCAGGTCACCGTGGTCAAAGCGGATACGCTCGTCGGCGCCCCAGCCTGCCCGGCCAATCACCTGCGGCCGCACCAGCGCCATCAGCCGGGCCGCCACCGACCCACCTGCCGTCCGGGCGGCGTCATTTGCGCTGGGCCCGTGGGTGGAGTCGATGTAGGTGACGTTCACGCCGTCGAGGTTGGCTTGCCAGCCCTCGGGAGCGTCCTCCACCCCCACCTGGTACTGCAGATACCGGCCTGGGCTGAACACCAGGTCGGTAGCGGTGGTGGCGCTTCCCCGCAGCGCGTCAAGGTCGTCGGCCCGCATCCATGGGGTGAAGGCCAGGGCATCGTCGCTCGTGCGCACATCAATGAGCACGCGGGCCCCGGCCGGCAGGTCGCCGCGCCAATTGAAGGCCACGGCGTTGAACCAGCGAGGAGCCGCAATGACCTCGGAGCGATAGGTGAACGCGTTGGCGTCCAGGGGGGCCGGCTCACCGGCGACGCACATGAGGCCGGTGTCGGAGAGGTCGGAGGACAGCCGCTGCGGCGCGGGCTGCGGCGTGAGGTGGAAGGCCGGGTACGAGGCGGCGGCGGTCAGTGTTTCGGCCGCATAGTGCGACGCCTCGATCGGCGGGTCGTACACCGCTGCCCCGGTCAGCAGCGCGAGCGCCGCTGCCGCCAAGGCCGCACGGTGCGTGCGCTGGGCCAGCAGGTGGGTAATTCTTGCCATGGTGAAGGGAATAGGTACCATAACCACCGAGGTCGTCGGGGTAACACTAGTCCCAACGCCCACTCCTCACGCTATGTTACACGCCTGCACCCTAATACGTTTCATCTAACAGAGCACTGCGGGGGCGCCGCTCCGTTGCAGGTGCTTTCGACCCGGTGGCCGGCGCGGTTACCGTCGACGGGGCTCAGGCAACCGCGCTGATGCCCTACCCATACACCATTGCAGCACATCGGAGCACTGCGGCCGGTTTGACTGGCCTGAAACAGCGATGCTAGACTCTGCTTTGCATAATGAGCGCGTGTGCCCAGTGCGCTAGTCCCGTTCAGGCTCAACGAGGAACGTTATGGCGGAATTCTCAGAACGCATCGAACTCCTACGCCGGGTCCGGCTCTTTACCGGACTGAGCCTGGACGACCTCGTCGCAATCGACGACCTGCTGCAGGAGCGCCGCTTCCGCAAGGGCACCGTGGTGTTCGAGCAGGGCGACGATGGCGACGCGCTCTACATCATTGAGGGCGGCCGGGTGAAGGCTTCCATCAAGGACGAACAGAACCGTGAGAAGGTGCTGGGCGTCTTCGGCGAAGGCGACTACTTCGGCGAGATGGCGCTGCTGAGCGACCAGCCCCGCTCCGCCAGCATGACCGTGGTGGGCGACGCCGAGTTGCTGGTACTGCCCAAAGAGGCATTCGAGCGGTTCCTCGCCTCCAATCTACCGGTGATGCGCCAGTTCGTGAACATCATGAGCCGGCGGCTGGCTGAGTCGAACCAGACGGTGACGACCACCGACGAGACCACCAAGCAGATTCTCGGCAAGTGCCTGGTGTTCTTCAGCCCGAAGGGCGGCGGCGGCAAGACTACCCTCGCCATAAACCTGGCGGTGCTGCTGCGGGAGCAAACTGGCAAGTCGGTGGTGGTGGTGGACTGCGCTTACCCCTTCGGCGACGTGGGCGTGATGCTCAACATGGAGCCCAAGCGCACCATCGTCGACCTGTTGCCCCACATCAACGAGCTGGACGGCGAGATCATTGACAGCATCCTGCAGACCCACGCTTCTGGCCTGAAGGTACTGCTGGCCCCGCCGACGCCCGAAGAGACTGAACTCATCACCGCCGAGCACGTCAACATCATCATCAGCGCGCTGCGGGAACTCTACGAGTACATCGTGGTGGACACCCACCCCTCGTTCACCGAGGTGTCGATTAGCGCGCTCGACACTGCCGACCTCATCATGGTGGTCACCCCACTGGAGGTGCCGGCCCTCAAAAGCGTGCGCCAGTTCATCGACACCGCCGTCCAGAAGCTGGGGTACAGCCTGGACAAAATGGCCATCGTGGTGAACAAGGCCACGTCCACCGGCGCCACCGGCCTCAACCTGTCCGACGTGCAGAACCTGGTCGGCGCCAAAGTGGTGGCCTCCATCAGCAGCAACGAGACGCTGGCGCTCAGCGCCATCAACCAAGGCGTGCCCTTCAGCATCAGCGCTAGGGACAGCCAGCTCTACCGCGACGTGTTCAACCTGGCCAAGCTCATCGCCCCCCAGGCGATGGAGGAGCAGGCCTACGAATACTTCGACCTAGAGGTAGAGGAGGCGCAACCGCTGGTCGAACGCCTGCGGGGCATGCCCAAGCGACTGGTGTCCGAAGCCCGCGAGGGCGTCGCCAACCTGCGCCTGCAGGATATGTTGACCGGTCTCGGCACCCTGCTGGCGGCGAGCGCCATCCCAGTGGTCTTCATTGCCATGCTCGCAGTGCTGTCGAAGATGATCGGCAGCAACCTGTCGGGCGTGGTGGGTACGGCCTTCAACTTCGCCATCTGGTTCGGCATTGCGGCCGGCACGTTCTACCTCGCCCGATCCCATGAACCGCGGGCCGATGCTTGGGTGAACGGGGCCATTCTTGGCGCCGCCTTCGGGCTCATCAGCTCGTTCATCACGCTGACCGTCGCCAGTGCGGTCGGGCCGGGGCTCAACAGCGGGCCGCTGCAATTCATCTTCAACATCATCCTGTTCGCGCTCATCGGCATTGCCGGCACGGCGGCGGCCAATCGCACTCGCCCGCGCCAGCAGGCCCTGCTCGCTTAGAACCGCACGGCCATTGTGACTGCCGCCCCCGGCCGCACCGGCCGAGCGCCTTGCGTTGCTATCGAAACGCAAGGCTGCAAGCTGAACCTGGCAGACGCCGAGCAGCTGGCCCAGGCCTTCGCAGCGGCCGGGTTCGCGGTGGCGCCGGCCGGCCAGCCCACCGGCGTCTACATCCTCAACACCTGCACCGTCACCCACGTGGCCTACGGCGTGAAGCAGCAACGGTTGCAGGCGGCCTTGGACGTGGCGGCCGGGCTACAAGCGGCGCATCTAACCCGCTTCGTAGGCGACTGCCGCCCGGTGGTGTGGGGAGCGGTGGAGCGGGAAGGCGGGGGCGCTCCCCGCTGGCCGGGCTTCACCGACAACTACCTGCGCGTGACAACGGTGAGCGAGCGGCTGCGGGGCGGCGAAATCGCCATGGCCCGGTTGCTGGCCGTCGAGGGTGCAACGCCCACGGGCGAGTTGATGAGCTAACTGGTGCACGCCTTCAACCGCTTCTTCGTCATCCTCACCTGCGTTGCCGGCGTCATCTTCTGGTGCCTGCTCATCCTGCTGGTATGGGCGCTGCCGCGCGAGCTGGCGGTGGCCCTCAGTCAGACCGGGAGCGTGCTACGCAACAACCCGCTGGTCCTACAGTCGGTGCTCGGAGCCTTCGGCGCCAGCTCCATCCTGCTGGCGTTGCTGGTGCTGGCGGGCGAGTTCAGCGGTGAACGCCAGGGCACGGTACGCATCCCGCACGCCGGCACAGGTCAGGCAGAAATCGACAGCGACAGTATCGCCACCCGGCTACGGGAACGCCTGAGCACAGTCGACGGACTGGTGACGGCGCGGCCCCGGGTGCAGGCGCCCACCAACGGCGTACTGGACGTGCAGGTGGAAGCGCAGGCCCGCCCCGGCATGCCACTCCCCCCGCTGGCCGAAGCCATTAGCACCGCGGTGCAGGATGTGGTGGAGGCCGAGCTGGGCGTACAGTTGCGTGCGGTGAAGGTCTCCTTCTTCGAGCATTCGCAGGAGCGTCACGAGGAGCTGCGTGCCTCGGCCACCACAGCCCGGCCGCCAGCGGAGATCACGGTGCCAGGGATGCCTCCCGGCGATCCGCCTGCGCCCGCTTAACCCGCCGCAGAGCTGCGCGTGGGACCTCGGTTACCCAGCCCCGACCCCCACGCCCTCGGCCTGGGCGGCGTACTGGCGGTGGTAGAGGGCCGCGTAGAGGCCGCCTGCCCGGAGCAGGTCGGCATGGGTACCCTGCTCCGCCAGGCGACCCTGGTCCATCACCAGGATGACGTCAGCAGCGATGATGGTGGAGAGGCGGTGGGCGATGACGAAGGCCGAACGGCCGGCGAACAGCGGGCGCAGCGCCGCCTGGATCGCCTGCTCCGACACACTGTCGAGGTTCGAGGTCGCTTCGTCCAGGATGATGATGCGGGGGTCCTTCAGCAGCATGCGGGCAATGGCCAGCCGCTGCTTCTCGCCCCCGCTCAGGCGATGTCCTCGCTCGCCCACCACGGTCTCGTAGCCCAGCGGCAGGCTTTCGACGAAGTCATGCACCTGCGCGGCGCGGGCTGCCGCCTCCATCTCGGCGCCGGTGGCGCTGGGCCGGGCGTACAGCAGGTTCTCGCGCACGGTGGTGTTGAACAGGAAGGTGTCCTGGAATACGATGCCAATGTGGCGGCTCAACGATTCCATCGTGATGTCGCGCAGGTCGATGCCGTCGACACGTACCTCGCCCTCCGCGGGGTCGTAGAAGCGGGCGAGCAGGTAGGTGAGCGTGGTCTTGCCGGCGCCGCTGGGGCCCACCAGCGCCACCAACTGGCCGGGGCGGGTGGCAAAGCTGACGCCGTCGATGGCCGCACGCTCGGTGTGCGGGTAGCGGAAGGTCACGTGGTCGAACTCCAGCGAGCCGGCCACACGCTCCAGCGAACGGGCATCGGGCCGGTCGGCAATAGCGGGCTCCATGTCCAGGTACTGGAAAATGCGCTGGAACAGGGCCAGCGAGCCGGTGAGGTTAACGTGCATGTTGCCCAGCGAACTGGCGGCACTGGCCAGCCGGCCCACCAGCACGGTGCTCATGCTGACGACGGTGCCCGCGGTGGTCTCGCCGTTGATGACAAAGTAGCCGCCCAGCAGCAGCAGCGTCGCCGGAGCTAGGGTGGTGAGCACGGTGATAAGCATGCTGTACCAGCGCCCGATCATGGACTGCCGAAGCTGGAGGTCGCGCACCTGGCCGTTGATGCCGTGGAAGCGGGCCCGCTCCGCACGCTCTTTGGTGAACGCCTTCACGAGCAGGATGCCCGAAATGCCGAGGATCTCCTGCAGGTAGCTGGACATCTCGGCCAGCTTCTCCTGGGTACGGCGGCGGGCCTGGTAGGTGGTCTCGGCCACAAACCGGCTGGGGATGAGCAGCACCGGCAGCATGGCAAGCGCCGCCACGGTAAGGCGCCAGTCCAGCGCCAGCATCAGGGCCACCGTAGTCACCATCACCACCACGTTGGTGACCAGCGAGAAGATGGTGTCGGACACCACGTCGCGCACGCCGGCGATGTCATTGTTGACGCGTGACAACATGTCGCCGGTGCGCTGGCTGGTGAAGAATGCCATGGATTGGGACAGCAGATGGTTCAGCACCTGCTCCCGCAGGTCGAACATGATCTGCTGGCTGATGGACGCCGACAGGTAGGACTGCAGCACGCCCACCAGGCCGGATGCCACCGAAGCCCCCACGCCCTGGGCCACCAGCACCGCCAGCGCGCCGATGCCCTCCTCAGGGTGGGCCAGGAAGTCGAGCGCCGCCTTGGTAATGAGGGCGGGCACCAGGCCCAGAAGGGCTGACGCGGCGATGCAGGCCAGCACCACCACGCCCTTGCGCCAGTAGGGCAAGAAGTACCGGAACACCCGCAGCATCAGGGCGCGGGTGATGGGCGGGCCGGGTTCCTGAGAGCGGCGGCGGCCGCCGCTCCAAATGTGCATGTTGGACTGCATGGGTACCTGTCGGTGGAAAGCAGACGGGCGGCACCCTGTGCAGAGTGCCGCCCGCCGTTATGCCTTGTTCGCCCCGGCGGCTATTCCTTCGCTGCTTTTTCGTCCGCCGCGTCGTCGATGGCCAGGTCGGCGTCATCGCCGGCGAGGGCGGCGCGCAGGGCGTCGAAACCCGGCACGTCGTCATCGTCATCGTCGTCGTCGTCCAGCGCCTCCAACGGGATGATGCCAGGAGCCGGGGCCTCGATCCCGATATCGATATCGAGGTCGTCCAGCAGGAACTCGCCGCCGGCATCGAGCAGGCTGGTGGCGGCCGGCCCCTTGTCGAACTTGATGCCCTGGGCCGGAATGAGCTTGCCGATGATGACGTTCTCCTTCAAGCCCACCAGCCGGTCCACCGCGCCGTTGATGGCGGCCTCGGTGAGCACACGAGTGGTCTCCTGGAAGGAGGCGGCCGCCAGGAAGCTCTCGGCGTTCAGCGACGCCTTGGTCACGCCCAGCAGCACCGTCTCGGCAGTGGCGGGCTCGCCGCCCTCCGCCAGCACCTTAGCGTTGATCTCCTCGTACAGGAAACGGTCGACCAGTTCGCCCGGGAGCAGGGCGGTGTCGCCCGGCTGGTCCACCCGCACCTTGCGCAGCATCTGCCGCACGATCACTTCGATGTGCTTGTCGTTGATGTTCACGCCCTGGGAGCGGTAGACCTTCTGCACCTCTTCGACGAGGTAGGTCTGCACCGCCTCCTTGCCCAGGATGCTCAGAATGTCCTGCGGGTTCTTGGAACCCTCGGTGAGCTGCTCGCCCGCCTCGATGCGCTGGTTGTCTTCCACCCGGAGCTGGGCGTTGGCCGAGACGGCATACTCGCGCTCTTCCTTCTCCTCGTAGTAAATGACCAGACGGCCATCTTCCATTTGCAGGTCGCCCGAGACGCGGGCCACGGTCTTGCTCTGCACGAGCGCGGTGCTACCCTCACCCTCCGGCGCCGCCTCTTCAGCCAGCGTTGCGCCGGCATCCACGTGGGAGCCGATGCTCACCAGCACCCTTGCCGTCGCGCTGACGGGGTACTCGTCGCGATAGACCTCAACGTTGCTTACCCGCACCCGGCGCGAGCTGTCGTCCGAGCGCATGATGGTGACCACGCCGTCGATCTCGGAGATCACCGACTGGCCCTTGGGCACACGCGCTTCGAACAGCTCCTCCACACGCGGGAGACCGCTGGTGATGTCTTTCAGACCGGCGATACCGCCGGTGTGGAACGTACGCATGGTGAGCTGGGTGCCCGGCTCGCCGATGCTCTGCGCGGCGATGATACCCACGGCCTCCTTGAAGGGCACGATGCCCAGGTGGGCCATGCCCCAGCCGTAACACTTCTGGCAGATGCCGCGCGTGGCGGTACAGGTGAGGGCGCTGCGGACGTAGGCCCGTTTGATGCCCGCCTCCTGCACGGCCGTGGCCTGCACCGGCTCGATGTACTGGTCGGCCTCCACCAGGATTTCACCCGTCTCCGGGTGCACGATGGTCTCAAGCGAGACGCGGCCCATCATGCGCTCGGCCAGGGTCTCCATGATCTCGCGGTCACTGCCGTCGGACACCCAGACGCCGGCGGTGGTGCCGCAGTCCGCTTCAAACACAATGACATCCTGCGAGACGTCGATGAGACGCCGCGTCAGGTAACCGGAGTCCGCCGTCCGGAGGGCGGTGTCGGCCAGACCCTTACGGGCGCCGTGGGTGGAGATGAAGTACTCCAGTACGGTGAGGCCCTCGCGGAAGTTCGACTTGATGGGCAGCTCGATGATGCGGCCCGAGGGGTCGCTCATGAGACCGCGCATAGCAGCCATCTGGCGGATCTGGGCGATGTTACCCTTGGCGCCCGAGTAGGCCATCATGTACAGCGAGCCGTAAGGGTCCAGGTACTTGGGAAGCTGGGCGGCCAGGTTGTCCGAGGCCGCCTGCCAGATCTGGATCACGCTGCTGTAGCGCTCGTCTTCTGTGATAAAGCCGCGCTGGAACTGGCGCTGCACGTGGGCCAGCTTCAACTCGGTCTCCGCCAGCACTTCGGCCTTCGGCACCGGCACGTTCAGGTCGTCGACCGCGATGGTCATGCCCGACACGGTGGCATAGTGGAAGCCGATGCTCTTGATCTTGTCGACGAACTCAGCGGTCTGTTCGTTGGTCATGATGCGGTAGCATTCGCCGACCAGGCCGCGCAGGGCCTTCCTGTCCATGAGTTCGTTGCGGTACTTCAACTCGTCGGGCAGCGCTTCGTTGAACAGCACCCGGCCGATGCTGGTCTTCATCATTTCGCCGCGGTGATGCGCGCCGCGCACGATGACCTCGGCCTGCAGGTCGAGCTGCCCCAGGTCGTACGCCAGCTTGGCTTCGGTGGGCGATCCGAATGCACGGCCCTCGCCCTTGGCGCCCGGCCGCATCATCGTCATGTAGTAGCAGCCCAGCACCATGTCCAGCGTCGGCGCCACCGTCGGGTCGCCCGAGCTGGGGGAGAGCAGGTTGTGGGTGCTGATCATCAGTTCCTTGGCCTCTTCCACCGCGAACCGGGAGAGGGGCACGTGCACGGCCATCTGGTCGCCATCGAAGTCGGCGTTGAAGGCGGCGCAGACCAGCGGGTGAATCTGGATGGCGCTGCCCTCGATGAGCACGGGCATGAACGCCTGGATACCCAGACGATGCAACGTGGGCGCCCGGTTCAGCAGCACCGGCCGGCCGGTGATGACGTCTTCGAGCACGTCCCATACCTCGGGCTTGGCCCGTTCCACCACCCGCTTGGCGCTCTTGATGTTGTGGGCCAAGCCCAACTCAACCAGCCGCCGCATGACGAACGGCTTGAAGATCTCCAGTGCCATGCGCTTGGGCAGGCCACACTGGTGCAGGGCCAGTTCCGGCCCCACCACAATGACCGAGCGGCCGGAGTAGTCGACGCGCTTGCCCAGCAGGTTCTGCCGGAAGCGGCCCTGCTTACCCTTGAGCATGTCGGACAGCGACTTCAGCTTGTGGTTGCCGCTGCCGGCCACCGCGCGGCCCCGGCGGCCGTTGTCGATGAGCGAGTCGACGGCCTCCTGCAGCATGCGTTTCTCGTTGCGGATGATGATCTCGGGCGCGCCCAACTCCAGCAGCCGGCGCAGGCGGTTGTTGCGGTTGATCACCCGGCGGTACAGGTCGTTCAGGTCGCTGGTGGCAAACCGGCCGCCATCGAGTTGCACCATGGGGCGCAGGTCGGGCGGCAGCACCGGCAGCACGCCCAGGATCATCCAGTCGGGCCGGTTGCCGCTCTTCCGGAAGGCTTCCACCACCCGTAGGCGCTTGGTGGCCTTCTTGCGGCGCTGGCCGGCGGTGGCCTGCACTTCGCGCTGCAGGCGTTCTCGCAACTCTTCGAGGTCGCAACCCTGCAGGGCTTCCAGCATGCTCTCGGCGCCCATGCCGGCGCGGAACATGGGGCCATATTTCTCGCGCAACTCGCGGTACTTGGCTTCGGTCAGCAGCGCCAGTGGCTTCAGGTCTGCCAGGTCGTCCAGCCGGACTTCCATGGCCTCCTGGGCCTTGTTCTGCTCAAGGCGGAAGGCCTTGTCGATGGCTTCGATGTCCTGCGCGAGGCGGTGGTCCACCTTCTCGCGCTCGCCGCCAATCTTCAGGGTGTCGTCCCGCTGCTCCGCTTGCAGGCGGCCTTCGGCGGCGCCCTGGTGCTCGGCCAGCAGTTTCTGGATCAGCGCCAGGTGCGTGTCGGCGGCGGTGTCGCCGGGCGACGCCACCTCGACGCCGGTGAAGCTGACTGCGGTGTCGAGTGCTGCGCCCATGCTGCCGTTGATGGCGGCTTCGGCCGCGGCAGCCTGGCCCTGCAGTTCGCCCACCACACTCTCGCGCTTGGTGGCGTACTGGTCGGCCAGCGCCTGCACCCGTGCCTCGAACTCAGCGACCTGGGGGGCGTAGAGTTCCCGTGCCGCCGCCGTCTTGGCCTCACGGGCGGCCTGCAGCACCGCGACGGCCGCGTTGAACTCGCCCTGCGCCTCTTCCTGAATCCGGGTGCGGGCGTCTTCATCCACCGACATCACCACGTACTGGGCGAAGTAGATGACCCGCTCCAGGCTGCGTGGCGAGATGTTGAGCAGCAGGGAGAGCCGGCTGGGCGTGCCCTTCACGAACCAGATGTGCGCGACCGGCGAGGCCAGTTCGATGTGGCCCATACGCTCACGCCGCACCTTCGACCGCGTGACTTCAACGCCACACTTGTCGCAGATGATGCCCTTGTAGCGAACCCGCTTGTATTTACCGCAATAGCACTCGAAGTCCTTGGTGGGGCCAAAGATCTTCTCACAGAACAGGCCATCCTTCTCCGGCTTGAGCGTCCGGTAGTTGATGGTCTCCGGTTTGGTGACTTCGCCGTATGACCAACTGCGGATTTGATCCGGAGAGGCAAGCGCGATCCTAATAGCCGTGAAATCGTTGACATCCAGCACGGTTAGAACTCTCCCTTCTCGAGCCCGGTAAGGTCGATGCCGAGATCTGGTACATCGAGCACGGCATCTTCGCCGAACGGAATGGTCTCTTCCTCGTCGTTCAGTACTTCAACCGAAAGGCCCAGGCTCTGTAACTCCTTGACGAGTACCTTGAAGCTCTCTGGCACGCCGGCCTCCATGATCTGCTCGCCCTTGACGATGGCCTCGTAGGTCTTCACGCGGCCCACCACGTCGTCCGACTTGACGGTCAGCAACTCCTGCAGGATGTGCGCAGCGCCGTACGCTTCGAGCGCCCACACCTCCATCTCGCCGAAGCGCTGGCCGCCGAACTGCGCCTTACCACCCAGCGGCTGCTGGGTGATGAGCGAGTAAGGGCCGGTGGACCGTGCGTGGATCTTGTCCTCCACCAAGTGGACCAGTTTCAACATGTAGATGTAGCCCACCGTCACCGGTTGATCGAACGCCTCGCCGGTGCGGCCGTCGTACAGGGTCATCTTGCCGGTGGTGGGCGCAGCCACGCGGCGCTCGTGCCACAGCCGGTCGATGCTCGGCTTAATCTCGTCCGCCGGCAGGTTCTTGCCGTCCAGCCCTTGCTGCAGCAGCCACAGCCGCAGGCAGACTTCACGGGCATAGCCGATATCGTTGTCGTCGAACACCCGCTCCGGGTCGTAGCCGTGGGCGGTCAAGAACTCCCGCGTGATGGTGATCTGGTGCTCCACCGGGTCGTCCCACGAGCGGGGACCGGTGAGGTGCGCCTGCGCTTCGTCCAGTAGCCAAGCCCGCCCTAGCGCGTCTTCGATAGACTCGCCGCTGGCGCCGTCGAACACCGGCGTCACCACGCGGAACCCCAACTTCTTCGCAGCCCACCCCAAGTGGGTCTCCAACACCTGGCCCACGTTCATACGGGACGGCACGCCCAGCGGGTTCAGGATGATCTCGACTGGGGTACCATCGGCCAGGTGCGGCATATCCTCCACCGGCATAATGCGGGCGATGACGCCCTTGTTGCCGTGGCGGCCTGCCATCTTGTCGCCCTCGCTCACTTTCCGGCGCTGGGCCATGCTGACCTGCACCAGCTTGTTGACGCCGGCGGGCAGCTCCGGGTGCTCATCGCGGGTGAAGACGCGCACACCGATAATCTTGCCGTGCTCGCCGTGAGGCACCCGCAGCGAGGTGTCCTTCACCTCGCGGGCCTTCTCACCGAAGATCGCCCGCAGCAGCTTCTCTTCCGGCGTGAGTTCGGTCTCACCCTTGGGTGTGATCTTGCCCACCAAGATGTCGCCGGGGCCAACCTCGGCGCCGATGCAGATGATGCCCTCCTCGTCAAGGTCGCGCAGGCTCTCTTCACCCACGTTCGGGATGTCCCGCGTGATCTCCTCGGGGCCCAATTTGGTGTCGCGGGCCTCGGTCTCGTGCTTCTCGATATGGATGGAGGTGAACTTGTCTTCCTGCGACACCCGCTCGCTCAGGATGATGGCGTCCTCGAAGTTGTAGCCTTCGAAGCTCATGAACGCCGTGAGCAGGCTCTGCCCCAGGGCCAGCTCGCCCTGGTCGGTGGACGAACTGTCGGCCAACGGCTGGCCCTGCTTCACGATCTGACCCTTCATCACGATTGGGCGCTGGCTGAAGCACGTGCCCTGGTTCGTGCGCCGGAATTTCACCAGCGGGTGTACGTGGATGTGGCCCTCGCTGTCCTCCAACGTGACGCAGTCGGCGGTCACGCTGGTCACGACGCCGGCCGCGGCCGAGAGCACCGTGTGGCCGGAGTCCCAGGCGGCCCGCTGTTCCATGCCGGTGCCCACCAGTGGCACCTCAGGCGCCAGCAGTGGCACCGCCTGCCGCTGCATGTTGGAGCCCATGAGGGCGCGGTTGGCGTCATCGTGCTCCAAGAACGGAATGAGCGACGTCGCCAGGCTCACGATCTGCTTGGGCGAGACGTCCATATAGTCCATCCGGTCGGGCGGTTCCTGCACAAAGGTGTGCGCCTTCCGGCCCTCCACCCGGGTCTGCACGAACTGGGCACGGTCATCCAGCAGCGCGTTGGCCTGGGCCACGGTGTAGCGGTCCTCCACATCGGCCGAGAGGTACTCGGCATCGGTGGAGGCGAAGGCGGCCACCCGAATGAGCTGTGTCGGTTCGTTCTTCAGTTGCTTCAAGAAACGCTCGCCGATGATGTCTCCGGCGGCAGCCAGGTCTTTGCCGTTGCTGTCTTTCACCGTCTCGCGCAGAGTGCGACCCAGAAGGTCGTCGGAGGTGCTGGGCAACTCCTTGATGACATGGCGGTAGGGTGTCTCGATGAAGCCATACTCGTTGACGCGGCCGAAGGTTGCCAGCGAACCGATGAGGCCGATGTTGGGGCCTTCAGGCGTCTCGATAGGGCAGATGCGGCCGTAGTGGCTGTGGTGCACGTCACGCACCTCAAACCCAGCACGGTCGCGAGAGAGACCGCCGGGGCCCAGCGCCGAGAGGCGGCGCTTGTGGGTCAGCTCTGCCAGCGGGTTGGTCTGGTCCATGAACTGGGAGAGCTGCGACCCGCCGAAGAACTCCTTGATGGCGGCGACCACCGGCCGGATGTTGATGAGGGCGCTGGGCGTGGCCTGCTCCGGATCGGTGATGGTCATGCGCTCGCGGATCACGCGCTCCATGCGCAGGATGCCGATGCGGAACTGGTTCTGGATCAGCTCGCCAACGGCGCGCACTCGGCGGTTGCCCAGGTGGTCGATGTCGTCGGGCGAACCCTCGCCGCAATTCAGGCTGATGAGGTGCCGCAGAATCTCCAACAGGTCGGTCTGGGTGAGCGTACGTGTGGACAGCGGTACGTCGTGACCCAGGCGCTTGTTCAGCTTGTAGCGGCCCACGCGGCCCAGATCGTAGCGGCGGGGGTTGAAGAACAGCGCTTGGATGAGGGCCTCGGCGTTTTCGCGGTTGGGTGGGTCGCCAGGGCGCAGGCGGCGGTAGAACTCCAGCACGGCCTCGTCGGTGCCCTTGGTGGGCTCGCGGTCGATGGTGGTCTGCACGTAGTGCCGGTCACTCTTGGACTCCACCTTGGCGAAGGCGGCCAGCAACTCGTCGTCGCTGCCCATGCCGATGGCGCGCAACAGCATGGTGACGGGGATCTTGCGGCGGCGGTCCACCTTCACCGAGAGCACGTCGCGGTTGCTGGTCTCGAACTCCAACCAGGCGCCGCGGTTGGGGATGAGCTTGGCGAAGGCCAGCTTGCGGCCGCTTGCCGGGTCCTCCTCCAGCGTGAAGTACACGCCGGGGGAGCGCACGAGTTGGCTGACAACCACACGCTCGGCGCCGTTGATAATGAACGTGCCGTTGGTGGTCATGAGCGGGAAGTCGCCCATGAAAATGGGCTGCTCAATGCGCTCGCCAGCCGCCGGACCGTCCTTGATGAAGAGCTGGGTGTTGACGAAGAGCGGCGCCGCGAAGGTCATGTCGCGCGCACGGCACTCCATCTCGTTGTACTTGGGGTTACGGAACTCGTAATCCAGGAACCGCAGTTCCATGCGGGTCCCGGAGAAATCGGTGATGGGGTTGATCTCGTCGAACAGTTCTCGCAGTCCCTCCCGCTTGAACCACTCGAACGAGTCCACTTGCACCCGGATGAGATTCGGGATCTCATGCATCTCCGGGATGTGGGCATAGGACTTACGGGTTGTGGGAACGACGGAGTTCTGCCGAGATGGCAGGGTCATCGACACCATGCGAAGTGACTCCTTGTGGTGTACGGTTCGTGCCGAAACAAAAAACCCCAACGGTTGTCAGTGGACGCGCGGAGGTATGGACCTTACGCTACTCGACGACCGGAGGGGACTTTGCGGGGCATTAGCAAAATGCTATGTTAGACGCTAGCCCGCGTATTGTCAAGCACGCGTAATCAGAACAAACAGGGCAAGAGCAACACCTGCTGGAGCTGCCGCGACTACTGCCGAGCCATGCTGCCTTGGACCCGAGGTGACCGGGACACGCTTCATCGCCGCCCCCTCAACTGGGCACCGCCCCAGTCACCGGACGTAATACATGAAGTCGAGGTCGCCGGGCGAATGTCCCAGGGCGGTCAGCGCCACCGCTGCCTCCGCGCGAAACTGGGTCCCGTGGTTCACTACGTGCGTCAGAATTTGCCACAGCGGGGTTCGGTACGGCGTGTTGTTCGTGGAGACATAGGAAACCTCAGCCGCCAGCCGCTTCGCGGTGACGCCGGCCATAAAGGTAGCCAGCGCAGCCTCCTCCTCAGACCAGCGGCGCTGCAGGTCGGCAAACGTGGGCAGGTCGGCCTCCGTGATCAGTAGGCGTTCCGACACCCCATCCGCGATGCGGCGCCGCCAGGTGTGCTCCGCCATCAGCACGTGCACCAAAGACCCCCGTACACTGCCGAAGCTGAGGCCGGCGTGGAGTGCGGTGTAGGCTTCCGGGGTGAGGTGCGCCGCAGCGGTGCGCAGATGCCGGTTGGCCCAGCCGTTGTAGGCGATCAGTGTGCGCGCTTGTCGAGGGTCCATGAGCGCCTCTTGCAGGTGTGGTTGGGGGCTAGTGCCAGTATAGGGTGCATGCGGCGCGCTGCCGGGTGGGCTGCCTGTTGCAGCCTGCACCGTTGTGGCCGGGATGCCTCCCCTCCCGCACGCTCTCGCAAGGGAGGGAATTCAGGTTCTTCCCCCTGCCTAGGGGGAAGCTGGATGGGGGTCGGACCTGCCGTGCGATTGGCGTTCAATGAAGCCTAGGCAGAGAGGGGTTGATGGGCCCGCTCCCGCCCCGGCCTCCGTTCGCCGCGTACGTGCCTCACCAGCGCCTGCCCGATGCTACAATTGCGGAGCGTAACCGCCATCATCCTGACGCCTGGAGTTCTATGCCGACCTCTCCCATGCAGCGAGCCCTCCGCTTAGCGCTGGGCGTACAGGGTTCCACCAGCCCCAACCCGCCGGTGGGCGCCGTGCTGGTCAAGCGCGGTCGCATTATCGGCGAGGGCGCGACGCAGCCACCGGGCGGGCCTCACGCCGAGGTGATGGCGCTGCGGGCGGCCGGACGGGCCGCAAAGGGCGCCACCCTACACGTGACGCTGGAGCCCTGCCCCACCACCGGGCGCACGCCGCCCTGCACCGAAGCTCTGCTGCGCGCCGGCGTGGCCGAAGTGCACTTTGCTGCCTATGACCCGCATCCGGAGGTCTCCGGGCGCGGCGCAGCAGCGCTGGCGCAGGCGGGCATACCTGCTCACCACGACCGCGGCCATGAGGCGGCGGCCTGGGACCTGATGGAAGCCCACGGTAAGTACGCCCGTACCGGCCGCCCGTTCGTCATCGCCAAGTTCGCCAGCAGCCTCGACGGCAAGATCGCCGCCCGCGACGGCTCCGCCACCTGGATCACCGGCCCGCAGGCACGGGAAGCGTCGCACCGCCTGCGGGCCTCCATCGACGTGGTGATGGTGGGTGGGACCACCATCCTAGCCGACAACTCGCAACTCACGGCCCGCCCAGGCGGGCGGGCGGCGGCCCGCCAGCCGCTCAAGGTGGTGGTGGATAGCATAGCCGCGACCCCGGTGGACGCCAACGTGCTACGGGGTCCGGGAGCCTGCCTCATCGCCACCGGCCGCGATGCACGGGACGACGACGTGGCCCGGCTACAGGCGGCCGGCGCCGAGGTGGTGCGCTTCCCCAGCCCCGGCCGCTTGGTGGACCTGCATGCCTTGCTAGAGTATCTGGCCGGCCGCGGGTGCATCAGCATTCTGGCCGAGGGCGGTGGCACGGTGCTGGGTGCACTGTTCGATGGCGGCCTGGTGGACAAGGTGATGGCCTTCATCGCCCCCGCCATCATTGGCGGCAACGACGCCCCCACCGCTGTGGCGGGGCGCGGCGCCGCCAACATCGCCGGTGCGGTGCGGTTGCAGGACGTGTCGTCGCGCCGGGCCGGCAGCGACCTGATAGTAACCGGCTACGTGAGGCCGCGCCGTGAGTGGCTGGGCGTGGCCGCCGAGCCCGAGGCCTGACCGTGTTTACCGGCATCGTCGAAGAGGTGGGCGAGATCGTCCACGCGCAGGGCGGCGACCTGACGGTGAAGGCGCGCGCGGTGCTGGAGGGCATGCGGTTGGGCGACAGCATCGCCGTGAACGGCGCATGCCTCACCGTGGTGCAGTTCGACGCCGGCAGCTTCAGCGTAAACGTGGTGGCGGAAACGCTGCGTCGCACCAACCTGGAACAGGCACACCCCGGCGACCGGGTGAACCTGGAGCGGGCGATGCCGGCCGATGGCCGGTTCGGCGGCCACATGGTGCAGGGGCATATCGAGGGCGCCGCCGAGGTGGTCGCCCTGGTACCCGATGGTCCCGATGACCTCATCGTGCGCTACCGGGCGCCGCGCGACCTGGCGCGCTACATCGTGCGGAAGGGCTTCATCGCCGTCGACGGCGCCAGCCTCACGGTGGTGGACTGCAACGACGAGGAGTTCAGCGTGGCGCTGGTGCCCTACACCCGTCAGCACACCAATCTCGCCGGCCACAATCCGGGCGACCGCGTGAACATCGAGACCGACGTGTTGGCCCGCTACGTAGAGCGCCTGCTCCGGCCCGAGTAGCCCTCTCGCGCCGCCCTCACCAGCCCTCCCGTTTCCGCCACCGGCCCAACCCTTCACAGTACCTTCACGATCGCGCCCGATCCCCTCACCGGTTCTCCACGCGGCAGCGCCTACAGTGAGGACGCGCCGGCATCCTCTCAATCTCGCCGGCGCCCCCCAGGGTCCCTGATGCCGAAAGCGAGATGCTCATGAGGAAGTCCATCGCAGCCACGGAGACGCTCGACACCATAGCAGCGCGCCGCGCCGTCCGATCCTACACGCCGCAACCCGTGCACCCCGACACTATTCGCGACCTGCTGGACGCGGCGGTGCACGCTCCCACCGCGCTGCACGAGGAGCCATGGGCGTTCGCCATTGTGCAAGACCGGGCGCTGCTGCGACAGCTCTCCGACCGGTCCAAGGAACTGGTGCTCCAAGCCGCACCCCCAGCGTGGGGCGACCACCTGCAACCGGACTTCAACGTGTTCTACGATGCCAGCACACTCATCGTGATCTACGGAAAGCCCATGGGGCCCTTCGTGGTGGCCGATTGCTGGCTGGCGGCCGAGAACCTCATGCTGGCAGCATGCGCGCTTGGCCTGGGTACCTGCGTGGTCGGGTTCGCGGTAGCGGCGCTCAACGAGCCCCTGTGGAAAGCCGCGCTCGATGTCCCGCCGGAGTTCACGGCCTTCGCCCCCATCATCGTGGGCTTCCCCCAAAGAGCAACCCCACCGACACCCCGCAAGGCGCCGGAGGTGCGCTACTGGCGCTAGCAGGGTCAGGGGCACGGCAGAGCTATCGCATTCTCTCCACGCAGCGGCCGCGTGTGTTTGTCCATTGTGCTGTTGTGGAGGTTCGGCGGGGGAGTCCAGAGGAGACGGCCGTCCCCTCTGGCAGGGGGTTTGGGGGGTGTCCCCCCATTTTCACTCACCCCGCAGGGGTACCTTGAACCCCCTTGAGGGGGTTTGGGGGTGAGCCCTGTGGCTCATGGCCGTGAAGTGGTGAGCAACCAGACCGTTCTGAGAGCGTTGCTCCGCCATCGAGGGAGTGGCAGAACTTCTGGATTCCATGAGCATGCGATAGCCCTGGATTCCACCGTCGGTCACGTACGTCGCTTGCAACGGTCGGTTATAGTAGAGTCACGGTTTCCCAACCTATCCTGGTCACTGGAACAGGCACATGGCGCTGGCATCGGTGGAAGAAGCGATTCAGGACTTCCGCGACGGGCGAATGGTCATCGTCGTCGATGATGAGGACCGTGAAAACGAGGGCGACCTCGTCATCGCTGCAGAGCGGGTGACGGCAGAAACCATCAACTTCATGGCGAAGTATGGCCGCGGCCTCATCTGCCTGCCCATGGAGGGCGCCCGCCTCGACGAGCTTCAGATCCCGATGATGGTCAAGGACAACACCTCCGAGCAGGGTACGGCGTTCACCGAGAGCATCGAAGCACGGGGCATCACCACCACCGGCATCTCGGCCATGGATCGCGCCCTCACGGTGCTGGCGGCCATCAACCCTGAGACCCGGCCCGAGGACATTGTGCGGCCCGGACACATGTTCCCGCTGCGGGCCCGGCCCGGTGGCGTACTGGAGCGAGCGGGCCACACCGAAGCGACCGTGGATATGGCGCGGATGGCCGGCCTGTACCCGGCGGGCGTGCTGTGCGAGATCATGAACGACGACGGCACCATGGCCCGCCGCCCCGACCTGGAGACGTTCGCCCAGCAGCACAGCCTGCGCATCATCAGCATCGCCCAGATCATCGCCTACCGCCGGCATCGCGAGCGGCTGGTGAACCGGGTGGCCGAGACCATGCTGCCCACCCGCTACGGCACCTTCCAGCTTATCGCGTATCGCAGCAGCACCGACCCCGACGAGCACGTGGCGCTGGTGATGGGCGACCTGACCGACCCGAGCCCGGTGCTGGTGCGCGTGCACAGCGAGTGCCTCACCGGCGACGCCTTCCACAGCCTGCGCTGCGATTGCGGCGAGCAGATGGAACTGGCGCTGACGCGCATCGCCGCCGAGGGGCGTGGCGTCTTTCTCTATATGCGCCAGGAGGGCCGGGGCATCGGCCTGCACAACAAAATCCGTGCCTACGCCCTGCAGGACCAGGGCTTGGACACCGCCGAGGCCAACGTGGCGCTGGGTTTCCCGGTGGACCCACGGCAATATGGCGTGGGCGCCCAGATACTGGTGGACCTTGGCCTGCACAAGGTGCGGCTGCTCACCAACAACCCGCAGAAGCGCGTGGGCATCGAGAGCTACGGCCTCGAGGTGGTGGCGCAGGTGCCCATCATCGCCCCCGTCACCGAGTTCAACCGGCGCTACATCGAGACCAAGCGCGACAAGCTGGGGCACGCCATCGGCGACCTCGACGCCAAGTCCAGCTAGCGCTGTAGGACACGACACCTGTGGGTAGCACACTGCGCGGCGCGCACGACGGCCGCGGCCTCGCAGTCGGCATCGTGGTGGCGGAGTTCAACAGCTTCATCACCGAGAAGCTGCTGGACGGAGCCCGCGGCGCCCTCATCGCGCTCGGCGTGGGGCCCGACTGCCAGGATGTGGCCTTCGTCCCAGGGTCGTTCGAGATACCCGTGGTGGCACAGCGGATGGCGGCCAGCGGCCGGTATCAGGCGGTGATCTGTCTGGGCTGCGTCATCCGCGGCGAGACGTCGCATTACGACTATGTGTGCACGGCTGTGACGGAGGGCGTGCTGCGGGCAGGCATGGAGACGCGCGTGCCCATCATCTTCGGCGTGCTCACCACCGACACTGCGGCGCAGGCCCGCGCCCGCTCCGGCGATGGCCCCGGCAACAAAGGCAGCGAGAGCGCCGTGGCAGCGGTAGAGATGGCAAACCTGTTGCGGGGGCTGGACGCGGCGCTCTCCCCTGCGGCTCTGGCACGGGAGGCCTGATGCTAGGCGCACTCATCATTCGTCTGCTGGTGAACACCGCTGCGCTCTTGGTGGGGGCCATGGTGGTGAAGACCTTCGATCCCGAAGCTATCATCATCACCAATTGGCAATCGGCAGTGGTGGCAGGAGCGGTGTTCGGCGTGGTGAACTCGCTGATCAAGCCCCTGGTGGCATGCCTGACCTGCCTGGTGCAGGTCATCACACTCGGACTGTTTACCTTCGTGATTAACGCGCTGATGCTGCTGCTGGCGGCCAGGGCTTTTGAATTGGTGGCGCCCTTGGTACCGGAGTGGCAACTCCGGTTTGAGGTGCATGGCTTTGGGCCCGCCTTCTTCTGCGCCTTGGTCATGTCCATCACCAGCACCATTCTCACCCGCGCCGTCCGGTGACCCCATGAGCGAGCATCCGGCGGCCGCCCACCACCGGTCGCTGCCCTTCCGGCGCGTCGTGCTCAAGGTGGGCACCAACCTGCTCACCGCCGGCACCGAGCAACTCGACCTGGAGGTGATGGCGGGTTTGGTGGGCCAGATCGCCCGGCTGCGGCAGCGGGGCGTGGAGGTGGTGCTGGTGTCGTCGGGAGCGGTGGCCGCTGGGCGGCACCGGCTGCACCAGGCGGTCGACCGGCCCGATCTGCCGCTGCGCCAGGTGTGGGCGGCGGTGGGCCAAAGCCTGCTGATGGACGCCTACGACCAGCTTTTCCGGTGGCACGACGTGACCATCGCTCAGGCGCTGCTCACCCGCTCCGACCTACAGAACCGCGTGAGCTACCTGAACGCCCGCAATACCTTCCTGGGTCTGCTGGCACTGGGCGCCGTGCCCATCGTGAACGAGAACGACGTGGTGGCCGTGGACGAACTGGCCGACGTGCGCATCGGCGATAACGACACCCTGTCGGCGCTGGTGGCTGGGCTGGTGGAGGCCGATGTACTGGTGCTGCTCACCGATATCGACGGCCTGTACTCCGCCGACCCGCGCCGCCACCCCAACGCCGAACTGATCCCGCTGGTGGAGCGCATCGACGCCACCATCGAGGGACTGGCCGGCGGCACCACCAGCAGCCGGGCCATCGGCGGCATGGTCACCAAGATCCAGGCGGCCAAGCTGGCAACGGCCGCGGGTGTGGCGGTGGTCATCGTCAACGGCCAGACGCCCGATGTGCTGGCGCGCCTGGCGGCCGGTGAGGCGCTGGGCACGCTGTTCGCGCCCGCTGACACCCGCATGGAGAGCCGCAAACGCTGGATGCTGGCCGGGCTCACCCGCCGCGGGGCGGTGACCGTGGACCAAGGTGCGGTGGTGGCGTTGCGCAACCGCAACAGCAGCCTGCTGCCTGCCGGCATCTCGGGTGTGCAGGGCGAGTTCCGGCGCGGCGACATCGTGGCCGTCAACGACACCGAGGGCCGGCCCGTTGCCTACGGCATCATGAACTACGACAGCGACGATCTCTCCAAGCTCTGCGGCGTCCACTCCGGCCACATCACCGACGTGCTCGGCCACCACTACGGCGATGAGGCGGTCCATCGGGACAACCTGGCGCTGCTGTAGCGGGCGGCGCGGGTCCTCCCACACAGTCGGGCATTTACCCCTGCGCGTCGGCCACCACGGCATCCCGGCCGGCGGTCTTGGCCCGGTACAGCGCAGCGTCGACGCGCGCCAGCAGCGTCTCGGTGGTGTCGCCAGGGCCGGCTTCGGCCACGCCGAAGCTGGCGGTGACCCGCAGGCCGCCGGGGAACACGCCGCCGGCCACGGCATGCCGCAGGCGCTGGCTTAGCGCTGCCCCCTCCGACTCTGCCATGCCCGGCGCCACCACCACAAACTCGTCGCCACCCCACCGGCCCAGCACTTCGGGCGGTTGCAGTTCACGCTGCACGCGGCGCGCCATCTCGATCAGCACCGCATCGCCGGTAGCATGCCCGTACGCATCGTTCACCTCCTTGAAGTGGTCGAGGTCGAACAGGATGATGCTCAATCGGCGGGGATCGGCGCGCAGCGCGGCCAGTTCGCCGGCGATCATTCCCAAACTATGGCGGCGCGAGGCGGTCCCCGTCAGGAAGTCCTGGGCGGCCACGAACTCGGCAGCCACCCGCTCCCCCACCAGGTGCTCGCGCACGCTGCCGATGCCGGCGAGCAGCAGCAACAGCACCAGATTCGCCAGGTGGAACTGCACCACCGCCGGCAAGAAGAGGTAGACCGTTGACCCGTTGGCGGCGGCGATGAAGCGCGGCAGCGACGGCGCCACCAGCAACAGCCAGAAGATGCCCGACGCCACCAGGTTGACGCGTGGCGAGAAGGTGAGCAACCCCAGCACGAAGGTGATGACCACCCAGTGGGCATATTGCAGCAATTCGGCGCGGCCGCTGTCCGGCTCCATGAACAGCAGGGCATGCCACAGTTTCACCACCAGCAGGCCCGTCAGCACCAGGTAATACGCCACCCGGATCAGGTCGAGCGGCACCTTGCGCCGCCACAGAGCGACGGCCATCCCCAGCATCAGCGACCCGGCCGCAGGGAACGCCACCAGGTCCACCCATTCCATCGCGCCCCTCAGGCGCTGTGCTCCGTACAGCGCCGTCAGCAGTAGCGCGGTCACGACCAGCGCGCTGAGGTAGATGCGCCGCTGCAGGTTTTCCCAGCGCACGCCGGCGGGCGGCTGCCGGTCGGGCTCGGCGCCGGTGGGTAGATAGGCTAAGGGCGGTCGGTTGGTCATTCAGGCGTTCTGCGCTTTGCGCGTCTCAGACATACCGGACAGTGAAAGCAAACCTAGGTGACGCCCGCCAAGTGCACGGCGGCTACCAACTCGGCCTGGGTGACGGTGGCATTCCCGAGCTTGCGCACCACCAAGCCGGCCGCCACATTGGCCAGCTTAGCAGCATCCACCAACGGGGCGCCCGCTACGGTCAGCAGTGTTAGCGCTGCGATAACGGTATCCCCGGCCCCGGTGACGTCATAGACCTCGCTGGGGTTCAGCACCGGCAGGTGGTCGATCTGTCCGTGCTCGTCCACCAGCGAGATGCCGTCGGCGCCGCGGGTGATGACCACAGCGCTCACCGCCAGCCGCCGCTGCAACGCCAGCAGCGCTTGCTCGTAGGACTCGTCGGTGTTGAGGTGCACGTGCAGAAAGTTCTCGGCCTCTTCGCGATTACACCGCAGCAGATGCACACCCCTGAACTTGGTGAAGTCGCCCTGAGAGTCCACCATCACTGGCGCCCGACGGCCGGCAACCAGCCCCACCAGAAAACGCATCAGCTCCATACTCACCACCCCGCTGCGGTAGTCCGACACCAACACCCCGTCCACCAGCGCCACCGCCTTTCGCAGGAAGGTGCGCAACGCGGCGGTCATGGTGCGCGACAGCGGGCTGCGGTCCTGATGGTCGATGCGCACCACCTGTTGCGGGAACAGGTGATTGGCGAGCACCCGCGTCTTGCGGGTGGTCACCCGTGCTTTGTCCACCAGCACGCCAGCAGTGTCGATGCCGGCCTCTTCGAGCAACTCGCGCAGCAGGGCGCCGGTCTCGTCATCGCCCACCACGCCGGCCACGGCAGCCCGCCCGCCGAGCGCCTGCACGTTGATGGCCGGGTTGCAGGCCGCGCCGGGGATGGTGAACCGATCCTGCAGCTCCAGCACCGGCACCGGCGCCTCCCGGCTCAACCGTTGTGCCTTGCCCACCAGATACTCGTCCAGGCACAGGTCGCCCAGCACAAGAATGCGGCGGCCGCTGCACTCCGGCAGCCACTGGGTGAGCGAAGGAGCAATGCGACGGACAGCCATCAGCGCAGCCGCTGCACGGCGGCATAGCCCCCAGCGGCCACTGACAGCAGCCCAAAGGGGTTAAACAACGCGCCAAGGATGGCATTAACGATCACCCCGACGGGCACGCCCGTCCCCGCGAGACCCGGCCCGGTCAGCACCGGCGCGAAGTGCGCACCGATCGACACGCTGTACGCCAGCGCCACACAGCCGACCGCAATGACCTTCAGCGGGGTGCTGGTGCGGCCTTTGGTGGCCCGCAGCATCACCTCAGCAACTACCATGCCGCACCCGATACCAATCAGAAAGCCAAAGAATCCGGCGAATGGCAGCACCGACCAGATCAACCCCAGCGCCACCGCGGTCACCACCCCAGCGCCAACGCCCCTGGCGTACCGGTCGGGCGACACCTGGTACTGGGGCAACGCCCGCAGGTTGGCGCAGGTGCGGCAGCGCGCCCCCACCGGCGTCTGCACCAGGCAGCGCGGACAGATAGGCGTATCGCACTTGCCGCAGCGCAGGTACGTCTCGACATCGGGATGAGTAGCGCACCGCAGTGGCTGCGGCGTGGTAGAGACTTCGGTCACGAGGATCGCTTGGCGTTGGATGCCCCGATTATCGCACACCGCACCACGGCCGCTCACGTAGTCTCGGAAAGCGAGCAGGACACACGCCCGGCGCTCTCTACCACAGGCAGGTTATGCACGCCGCCGTGAACGGCGGGCTTGGGTCTTTCGTGGAAAATCGTCCGGGACCACCGCCGGAACTCACCGTTTGGAGCAGGAGGCATGCCGGGACGGGACGGCCGCTAGCGCTGACCTGTAGGGGCGATTCACGAATCGCCCAGCCGCGTTGGCGGCGACGGCTGTCATCATGACGACGCGGACAGGGCGGGCGATTCGTGAATCGCCCCTACGCACCTATCCCTCCGGCTCTCTGGGCCACGGCATCGCGGGCCAGTGCAGGGCGGCCCAGCCCTCCTGCCAGAGAGTCGAAGGGGCTGTTCCCTCGGCAAGGAGTGGGGCTGACCACGGGTCTGTTGGCCGCCTGCAGCAACGCCACCGGCAGCGTACGCTCTCTCATGTCCGCCCGGTCAGCCGCTGCCGCAGCACCAGCGCAACGAACACCGGCAGCCGCAACTGCCGCCGCCACCGCCACGGCTGCCGCACCAACCGGTACAGCCACTCAAACCCGCCGCGGCGCACCCACCCCGGCGCCCGCGGCGCCCGCCCGCTCAGATAGTCGAAGGTGCCGCCCACACCGATCACCACCGGCACCCCCAGCGCCGCCAGGTTACGGTGGCCCCACACATCCTGAGCCGGCGCGCCATAGGCCACCAGCAGCACATCGGGCTGGGCGGCCCGCACCAGCGCGACGATGGCCGCCTCCTCCTCGGGTCGCGGCGAGCCCCCATAGCAGCCTGCCACCACCAGCGCCGGATGCCGTGACTGGAGCACCGCGGCGGCCGTCTCGGCCACACCCGGAGCGCCGCCCAGCAGGAACAACCGGTGGCGCCGTTCGGCAGCCCGCGCCGCCAGCGCTTCCACCAGATCCACCCCCGTCACGCGGCCCCGCAGCGGGGCCCCCAGCACACGCGCCGCCCACACCAGGCCCACGCCGTCGGGCAGCGCCAAGTCCGCCTGCTCCAGCGCGGTCCGGAAGGCGGTATCGCCCCGCGATTGCACCACGAACTCGGGATTGACGGTCACTATCTGGTGCGGCGTGCCGTCGCCTATGTACCCGTCCACCAGGGCGACCGCCTCGGCCAGCGTCACGGTGTCCAAACGCACGCCCAGGATGCGCACGGCCATGGGCTGCCGGACCGTCACAGAGTGGCGTGGCCGGCAGCCAGCCCCGCCAGCCGGAGCGTCTCGGCCGCGACCACGTCAGGTGTCACCAGTTCCAGGCAGGTGCGGCGTGGACATCCCTCGGGCGTGCCCAGACCATTGCCGCGGTAGACACACGGACTGCACGGCAAGTCAGCGCGCAGCACCAGCGCCGCGCTGCGGCCGCCGGTCCATGGTCCCCATGCCCGGTGATTGGAGGGGCCGAACACCGCCACCAGCGGTGTCCCCACCGCCGCGGCAATGTGGGTCACCCCGCTGTCGTTGCCCACAAAGGCCCGGCAGCGCTGCACCACCGCCCCCAGCACGCTCAGTGATGTGCGGCCCGTCAGGTCGAGCGCGCGCGGCCCGGCGGCGGCCGCCACCGTCTGGCCCAACGCACGCTCCTCGGGCCCGCCCACCACCACCACCCGCGCGCCAGCCGCGGCCACCTCGGCGGCAACCGCCGCAAAACGCTCCACGGGCCAGCGCCGCGCCGGCGAGAAGCCGCCGCTGCCGGGATGCACCGCCACCGCGGGAGCTTCGCCCAGCGGGGCGAGCAGCCCGGCAGCGGCGGTGTGGTCGTCATCGGTCAATTGAAACACCAGCGGCCCGGTGTCGCGGGGCGCCCCCAGCAGCGCTGCCACCTCGGCACAATACCCCACCTCGTGGCGAACGCCGAAGCCGTCGTCTGCCACCCGGTGGGTCAGAAAATCACCACGGCCGTTGTCGAGACCCGCCCGCAGCGGTGCGCCGGTGGCCGCCAGGAGCGCCCGGTACTTGGCGGCGCCGAAGCTCGTCGTCAGGTGGTGCAGCAGCAGTGCGGCGTCGAACCGCCCCTGTCGCAACCACCGGGTGAGGCGTGCTAGTTCCGCTGCCGCGTCCGGGTGCGCCATGCCCGCAGGGCTATCGAAACGCTGCTTCGCAAACAGGTACTCCTCGTCGGCCAGCCCGGCCCGCTGCACCAGTCCGCGGCACTGCGGTGTGGTCAGCAGGCTGATGCGTGCGTGGGGGAAGGTGGCCCGCAGCGCCCGCAGCGCTGGGGTGGCCGTGAGCAGGTCACCGATGTCCGCCAGCTTTATGACAAGGATGCGTTGCACATCACCACCGTAGCGCCAGCCCGTGTTCGCGCTCGCCTACCTGCCGCAACACGTTCAGGGTGGCCCGCGCCGCCGGCTCCCAGCTAAACCGGGCGGCCTGCTCCCGCCCCCGCGCCGCCAGCACCGCCCGCTCGGCGGGATGCGTGCACACCCAGATCAGTGCGTCGGTCAACTCCTGCGTGCTGGCCGGGTCCACCAGCAGGCCCGCATCGCCCACCACCTCGGGCAGCGACGATGCGGTTGACCCGATGACCGCCGTCCCCACCGCCATCGCCTCCGCCAGTGGCATGCCGAACCCCTCGAACAGCGACGGCAGCACCATTGCCGTCGCGCCGGCGTAGAGGCCCGGCAGGTCCTCGTCGGGCACATAGCCCGCCAGCGTCACCTGCTGGCCCGCCTCCTGCAGTGCCCGCAGAATCCCCTCCGGCAGCCAGCCCATGCGTCCCGCCAGCACCAGGCGCTCCGGGAACCCGGCGGCCCGCTTGGCCTCGGCGAACGCCGCCACCAGCCGTTCCACATTCTTGCGGGGTTGCAGCGTGCCCACATACAGCACGTACGGCCCGTTCAGTTGGTACTTCTGCCGCACCGCGTTCATGGCCGCCAGCGACACCGGCTCGAAGTACTGCGGCGACACGCCCGGATAGGCCACCGTCATGCGCTCCGGCTCCACAGCGAACCGCTCCGTGAGGTCCTGTTTCGTGGCCTCCGAGTCCACCATCAGGTGCGCAGCACACCGCAGGTTGTGCTGGGTGGCCCAGGTCAGATAGCGCAATTGGCCCGCCGGGTACGCCTCCGGGTAGTACAGGTGGCCCACGTCGTGGATGGTGGCCACGCTCGCCCGCGGGTGCACCACGGGTATCACGTGTCCCGGCACGAACAGCACATCGGGACAGCTCACCGCCATCTCCAGCGACAGGCGCACGTGGGTCCAAAGGCGCGGGAAGGCCATCTGCCGCACCTCGCAACCGTCGCCGGGGCGCAGGTCGGGCGGCAGCCGGCGGCCGGTGTAGAGCACCAGGCGGTCGTCGCCGTGCTCCTGCTGTAGCAGCGTCCGCAGCGCCCGCACCAGTTCCAGTGAGTAGTTCTCCGTGCCGGTGCGCACGGCGTACGCGGCGCGGCTGGCGTCGACGCCGATGCGCACGGTCAGGGCGCCTTCACGGGTTCGAGCAGCGCCAACGCTTCCGCCACCACCTGCTCGACAGTGATGGCACGCACGCAGGGATGGTACGGCAGTTCGCCGGCCGGAAAGTCCAATTGCCCGCACGGCACACACGGCACCGACGCCCGCACCACCCGGTGGCGGCCATCCACCGACCACGGGCCGAAGCGTTCGGCAGGCACGGGGCCGAACAGCCGCACTGTGGGAGCGCCACACGCCTCCGCCAGGTGCAGGATGCCGGAATCCGGCCCCAACACGGCGGCCGACCCCACCAACACCGCCGCCACCTGGCCCACGCTGGCGCCCACCAGGGGTGTGGGCCGAGCGCGCTCACAAGCGTGGACCACAGTCTCCACCATCCCGATCTCGGGCTGGGTGCCCGTCACGACCACGCTCACGCCCGCAGCGGCGAGGGCGTCGGCTACCGGGCCCCAGCGCTCGGCCGGCCACAGCTTCACGGCCGCCCCCGACCCCGGGTGGATGACCGCGAACCGGTGCGGCACACCATACTCGTCACGCCAGCGGGCGGCGAAAGCAAGGTCCTCATCAGCCGGAGTCAGGGACATTGGGGGTCGTTCTGCGCAGGGACCGGCCAACACCGCCGCCAGGTCGAGGCAGCGGGCAGCCTCGTGCTCCGCCCACGGTTCAGGCAGGCTGTGGGTTAGGAACGGCAGCGCGTCCGGGTAGGCAAACCCCAGACGGCGCGGAATGCCCGCCCGCGCCGCCAGCATCGCCCCCCACCAGAAGTCGTGCCGCATGACCACCGCCGTGTCGAACGACAGGCCGGCCAGGCGGCGGGCCTCCCGCAACAACACACCGTAGGGGTGCAGCGGGCTGCTCTTTGGCCGGCGGTCGAAGAACGGGAAGGGCAGCGTCAGCACCTCGTCCACCATCGGCAGACAGGCGGCGGCATCGGCGTTCCACGGCCCCACCAGCAGCGCCAGGTGAGCGTCGGGCAGGGCCGCGCGCAGGTGCGTGAGCGCAGGCGTGGTGAGCAGCAGGTCGCCCAGATGGTCCGGGCGGATCACCAGCACCCGATGCGGCGGGCCGGCGGGTGACGCGGCTACGGGACCGGCGGCCAACCGGCCACCGGCGCGGCGCAACAACCACGACCGGGCCGCAGTGCGCGCCGGCATCAGGGCGTCTCCGCAGGCACGGGCGGGTGCGCCGGCAGCAACGCTAGACACGCGGCCCACACCTCGTCCACCGTCGCCAACTGCATGCAGCGGAATCCCGTCGCACAGTGCTGCACGAGTCCGCCCCGGAAGGCGCAATTCCCGCACGCTTCGCCATGGTAGATCACGCGGGCATTGTCCGTGAATGGCCGGTACCACGCGGGCCTGCTGGGCCCGAACACGCTGACCACCGGCACGCCTGCGGCCACCGCCATATGCATCGGCCCCGTATCGTTGCCCACGAACAGCCGGCAGCGCGCTAGCGCCGCACCCAACTGCCCAATGGTGGTCTTGCCCGCCAAGTCCAGCAGCGCGCCCGGCCCCACCTCGTGGGCGGCCACCTCCGCCAACCCACCTTCGTCGGGCCCGCCCACCAGCAGCACCGGCCAGCCCGCCGCCCGCAGGCGAACCACCACCGCAGCAAAGCGATCGGCTGGCCAACGCTTGCCGGTGAGGGTGGCGCCGGGGTTCACGCCGCCGCCAGGGTGCACGGCCACCCAGGGCCGATCACCCAGCGTGGCGGCAGCCCAAGCGGCATCGGCCGGGCTGGCATACCATTCAAGGATCGCGCCGTCGGTGAGCGCCCCGCGGGCCGCCGCCATCCGGGCGGCATCCATCCTCGCGAAGACCGAGCGCGACGCCGAGATGCTGCGCCTGCATCGGCAGTTTCCGCAGTACGGCTTCGACCGCCACAAGGGCTATCCGACACCGGGACATCTC